>PVMK01115263.1_pt1 | contig 29234 bp, 28 predicted proteins | sample 1853481 | NCBI WGS metagenome assembly PVMK01 (sample SAMN08533507, study PRJNA380276) | Marine sediment metagenome, whole genome shotgun sequencing project.
GAGTCTCATGAAGGAGTATATTGTCAAAGGTTATGATGGGGAAGACTGGATGAAGATGAAGAGGCAGAAGACAAAGAAGGAATTGTCTGTTCCATTGTTACCTAAGGCAAAGAGTATTTTGAAGAAGTATGCTTCTAAGAGTGATCAATTGCTTCCTGTAACAAGCAATGCAAGATTTAATGGTTATCTCAAAGAGATTGCTGATGTGGTTGGTATAGAGAAGAGGCTGACCCATCATATGGCAAGGAGAACTTTTGCTACTACGGTATTGCTTTATAATAATGTGCCGATGGAAATAGTCTCTGAGCTATTGGGACATACAAAGCTTGCTACAACACAGCAAAGTTATGGTAAGATTGTGCAGAGGAAGGTTGGAGATGAAATGTGGAGATTAAGGGAGGACTGAGAGGTTCTCCTAAAGCCCCTGTATATCATCAATTAATTTTACTAAATTCACCAAGGTTAATTTATATCTACTATTACTAATCCTAACAACTCCATTTGATGCAATATGTTAATCATAAGGTAGTGATATTAGGGGTTAGGGGAAATAGAACATATAAGAAGTTAAACAGTATATACACTTTACACAATAGTTAGTGGCAATCATCCATTCAGCAAAAAAAATATGAAATATTTACTATTACTATTTATTATTTTATCCTCCTGTAAATATTCATCAGATAAAGAGTCAGAACTCAAAACCTTTGAAGAAATTCATGATAAGGCAATATTAATTGATGGGCACAACGATTTTTTGATGCTCATAACTGATGACTTAGTCTTAGACTATACAAAAAATACAATTGCATTTGATAAGGATTTAAATGGAAAGACACATCTTGATCTAGCGCGATTTAAAGAAGGAGGATTGGATGTACAGTTCTTTTCAGTTTTTTGTTTGGGTAACCAGATAAACCCATTTGATATGGCTAATAGACAAATTGATTCTTTAGAGGCAATAATTTCCCGCCATCCTGATAAAATTGTTAAAGCTTCTAATAGTACCGAATTACTGAAAGCTGTAAAACAACAAAAATCAGTAGCGATGCTTGGTGTGGAAGGTGGCCATATGATAGAAAATGATTTAAGTAAACTGGATATCCTCTTTAAACGTGGTGCGCGGTATATGACTTTAACCTGGAATAACTCTACTTCATGGGCAACTAGCGCGAATGACGAAACATTAAATGGTAATCTGAAACAGAAAGGTTTAACCGATTTCGGTAAACAGGTTGTTGAAAGAATGAATGAATTGGGAATGTTAGTGGATGTCAGCCACGTGGGGGAACAAACTTTTAGGGATGTCATACAAACCACCACCAAACCCATTATTGCTTCGCATAGTTCAGTGTATCAATTATGCAACCATAAGCGAAACCTAAAAGATTACCAGATTAAAGCTATTGCTGAGAATAATGGTGTTATTCAAGTTAATTTCAACCCTCCTTTTATTGACAAAAGCTTTGCGAAGAAATCAGATGCCTTTTTTGAACGGCATAAGAAAGAAAGTGACTCACTTTTAAAAATCCTTAAGGATGAATGGATTGTAGAGTACCACCTTTATCATAAATACATGGATGAGGCAAATGAAATAAGACCTCCATTATCCATACTCATTGAGCACATTGATTATATCGTTAATTTAGTTGGAATAGATTATGTAGGATTGGGCTCTGATTTTGATGGAATAACTATCACACCACAGCAATTGAACGATGTTACCGATTTTCCACTGATCACAAAGGCATTGTTAGATAAAGGTTATAGCAATAACGATATCGATAAAATTCTGGGTGGAAATATATTAAGGGTTTTAAAGGCAAATGAATTAAAGTAATAACTACCGCCAACAAAGAACTGTGTTAAAAAACAAATTAACTTTGAAGGGGTTATTCTTCAAACCAATCAACAATATTATCCAACAACCATTGTTTTTCCTTTTGGTTTATTTTTCTTTACCAAGAGGATCTTTTTTATTCAATACCTTTATGGAAACTTTGAAACAAACAAGATGAAAAATTATAAAGAAGGATGGGCTAAATTTATGAGGATGTCAGTAGAGAATAGGAAGATGGTAAATAAAGGCATCTCTAAATTAGAAGATACACAAATGTTTGCGGACATTGAAAAAAAGGCAACTGAAGGGATGTCTTTGGTTAGAAAAATGGCAGAAGAGATTAAAGAAAAATTACGAGCAAAAAATAACAAATAAGATGAAAAAATTGAATTAGCACTTTACAATGTGTGGGAGTTATAGAATTGTAGCTGACTTTTTTTATACCCTCATAAGGGTATTATTTTAATCCTCCTTCGCGTACGCTTCGGCGGACGAGAAGATAAGGTTTAATTCCCCGACCCTTGGGTCGGAAAATCTGGTTGTTTGCATAGCAAACTCAATTTAATACCTCGTATGCTTGCGTCGAGGTAGTTTATTTTGTCTAATAATTTAGGAGATATTCTTGCCCCAAAATATGACTTTACTGGTACAAAGGGAATAAAAACTGCATTTAAAGAATTACTTAACTTAGGGAAGGAAGATTTAACTTTTTTAGATGACAAAGATCTAAGCCAACTTGAAATTACTAGGCACTTAATTGTTCATAATGCAGGAATCATTGATGAGGATTATTTAAGACGGTCCTCAAGGGAGAATGAAAATTTAAATGATAGGATTACGATTAGCCATGAAGATGCTGGCAATATGATTAATGCAAGTGTAGAATCAGTAATTGGACTAATATCCTTGCTAGAAGATAAAATAAAAACTGCTAACAAAGCCTAAACTACATTAAAACGGAGTTTAGCAGAGACCGTTTTCCCAAAGCTATTCAACTTAATGCGCAGTTATAATGCTTAATTAGTTGAAGTTGATGGTTTGACGGATCAGTAGGAAGCAAGTAACAAGATCAATACCTAAATAAAATGTCTAGCACTACTCTGAATTGCAAACTAGACACTATTTCCCATTACTTATATATAGAGCACCTCTGAATAACAAATAACGTCCATTTTGAAGTTGATTCTTTTGTTGGATTGGTAGAAGAGAAAAAGTGATTATGATCTATGAATAGTATAACAAGTGGGTACAGCTATAATATAACCAAATAATCTGTCAAACTTGTCGCCAACTCTGACAACTTTTTATTAGAGTTTTTTAAAGTAACCTCAATCAAGTAAATTCACTATTTTTAACCTAAATTAACTGGGTTTTTACACAAACTCCTATTAGGTAACAATAAAGGAAAAAACCATGAACATGTACATCAAAAAAAGTTGGTTAGCTCTGTTTGTAATCTTATTTATAAGTATTTCAAATTTTACTAACGCTCAATATTATCCACATGACGATAATATTGATTATAAAGAAGATTATCGTGGGCAGTATCATTTTAGCCCTAAATCTGAATGGATGAATGATATAAATGGACTCGTTTTTCAAGGCGGAAAATATCACATGATTTATCAATGGGGTAAAAAAATTAGACATGGAGGATACGCAACGAGCTCAGATTTATTGCACTGGGAAGATAAAGGAGTAGCTTTAATCCCTCAAAGGTCATTTTTACCCCAAGAAGCAAATCGTAATGTTACAGGAGATCAGGTATATTCGGGAAGTGCTGTAGTGGTTTCAGGTGAAACAGCGAAGAAAATAACGGGCTCTGAAAAAGAAGCCATTATTGCCATTTATACAGGCACAGGTGAGGGTACCTGTTTAGCGTGGAGTAATGACAATGGTCAAACATGGCATGATTTTATTGGAAACCCTGTTGCAAATCTGACGGATACTGCAGATCCGCGTGATCCCTGTGTTTTTTGGCATGAACCTACGTCAAAGTGGATAATGGCGATTTATGAAAATGGCACAACTTTTTACGGTTCAGAAGATATGATTAACTGGAAATATTTGAGTAATATAAAATTTGGTTATGAATGCCCAGATATTTTTCAATTACCGTTAGATGGTGATGAAAATAATAAAAAATGGGTATTACTGGATGCCAACGGCTCCTATCTGGTAGGAGAGTTTGATGGAACAGCTTTCCGAAAAGATGAAGATCAGAGAACTTTCGTAATGGATATTGGGCCTGACTTTTATGCCGCCCAGACTTTTCCAATGAGAAACTTGCCCAATAATGACTCACGAATCATTCAGCTGGCCTGGATGGACCACTGGAATGGTGGAATAGGAGAAAAGGGATGGGAACGGAACGCAACTTTTCCCGCATCCCTAGGACTGATAACCCTCAATGGACAAAAACGAATAACCAGAAATCCAATACGTGAAATTTCCTCCATTTATGAAAGCACGAAGACCTGGGGAAGTCAGTTAGTAAAATCAGGGACAAATTTGCTGGAAGGAATTCACTCCAAGAAATTTGAGCTCTCACTTGAAATTGATTTAACTGAAAATACTGCCCTGACATTTGGAATTAAAGTAGCCAATAGATATATAATATATGACATACATAATAAGACTTTATTATCCGAAGAATTATTACCGGATGATTCAAATCACGTCAGAATAAGGTTATTGGTTGACTGGGGACAACTTGAAGTATTTGGGAATAACGGCATTTTTTCATATACACAACAATTTGCCTTCTCTCCTGAACATGATAATATTGAGCTATTTTCGGATGGAGATATCAAATTAATAACAATGGAGTTTCATGAAATAGCAAGGACATGGTGAAATTTACGGATATAATGATCCTATTAAATTACTGTTGCCAACAATGTATCCTATGAAAAGCACTAGTCCAACCGTTATTAATCCCAAAGCTATTTAACAGCAAAATGAAAAGCACAACTTATATAGTCATAGTAACTATTCTATTGTATGTGTCTTGTACACATAGTCGAATAAATAGTAATCGTCCAACGGTTATTGGCACACCACCCCAAAATGCGTTTACAGGGCTTGTATTGCTTGATAATGGGGAAATAAGACACTATGGTAGTAATATGTATATCTCAAGCAAGGATAGAGGAATAAATTGGGACTCTGTATCAGTTTTAGATGGTAACATGTATGGAAAAAAAGATCCTAAAAGCGGAGAATATATTCGCATTTATTCTGGAATTAATGATACCGTTTATTCGTTACATTCTGTGGGTGGAATTAACGGAAAGTGGACTAAAACATTAATTGACACAAATGGAGCTATTATGATCAAGCCTGTCGTTTTCATTAGGAATGGGAGTAGAGCAGTTGCTGCTTTTCATACAAAACACCGAAATGGTTGCGGCATATATTATTCAGATAATTCAGGTCTAACTTGGAAAAAATCCGAACAGGTAATTACTCCTTCACATAAAGCTGAAGGATTTCACAAAGGTCAAAGATGGAATCACGGTGCAGTTGAGCCTTCTGTGGTAGAACTTAAAGATGGTCGCCTTTGGATGCTCATACGTAATGCTCAAGATTATCTTTACGAATCCTTTTCAGAGGATGGAGGAGAAACTTGGTCGACCCCTGTCCCATCAAGATTCTATGGCACCATCACCATGCCAACTATTCAAAGGCTCAAAAGCGGAAGTCTTTTATTGATTTGGAATAACACCACTCCATTACCAGAAGTCGAACATAATGGTGGCTATTGGGAAGACGTATTTACAAATAGAGATGCCTTACATGCAGCAATTTCTGATGATGATGGAAAAACATGGAAAGGTTTTAGAGAAATTTATCTTAACCCTTTGCGAAATGATAGTTTAATGGCAACCCGATATGGAAAAATGGGTAGTAACGATAGAAGTGTGCAGCAAAGTGAATTTGTAGAATTAGACCAAAATAACGTACTTATCTCATTAGGGCAACATCCAAAGTTCCGAAAATTGTTAATACTAGATTTAAATTGGCTCCGTGAAGCGGAGAGCTTTGATGATTTTTCCGATGGTCTTGTTAATTGGTCACATCATAAATATATAAAAGGGATTGAAGGTCATTGTGCATATAACAGAAAAGCTGGAGGCCATTTAATACCTCACACTGACAAACCCCTGAAAAGTGTTATGCATTTGAAGGCAGAAAGAGATACTGCACTAATTTCTCAAAATAGCGGCGCTTTGTTCAATTTCCCGGCAGGGCAAAAAGGAGAGGTTAAAATACTACTTAAAGCGAATAAAGACTTCGAAGGGATGCGCATTAGTTTACAAGATAGATGGTTTAACCCTATAGATACGTTATCAAATCATTATGCAATGTTCGATTTTAAAATAAAAATAGATTTATTAACACCGAATAAGTGGTGTGAAATTAAATTGGAATGGAATAATGCCAACAATCTGGAAACTGGTTACTGTAATCTATTTATTGATAATAAGCTTAATCATAAAATATCTTTAAAAAACAAAACAAAAAATGGTGTAAGTTATGTGCATTTCTCCTTGCCTTTAATTAGTGAACTAAACGATGGAGTGCTTATTGAAGCAATTAAAACAAAAATTGAATAGAGCTTTTAACAATAATTACAGGTCATTGAAAAAATTTAAATTTAGAATATGGTTATAAATTATAAATATACAGAGCTATAATATATTGGAGATATAAAATAGCCGCTTCTTCCTTCACAAACCTACTAAGTATATCACTGTAGATAAATGTACAGGATAGCCTTTTTGCATTCCTATGATAAATATGGATGTTTATACCTCAATAGAGCTAAAGTGCAAAATAGGTCAATACATGCATTTCAAATCAAGTTATTTAACCATTTTTCTAATATATACAATCCTGAAAAATTATTCTGAATCAGTAGTCATTCCACATAGTTTTAAGTACTCCTGAAGCATAATATAAGAGTAAAATAGAGATGATTCTGGCAAGGAGAACAATGAGGTTATTTCCGTTAGATTATGCTCTTATATAGGCTTAAATTCATCTAGAAAACGGCTGAAAGAGCTCTCTATTTAGAGGGGGCTTTTATGTTTTTGGAGCCAGTATTGGATTATTGGTTTGTTGGAAAAATAATTAATTATTAACTTTACTATTATCTTATTGAATCTAATTAAGCTTACCTATTTATGAAAAACAAAAAACCACTTTTTATTGGCTTTACAGTGGGAGCTATTATGATGCTTACATTTTTAGTATTGTTGTCAAATAAATTTGTACCCAAAAATGAAAATATAGTTACAAGCGAAACATTGGAAAGGGATGTATATTATCCAGGAACGGAAGAATTGGGAGCTGATGAAATGAGAGTTGTGGCTCTTGGTACAGGGATGCCTAATGCTCGGCCCAAACAAGCTGCAACTTGTTTTCTAGTGGAGTTGGGCAATGGAGATAAATTTTTATTTGACATTGGCTCTGGGTCAGCGGAACGAATTTCTGCAATGAAAATACCTTATGATTATTTAGATAAAATTTTTATTGGCCATTTGCATTCGGATCATATTGGTGATCTAGGAGCATTATGGATAGGAGGGGTAGTTGGTAATAGGGTTACTCCTTTAAAAATATGGGGGCCAAGTGGAGCTGAAGAGAAATATGGCACAAAGTATATGGCGGAACATCTTCAAAAAGCATATGTATGGGACGTTGATGGAAGAGTTGGAAATACTGATACTCGTGGGTTAGTAATGGAGGTTACTGAATTTGATTATAAAAAAGTGAATGAAATTGTTTATCAAGAAAACGGTGTAGTAATTCGTTCTTTCCCAGCGATTCATGCTCTTGACGGTTCAGTTAGTTATACCTTAGAATGGAATGATTTAAAATTTGCGTTTAGCTCAGATACTTATCCCAATAAATGGTGGATGAAATATACAAAAGATTCAGATCTGGCCATTCATGAATGTTTTGCTTCTCCAAAAATATTAATTGACAAGCAAAAGTTTCCACCACAAACTGCTCTTAATGTCGGAACACAAGTTCATACTTCTCCTGCTCAGTTTGGAAAAGTTATGGCTGATATAAATCCTCGTATGGCGGTAGCATATCACTTTTTTAACGACTACGACACACAACCTATTGTATTGGAAGATATTAGAACTATTTATAATGGCCCTTTGTCCTTGGCTGTTGATTATATGGTTTGGAATGTAACGAAGGAAAAAATTACAACCAGAATGGCTGCTATTGACGAAGATATTTGGCCTCAACCCTCGGTTATAGGTAATAGACCTCCAAACCCTAATGATCGAATTGGTTTTTCAGAATATATTTGGGATGGTCGTATAAATTATACAGAAGTGCTTGATAAAATATATGATGATATCAATCAGGAATATGGAACATCTGTTGCAGTTCCTAAAGAATAAATCCTGCTTAGTTAGTGAAGTTAATCATTTGGATTGTAGGTTGTTTTGTAAATATAGGAAAATTATCAAAACGAATTAATGAGCTCCTGGCTCTGTATTTATAGGGAGCTTTTTTGTTTTGGATGGGTTTTGGATTGATGTTAATTATCCAGGTTTAATTGTGAGTCCATAGCATTTAGCATATCTTTGAGTAGACTAGTAACTGAAAATTTGTCGTTCATATCGCTCAACATACTAAGAAATAGAGGAATCAATATATTAACAATAATATTGACCTTACTAATAGTGATTTCATGTAGCAACGATGATTCCAAAATAGATAATGATATTACAAATAATGATATTGCAGCGGATCTCGATGCCACAGTATTACCCAAGCGATCTGGTTCTCGTCCTGAAACAACTATGTTTGTACCTCACGTTCAGGTTGGTGTCGAACTTGTATCCGAAGTCAACGAAGAATTGTTTCGAAGAGTTTATTCCATACCTGGAATTGAGAATCGTCCGTCAGTTATTGCAGGATGGCAGGGTTTGTGGTTAACCGGAAAAGTGAATGTGTTTGTACCTGATGCACTAATAGGCGGTCGAGAATTTGGTCACATACATGATGATGGTAGTTTGCACATCTTTTTAGAACCATCCCGGAGTAATGAAGCGGTGGAAACCTGTTGGGCAATTTTTCATCCTTTTGCAGTACAAAACCTGCCAGGATGGGATGGCTTTGTCATGCTCTATACCCCACAATCCTTTAATGAGCTTAATGTGACATTCCAACTCATTGTTGATGGCTACAACTATGTCACGGGACAAAACCTATTAGCTACTGATTACTATTAATGACAATATTAGTATAACCTGTTTATCAAGTGTGGCTTCAGGGCCATAAGTTTTCCATTCATTAAGAATTTTAGAGAATGGTTCGATTTTGTTATCCATCAGATCAACCTGATCCCGAGTATAGCATAGCACATCATTCAACTCCAATATCAGTGATTGTGTCACTTCTTTTTTTCTTTTTTCTTGCCTCCTGTCTTCATTCCAATTATTAATCAGTAATGCGATCAAAATTCCAATGACCACAAGAACAATTTTCCCAATAGCAAAAGTCATAAACCGAGGAATTAAGTTTGAAGTTATTTTTTTAAAAATGACTTGACACCAATTTTTTTATTATTTTCCAATCTTATCAAATACATTCCTGCCGTCAAATTTGAAATATTGATATTATTATCAAATGACAGTAGATTTTGTTTAATTAAGACTCGGCCTGTATAATCATAAATTTCATAATTCACATTATTTGATATTTCTGGTAAATCTATCCTAATTTCCTCATCACTAGGATTAGGATAAAGATTAAATTCTAACATAGTAAAATCTTCAACAGGTAATACTCCGAAAGAGGCGGACTGATTAGTTACAATTTGATCGCCTGTATTGTTTCCATTGCCATTTGCAGCATTTGAGGCTACATAAAAAACTATGGGTTCGGGATTATTCAAAGGAGCAGTCCAATTAACCTGCCAAGACTTAAATTGGTTACCGGCAGAAGTATGCTCAGCATATTCATCATTTGAAATTGTCCTAGTGTTTGCATCGATTGAAGTGAAGGTCCCTTTTCTACTGCCAGATACGTTTTCAGCAGTTATTTGAAAACCATATAATGAGGCAGAACTGTTTTGAACAATATTAACTAGATAAGTAGCACCGGGAGTAAAACCTTCAATCTCCGGTATGTTAGTAGTTATGGAAACTGAAGCTCCAAAATTTCCAGTATTGTCATGGCATTGAGTGCATGTCGTTCCACCATCTCCTGGAGAGCCGGTATTTCCCGCAGGAGGGCCTGAAGAATTTGCAACTAAAAAGAATAAAATTAACGGAGATATTAGAAGGATGGGATAAAATTTGTTAAGATTTTTCACTGTAGATTAATTTTATGAATTAGTCCAATTAAATATACTTTCCTTATAGAGGGTTTAATTAAATTGTTATTCTCTGAAAGTTACATACTTATATGCAAAAAAGGAAGTGGTTTAGGACGAAACCATATAATTATTGTCCGTAAAGGGCTTATTTGTTTCCAAGACATATAAATATTGATTATAAAATTATATCTAGGAAGTAACTTAAATATCTTCACTTGTCTAAATCTTCTGAAAAAGGTGAGCCAAAAGGGAAAGGAAATTGCTAATTAAGTATAATTAATTACTATCCAGTTTATTAGACGTGGGGAGAGCCTCCCGTCCAGACCGCAATTAAAATAGTTGTGTTGTTAACTTAAAACTTTAGAGTTTAAATAGTTAGCCGATGAAAAGCTTCAGTATTCTCTGGAGTTTTTTTGTTTTGTGTCAACATCTGCGTCAACATCACGTTATTTTTACCTTTTCTCACAAACAAACTGATCTGTTTTTTAATAGTATATATAATAATTAAAAAAGTAAATTATGTACACTAATGCACTTTTTGATACTATGGACGCACCCTTGATATTTTTGAGACTTTTGCGACTTTATAGCTTGATGTTTCACATATAGTTAATAATCAGTCTATTAAATTATTATAAATATAACTTGAAAGTTTCACAAAGTTTTAATAGTCGCAAGCAATTCAATTTCTTCTTTTTTTTACTTCCATAATTCAATTTCTTATTACTTATTATATCAGTAATATACTGTTATCTATTTTACGGGATAACAATATTTTTATATTGTGATTAATAGTATTATCATTCCCTTCAATTTGATGATCAAAACGACTATTTTCATAAAATTTATTTTGGACAAATACTATAGCCAATCAACGACACTGACGTAAAAGTAAGGTTTCCAAAAACATTTTTTCTTCTGATTATAGTTATCGAAATCTTGGCTTAGTGAATTAACTACAATGAGGGATTAAAATTCAGAAATCAATGAAAGCCATTTTGTAGCTGATGAGTTCCAAACTTCTTTATAAGTTGCAGTATTAAACTGTGGCCAATAAGGTGTATCTTCATTAAACCTTGATTGCATACCAACCGGAATTTCTCCCACCGTTTCTCCTAGTAAAGCCGTGTATTGTTGGGGATAATTACTTCCTTCTCCCCATATAAGAGATTGACCAAAGGGGTTTTTACCTACAATCCAAAACAACTGCTTTTCTGCGATTTCTACCAACTTTTTGTCTTGAAGGAATTTACCACAAAGCGCTGCTGCTTTACCTGTAGATAAATGCACTGCAGCATTACCTTTAAAGGAAAACCATACAGGAAATACACGCAAATAATGTTCAGAATCTAGTTTAATGCCATTTTCTAATTGCTCTTTATAATCTTTTTCTGCCCCTTTAGAAATTCCTACCTGTACTCTATAAAAATTAAGAGAATCCTTTACCTCATCTATATGGTATACGCCACTTGGAACCATACCATATGGAGCTACGTATTTCATAATGGTTTTTAAGTAAGTGCCATACATTTCAATAGCTGTTTTCCATTTTTGATAATCTGGATGTTTGGTCTGTGTTTCACATAAGGTGGTCAATGCCTGCATATAAATATAATCACGAGATTGGTGGGTATAATGGACAATGGACTTTTTATTTAGGTCGCGATAAAAGAACCCGCGCAATTTATCTTTATCTTTTAATGGCTGGGTACGTTGACAATTTAAGGTGTAACGAATGGCTTTAGCTGCCTCATCTGCATAGTACTTTTCCCCTGTTAATTTATACAACAAACTTGCACTATAAGATATATTTGCCATATACTGACTATTAGAAGCCATTGCCGCATGGTCACCTCCACCGCCACCACTGAGCTCATCGAATCCAAGACGATCAAATCGTTTTTTTGCATAAGCAAAGTCCTCAATAGCTACTTTTCGCAGATTGCCCTTTAACATTATATCATCTTCTATCATGGTTGAAGCAAACGCTTCTATTCCAGAGAAAAGAAAATTTTCAAAAGCACGGTCATGGACTTTTACTTTTCTACGCTTAGTAGCGTCATCTTTTGTGCCTATAAAACCATCTGTCCATAAATTGGTACCCCATGTTTGAGCACGATACCCATCACCAAGGCGAGTCTTAAGAATATAATCAATACCATACTTTGCCTCTTCCATTAACCTAAGGTAAAGTTCTTTATTGTCTTTTTCTTTTGCGTTTTTAGCCACTTCCATTAATGAATAGGCCAATTCCCCAGTTTGTAATGTCTGTTGAGACATATCTGCAGCATCGTGCCAGCCTCCATTTATAGGAAAGACTTTTCCTTTAAATGTACCGTTTAAATCTGCATGACAAGCACCGTGTTTACCCGGAACAGGATAACCACATCTTTCGCAAAAAACAAAATTTAAAACGCGCCAAGCAGAATCATCCCAAATATTTTTATTGATATAAAAAGGTTTGGTGACAATATCTCCAACTTGGATAAAATACTGCCCTTCTTGCTTAAAATCACTAAAGTCGATAATCTCAAATTTCCCTATTGCGGTTTTCTTCTTAATTATATTTCCCTCATACACCATTTCTTTGGTAACATTATTTACTAACCGGAAATTGCCATTATGATCTTCTACTCTCACAATTGCCGTTTTATTACTTTCCTCACGGTATCCGGTAGTAGAGTGTATTATTCTGTTTTTAGCTGGTTCCCAACCACTAACTACTTCTGGGTTCTCTACGGTTTCAAGTGATACAGCATCAATATCGAATATAAGCGAATCACCCATTGTACGTTCTTTGCCAAAAACTTCAATAGCAAATTTAAGTTTGCTTACTTTATCGCGCGGTAGGTTGGTCATTTCCACAAAAACTTCGTTCCATTGTCCGTTGATTAAATTCATTTCATGAAAACCCTCACGTTCATATTTATCTGGCACTTTTATCTTACCATCGTTTTCTAGATATAGATTGAGATAGATACTGCGATCACCTTCACAATTTGGATAGATAAAAAGTCTTATTCGGTTGTATTTTTCCCAATTGGCACCACCTACATCTAAACTAGCCAATGAAGTTCCAAAACCCAATCCCCAATCTAAAAATTCAGGATTGGTCGTTGGTGCTGTTAATCTCAAACTATGTTTTCCAGACTTACTTCTTTCTTCAGTGAGCGTAATTCCACCAATACCTTTATGGGACCAGCCCTTAAGGTTTTCCATATCACAAAACAAGTCGCTCTTTAAGACTTTTTTTGTCAATCCAAAAGATTCATAAGACTTACTATAATCTAGCGTTAATGGACTATTATGGAGATAGCCTGTATTGCGAATATCCTCTTTTAATTTCTCATCTACTTGGGCCAATAAAAAACTGGTAGCACAAAAGATAAGTGTTAATGAACTCAATATTTTTTTCATAATACGCTGCTTTTTTACAATTTTATCCGAACAAAACTATATTTATAATAACTACTGACCAAGGGTCATTTTATCGTTCCTAGTACTTGAATTCTTTGTTTAATACTTTAAGCAAGTATAACTTTGGGTCGCTGAAATAGGTCCAGAACATGGCACCAGCAAGTCCATTTTCTTTTATATAATCACATTTAAGTTTTACCGATTCCTCATCATCATAGGTAATAAAATGTTTTAATTCTTTATTAAACAAAAAAGGTGCTTTTGACTGCTTGTCCCAATAACGCACATAGCCTTTTTTGTTAACAAGGCTATCTTTTACATAAGAGTATCCGCCACCAGATTTTGACCTAACAGGGATTTGATACAGACCATTGTTATCTATATTATCTACAATTTTTCCTTTGGTATAAAACCCTAATCCCATTACAACTTTAGAGAGTTTAACGCCAACTTTTTTCAAATTTTGTATCGTTAAATCCGTAGAATAAAGATAGGGTCTATTTTTTGGGGCGTATAAATTAGAATGGTGTGCAGACATATTGTCGTATGAGTTATCAAAGTCATAGCTCATTAAGTTTATATAGTCGAGGTATTTTTGTGCAACCTCTAAATCAGTATGCTGCAAAAACTCCCTTGATCCACCAATTGCGGTAGTTACAAAATATTGTTTTCCTGTTTTTTCACCCAAAACATCAAGTTGCTCACGTAAATGTCTAAATAGGTTTGTGTAGTTCTTACCATCTTCTGGCCTATAGGTGTTGTTATCACCTTTCATACCCGGGTATTCCCAGTCTATATCTACTCCATCCAAGTTGTGCTTCTCTACAATGTCCACAGAACTTTTGGCAAATTTCAGGGTTAATTCATTGGTCAGTGTTGCATCTGAGAAATGTTTGCTCCATGTCCATCCTCCTACAGAAATCAATATTTTTAAATCAGGGTTGATTTTTTTTAGTTCGTTCAACTTCCTAAAATTAACCGTATCTGTCTTTTCGTTCTTAAGCCAGGCTAGGTTATCTTTAATATCAACAAAGGCATAATTTATATGTGAAAGCCTTTTGGCATCAATTTTAGTAGTTTCTATAAGGTTACCATTGTAACCACCTACATAACCAATAATAACTGGTTTTTTTTTGATTGTGCCATTGAACTCTGAATACCAGCAAGACCTATTAAAAGGCTTAATGATAATTGAATTATTATTTTTTGAAAGTGCATAGTTTCATTTTTTTTCTGATTTTTTTCTTGATTATAAGATTCATAATCCTTGCTAATTACTTTGTTTTACAAGGAAATGGTTATAAATTTAAGTGCTATTCATTCCTGTTTTTTAAATTATAGGTATTATCTAAAACCCCTATCTATGGCTATTTACCTAGAACGGAATTTGGTAATAAGCACCAAATATATTAGCCGATTTTATCAAAACTATTTTTAACTAAATCTCATTTTTTTATAATTTTATTTTTTTATTTTTCGGTATTTTATAAACAATTCAATATCATTAATTACGGTTAATTATTTCCATTCATCTTAAGAAAATTTAGATAGAATTACCAAAATAAAAAAACTCCATTGGCATTGAAAAATAATATTTTTTTACTAACTAATATTCAAAGATATTTTATACACACCAAAATAACTATGATTAATGTCATAATAAAAAAAACCTTGGAAATGGAATAACCAAAGTGGATGTTAGTTAGATAATATGTATTTGTGGTTTGAGAAGGATTAACCCGAATGAGAAGAGTGTTAATCTTGGTTGTTAGTCTTTTGTTATTTTGTTCTATTTTTTAACTCAAAATCTATATTGGACATAATTTTCTCAGAACGTTTAGCAAGATTTTTTGCATACTTTACCATTATGTAGGAATTAGTTATGATATTTTTATTGTGATTATAATAAGTAATGTCATTAATAATTGAAGTCATTTGGGCATCTAATTTATCTGATATATCGTTAGGGTAATAAGGTCCAGGCCAACTTTTATTTTCAGAATTTCCTGGCTTGACGATTGCTCCATATATATTTCCGTCGAGATAGTTTTGTCTTTGTTTTATATTGTCAAGAAAACGATTATCAAGTTCTTTGAATATTCCTATTTCAATATTCCAACTCATTAGCATAATCTTTAAGGAATCATTTTGGATTTTTTTTATGTCTCCCGAACCAAGAAGACTATTTAAAATAGGATAATTAGCATTCCATAACGATGTATTTATCATTGGAGGTTTAGTTCGTATTTTCTTTAAAAAAGGAACAGTATCGTTGGTAATCATTTCTATATAAGCGCGACCTTCGTCTTCATGTTTTTTTCTAATCTTTATTATAAATAAAAGTCGATTATGATTTTTTTCGAACTCAGTTTTTAGATTTATGAATGATTGAGTTTCAGCTTTTCTATCTTTATTGTCTTCATTCCAATTATTAATACTTAATGCAATCAAGATTCCGAATAACTACTAGAGCAATCTCTCCAATGGCATATCTCATATACTTCATAGGTTTATTATCATCTGCCATTTTTTTACGTGTTTTTCTGAAGAATGGAATCATAGCTTTAAAGATAGGGAATTAAAATAAACCACTCTTTGAAGAATAAGAGTGGTTAAATATTCAACAAAAGAAAAACCAATCACATTTCTGCAACTGGTTTTCCATTACAAACTCTTGTTAATAATAATACAAACTTAATGGCAAAGTATATCTATTTGGCCTTAAATTTATGATAATATAAAATTTCAAACAAATGGACTTTACATATTTAGCAAAGGAATTAGGTATAATCCTTACAATTAGTATATTTCTTGTGGCTTATCTTATTAAATATTATTTAGATGTAAGATCGGCAAATAATAAACTTCGTTATCAAATTCAGTTCAAAGGTATCCACGATAAGAAAGCAGAATTTCTCAAAGATATTTATTCTAATTTTTATGAATTGGAGACAAATCTGGAAAAATTTTCAGTATGGAAATCGGAAGGAATTCCATTAAGTCTGCAAGCGCATGATATTATTAAGAATATTGGAAAACAAGAGATTTGATAGAAAATAATAGAATCTATATTGATGATGTTTCATGTGATAAAATGAGAGGTCAATTGGAAGTCGTTCTTAAGGCATTAAAAAAACTATCATATAAGGAAAATCTTGATGAACAAGACATCTCTTTTAAAGAATATAAAGAAGCTCATAAAAATATAATTAATGGGGTTAAAAAACAGAGAATTCAAATTGGGGAAATTTTCCGTAAACAAATCGGATCGCATAAACGAAAAAACCTACTGTCGAAATGGTGGAGCAAACGGTTTGGTTAAATGAAAGATCATCCATTCAAAATTAATCTATGGAGTACTTTTTAGAATAATCCCAAATTAAAGATTAACATTTTCTTTTTACCTTTATCTCATGAGTGATTTAAGAGATGCTTTTGTGGAATACATTAAACTTACTGAAGTAGATATATCAAATATGACTCTTCAAGAACTCTATGATCATCGTCACGAACTTAACCGACAACGTGAGCTAGGATTAAGGTTAATAGATGAGATGGAAGCTCATTTTAAACCGATTCAATTACCAATACATAAATAACGAAAATAAACAGACATGAAAATCATGAGTAAAATAATAGCATTTCTTCTTTTTTCTGTTGTGTTCTTTGGCTGCCAAAAAGTAAGTAACACAACAGTTGAGGTAACAGATTTATCTCTTATTCCTATACCCGAAAAACTGGAACTAAGGAAAGGTAATTTTGCAATTCAAAACGGAACAGTTGTTTATTGCAACAGTACAGAACTATTGCCGGTAGCCGGATACATGAATACAAAACTAAGTGCTGCTATGGGATTTAATTTAAAAACCATTGAGGGGTCTGGTAAAGGAATCAACTTGGTTATTTTGGAAAACAAAGACAAAAACCTGGGAGATGAGGGGTATCAGCTGGATGTCACACCAGCTGGAGTAGAGCTAATAGCCAACAAAGCCAATGGCATTTTTTATGGTGTACAAACCATAATGCAATTGTTACCTGCAAAGATTAAAAGTAAAACCTTGCAATCCGATGTAAAGTGGAATATTCCCTGTATTGCGATTGAGGACAAGCCCCGCTTTCCCTGGCGCGGATTAATGCTGGATGTGAGTCGGCATTATTTTACAAAAGAGGAAGTGAAAGAATACATCGACCAGTTGGCAGAATATAAAATGAATGTATTTCATTGGCATTTAACCGATGATCAAGGTTGGCGAATAGAGATTAAAAGTCTTCCAAAACTTACTGAAAAAGGGGCATGGCGAGCAGAACGTGTTGGAGATTGGTGGCAACGCGAACCGCAACTAGAGGGAGAATCAACAAGCTATGGTGGCTTTTATTCCCACAAAGACATAAAAGAAGTTGTGCAGTATGCGAAAGAACGATTTGTTGAAATAGTGCCTGAAATTGATGTTCCCGGACACAGTTTGGCAACCATTGCTGCTTATCCCGAAATTTCGTGTACACACACTGTAACGGATATAAATGTTGGGAATAAATTTTACACTGTTGATGAAAACTCTATTTGTGTAGGAAACGAACAAACCTTTGACTATCTCGATAAAATCTTTACAGAAATTGCCGAATTATTTCCATCGGAATACATTCATGTTGGTGGTGATGAATGTTACAAAGGTTTTTGGAGTGAATGTCCAAAATGTCAAAAACGAATAAGTAATGAAGCGTTAAAAAATACTGATGAGCTTCAAAGTTATTTTATCAAACGTATGGAAAAAATGCTGCAGGCCAAAAACAAAAAGTTGATTGGCTGGGATGAAATTCTGGAAGGTGGATTGGCTCCCAATGCAACGGTAATGTCGTGGCGTGGAATGAAAAATGGAATTAAAGCAGCAAACGAAGGACATAAAGTAATTATGACTCCAACACAACATTGTTATCTGGATTTGTATCAAGGCGAAGAATCAGTAGAACCTGCAACTTATAGCATGTGCAGATTAATGGATTCGTACAGGTTTGAGCCAGTTCCTGAGGGTATTGATCCTAATTTAATTTTGGGTGGACAAGGTAATTTGTGGTCAGAATCCGTTCCTACTTTTCGGCATGCAGAGTATATGACATGGCCTCGTGGATGGGCACTGGCTGAAGTATTTTGGTCGTCGAAAGAGAATAAAAATTGGTCAAATTTTGTGCAGCGTGTAGAGAAACATTTTGTTCGTGCCGACTATGGAAAAATAAATTATGCACAGAGTATGTATAATGCCATCGTAACTCCTTTTACGGATGGAGACGAAAGCTTTAAAATTAAATTGGAAACTGAAATTGAAGATTTATCTATTTTTTATACTTTCGACAATACTGATCCTGATCTTTACAGTCCACAGTACAAAACAGCACTCACTGTTCCCAAGGATGCAACACGTTTGAGAATTATGACTTATCAAAACGAAAAGCCGATTGGAAAATTAATTTCTCTTACAATCGATGAGTTAAAAAAAAGAATTAATAAATAGACTACATATTTTTTTTTGTTAAAAACTCCCCCTAGTTTGAGTGCAACGGAAACGAGGGGTAAGTTGCCTGTAGTTTGTAACGACAGTTGACAACTTACAAAATAAATTGAAAAGAAAACAGCACAAATCAAAAAAGCTGAACAATGAGGTCATTGTTCAGCTTTAATTTATAAATTATTCCTTTAATAATCTGTATCGGTTATTTAGGACTAGACACATTGATAAAAAGTACCACAACTGGATACATCGTCATACTTCAAAGTTAGGGATGGACTGTATGAATTTTGCCTTCAGTCGCGGCAATTATTTTTTATACCTTTATCTCATGAGCAATTTAGGAGACGTATTTAGACAATACATAAAACTTACTGAAGTAGATATATCAAATATGACCATGGAAGAACTCTATGATCATCGACATGAACTTAACCGACAAAGAGAACTAGGGTTAAGGTTAATAGACGAAATGGAAGCTAGGCAATCTAAATAAAAACTAGTCATATTGCTTCCAATAATTACTAATTACATTTAACTCATTTAAAACCAATTAAACATGAAAAAGTATTTAATGCCATTAGTCCTTCTTGTTTTTTTTGCAGGTACTTCCTGTCATCATCACGAGAAGATTGACATCGAAGAAGAAAAAGAAGCCATATTGGCTCTAATTACAGAAGAAACAAATGCTTATCACGACAAAGATTTTGAACGTTTTGCTGAATGTTATGTGCAAAATGAATTCAACATTAGGATATTAGGCGGGGAAGGTGAGTTTAGCTATACTGTTGGGTGGGAAGAAGTTGGATCTGGTTTTAAGGAGTGGTTTGAGAATAATCCTGATCCGACGCCGAATAATGAGGTAAAAAAGAATTTCAAAATCAGAGTCTACAATGATTGCGCCTGGATTGTCTTTGAAGAAGAAGCATTCAATGATGAGGGTGAGTCAAACGGGAAAGGTATAGGGACTAACTTTCTTGAAAAAGTGGATGGAAAATGGAAAATTGCATATCTATCTAGAGTTCATTATTGAGAGATTAAAAATACTTTAGACTTTATAGAACAATCGTGCGAATTAGAACTTCAAGATTTCGTTTTTGAGCCAAATGTTTCTAACACTTGGATAAAAGTAAAAGCAAATATTACAAGGTTTTTAATCCTCCTTCGCGTACGCTTTGGCGGACGAGAAGATAAGGTTTAATTCCCCGACCCTTGGGTCGGAAAATCTGGTTGTTTGCATAGCAAACTCAATTTAATACCTCGTATGCTTGCGTCGAGGTAGTTTATTAGAATTATGGAAGGATGGTGTGTTACAAGGAGCAACGGCAGAAGATTCTTTTTCTATTAGTTGTGGATTGGGAACTACTATGAACTCCATGGATATTCTTGAAGGATTAATGAAGATAACCATAAAAGTGGCATTGGTTAATCCTGGAGAATTTAGCGTAATTTTTATTCAGCAAGAGATGCAGATTAGCTAGACAATCTAAATAAAAAACCAGTCATATTTCTACAACTGGCATAATGTAATATAAAAGGTATGCTCAAGGGGTCTTATTTATCTCAATTCTTCTACATACCAGATATTCAGCAGTTTAGGTTGGTTTGTTGCGGTCTAGGAGAGACCGTCAATATATGAAAAACAAAGAATTCAGGTAACTGTCACTACCGCAACTAAAGATGGACTATATTGAATAATAATTAAGCTAAATTTATTATTTAAAATTGAAGTTGTGTTAATTGCACTTTAAATGTACCGTTACCAAAGTCTCCGGCACCTGTAAATGTAATTGATTTAGTTTCAGGATTAACTATCATATCACTAACTTGAATAGGAAGTCCAAAACCTTCTATAAGCGCCCCAGTCATAGAAAAATCATTTCCTGGAATACTGTTGGCAGTAATTTCTGTATATCTCGCAATATAGTTTGGACCATATCCTCTTCCTATCGCATAATACCCACCAATACCATGGCTTAAAGCATATTGATTGTCAGTGCCTGGTATTCTAGAAATAAAGACATACTCTAAATCTTCATAAGGAGGTCCCGGAGTAAAAGTAGGAGCTCTTTGTACATCCGCTGTATAAATACCTTCTATACTGGTAACCAAATCACCAGTAGGAGGAACAACTATAACAGTTCTAAGGCCTGTTCCACTGAAACCATCCTGATTTATGGCCGAATATGCAACCGAATAAACATCTGGTACATCGGTATCAACACCTGGCTGACCATAAAGTTGACCAGGGCTATATGTAGTTTCGACAGGAATTTCTTCACCACCTTCAGTAGCAACGGCACCCTGTTCAACATAAGGTTCACCTTGCAATATAATTTCTTGAGCCTCACCGTTCAATGTAATCACGGGAAAGTCAGTTTGCCGTGAAACATTAGCGGTAGTAACCTCACCAATACAAGAGCTTGTTACTCCTGCAACTATAATTAATAAATAATATACATATTTCATTTTTTCTATTTTTAACGGTTAAATTTTATCAATTGCAATCTATAGTATTATATCGCACTTAATTATTAAAACTAAAATAATTGACTATCTTTTTTTCAGTAAATATAGGATTCATATATTTTTAAACATAATCTTATTTATTGAAATGGATAAAATGAGTGTTTAAGACGAAAAAAAGAAGTTAAAACAATTTATAAATTGAAAAAAGACTCGTTATATATTCTTACACTGGTTGCAATTTCTATTATGTTTGACGTCAGCAAGCGGGTAACTCAGTCAATGGTCTGCCAGACCATCGATTATATTAAAATAAAATTTCAATTCGTTAATGTATTTTTCTAAAGAAATTAATCATAGCTTTAAAGATAGGGAATATAAATAAACCACCATTACCGGATAAGAGTGGTTAACAATGGAGGTTAGTTTATCGCATCGCTTGATTATCAACCATTGCCATAACTGTTGTAGCCGCAGTAGCCAAAATAAGTTCAAGCTCTTTTGGAAGATTGTTTTTTAGCCAAACATATTTCTTACTCCCCATACTTTTAGAAACTTGAACTGCCGCTAAGTACTGTCCATTATGAACAAATTCAAAACCCAAAATAGGAAACAGTTTTGAGATTTTACCATTTGACCAATTTTCAACTGGATTGATTTCAATGAATGTAGAACCATCCGATAAGATTCCATTACTAATGATTCCTCCTCTGGCTTTTACTTCTTTTCCAAGTGGGTATCAATTTCAACAATCCAAGAAGGTACACCTTTCGTTTGCGTTATAAAGGCAACAAATTTTTCTTTGCTATTTTTAATTATTGTTGCTTCCTCTCTTGACTCATTTTGTTCCTCGCTCTCACTTCTAGAAATATAATTATATGCAGTAGCCATATTTACAAAAACTGTATCCGTTTCATACCCTAAAAAAATAAAATTTTGTTTCTGCTCTGTAATACCCCAAATTTCTTCCTTATAGTTTGAGAGATTATTTATGTAGGAATAATCCTCGAAAATCGTATCCCTCATTTCCCTATTTATAATCATATTATCCTTGTTTTTTGTTGAGATCACTGCATAATCTCCAAAAAGGTATTTCAACATCCCGACACCACCTTTGAGCTTAACTTTCATAATGGTGCTCTTTGAAACTAATTCCTCATCCATTTTAATTAATTTTTGTGCTGATAAATTACACCTGGCACAAAGAAAAAAACCGATTATAACAGAATTAAAATTCATGTTAACATTCTTATGGTATAAATTGTTCATTCAAAAAATTTAGATTAATGTAAGTATCTAAACAAATAGGAAAATAGTCTCAGATACTGTTAATATTTTATTTTTGAAATATAGCCATTTTCTTGCGAATTTTACAATAGAAGTTTATCATAGCTTTAAAGGTAGGAATAAAATGATTACCACCTCAATGACTCATGAAGCATTGATTTAATAAACTCCTTTGGTTCCTTATTCTCAGTAAGACTTAAAAGTAGTTCCTGCTCCTTCCGCATCATCAAATCATACTTGTATAGTTCGGGTGTATTTTGGTTCAATTCACGCACCTTTTGAAGTTTTGTGATTCCATATTCCAAAGCAGCAATATTCATCACTCTAGCCCATCCTACTGTGTTAAGTTGAGGTAATCCATCATTGTGTAAAACTCCCTTGAAGTACTTTGAATATTTCATTTCTCAAAGGTATGGAGGTTGGGCTTTGGGTCTTGATAAGATTTTACTCCAGATGTTCAGTTTCTAATTTTCATTATTAAATATGTTAAAACAGAAATATTTTAATCCACATGAGTATTGTTTAATTTTGCCTTTATTTCGCTTGCCCAACCATTTAATACCTTTTTATTGGATCCAAAATTAGTTTCATTTTTCATATCATTTACAACAATTGTAGCCTCAAGATATAAAATGTCATAAATTCTTTTTACCTCCTCAAAGCTCCTACTATCTTTAATCTTTACTTCCAATTCTTGTCTGTGAAACTCATAAATATCAAATATAAGATTAAGATAAATTAAAGCTTTTTTAGTACGATTATTTTTATAAAATGATGTATTTCTGTCAAATAATGTTCTGGAGGTAAATTGTTTAAGCCCCTTTTTATTTCTATATGTATCAATCATATAAGTAAAACTTAAATTTTCAGTGATAAAATGAGATTTAGACATTCCAAGAAAATTTTCAGATTTACTTTCATAAATTATTTTTACACTTTCCCATTCAAGGGGTCTATTTTTATTCCAGGCAATAACTGAATGATTAATATTGTGGGTTGCATTCGTTGGAATATAATTATTATAGTTATATAAGTTACCATGGGATTTTAAAAAATTCATTGATTTATTATAGCTATTACTTTTGGGGAACTGGTAATTTAAATTCCAAAAATCAACCGATGCCTGTAGCGCTATGATTTTATCATAATCGTTGTTGAAAGATATTGAATTTGTAAAATAAGGTTTCTCAAAAAAATTATTGTAATCATAGAAATACAGAAATGAATGGGTTTTAACGATTTTTTTTGATGATTGATAATTATAGATCATGTCAAGATTGAATTTTAAATATTGAATCTTTTCGAAATCTATAGGGTTAAAATTAATTTGCAAACGAATGTCCTTTATTGCTACCGAGTCATTTTCATTAATTGGTTTTATATTTATGGAAATAGAATCTTTGATCCATAAATCAATTTTTTTTATGACTAGTTTATCATTATTAAATAATATTTTTCCAGAAAAGAGCTTTCCATCAATCTTATTGGGAACAAATGAGATTAATTTATCCTTGTCATTACATGATAGGCAATCATCAAATTTCACAGTATATTTTTTTTTAATGGAAACAGAAGTAAGGTTACCAGGGTAGGAAGGTAATATTTGTTTAGTTTTTTTGAAGAAATTAAAATCTTTCAAGATTGTAGTATTGGATAAGCTATAAAAAGGGAAGGATTTGTTTTGACCAAAACGGCCACTTTTTAAATTTAAATCGATCAAGCCGTTTGACAAGCTCAAGTTACTATTATAAAATCCTTCAATTTGCTCAATAGGCACATTGTTGGAGGAGGAATTGAGAGAAAAAAAAACTTTGCTTTTTGAAATTAAATCTTTTTTTCTATATTTTTTAATTAATTTATTAAGTACTTTATATGGATTTTCAATTATGGAAATTACAATTACCTCATCTAATTCAATTGCCAAAGAAGTTAGGTATAATATAGACTTTTCTTTAAAGTAAGTTATTGAAACTTTTCTCGTTTTATATCCAATGAATCTAACTTCTATGGAATCAATAGCCATGTTTTCATTAAAGGCAAACTTTCCATCTTCATTTGTAATAGTATATAATTTGCTACTACCCAATATTATGGCAGCATATGGAAGTGGCTTGTTATTTGTTTTATCAAAAATAAATCCTTCAATATGATTCTGAGCTGTGGAGCTCAAAAAAATAAAAAAAAAGAATATAATAGTTTTCATTTGTAACGAAATGAACAATAATTACGCCACAAAGAAAATTAGGAAAAACGATTTCTTCACCAACATTCGTTTAATTTCATTCAATTTCATCGATGCTTCTATTCCTGTAATTAGTTCTTTATTTATTCAATGTATTTTTTTTGCTCCTTTGGGGACATCTTTAAATATTGCTTTACCGAAATGTAACAACTCATTGCCCATAATTGACTTCCTGCTAGTAGTGTAAAAAGCAACATGATGTAATGAATAAACAATTTGAATAATAGTTATGATATTTCATAAACTACTCTGATAAAGAGCTATATTCGTTGCTATATACAAAGCGGCAGTTCATTTTGATACGTCTTGAAAAAGATTCCATACTTCTCAAGAGTTAGCTGTTAAAATGATTGAATAACCAGACACATTTTAATTTAATTCAAGCTTCTAGTAGTTAATCCATCCATTATGAAATCATTTAGCATAGCAGAAATTAATTCAGTATTAAAGGGAAAAATATTAGGAGAAACATCAGCAGTAATAAATGGGCCTGAGCAATTAGAAAAAGCACAGGAAGGTGATATTACTGTTATTGGAAATCGCAAATATGCAAGACTTTGGGAGAATTCAAATGCAAGTGCTGCTGTTATAGATGAAAAAATAGATTTAGAACCAGGATCAAATAGGGTTTTAATAAAGGTGCAAAATGCTGATTTAGCTATGGCTCAAATTTTAGAATTATTTGACCCGGGATTACCTGCTTTTGAACAAGAAATACATCCGTCAGCTGTAGTGCATGAAACAGCAACCCTTGGAAAAGGATGTAAAATAGGAGCTAATAGTTATATTGGTAAAAATGTAGTACTTGGTGATGGCACCGTTTTGTATCCTAATGTAACTATCATGGATGATACTAATATAGGAAATGGATGTACGATTTGGTCAGGAACTGTAATTCGTGAACGTACTGAAATAGGCCATTACTGTCTTTTTCATACTAATGTGAGTATTGGTGCAGACGGTTTTGGTTTTAGACCGAGTCCAGATGGAAGAGGATTGGTGAAAATTCCACAAATAGGAAATGTTGTTATAGGTAATGCGGTAGAAATTGGCGCTAACTCTTGTGTGGATCGAGGTAAATTTAGTTCTACAATTATTGGAGACGGTTGCAAAATAGATAACCAAGTGCAAATTGGTCATAATTCTATTTTGGGGCGTTCTTGTATTCTGGCAGGTCATAGTGGGTTAGCAGGATCAGTTACTTTAGGAGACGGAGTTATTATTGGTGGTAGCGCCTCTATTAATGACCATACCACATTACATTCTGGCGTTACGGTTGGTGCAGGATCTGGAGTTGTGAGTGATGTTGCAGCTGGTAAAACGGTTCTTGGTTACCCGGCTTGCGATTCAAGGAATATGCTTAAACAATGGGTTGCTTTAAGAAAGTTGGCAAAGTAAGTTGTCAATTTGAAAATTAAGTTAGTTAACAACAACCAGTCAATGATAAAATTCTTTAGAAAAATAAGACAACAATTATTGACTGAAAATAGTTCAGTAGAAGGTTGGTGAAGAGATGAGAAGGTAAAGGGAGGGCTGAGGTGTTCTCCTTTAATATCATATTTGAAATTACCAAAAGTTATGATATTCCCTCTATATTTAAAAATCTAGTTATTTATTTTCTAACCAAGATATGTTCTCAATATCTTGCTTCTAGAAGTATGCTTCAATCTTCTGATTGCCTTTTCTTTAATTTGTCTAACTCTCTCACGGGTAAGATCAAAGGTTTCACCAATTTCCTCAAGCGTCATTGGGTGTGCATCTCCTAAACCAAAGTAAAGTTTTAAAACATCCGCTTCTCTAGGGGTCAAAGTTTCCAAAGCCCTTAAGATCTCTATTTTTAATGATTCATGTAATAAGCTTTTATCAGGGTTTGGTGACTCTCCTGAGTTCAAAACGTCATAAAGATTAGAGTTCTCTCCTTCAATTAGAGGAGCATCCATTGATACGTGGCGACCAGAAATTTTCATAGATCCCTTTACATCACTAACAGTCATATCCAATTCCTTTGCAATTTCTTCTGCAGAAGGAGGTCTTTCATTTTCTTGTTCTAATCTTGCAAAGGCCTTATTGATCTTATTGATCGATCCAATCTTATTCAATTGTATTCTTACAATCCTCGATTGCTCAGTAAAAGCCTGTAAAACAGATTTTCTAATCCACCAAACAGCATAAGAGATAAACTTAAAACCTCTTGTTTCGTCAAATCTTTTGGCTGCCTTTATCAATCCCAAATTACCTTCATTGATAAGATCAGGTAAAGTCAAACCTTGATTTTGATATTGTTTCGCAACAGAAACTACGAACCTTAAATTTGCCTTAGTTAATTTCTCCAAGGCAATCTGATCTCCTGCTTTTATTCTTTGTGCCAATTCAACTTCCATGTCGGCTGTAATCAAATCAACCTTACCAATCTCTTGCAAATACTTGTCTAAAGAAGCAGTTTCACGATTCGTAACCTGCTTAGTTATTTTTAGTTGTCTCATTAAAAAATTGGAATTTTAGTTTAAAAAGTTCTGTCCTGTATATTATTATACGGAAAGGGAGGTAGAAATGTTACAATTTCGCAAGAAGCATTTTATATCTAGGAAATTTTGATTTAAGAATAACCATATAATAAAAGTTGAAATGCTAATTATAGTATGTAGTATTTTCGATTGACAATCCGTAGTTTTGAACATACTAAAATTAGCAATGGAATCTAGGACGAAATACTTGAGGTTTAAATGAAGATTGTTCAGAAGAAAGTTCGTGAAGAGATGAGGAGGTTGAATGGGAAGCTAAAATTATTGTTCATTCTTACGAATACCTAATACTTTTTCTTTCTTAAAATTTTCGAATGTCAAGCTTAGGTGAGTAACCATTTCTAGCAACAAAACATAACTTCGTTATAAATGACAAATTATGGGAATGGTTATTAATTAATTACAGATAAATTTAAAAATAAATATTAATATATTTTTGCTTTGTATTAATTTATAGTGAATATAAATAGAGTATTTACTCGGGAAGAAATATAGTTATTTAAAGTAACTCTGAGTGCCATATTACCATAACTAGTGCATTGACTATTTAATAATCAAAAGTAATAGAGGAGGTAATTTAAGTATTTAGAAAGTCATTATATACCTTGTTTGTTCATATAACCACTAAGAAGTTGAAAGATATCACATTCGGCGCAATAAGACCAACCAAGCAACGCCAGGTTTAATACCTATCTAAAGGAGATAGCAGATGTTACAGGTATTGAAAAGAATCTCACTCACCATATAGCCAGGAAAACTTTTGCTACTACCGTATTATTATATAATAATGTGCCAATGGAAATTGTGTCTGAGCTGTTAGGTCATTCTAAGATGGCTACAACACAGCAAAGCTACGGTAAGATAATTCAGAAAAAGGTTGGGGAAGAAATGAGAATGTTGAGGGAGAGCTGAGTAGAACTCTTTCAATACAACAATGTAGTCTTGGATCGATTCTTCATTTAGGCACTTGCAAGCTTTCCAAGGTTTAATTATCTAATAAGGCATTTATTCTTTTGATCCTTACTTTTCAAGCATATTGAGCTGAGAATCAAAAAGATATTTAAAAAACATGATAAATGTCATGTAATTCCTCAACTTACCACCATAACTTTAAAAATACTATTAATTTAATATACCTATTTATGAAAAGATTTTATACGTTACTCAGCCTAATGGCGATTTTTGGGATTTTAATCACAGGATGCAAACAAAAAGAACAAAAAGTTGAAGTAGAAGAAGTGAAAATTGATTTAGTTAATGATGAATTTCCAGAGGCAAAGCAAGAAGTAATGGAAACCTTTGGCGCGATTGCTCAAAGCATTAAAGACGGGGATATAGATAAACTAATTTCTTTTCATGCCTATAGTCCAAAGTTTACCGAATTTAAAAACGGTGAACCTCGTAATGGAAGTGAAGCAAATGAAGCCCATGAACGCAATGTTTTTGGTTCTGTAACCGAAGTAGTGAAGTTCGACGCAAAAGATTTGCAAATTGCTGTATATGGTGATGTAGCCAATCTAACATTTCACTCTGATTTTCAACTAAAATTTGGTGAAGACCTTGTTGTTGTAAACGACCAAATCACATTATTATTCGTGAAGACGGA
>PVMK01142300.1_pt1 | contig 29228 bp, 29 predicted proteins | sample 1853481 | NCBI WGS metagenome assembly PVMK01 (sample SAMN08533507, study PRJNA380276) | Marine sediment metagenome, whole genome shotgun sequencing project.
GAGCCGCCATCTCGGAAGCCTGGGCATTCGCCTTATCTACATACTTGTCGTTGTGATGGGCCTTCGATCCTTGTAGTTGCTGGGTGTAGGTCGCCCAATAGATGAAGAAGGGTTTATTGTCCTTGGCCTTGTCCTTGACATAAGCTGTGATCTGTTTAATCGACTCAGCTTCAAAGGCTTCTTGTCGATCATTGCCCAGTTTACCGGCAACTCCTTTAATAGGTTTACGTCCCTTGCCCTTGCGCCCAACGTAACCGGCCACTGACAGATCAATACCGGTTCGTTTCAAGTATTCCTCTTCTCCTGGGAAGTCATAGAACATCGATGTGTAGGAACTCGGTTCGTTTGCGTATAGATCATAAGAACCAGGCCAGTTATCGGGTGCACCATTCCACAGGCCGTAGTACGCATAGTCGTAGCCCTGGTTTTCTGGCGCATGTTCGAGTTCATCGCCTAGGTGCCACTTGCCCCACATGGCGGTGTTGTACCCCGCCTTGGATAACACCTCGGCTACCGTCACTTCCTTGCCCGAAAGCCCCTCAGTTTGTCCTGGCCAGAGTACAGTCAATAGTCCGGTACGAACCGGATGGCGACCGGTGTTAATGGCAATTCGAGACGGCGTGCAGGATGGTTCCGCGTAGGCAGTCCAAAAACGCATTCCCTCATGGGCCATCTTGTCCAGCTCCGGCGTCGGTGTACCGCGGTGTTTACCACCACCTTGCCAACCCATTTCACCCCAGCCCACATCGTCGGCCAGGACATAGATGATGTTCGGCTTCTTGCCAAATTTCTTCTCCAGCGCCGCCAGCTTCTTGTTGATCTTTTTATCATCAGCCGCCCATTGGTCCTTGTGCCTTTTCTGCAAATCATAGTACGGAGCGTCAAACTGCGCAGCGAATGAAGGACCAATGAATCCCACTATAATGAAAAGAGATAAAACACATTGGATTGGCTGAAATTTTCTGAATTTCGATTTTTCGTACTTCATTTACTCCCCCCCGTTTTTGCTTTGGTATAGTTGGTCGAGTACTACTTTATGCCTGAAAAGACTTTTAATTCATTTCAAGTCCTTATTTTATTCCTTTTCTTTTCTTTGTATGGTCAATGTGGATAATTGTATGTACTGGTCGGATTCAAAATTTATACGTCCCACTTATCATGGGTCCATAGTATTCCACATCATAGAGGTAATCTTTATTTTTATAATCCACTTTCATGTATCGATATCCTGCGAACGCATTGATCTGATCCGTAAAGTCATAACCTAAACCACCGATGAGGTCCACAAAACTGCTCGACATTCCTCCTCCCCCTAAAAGCGTGGCCGTTAAATGCAAACCCTCTCCGACGGGGAACTCCAGTGCACGCAGATTGATCCGAGTTCTGATCCCACCGAGGGCATCCGCCCATCCTTCTATGTGGCTAGTTACCAATGCAGCTGGCCCAGCATGGGCTTTCAAATGGCTATCGACATACCAACCACGCGCACCCACTACCAGATCGAGCCATCCCTGTTCTTTTTCAAACACTCTATACGTTCCTGCCATCTGTACAATGAACGACGTCAGGTCAACACGCATACCGGCACTAACGCCAGGAATGGGGGCGCCTGAATTAGTTACCGAAAGATTGATCAACATGAAATCAGTCATAATTCCAAATTTTCCTTTGCGTAGCTCGAACATGGATGCGACTGCATAGTCCAGGTTCCCTAGGATATCTCCGAGCTTGGCATCCAGATCTATGGCGGGTAACGGCGGCATCGTTGCCGCGGTACCCTTTAAACCAGGCGCCCAAAAATATGGCGTTGCCGAGAAGGACCAATCCTCGCTAGAAGATTCTTCTGTCTCGCTTGCCCAGGCAGCCGGGATACTCAGTGCGACAATACAGAGTATGGAGAACACTCTTGCCATATGACCCCTCATGGTTACTCTTCTCCATGTTACAGCGACATCGCAATTACTAACCTGCTTCATCTATATAAAATCCGATTACAGCGATTGATAAAAAAGGGTTGTTCTTAAGAATTCTGGAATTGCAGGCAATTCTTCTTACAAACAAGCTAAATATATGGATCAGACAAGATAGTAATTCGTTTTTGTTCATAACTGACCTTGTCCAACATAGCTATTATAAATCATTAACACATTAATAATCAATAACCTGCGATACGATGCAATAAACCAAAGCAATTCAATCAATGAATCTACTCTGTTTATTGTGGATTGTTGTCCTTTATGACGGGTATTTATCTCTGAATGCCCCACCAGTGTCTCATGACTGTGTCATACAAGTATGCAAGAGTAACTGTCAGAATGATTAAATCCCAATACAATACTAGTTTTCCCACTATTAAGTTCATTGTATAAGAATTACTTGGGCCGTGAGATTTTTATGTCTTCACTAGATCTGGACTATAAAATTATTTTTGCGACGAATAATATGACTTTACTAGGTGCGGGTAATTGTCAAGAATCCTGTTAATAATTAATTTTGGATGAATATTATTTCCCAATAGGTTAATTGCTCGATTAAGTTCTTTTGCTGCACTTTTAACCTTCCATCTAATCAAAAATCTTGAAAATCTAATTATCTCTTCATTAGTTCCAAAGTATTTTTCTAGAAATTTCCTCTCTAATTGATCAGCTATTATTTTACGTTTTGTAAAATCTCTGTTTTCTAGCAAATATACCTTATACGTCTGTGCTAATGGTTTAGAAATCCTCGATAAATCATTAATAATATCTTCTAAATCTGTAAAATATTTAACTGCTTCACTCCAATTTTCATCTAATGAATTACCAAGGTCATCTTCAGTTCCGGCATTACTAGAATCTTCTTCTGGTTCATTATATTCGTTAGATGCTCGACTTTGATCGTACTGCTTTCTTTTCTTTGGGTCAGACAATACCACAAACGCCCCGTTGATCTTCGACATCCGTCTTGTTGCTTCTGCCGAAGAACCTGTCCACTTATCCGGGTGATATCTCTGAGCTAATGCACGATAAGCTGCCTTAATGACAATATCTTCAGCATCTTGAATGACACCCAATATCCTGTAGTGATCTTTATACATTGTGATCTATAAGTTGTATTCTAGTTATCAATCAGCTCAACTTATTATCCTTGTTTTCCCAGTCTTGTATTCCTGCTCTTCGTACTTCCTTTCTGCAAGTTATTTTCCAGTAGATTTCAATAATACTATCATCCCCAACTACGACTCACATCCATTCCGTCATCGTACTTGTGCTTATGAAAGCCAATATTAAGATCGATAGTAATTTTTCATATTTTACTCTTCCCGTTACCCACAAAAATATTTTACTGTTTAGAGAAATTTAAACAATGAATGAGCTGCTCTATTTTTTGAGGCTTGTTATCCTTTATGGTGGTTATTTACCTTTTGGTATCCCGCCAGTATACCATGACGTCGTCATAGCAAAGATAATAGAATCCCCTACTTTCGTTCGCCATAATACAAAATTAGAATAAGCTCTACATCTAGTAGTTATTTGCGAGCCTTGTTGAACGTATCTCGATTGATACAAACAGAGTTATGTAGACATTTCTCTCGAAATATGGACTGACCTGAACAGAAAAAATATTCGGCTGTTTATTTCGCTGATTCTGCTTCTATAAATACTTTTTTTACTCTAGGAAATTTTCCTTTCATTTCTTTTGTAATGATCTCGATCGCTTTTTCTATATTACCAACAGGCAGATGATCTTTGAAAGAAATACTCATATTAACTAGAATAAACTCGGGGCCCATGTGAAGCGTCAGTACTTCATTTATTTTTTCTATTGAGTCCTGTTTTAATGCAATTTTACGAATACCATCGACGATGTCTTTGTTAGCACCTTCTCCAATTAAGAGACTTTTTGTTTCATGAGCCAGCCAAATAGCTGTGAAAGCAAGAATTAGTCCGATAATGATAGAGGCTATTCCATCCCATAAAGTATTTTCTGTAATCTGTGCCAACATGATCCCTGCGAATGCAACAAATAATCCTAGCATGGCAGCGCAATCTTCAAACAAAACTACAAACATTGAAGGATCTTTTCCACGCTGAACAGCTTCAATATAGCCGAATGATCCTCTTACTTTGTTGAATTCCGTCAGGGCAAAATAAAGAGCGCCTCCCTCAAAAATTACGGCAAGTCCCAGTACAATATAATTGACGGTGGGATCATGTAGCGCGGAGGGGTGACGAATATGGTTAATACCTGCATAAATAGAAATTCCTGCACCAACAGCAAAAATTAGAATGGCAACCACAAAACTCCATAGATAAATCTCTTTTCCATGTCCAAATGGAAATTGTTGGCTGGCTGGTTGTGCAGCTCTCTTTAATCCGTAGAGAAGAAGAATCTGGTTTCCTGTATCTACGATAGAGTGGATTCCTTCGGATAACATAGCGGAACTACCCGTAATACTTGCGGCAACAAACTTTGTAATGGAAATCAGGGTGTTTCCAATCAGAGCTGCGATGATAATCTTCTTTGATCCTGAAGCCATGAAAAAGTTTATAAAATATTTTGGGGTTGTCGTAAATAACTGAAATTATCTATGGTGAATTCAGTTCAAATCTTTCATTGAGAATTTGAAAGATTTAACCTAAATTAATCTTGGTAAGTGCCTTCTTTATTGTAGCGGGATTAAAAGATTTCTTCCCTCCTCTTTTATAAATGCCAACATTTTCTAATGAATGTGTAACCTTTGAAGCTAATTCATCTCTTTGGCTCAGTAAGGTCGAATCATCTATAACTAATATTCTTGCAAAATAACGTGCAGGAGTATACCAAGGTTGTTTTGGTTCAGGGTCATTGAGGTTAACTACAAGCCATGGCTCTTCGGCATGCTTGCCTGCCTCAACACCCTGAACTAATTTCGTCTCGGCATGGTCGTTTGGAACAGTTTCGATTACTGGTGTCGCTTGTACTGTTGGCACAGCTTGCTCAAACGCCTTAATCAGGTATGGCGCACCAATAACTTTTGCGTAACTTAAGGCTGAACAGCAGAACATTTCCAATAAAGCGTATATTTCTCTATTCTCTGTTTCGGACAATTCTGCAATATTGCGCTTTGAAGTATCACGCACTGGTTTCGCATCATCCCATATTTTTCGGTAGCGATTTTCATAAATAGCGAGGTCTTTTAAAGCTGTAGCAGCGGCAACTTCACGAGCGGAAAGCTCGTTTGTGGCAGGAGCTCGGAGTAACGGTCTCGTCAACTCAAAGTCTGCAATTGGCGCATAGTCTCTTCCAAGATAATGATTCGGAGAGTAAAACCGCTGAAGGTCGCGTCGAGCTTGTGCTCGCAGTTGGTCAATCGCACGTTGTAAAATTACGGTCATTTTGTTACCCGAATATGGTGCCGACACCAAGAGTCGAACTCGGGACCTTCTGATTACAAATCAGCTGCTCTACCAACTGAGCTATGCCGGCACAAACATTATTATAGTAACTGTGAAGAAAAGGGCAAACCAGAGAATGCGCAATAGAAGGCACTCCAAATCTATCTAATGTCGCTAATGGATACTTTCTACTTCTGAGGAGATTGAGACTCTTTCAAAACTTTTTCATTTCCGCATCGCTTTCTCAGAAGCTGTCAACGCTTCAATAAATGCAGGTCTGCTGAACAGACGTTCGGCGAACTTCAAAAGAGGTGCGGCTTGTTTGGGAAGGTGAATTCCATAATAGTCGAGCCGCCACATGAGTGGCGCAATCGTTACATCAAGCATAGAATACTCATCGCCTAACATGTATTTCTGTTTAACAAATACTGGCGCAATCACGGTCAGATTGTCACTGATTAGAGCGCGCGCTTTATCCGCTGCTTTCGGACTGCCATTCTCGACTGCGTCAATGTGGCAAAAAAGTTCCTGTTCAAAGCGATGCAAGAACAATCGTGCACGAGCACGCATTACTGGGTCTGCAGGCATCAACTGAGGATGAGGAAAGCGATCATCAACGTACTCGTTTATGATATTCGATTCGTATAAAATAAGTTCACGTTCAACCAGAACCGGAACACGGCCATACGGACTCATCACTGCTAAATCTTCAGGTCTGTTGTACAGGTCGACATCAATAATTTGGAAATCCATACCTTTTTCAAACAACACAATTCGGCAGCGATGGCTGAAAGGACACGTGGTGGCTGAATACAGCGTCATCATGCTTTAGCCTTCACAAGAGTAATTGAATCGAACACTGTTAGCATATAAGAAATTATCAATGGACCTCCTTCCAGAAATCATGCTTCAATGCATAAGTAAGCCCTAGCATACCGAACAGGAAAAGCATAACAATAATTCCTAACTGTACCCGGTAAGCAGCAGCAGGCTCTCCCAAATAAACTAGATAATTCACTAAATCAGCGACATACATATCATATTCTGTTTTAGTAAGCGAGCCTGGCTTGCTCAATTCTAGTTTCTTTACTTCATGCGTACCACCGTGGCCATCATCAACAGTCTCTACCTTAAGTATCTGCTCTCCTTGCAGCTGGTATAGCACATGGGGCATTGCAACTTTGTCAAATACCAGATTATTCCAACCAGTGGCGGTGGATTCGTCACGATAGAACTGGCGCAAATAGGTGTATAGCCAATCTGCGCCACGTGAACGAGCGATCACAGATAGATCAGGCGGAATTACTCCAAAAAACCATTTCTTGGCCTCTTTCTTTTTCATGGCAATCGTCATTAGATCACCTGGCTTCTGCCCTGTAAAAATAAGGTTTTCCCTAATTTGTTTTTTACTTAGCCCCAGATCTTTGTGTCTGTTGTAGCGCATGAAATCAGCACTATGGCATGTCAAACAATAATTAACAAAGATCTGTGCTCCGCGTTGCAAAGAAAGTGTGTCTGTCGGCTTAATCGGGGCTTGATCCAATGTTACATTCGATCCACTTGCTAATGCTGTGAGCGGAATCAGGAATAAAAAAAATAATATAATTCTTATTCCGCTCATCCAGTCACTCTCTTTGGCTCAGGCTTGCATTTATCTATTTTGCTATACCAGGGCATCAGAATAAAGAACGCAAAGTAGACAACTGTAAATATTTGAGCAAGCAGCGTATATAGAGGTGTAGGGGTCTTTGTTCCCAACCAGCCAAGGACGAAAACGCTAATGACGAAAAGGGTGAGAGCAGTCTTGAAGTATGGTCCTTTGTAGCGAATTGACTTTACCGGGCTACGGTCCAACCAAGGCAGTAGACAAATGATCGCGACCGAACCGCCCATAAGAATTATGCCCCAGAGTTTTGCATCTATCCATAGGAAGTTGACAGTAGCAGCCCGTAACATCGAATAATAGGGCGTGAAATACCATACTGGCGCAATATGATCAGGCGTCTGTAAAGTATTGGCTGGAACAAAATTGTTATACTCGAGGAAATAGCCACCCATTTCTGGTGCAAAAAATATAATGCCACAAAACAGAATCAGAAATACTACTACTCCAAAGATATCCTTCACTGTGTAGTAGGGATGAAACGGAATACCATCTACTGGAATATTTGTCTTGGGATCACGGTTTGCTTTAATTTCGATACCATCAGGGTTATTCGAACCAACCTCATGTAGAGCTATCACATGTACTATCACTAGCGCTACCAATAAAACCGGTAATGTCACAACATGATAGGCAAAGAATCGATTTAGTGCGGCATCAGAAAGCGTGTAGTCGCCTAAGATCAGGGTTGACAGCGGTTCACCGATTACAGGAATCGCCATAATCATGTTTATAATTACCATCGCTCCCCAGTAAGACATCTGCCCCCATGGTAGTATATAACCTGTAAATGCCAACATCATTAAGACAAAAAAGATTCCCGAACCAATAAGCCACAAAAGCTCTCGTGGCTTACGGTATGAGCCATACATCATCCCGCGGAACATATGCAAATACACCACCACAAAGAACATGGAAGCACCGGTGGAATGCATGTAGCGAATTAACCAGCCGAAATCTACATCACGCATAATATATTCTACCGAAGCAAATGCCATACTCGCATCCGGCTTATAGTTCATTGTAAGAAAAATGCCAGTTAGAAGCTGATTCACTAGCACTAACATAGCCAAAGAACCAAAGTAATACCAAAAATTAAAGTTTTTTGGTGCGTAGTATTCGGTAAGGTGCGCCTTCCAGTTAGAAGTTAATGGAAAACGCTTATCTATCCACCCTACGATCGAAGTTACACGTTTACCCATTTAAGCTTCATCCTTAGTTTCGGCACCTATTAGCAAAATATTTTCGCTTAAATAGGTGTGAGGCGGCACAACTAGATTGGTCGGTGCAGGAACATTCTTGTAGACACGACCTGCTAGATCAAACTTGGAACCATGACAAGGGCAAAAGAACCCACCCAACCAATCAGGACCAAGATCTGCTGGAGCAATGTCTTTGCGAAATACTGGAGAACATCCCAAGTGCGTGCAAACACCTGTAGTCACCAGAATCTCTGGCTTAATTGAACGGTTTATATTTTGAGCATATTTGGGCTGTTGTTCTTTTTCCGATTTAGGATCAGCTAGTATATCGTTAAGTTTCGAGAGAGTAGCCAACATTTCAGAGGTGCGATTTAACACCCATACCACTTTACCACGGTATTCCACCAGCATTAGCATACCTGGTTCAAGTTTGCTGATGTCGACCTCAATCGGCGCTCCCGCTGCCTTAGCGCGCTCACTAGGAAACATGCTCATTACGAAAGGTGTCGCCCAAGCGATACTCGCAATCCCGCCCGCAATTGATGTTGCGGTGATTAGAAAGCGTCTTCTTCCGCTCATTTCGTTTTTTTTATCAATATCTTCCATGTGTCTAGATTCCATCTTTCTCAGCTAAGAAGACCACAAAAAATTCAAGGAAAAACCGTTATACTTTACCATAATCAATGTGGAAAAATAAACCTCCCTCTCCAATAACAGCTCTGCACAAGCTAATTTTATCAATATCCTTGATTAACAATCTCTTCTTCAACAGGTAAAACTTTTATCCATAGCAAAAACCCACATTTAGTTGAAGGTTTATAAATCATAAGAGTATGTTAAGAAAACTCGCTAGTAAAGCCAGTTTTAAAAAGGTATTATCTTGACCATCAATGTAAGGAAGCGTGGCCGAGCGGTTTAAGGTACTAGTCTTGAAAACTAGCGAAGGGGTGACTCTTCCGTGAGTTCGAATCTCACCGCTTCCGCCAATTAACAACAGTAATATATTGATAGTAAACGTATTACTTCTCCTCTAATACTCTCGGTCTTACCCTCGGTCTTACCGCACTGCTTGAGATAGCAAGATAATGGCACTGCGTTAGTCGAGAACGAGAGGAAACAGTCCTTATAGATTCGAAATTAGAAACGAGGCCGGGGTACACCTAGTATTCAGTTACCCCTATCCCCTGTGTCAGAGGTACTCCGTAAACCTACCTTGACGCTATTTGTAAAAAAGCCCTTTCTATTTTGGCGCGAAAAATTTTTTCAGAAAGAAAATCGGTGGGTGTACGCTTTTGACTCAAAGCCGTCGTTCAGCATGTTGCCAACCAGCGCTTTAGCACAAGGGAATTGTTGGGTATACTTTAATTAAAGTCAGAGATTATTTATATTATGCTAATTGGGAGCTCTGGAGGATATTATGAAACATATTATGCTATTTTTTATGATTGTACTTTTTAGCAGCAGTGCAGTGGCTGAATGGACTCGGTTAGGTAACGATGGCGAGCTAGGTGGAGAAATATTCATTAACAAAGAAAGTATTAATAAGGTTGGGAACATAGCAAAGATATGGACTTTGACCAACTATGCGAAGCGCCAGTCTCTTGGTGGAACGAAGCAATTATCAATCAAGTCGTGGTATGAATATGACTGCCAAAACGAGCAATATCGCACGCTTATTTTATATTGGTATTCAGGTCACATGGGAAAAGGAAAGATAGTTTATTCTGAGATAGTTTATTCTGGGCGCGTTCTCGCAAAGATGCAGCCAATTATTCCGAACTCTGCCGTCGAAAGGATATTGAAAATTACCTGTGGTAAAGAATGAGCGCAACATAAGGGAGTGACCTCGCCCGAAATGACTGTACCAGAAGCTATGAGAGTATTTCACAGGAATGGATGAAAACGGTCATTCACCAACGTCTGGTATTGGTACAAAGCAGATCTTCTTCTAACTAACAATAGTTTTCAATGTTGATGGGCGGGTGCCACTAGTACTGGTCATGCCCGTCTCCCCTTGTTAAAGGTACTACCTAAACCTACCTTGACGCTATCTGTAAAATCCCCCTTTCTATTTTGGCGCAAAAAAATTTTCCGAAAGTAAAATCGGTGGGTATACGCTTTTGACTTAAAGCGGACATTCATATATTACATAGACTAAGTCTTTTGCGTCTTTGGATTCTGCAACATTAGTATAACTAAACAAGTTGTGAGATTTCATACATATTTGTGAATTAACCTATCAGTGCCTACTATAAACGTATGTCTAAAATAATCAGGAGAACACCATGCCAGCACCCATCGAAAAGATCATCCTAGCTACCGACTTTTCGGACACTTCTAAAGATGCCGGTTACCATGCCCTACTGTTGGCTCAAACCTACAAAGCAGAACTCAAAGCTCTGCACGGATGGCCGAGTACGTCATTCTGGGTAGCAGGCTATTCCTAGCTATTGGGATAGTGGTTAATGGCTGGATATTGATAGGCATTGCTATGGCGTTGCATTGTACCAACCTTAGTGAGAAAGAATCTTCTCTGCAAGGTTTGGAAACAGGCTAGAATTAATCACTCAATTAAGCCCGAAAAATATAAGGAGATAAATACTATGTCCACATTACATCAACTTCGTGAAGGCCTTAACGATGTTTGGGATACCCTGATGGGTGGTTGGCAGAAACTTTACCGCAGAGCATCTGGGGCCATCACTCGGTTCTCACCTGGAAAGAGGAATGGAAAAAAAGCTGCCATTGAAGAAGAACAAGAGATCGCCTTGCGAAGCACCGGCTGGGGTGTGTTGGCCACAGAGATTTTTGATAACGATGACAAAGTCGTGGTACGCCTAGAAGCGCCTGGCATGGAAAAGAATGACTTTGATTTACAGGTCCTAAATGACTACCTAGTGATACGTGGTGAGAAACAAATTGAACGCGAACGTAACGAAGGCCGTTATCATGTGACAGAATGTGCTTATGGATTCTTTGAACGAGCAATTCCACTACCAGAGGGAGTAGTGAAAGATATGGACAAAGCCCAAGCCACTTACAAAAAAGGTGTATTACGCATTGAGTTGCCAAAATTAGCCCTGCGGCATCGCAAGAGTATCAAGATCAATGTAAGCTGAAAAAATATCACGCCATAAAAATAGAATGCTTGCATCGTTTACTTTGTACCTCTACTTTACTGGCGACCATTTCACCGGTGTTAGATGATCATGAGAAGCTACGTCGAAAGATTCGTAGGGCGGCGGGAATCGAATAGTAGCCTGTAACCCTTACCACAGGCTGATCTAGGTTTTTTCTATTTTCAATGTACCAGCAAATGTACCAGCAGATTTATCACGCTTGAGACCTTTAGAAGCGTGACTTATTGTCATTCTTACTGGTTAATTACCTATAAGTGTCCCATGACAAGATTAAATCAGGACTAGTGGGGGTACACCTAGTATTGGTCTTACCCCACTCCCGTGTTAGAGGTACTACATAAACCTACATTGACGCTATTTGTAAAAAAGACTTTTCTATTTTGGCGCAAAAAAATTTTCTGGAAAGAAAATTGGTAAATGTCTTCTTTTGGCACAAAGCAGACATTCGTGAATCACAAATACTTATTTAAGCTTACCCGAAATTATTACGTCACTGGCTAGGTGGTCTTGAGGCCGTTATTTTTTATCACGTCCACTATTGTGTATCTACCAGGTTGTCTCTGCTTTGCAATTAGCCGTGCAACTAACAGGCGCTGCCGATAGTCCTGCAAGATTGAACCAGCGGCAACAAAGGACATACCCAATCCAAGGTTTATGACAGCCACCCACTCGCTATATACCTGCGAACCAAGTTTCGCAAACCCTATTAGTGCCATCACCATGTAAACCTTACCGATTACCTGCATGAACCTGACCAATACCTTTTCATATTGCAGGACAATAACCACAAACCCAATGGATACTGCAAAATAGGTAAGATCGAGAACACCCTGCGCTTTATCAGTTACAAAGAGGGCACTACCTCCGAACAAAGAGTTTGAGGGAAAAGCCAGGACTACACCCATGCCCAGCAATACAATAGCAAATACCCACGCAACAATAATGGCGAGATGATTCTCTATACCTTTCCTTAACTTTTCCAGGGCAAATTGTTGTTTGCTGATTGTTGATTCCATGTTTACCATGGCAATCTGTCCTTCACTGCACTTCATGCTTATCTCCTGTCAATAAAAAAACGCATCGCTAAGGATGCATTTTAAAAAAATAAGACCATATGAGTGCCCATAAGTTTCATCTTAAATAAAATATATATTTTGGGCACATCTCTGAACGTCCGCTTTGTGCCAAAAGTAGACATTCATTTAGAAGCTTCGGATTCTAATACTGTAAAACTATTCATATCTGAAGGAGGCCGAGGGGGAAATCTCTAGCTGGCTTATATAGGTTACCCTTCGAGAAATTTGTGGGGAAATTATTTAGGGCTCTCTCCAGAGCGCTACTTTGATCAGAAGCAGTTAGCCTGGAGGTCACCGGTTAACAACACCAGGAGATCAATCCTAGTGGCCTCCTTGAGCTACCAGGGGAGGAAAGATCAAAGGAGGACTTGATATACCCCACTGCAGCAGGGTAGAAAGTATAAGACTGGCTGTTATCTATTTAGTTCACGTGAGACAATTAACTAATGCTTTTTCTACTGCTTTGCCATACTTGAATCCCCGTGCAACTTCTCTAAGCTCTTCTAATTTTGGCGCGAAAAAAATTTTTCCAGAATGAAAAACTGCGAGTGTCTACTTTCGACTTAAAGCAGACATTCGTTTATGGCAACTAAGTACAATGTAGTACCTCCCCCTTCCCTTTCCCCAACTTGGTTCTTACCATCATCCCGACTGACGCTTCACTCCGAAGGTTCCGGCTCTGATTGCACCACTACGCCAAACTTGCGTGCCTGGGACATGAGGTTTCCCACACTGGTGGCGGTAGCCGGGGTAATGGGAAGACCGGCGGTACGCAGCGCCCGGGCTGTCCATACATTACAAGTGTTGAACAGATGGTAGGTCTCTCTGGATAGGTAGAAGCGGCTGTTTCCATAGAGGCCGGGGCTCAGTGGCGTGGTGTTACCGGCCTTGTCCAGGGCGAAACTTGACGCAATCGTGCGTGAGAGACGTTCAAAACCAGCAGAGGGCAACTCGATCCTGATGATCTCGCTGTAGGGGAAATAAGCTGGCACGTGGCCGTTGAAACCGACAATGTGCAGGACGCTGGCAGTAGGCAACAGGGCCGCCTTCAGGAAGAATCCCAAGTGGGGATCCGGTATCTGGTAGTAATCCATATCTCCCCATCCCACCTCCAGGTATTCCATATCGGGAGAATTCCCAAGCTTTGGCCAGATGTTGTCAGGGATATCGGTGCGCCGCAGCACGATCCCAGCATGCCAGCCGTGGTTCACCAGATAGATCGTTTTGCGCGGCTCGCTTTCACTCGGCGCGAGTGTTTCCCTGACCGGTGCCGCGCAGGTGCTGCAGCTGACCGCGAGGAACAGTATCCAGATTCGAATCATGCTCGTTTCAGTATTGTAATCACCGTCGCACCTTGTTCATTGCAGACACGTGTAATTCAACTGATCATACTCGGAAAGCACGGTCTTGGGCTTGGAATCGGAGGGGTAGAGGAATTTATACTAGGCAGCAACACTAGACAAATACTTATACATGCACGATGTGACGTGCTGGTCGCTCGCTATCGCTAAGCATTTCCTATAGCTATTAAACTTAGCCCGGCCTAGTGCCGGGTTTTTTTGTGTATTTGAATGTTCGCTTTTGGCGTAAAGCAGGCACTCAACTAACTAACAATAGTTTTCAATGTTGGTGGGTGGGTGGGACTAGTATTGGTCGACACATAGTAGAGGTACTACCTAAACCTACCTTGACGCTATTTGTAAAAACCCTCTTTCTATTTTGGCGCAAAAAAATTTTCTAGATGAAGTAGCAGAATTGAAAGTGTCCAAACTGTTTGGCATATTGTCATTTATACTTATTTAAGGGATGCTATCAGCCCTATACACTTAATTGTGAATATGGAGTGAAATTGTGAATGTTTCGAAGAGACTATTAATATTTGTCTCGGTAATTTTGTTAGTTGCTTGTCAAACGAGAATGGTTTGGCTTAAAGATGGTGGATCACAACAAGACCTTCCTCAAGACCATGATCAATGTCTCCAAGAGGCGCAGGAACAGATCAGTGAAACTTATATAAGCTTTAACGGTGGTTCGTCAACGGAAAACGTTTCAGTTACAAATGTGCCCTTATTCAATGCTTGCATGGAAGCGCGAGGCTGGCGAAAGTGTCCAGAATGTGACCCTGCAGAGTATAAGTCCCTGCAGAGTATAAGTAGATATTCAACCGAGTAACACAATATACGTTCTTTTCCAACAACGGGAAGTAGGTGGTAGATCTAGTTTGGAACAACCAGACTTCCCTATCAATGTAGTAGCCCCTCTTTCCTGTCCCCAATTTTAGCGAAAAAAAATTTTCCAGAAGTAAAATCTGCGAGTGTCTACTTTCGACCCAAAGCGAAGATTCAGAAAACCACCTACCTAGCAAGTTGTAAGTCATCTGTAACTCAAAAGTAATCTCCTTTATGCTATGTTGGTAGCTAACTCCATAGGGTTTTGAGAGATGATGACATGAAAATAATAAATCTAACAGCAAAAGTAATTGTTCTGATGGTAGTAGCATTCGCCGCTTCGGCCGCAGACAAGTCGGCAAACATGCCAACAGTGAACCCCTATATCCACAACAGTCATAACCCGATCTCACATGAGAATCCGGCGCAGACTGATGCTGTGAATATCGCCAGTGGAACGAAAGGTCGAACCTTGGGCACGGGTGACGCCAAGGTGCTCTACACTGATATTGAAACGTCTCACAATATCATAAAGAATTTCGGCAGTAAGCAGGTTGCTTATTTCTCAGGTGCAGGCGTATCAATCAGCAAGGTAGATGTTACGGGCGAGTCGTTTAAATTGATCCATCGCACCATGCTCCCTGGCCACGAGACGGAGGAGAAGAGCCTCACCCCTCGAATCAAAGCACTACTGAAAAAAGTCGACGCTGCTCAAGCCGCATTGGACGAAAAGGCGATCCTCACGTTAACAAGCGAAGCAGCCAAAGCGGGGTTCAAACTCAAGAACTTTACCAACAGTACCTACAAGTTTATCGACAAAGAGGGCTTCCTCTACACGATTATGGGTGCGGGAACGCTACTCAAGTACACCGATGACGACAAGTTCGAAGCACCACTACGACTCGTGAAAAAAGCCGACCTGCGCGACAGCCTTCCCAAGGACATCGCCAAAAGCGTATCACGCATCATTGGCATTGGTATGACTTATGACGGTAATCTTGCTGTTGTAGCACCTGGGGTGATCACGGTGCTGGATCGCAACTTCAAGCTGATCGACATGTTAGCAATTCCCGGTGAAGCGGTTGATAACAACATAGCAGTCGATGAAAAAGGCATCTATGTCGTCACCTCTAAACGAATGCTCAAAGCGGCCTGGAACGGGAAGAAATTGTCGATTGATGAGAAAGACGGTGGCTGGTCGGCCGGGTATAATAATATGGATCCAAAAACTGCTATTCAAAAGGGTGCGATCTCACGCGGCTCGGGCACCACACCCGCTCTCATGGGGTTTGGTGATGACGAGGACAAGCTGGTGATCATCGCTGATGCGGATGAGAAAGGGACAAACTTAGTCGCTTACTGGCGAGATGAGATTCCCGCTGGCTTCAAACAGAAACCCGGCACAGTCTCCCGACGTATTGCCGACCAGATCAGTATCAAAATTTCATTCCTGACCATCGAACCCTCGCCCAACGTTCTGGGTTACGATGTCGCCGTTCTCAACACCTCCTATCCCGACCCGGTCAAAGCCAATCCCTGGGGGAACGCACTGCTCTCCGGTCTCACTCGTAAACCGCCGCTTGGCATCGAGAAGTTCATTTGGAACCCCAAGGAAAATCGCTTCGAGCGTTCCTGGACCAACTACCAAATTGACAACTCGGATATTGGCGTGGGTGTTATCTCGGTTCCGAACCGCATGCTCTATACCGTTCACCGCGACGCGGGAAAACCCGTTCTGGTGGGAGTTGATTGGGACACCGGTATTATCAAGGCTACCTGGCGAATGCCCACGGACAGTGCTATTTGGGGTAGCTACGGTAACATTATTGGATTCGCCAGTAACGGCGACATACTCGCAGGTGGCTTGTTTGGCATCAAGCGGTGGAAGATTGGACAAGATAAATAAGGAGAAATGAACAAGAAAAATAATAAGAGCAAAACAATGAGGAATTCAATCATAAGAGCAATGAATATCTGCAAAACAGGATAAACTTTATTAGTTCAGACTTTGAATGACCGCTTTTGGCACAAAGCAGACACTCAACTAACTAACAATAGTTTTCAATGTTGGTGGGAGGGTGGGACTAGTATTGAACACACTCACTCCTCCGTGTTAGAGGTACTACCTACCCTTAACTCGATACTATTTGTAAAAAAGCTCTTTCTATTTTGGCGCAAAAGAATTTGTAATTCAGAAAGAAAATCTGCAAACGCTTGAATGATGATTGACTATTATTAAAATTAAAGCTTCAATACCTCAATTAATAGTTGTATCCTATTGGGCACCTGCATTACGCAAGTAAATACAAAATATTGGGGGAATGAAAAATGAAAAAATTAATATTATTGTCATGTGTCGTTGCTGGATTAATCAGTACTTCAGCTATTGCTGTTGAAACTGCAGTAAAAGCAGTAGGTGGTGTTACTGGAGCTGCCATTGGTGCAGGCGTGGGTGCGGGCGTAGGTGCTTTAAAAGCCCCCTCTAAAGGTGTTAATAGTGCATTGAAATGTCTTGACAAAACAGGCATGCCTGTCCTATGTACTACAGCAGGCGCCATTGATACCGCTGCTAGCCCCGTGGAGGGCACTGTAAAGGGTACTGCTAAAGGCGCAGCAGTAGGTAGTGGGAACTAGTCAACTATTGGATATTAATAATAGTTGTAAAATTAAATCATGAACGTATATAACTACAACAAAATTTAAACCCGGGCTAGTACCGGGTTTTTTTATGTGTAACTGAGTACCGTTTTTGGCACAAAGCAGACAATTGACCGAATAGACAATATGCCATTGTCATATCTATGTTATACTTATATTTCTATATAGAACATGGATACACTATGACTGCCGTTGCAGTAAAGAATAAAAGTGAAATACTAAAGCGTGTCGCTGCAGGCGATAAGATTACAGATATAGGTAAATCCTATGGTGTTACTCAGCAGGCAATAAGTAAACAGCTATTAAGTGATCCTGAATGGATAGATGCACGTATGTCTGGGGCTTTAGCAAGGATAGAACATTGGGAAAAGGAAGTAGAAGCGATTAATGAAGGAACCTCTCAGGTTGTACTCGGGCGCGCGCGAGAAATGCTATCTCATGCGAGGTGGAGGGCAGAAAGAGAATTCCCTAGCCAATGGGGCGGACATAAGTTAAACATTAATATAGGCTGTAACAGTGTACCTACTACGTCCGAAGCATTAGAGAAAGATGTCAAAGAGCTAGTGGCGACAGATAGCGGTAGTAGAGTAGTTAGCGATACTAAGCACTACTTTTATCCACCAAATTATGAATAGTATTTGCTGTTATTGTTGGATTAATTATCCTGGTTCCGAATAGTTAAAGCTGTTAGTTCTTAGATAGAGGCTTTAGAACCCCGTTAATATCTTTAACATATCCAGGCTTGCTGTAATCTGGGGATTCAGTGCCTAGATGAGTTAGATAAGCTTTGTCTCCTTTGATCACAATACCTGGTTTCAAACGATCAATACTGTTAGTCCCTAAATGGGTAGGTCTTAGAATCCCGCTACTATCTTTAACATATCCAGGCTTGGTGTAATCTCTAGCCTCAGTTCCCGGATAAGTTGGATAAGCTTTGTCTCCTTTGATCACAATACTAGGCTTCGAATAATCTATTGTTTGAGCTAATACGTTAAACGAAATAAAAAGCAAGGCGGCAAGATATAAATTTTTCATAGCGTATTTTTCATACATCACTTCCCACAGGCGAATTCCAATAAAGCTTCGGCTAAGCCGCCCACCAGTGGTTGTTGCAAGCTGCTCTCCGGTTCACTGAGAATCCCGACTGTTTCATCCTTGCCCATATGTCCAGAGTAAAAAGCCATAAAAAGTATCCGTTGTTTCTTTTCCTTGCAATCATATTCCTCTTTTAGCCTTGCTGATAAGATGCCGAATTCTTCCTCATCTTTCTTGTAGTCAACCAGAACCCACATTTTCACCCTGTTGCCTGTTTTCCGAATAGTGTCAGGGTCAGCGTAGGCGGTGATGGTCTCTGTTTCTTCTCCACCCTCGGCAACCTCAACCCACTCTGCCATCGTGCTACTACTCATTACAGCCAGCATTAAAGTTAAGAGTAATTTTTTCATGGCGTATTTTTCATACATCACTTCCCACAAGCGAATTTCCAACGAATTTCCCTAATGTTATTAGACCCAGGTATTATTGCATTCCATTTAGAATTAGGGCTTTTAGACGAATAGTCAATTCTTCCTGTCCCCATGTAGTCGTCGTACCACTCAGCAAAAAGTAATCTACTATGAGGTTTCTTGCAGTCATACTCACGTACTGCCTTCACAGTAAAGGATTTTTCGCAAATGGGTTAAACGGTATTATATAATGGATTAGACGGACTGTACCGGGTAATACCGAACATAAGTTAAGCGGACACCGATTCCGCCAGTTAATCATGTGTAACCAAGTGAATGCTAGATTAAATGAACAAAGGCATATTCATGTTTAGCAAACCACTGATTCTAGTTTTTTTCCTTCTTGCACCTTTGATTTCATTTGGCGGTGAACCTGAAAATGTGGCGTTAACAGATGCGGTTGTTAAAAATAACCTAGTAGGAGCTGAGCAGGTTAATTCTGCTGATCAGACCATTCAAGGCTACAATAAAGCTATCGAGATCACTATACAGAGTGATGGCGAACAAATTGTTGTTGATGCAACCTTTACTGTTCCAGTTAAGCCACAGCTAGTATGGAAGACATTGACAGATTACGATAACGTACATAACTACATGTCTAGCGTACAGTCCAGTAAAATTATCAACAGAACAGAAAATATTTTGTATGTTTCACAAGACTCAATAATAGAAATTGGTTTCTTTACCTTTTCTTTTGAATCAATACGACAAATTAATCTATTTCCCTTCTGGAAAATTAGAGAGCGCATGATTAAAGGTAGTATGCCCAAGATGGAGGAGACTACACAATTATTGCTAGAAGGTTATCAAACACGCATCGCCTACCATGCAACTATTGTTCCCGATATGTGGGTGCAGAAATTAATAGGACAAGTTTTTATTGAAGCTGAGGCACGTGAGCAATTTCAAGAAATTATTGAAGAAATTCTTAGAAGGGAAAGGAAACGAGTAAGATATCAACAGGGTAACAACAAACTTGATGCAAGCACTGTTCGCCTTCTTGGCTTAAGTAGGTAATCATAGGTGCTATGTAATAATTAAATTGACTCTACCTAACGATTTATACCGAAATTGGGAGTGATGGTAAATCAATTTTTTATCGTAACAAAATCAATTGTGGTGTTGCATCGCCACCTACGTAAATAAATCCATCCTGACGAAATCGTTTTACCAGTACCTTGGCAGATTGAAGAGAGATCCCAAAAACCAATAAGCTTGGCTCACTGGGCCATACCCCTGATGGATCTCTGCTTTCACACTCTAGATAAATAAGATTGCGGGCCTCTATCTCTGCAATTAGTTTTTGCTCGGCAATCCGATTGTTTGTGTCAGAAGTTAACTTACCCAATGGGTTCCATGCCGTGATGAATGCCGCATGATCCTCTTTATTGGTTTGAAACCATCGTGCAAGCTCAGGGCTCGGTCGACCAACATTTAAGACAAATCGCTCAACAGTATTCACCAAGTAGTCTGTCGCAAGGTATGCATCAATGGTTGCAACAGGAATGGCTGTTTTAAAAGTTGGGTAACCCCCTGAATTGGTAGGCATAGCAAATAGGCGTACATAAAGGCAGTTATTTGCTAGCTATCTATGCTAGCGTGTAGTTCTTTAAGATACGTTTCTTGGCGTTTTCCAGAATATTTTTCTTACGATCCAGGGGAATTAGGGTCATTGCATTTATACATATATGTAGAACTACTATGATACCACAAATATGACATATGCATATTAACTATTCAGTTGAGTGTCTGCATTGTGCCAAAAGTAATTATTGAACACTGGGGCCATTAAATCTATCTGCAATATTGCCTACATCAGCAAGACTTTAGTGGTTTTGAGGTCCGCCGGACTACTTCTACTACGCAACAGCCCACATGGAGCCATCCAGTCGTTGACGTTTCATTAATATCATGCCGACAGCAGAGAGTGCAACTCCCAAGCTGAATTGTACATAGTTTAGTAAGTTGAGCCGGATAACGGCTTCCCATTGCTCTCCTATTTTTATATCCATCCCCATAAATCCGATTACACTGATCAACATATAGACCAAGCCAAACATTTGTATGAATTGAATTCTTGTACGTTCTTCTGACCGGGTAATAACGATAAAGCAAATAGCTGTTATAAGATGGATGAGTTTGAGAGCGGTATAAGTTTCTAGAAATATTGTTTCTCCTGGGAAAAAATTAGGAATAAACCCTAGAAAGGTCACCCACATAAACATTGTGGCAAATATCCATGATATTTTGACCGAATCATTACTCATTCGATTGCTCCATAACTTGATAGCTAATATTACTAGCTGACACCTTATTAAATTGTAGTGCTGACCCTTCTTATTAACGACCATGCTACCGCTTAGTTTAGGTATTGATTGGTCGAATGTCTGCTTTGGAGTGGATTGTTGCGCCGATCAGCGGACTACCTCTTGCAGAATTTGTCCTCTTGCCCCGGAAGGCTGCATGATGCCAACAAACGCTGAAAGTGTTGTAGCTACATCCACCGTTTGAATTTTACGGTAGATGCGTTGTGGTTTCAGGCCTGCACCCGCAAAAACTACCGGAACAAAAGTATCATAGCGCCAGGGTGAACCATGGGTTGCTGCGACGGTGAGACCTTCATAATCGTTAATAAACCAGTTCGGTTCGAACACCACATAGATATCGCCTGAACGTTTGGAATAAAAGTTATTCAGTACCGAGCGGTAAAGAGGTGTATCAGGTACATTGCCTTGCTGCAATGCTGTGCTGGAGACAGCAAGGGAGATGCCTGGAAACGCCGAAAGCTCTTTAACCACAGCCGCTTCTAATGCCTGTTGATTTATTTTCTTATTGTTGATCACCTCTTTACTTAAATACAGATAGGGACGCACATATTTTTCCAGCAATTTGCCTTTGATCTTAAACTGTTTTTTCAACCGACTAATGGCTGCGTCTTTATCCCAACTATCAGGTTGTATATATCCTGCGGGGATATTAAGAGAATTACGATAGCCGGGTGAGTCAGCCCCACCATGATCGGCAGAAAGTACAATAAGCGTATTTTTAAGCCCAACTTGCTTATCTATAAATTTAAACAATTCTGCCAGCGTGTGGTCCAGCCTTAAAATATTATCTTCGGCTTCAAGACTCGATGGACCGAATATGTGACCCACATAATCAGTGGAGGAAAAACTGATGCTGAGGTAATCTGTTATTTCATCTTCACCAAGCTTCTCTTCAACTAATAAAGTTTTGGCAAAATCGAGGGTTAACTCATCACCGGCAGGGCTAATTGTTAGCAAGGTCATATAGTACTTACTGCCACTCTTTCCATATGGGTGTGGAAACACTCGACCAAAACCGGCAAGGTCAGTTTCCCACGCGCGGTCATCCGAGTCTCCAAATAAATAGTTTTTGTTGTCGTGCAACAGCTGCCATGATTTTTCCGAATAGCGCTGCGCCAGTTTCTTATCATTCCAGTCAATCGCCCACTGAGGATATTTGTCATAGTAGTAGTTACTGGTGACAAACTCTCCGCTTGCTTTTGAGAACCAGAAAGCTTTACCTGCATGCCCGGCCATAGAAACCGCGCCACGATCTTTTACCGATACGCCGAAGACTTTTGCCTTGCCACCTGTATGACTTTTAAGCTCATCGCTAAACGTGGTGACCAAAATCGCAGCGGGAGAACGACCATCACTTCTCGCCGCACGCTGCGCGGAATCTATCTCTATTTTGTCGTCAACATCTGCACCACTGGTTAGCAACTTATAGTCAGGGTCTTCAATATTGTAGACGATCCGGCCTACTTCCCTGTCAAACCAGAGATTACCAATCATTCCATGTATGGAAGGGTGAGCGCCAGTTGCCAAGGTTACATGACCCACGATGGTTTCTGTATGCGCATGAGCATGGTGCGCATTGCTATAGACCACGCCTTTTTCCCAGAGATATTTGAAGCCGCCATCTTGCAGGCGATCATAGTAACGAGTTGGCAGGTCGCCACGAAGCTGGTCGACTGTTATCTGAAGAACCAGCTTTGGTTTCTTTTTGCCGGGTACCCAGTCGGCAGCGAGACTAACAGTGAAAGGTAGTTGGGTAAGAAAAAACAGGATCAGCAGTATTTTTTTGTAATACACCCTTGCCACATGACTCCTCATGATTACTCTTCTCCATGTTACAGCGACATCGCAATCGCCAACCTACTTCATCTATCTATCTATGTATACCTGATTACGGTGATTGATAAGAAATAGGGTTGCCCTAAAAAATTTAGCAAGCGGTTCTTCATTCTATTATTCGTCTTAAGCATATGGATAAACAAGACTCTGCCTATAACTTAATATAATTTGGAAAAAAAGAGAAGGGTTCTTATTAAAGGATAACCGACATGCGGAGTTTTTGAGTGCATCGTAATGTACGATGAATCAACGATTGAATGATTCCAGATAAATTCGTATACTCCCGGAAACCATAGACCCACACCAAGGTTTATTTAAGAATAAATACCGCATCACAAGGATCGTTAGGATAGATTTAAACTGGCCTCTAAATATACAGATCCATGATTTAATTGCACGACAACAAATAAGCTACAAGGGGAGAGAATAATGAACAAATTCATTCGCTGTTTGCAATGTGTCTTCTTGGGTTGGCTTCGTCGGTCTATGCTGCGACGGACAAACCCAACATCCTGCTCATAATGAGCGATGATGTGGGCATCACGAACCTCAGTGCCTATAGCAGAGGGCTTGTGGGTTACCAGACACCCAACATTGACCGAATTGCCAATGAGGGAATGTTATTCACCGACTACTACGGCGAGCAGAGCTGTACGGCGGGTCGATCCGCCTTCATCACCGGCCAGAGTCCATTGCGTACCGGTCTCACCAAGGTGGGCCTACCCGGCTCCCCCATAGGCATCAAACCAGAGGACCCTACTCTCGCCGAGTTACTTAAACCCATGGGTTACATGACTGGTCAGTTTGGTAAAAATCATCTGGGTGATCGCAATGAGTATTTACCCACCGTACACGGATTCGATGAGTTCTATGGAAACCTCTACCACCTCAACGCTGAGGAAGAGCCAGAGAATGAGGACTATCCCAAGAATCCCGAATTCCACTCTAGGTTTGGGCCGCGCGGCGTGCTGGATTGTGTTGCCACAACGAAGGAAAGCAAAATCAATGATCCACGCTTTGGCCTCATGGGCAAGCAGAAGTGCACAGACACCGGTCCGCTTACCAGGAAGCGCATGGAGACCGCGGACGAAGAATTCCTGAACAGGACGGTCAATTTCATCAAGCGTGCCCATAAATCAGGCAAACCTTTTTTAGCCTGGATCAATACCTCCCGCATGCATTTTTATACCCACCTCAAGCCTGAGAGCAAGGGCAAAACCGGGCTTGGAATTTATGCCGACGGCATGGTGGAGCACGATGGCCATGTCGGTAAATTGCTCGACTTGCTGGACGAACTCAAGATCACCGACAATACGATAGTTGTTTACACCTCTGATAATGGCCCCCATTACAATGAGTGGCCCGATGGTGGCATTTCCCCTTTCCGTGGGGAGAAAAATACCAACTGGGAGGGCGGTTACCGTGTTCCCGGTATGGTTCGCTGGCCCGCCAAGTTCAAGGCGGGAACAGTCTCCAATGAAGTAGTGTCCCATCTGGACTGGGTGCCGACACTGATGGCCGCCGCTGGCGAGGCTGATATCAATGCAAAGCTCAAGAGGGGTCATAAGGCTAACGGCAAGAAATACAAGGTTCACCTGGATGGCTACAATTTATTGCCATATCTTTCAGGAAGTGAGGAAAAGATGCCCCGCAGTGAGTTTTTCTATTTCACCGATGACGGTGTACTGGCTGCACTACGCTATAATCAGTGGAAGATTGTGTTCGCGGAGCAGCGTGCCGCCCGCATGGACGTTTGGCGAGATCCTTTCGTGATGCTGCGTGCCCCCAAGATCTACCATTTGCGCTCGGATCCCTTTGAACGCGCTGACACCGATTCGAACAATTACAATCGTTGGTGGATTGAACGTCTTTTCCTGCTTGCTCCTGCGCAGCAATATGTGGGTAAATTCCTGACAACCTTCAAGGAGTTTCCACCACGCCAGACACCGGCCAAGTTTAATCTGGACGACGTGATGAAGACGCTTACGGAAGTATCGGGTAATAATTAAGTTTACAGGGCTACTGTAAATGCTGTTCTTTGAAGATGCGGGCGTCTGGCTATCCGGACGCCCGCTTTCTTTTCACATAACACTCAGATTTTCTAGAGTTAAGGAAACTCTGGTTTATTGTGATATGATTGTATAACATTTTATTTTTTTGAAGTAGATAACACAGGCAGGCTATACCCCACCCCCTCTTCGATAAGCTCTGTCCGATGTACCCCCTCTTCTCATCCTTGGCACAATGTCGAAACGTAGCGAATGTATTAATACGCCACACATGCTCGCATTGAATCCTAACTTCAATGTAAATAGCTTTCTCTTAAACTGGATCATAGATTGATGGGTGTATTGATGGGTACAACAAAAAAGCACCTATAAATGTGCTTAATTGCTTGATGTTTGGCGGAGAGAGCGTCCGCCTATATAGTGTCTGATTCAATCCGGTAACGTCCAATTAATCCTTTATTAAAGCCATTCTTTAGATATTAGTTGTCTAGTATGTTCCATTGACTTCCGGTAACATCCCACATAATATGTGGTATGGAATGTGGGATTAGATCATGAATGTTAAAGGCAAGCATGCACAGAAATTGCTCTCAGCTGCGTTTATTCGCACTGTAGTGAACGCGGGTCGCTACGGTGATGGTAATGGGTTATATCTTATAGTTGATCCTTCCGGTGCAAAACGTTGGGTTCTGCGTACCGTAGTTACGGGTAAACGTAGAGACATAGGACTTGGTGGTTTGTCAGTAGTATCTCTAGCCGAAGCACGCGAAGAAGCTGCGCGACTACGCAAGATCGCTAGGCAACATGGTGACCCACTTGCAGAACGACGCAAAGAGCAACGCATAGTCCCAACCTTTGAGCAAGCGGCACGAGAAGTTCATAAAACACACTCGGCATCATGGAAGAATGCCAAACACGTGCAGCAATGGATTAACACGCTGACCGACTATGTCTTCCCAGTATTCGGTAGCATGTCTGTCGATCAGGTGCATACACCCGAAGTTCTAAAAGCGCTCTCCCCTATCTGGCTAAAAAAACCTGAGACTGCCCGACGTGTACGCCAACGCATTAAAACCGTTTTTGATTGGGCAAAAGCTGCAGGATTTCGCTCTGGCGATAATCCCGTTGACGGTATTTCCAAAGTGTTGCCGAAACAATCTAACACACAGGCGCACCACGCCGCGTTGCCGTACGCAGAGATTCCCACATTCATCAAGGCACTGCGTAAAACAGATGCAAGCAAAACCGCACAGCTTGCCTTCGAGTTTCTAATTCTGACTGCGACCCGCACAAATGAGGTTATAAATGCTACTTGGGATGAAATTGATCTAAAGGAAAAGACGTGGACCATACCTGGCAACAGAATGAAAACAAAGCGCGAACATCGCATCCCACTATCACGCCATTGTATTGAGATATTGAAAGAGGTACGCAAGCTCTCAATGGACAACCTATATGTTTTCCCTAATCTGCTTACCGGCAAGCCGCTTTCAAACATGGTGTTTCTAATGTTGCTACGACGGATGAAACAGGATGTTACGGCACATGGTTTTAGATCTTCATTTAGAGATTGGGCATCAGAACGTACAAACATTCCACATGATGTATGTGAAGCTGCTCTAGCTCATAATCTCAAGGATAAAACCGAAGCTGCTTATAAACGCACCGATCTATTCGACAAGCGACGCGAATTGATGGAATCATGGGCAGCATTCGTAACAAGGACGCAAGCAGACGTAATTACATTACGCGCTGGCAAGAAGTCGACTTGAGAATGGAATTTTTTTTATTATCTACTTTACTGGCAACATCGTGCATAATGACTCTGAGGCCAGCAGGTGTTGTGCATTACAAGGTTAAGGGTTAAGCAGAGATCCGCAGAAGAGGATGGCATCAGATGTTGCTGGAACTACAATTGGTGGACGGCGCCCCCCACATGAAATGTTTTGCTATCAGTTACCACTTCTTTCAGTTATGGTAAATTGGGTATTTTTGCACATTGAACAATATTAGTAGTTAGGTATTTCGAGTGGGCGCCGCTTCGGGCGTCTACGTAAACATGCAGCCGGTTAGGCGCCAGTGTTTTCGGAGAAAAAAATGAATACAGATAAGCTTCCGTCCGTTATTAGGAAAGTATTAGCATATCGCAGGAAGTCTCGTGTTGATTTCATGCTGTCGAAGGTAGTCGTTGCTAACAACATGAAGGTTATAGATATTGGGTGCGGAGTTGATAGTCGGTCATTTGACGCTTATGTCCCAGAAAATTGGGAAATAACAGGCGTTGATATTTTACCAAGCGAACGAGTTCATCACCAACATCCAAGTTTCTCATACATACAGCAGGATGCGCAGGACTTGAGCCGCTTTACAGATCACGAATTTGATTTGGCTGTTTCTATAGGTATGCTGGAACATATCACCGACGAACCCGTATTCAAACGCATAGTATCCGAACTAAGAAGGGTCGCAAAGCAATACATCGTGGTTGTGCCATATAAGTATTGCTGGATCGAGCCGCATTATGGCGTCCCATTTTTCCCGCTTCTCCCTTATTCAATGAAACTGGCTGTCGTAAAGGCATTGAATCTGAGCAACCAAAGAGAGGTAGTCACAAGAGATCCCGATTATATTAATAAAAATTATCGCTGGCTGTCAAACGCAGAATATCGAATGGAATTCCCTGATTCGACAATTCATCTTTTACCAACCCTTGAAACGATTGCAATAACAAGAACATCAGCAACGATAGCCCCCAATAACCCGTATGCTACGAACCCGCCAGCGATAATAGATTCTGATGGGTATTATGAGTACTAAACACTCAGAATAAACCAATTCCCTTGTGAGGAAACTGTCAGGGGATTTTTATTGATCATAGGTTATCAGGCAATTTACCTGATAATATGGACATCAAATAATAGGGATGAGATTTGTTTATGCAATACAGCAACTTACACTCACCACAAAATCCCCTCCTCAATTATCAAGCCAGCCCGGTAATATATATATTAGGCAAATTATTAAAGAGAGATTAATTGTGAGAGAGTTTATTCAATGCCTTGCTAAAGAACCACCCTTTAGAATAGTAGCAAGAACTATTCTAAAAAAACTAAAAGTTTCGGTAAAAACGAAAGATATATGGGCACTATCTAAGTATCCGCAATACATGACAGGTTTGGTAGAAGCTTCTAATCAAGCGATCAAGCAAGGACACAAAGAAATCTCTGTTATTGAATTTGGTGTCGCTGGGGGGAATGGTTTACTGGTGCTTCAAGAAGAGGCAGAAATAGTCGAAAACGAAACTGGTGTAAAAATTAAGGTTTACGGTTTTGATATGGGTGCCGGAGGTTTGCCTTCATTTATCGGTGATTATCGAGACCACCCAGATGCGTGGAAGCAAGGCGATTATGCAATGGATGAAGAAAAACTCAAATCCCGACTGACAGACCGAACCACGCTAATTCTGGGGAATGTTAATGAAACAGTAAAAACATTTTTTAAAACCTACAACCCACCACCTATAGGATTTGTTGCTTTTGATTTAGATTTATATTCTTCGACAAAAGATGCACTTGGTATTTTTAATGCAGCTGGTATGAAAATGCTTTGGAGCACCCCCCTCTACTTTGATGATATTGCGTTCGTATTTAACCACAGATTTGCTGGAGAATTTTTAGCTATTAGGGAATTTAATGAAGAAAACGAAAATTTCAAAATTGATCATTGGTATGGTGTGGAAAGTGGTCGAGCATTTCCTGAACGTTATTTTTACAAAAAACTTTATGTTTGCCATAATTTGATTTCAATATCAAATGTCATTTTAGATAGAGATACTATTTCACTTCATATTAAGTAAAAAAATAGTTTTCAATACGCCTAACAGGTGCGTGCATGTTTCCCAAAAACCTACTGCCAGAAAGAATTTCAAATCATCAGCCATTTACGTCATCGTATGGGCGATCTGCCACCATCCTTCGCGTGCTCGACCATCCATACTTCGTCGTCTGGTGCTTCGGCCTGTTTATTTTACTGCGCGCGTTGATCCTACTTGTTCCTCTGGAAGTGATAACTGACGCGAAAATGTATTTCGATCGCGCGGCTGGAATCGCAGCGGGTGAGGGTTATTCGCAGGGAGGACACCTGACCGCGTATACGCCTGTCGGCTATCCTGGATTTCTCGGCAGCCTATTTTGGCTCTTTGGTACCTCGCAGACAGTTGGGGCGATCGCCGAGCTGGTCTGCGCCGCCGCAAGCTTCTTCCTCGTTCTGGCGCTGACGCGCCACATC
>PVMK01139275.1_pt1 | contig 29216 bp, 30 predicted proteins | sample 1853481 | NCBI WGS metagenome assembly PVMK01 (sample SAMN08533507, study PRJNA380276) | Marine sediment metagenome, whole genome shotgun sequencing project.
GAAATCCATTATTTTCATAGTCCTGGCCATGCTTCTGGCACCGCTGTATTCTGCCTGGATCCTCAAGGTCAAGGCGTTTTTCGGAGGCCGCAAGGGATCGCCACTGCTGATCAATTATTACACTCTGATCCAGCTTTTCCCAAAGGGATCGGTATACAGTACCAGCACCACCCTCATTTTTAAGCTGGGGCCCATGGTTTCGCTGTGCGCGGCGACCGTGGTGCTGATGTTTCTGCCCGTCGCCGGGCAGCCGCCGCTGTTTTCGTTTAACGGGGATGTCATCCTACTGCTGTACCTGCTGGGCCTGGGCCGGTTTTTCACCATTGCCGCCGCCATGGACACGGCCTCTCCCTTCGAGGGCATGGGCGCCGCCCGGGAAGCATATTTTCCGATTATTTGCGAGGCCACCCTGTTCATGGTCCTGATTCTTTTTTACACCCTTACCGGCGAATTGAACCTGGCCGCTTATTTTTCCGGCAACCAGCCTTTCGGGCTCTGGCAAACAGCCGGTCCACCGCTGCTGTTTGTGGTCATGGCTATTTTTATCGTGCTGCTGACGGAAAATTCCCGGGTCCCGGTGGATGACCCGGCCACTCACCTGGAATTGACCATGATCCATGAAGTCATGGTGCTGGATCACAGCGGGCCGGATTTGGCGCTCATCGAACTGGGTTCTTTTTTCAAGCTTTTTTTCTACTCCACCCTGGTCACCCGTTTGATTTGCCCCGTTCACCCTGGGACACCCGGCGGCGGACGCCGGTTTATTTTTTATCGTGCTCGGGCTGGTGTATACGGCCGTGGGTGTCACGGAATCGGTCATGGCCCGCTATCGCATGGACAAAGTGCCCCAGTTTGTCCTGACATCTTTTGCATTGGCTTTTTTCGCAACCGTCATCACATTGGAGTTTTTAAAATGATTCAACCCGTTGATACCATTTTGGCCCTCGTGCTCCTGTCGGTCCTGATCTCCTTCGGCTCCAGTCGGCTGCCGACGCTGATCAAAGTGCTGGCCTTCCAGGGGGTGGTTGTTTCCATCGTACCGCTGTTCATCGGCCACGACCTGACCGCCGGCAGCATCGTGTTCGCCTGGTCACCCTGGTGATCCGGGGGATCCTCATCCCCCTATTTATCTATCTGGCGATTAAAAAAGTGGCGATCCGCCGCGAAGTCGAACCCATCGTCGGGTATCATGCCTCCCTGCTGGCCGGTCTGGTTCTGATTGTGGCGGCCACCTTTGTCAGCCCCGAAGTTCAATTTACCCCAGTCAGCGGCAATGCCCTGCTGCTGCCCACGGCCATTACGCTCCTGGCGGCCGGTATGTTTCTGCTCATGGCCCGGCGCAATGCCATTGCCATGGTTCTCGGCTATATCATGATGGAAAACGGGAATCTACCTGGTGGGAACCAGCTTTACGGTCCGCGCCCATCATATTGTTGAATTCGGCATCCTGCTTGACGTCCTGGCCGGCGTGATGATCATGGCCATCATCCTGCAAAATATCAACCAGGCATTCGATGATGTGGATACGGCCCTTCTCAGAACTCTAAAGGAATAGGTGTATGCATGGTTGAAATCGTTTTTCTGATTCCATTGTTAACCGGCGTGATGGCCTTCTTCCTGCCGCGGACAGCCGGGCGGTCCCCTGCTGGTATTTACCGGGGTAATTCACCTGATATTATCCCTTTATCTGTGGATCCGGCGGCCGCAAGCACTGTTCGAAACCTATTTTGCCGTCACACCCGAAGGCCTCCTGTCGCTGCTGGTGATATCACTGCTTTTTTTCCTGATCTCGATTTATACCGCGGCCTATCTCAAAATAGCTGAAATCCGCTCCCGAACGCGTTTTTACCGGATCGATGCTGCTGTTTTTATCCACCATGACCATGGTGACCCTTTCGGATCATATCATGGTCATGTGGATTGCCATCGAGGCCACCACCCTGGCCAGTGCGCCGTTGATCTACACGCATCGGTCCGCGGCAACCCTCGAGGCCACCTGGAAGTATGTGCTGATCTGCTCGGTGGGCATCGCCCTGGCCCTGCTGGGTACGGTGCTGATTACCCTTTCCATGGATATCGGCGGGGTGGATGTCCCGCTGGCTTTTTCCGCGCTGACCCGCGAGGCCGGACGTCTGGATCCATTATGGCTCAAAACCGGTTTTGTGTTCATTCTGGTGGGCTACGGCACCAAAATGGGCCTGGCGCCGATGCATACCTGGCTGCCCGACGCCCACAGTGAAGCCCCCAGTCCGGCCTCGGCCCTGTTGTCCGGTGTGTTGCTCAACTGTGCCTACCTGGGGATATTCAAAACCAATAAAATCATGCACGCCGCCGGCCTGGGGCCATTTTTCGAGCACGATTCTGATCGTATTGGGTCTGGTATCCATCCTGGTGGCGGCAACCTTTATTCTCAAACAGACCGAGTACAAGCGGCTGCTGGCCTATTCGAGTATCGAAAACATGGGCATCATCGCCTTCGGCACCGGCATCGGCGGGTTGGGCGCCTATGGTGCCATGCTGTGCCTGATCCATCACAGCCTGATCAAATCATCCCTGTTTCTGTCATCCGGCAACATCCTGCTGGGCTACGGCAGTCGGCTGATCAAAGAAACCGGGCAACTTGCCGGACGTATGCCGAAGACCTTTGTGGCCTTTTTCGCCGGGTTTGCCGGTATTTCCGGGTTTCCGCCCTTCGGAATTTTCATCGGAGAGCTATTTATCATCATCGCTGCCTTTCGCAGCGGACACTATATCGCAGTGGGAATTTTTATGCTGAGCCTGTGTGTGATTTTCGCCGGATTTGCCAGGCACGTCATGCAGATTTCTTTCAGTGACGTCCAAGCCACGATTCGGATGGAAGAAAAACCCAGCATGGTCTGGCCCCAGTACGTGCTTCTATTGACCTCTCTGGTACTCTGTATCTGGATTCCGGAATCCCTGTACCAAACGATTATCCAGGCAGTCAATTCCATTGGCGGGGGGTTTTAATGAACACAGATTTTTTACAGATCAACAATGGCGAGACGCTGACCCGGGAGCGCATTCCGCATCCGGCATTTGATGATTTTCGCAGCCAGGCGCTGGATATCGTCGCCAACGGGGGCAAGGTTGTTCAATTTTTCGCCTATCCCGCCGCGGACGGGGTCAACCTGCTGGCGATCCTGCGGTCCGACCACCTTCTGCTGGCCGGCTGCAAGGCACCGCAAGCCTATCCGGCGCTGACGGCCGAATGTGAGCCCTTCCACATGTTCGAGCGTGAAATCGCCGAACAGTTCGGTATCCGGCCCGAAGGCCATCCCTGGCTGAAGATGGTCCGCTATCAGGCCAACGATCGCGGTCGGCCGGATATTTTCGGAAACGATTACAGTCAAGACATCCCCGGCAATTACGATTATTATGCCGTGGAAGGCGACGAGATTCACGAGGTAGCCGTGGGACCGGTGCACGCCGGCGTGATCGAACCCGGCCATTTCAGGTTCAACTGTATCGGCGAACGGGTGCTGCACCTGGAAATTCAACTGGGTTATCAGCACCGCGGCGTCGAGAAGCTATTTTTAACCGCTGACATCAAGCGCCTGCCGATTCTGGCCGAAGGCATTGCCGGCGATACCGCTGTCGGCCACAGCCTGTGCATGGCCCAGGCGGTGGAAGCACTGGCCGCCATCGACACCGATGCCGGTGCGCGCATTATTCGCACCATCGGTCTGGAACTGGAGCGCATTGCCAATCACGTGGGCGACCTCGGCGCCTTGAGCGGGGATGTCGCTTTTTTACCGCCGGCCAATTACTGCGGCCGTATGCGCGGCGATTTTCTGAATATGAGCCTGTGGATGTGCGGCAACCGCTTCGGCAAGGGCCTGGTCCGACCCGGCGGCGTGCGCTTCCCGCTGACCGATGAAGACCGCCGCGTCTTAACCGAGCGCCTGGCAGAATTGAAACCCCAGGTCAAACATGTTATCGACCTGATTTTTGCGACATCCAGTGTCCGCTCACGGTTCGAAGGCTGCGGGGTGGTCAGCACGCCGGATGCGGAAAAACTGGGCCTGGTGGGCCCCGCCGGTCGCGCCAGCGGGATTGACTATGATGCCCGGCGTTGTTTTCCCACGGAACACTATCACCGGCTGGATATCCCCGAGAATGCTGAATCCACCTGTGATGTGTATGCCCGGGCCAAGGTGCGGGCCGACGAGGTGCTGCAATCCATTGAAATTATTGAATCCCTTCTGAGCAGCCCGATTGAAACCCGCTGCGTCGAAGGCGGGGAATTCAAACTGGCGCCGTCGTCACTGGCTGTTACGGTCAACGAGGGCTGGCGCGGGGAGCTGTCGCACTGTTTGATGACCGATGCCGACGGGAAAATCCTGCGCTATAAAATCAAGGACCCGTCATTTCATAACTGGAACGGATTGGCTATGGCCCTGAGGGATACGGAGATCTCCGATTTCCCGCTCAACAACAAGAGCTACAATCTGTCATACTGCGGGTTTGATCTCTAATTAATCCGCCCTGAAAATTAGCACCTTCAAGGTTTAAAATAGATTTTTGAAAACTGAAGAAAGTAGTTAGATCTAAGCTCCGGCGGATTAATTCTTTTATGCTTCGCATTTATTTTTGCGCTGAACCGCTTTTGCTTGTTTAACCGTATGCAAAATGATTCCATAATGATTTTCTCAGCGTTCTCTGCGATCTCTGCGGTTAAATACAACAAATGATAAACCAACAACTCGATTAAAACACCGAAGTGAACCAAAATGCTGAATACGCTCAAAAACAGATTTGAACAGGGCTGCCGAACCAGCGCTTACCCCAAAACCACTATCGAATTGCCGGCGCGCTATCGCGGGCGGCCACAGGTCCGGGCAGAAGCGTCGTTGGAATTGGCAGCCGAATGCGCGGCCGCCTGTCCCCAGCAAGCCATTGATGCCGATCGCAGATTAATCGATATGGGACGTTGTGTGTTCTGCGGCACCTGTGAGCGCCTGTCTGAAGGCCGGTTCGTCTCCTTCAGCCGCGATTTTGAGATTGCGGTGGCCGCAAAAGACCATCTTCTGACCGGCGGCCAACTTCCGTCCCTGGCCCAACATGCTAAAAAACATTTCAAAAAACTGTTCGGCCGCTCCCTGCAGCTGCGCCAGGTATCGGCCGCCGGCTGCAATGCCTGTGAGGCCGATTTGAACGTGCTGGCCACACCGTTTTTCGATCTGGCCCGCTTCGGCATCAACTTTGTGGCGTCGCCGCGCCATGCCGACGGAATCGTCGTGACCGGCCCCGTCTCCAGGAATATGAAAACAGCCCTGCTAAAGACCTATGAGGCAACGCCGACCCCCAAAGTTGTGATCGCCGTGGGCAGCTGCGCGCTGTCCGGCGGCCCGTTCCGCGGCAGCTCCGAAATCACCGAGGGCCTGGATAAATTATTGCCGGTGGATCTGTATATACCCGGCTGTCCGCCCCACCCGCTGACCAATCTTCATGCCTTGCTGACGTATTTTAAGTAAGAATCTTGACAGCAAAACCTGCTTTGGCTATTCGGATGAGTATTGTTTGCGCTAATGGGCACTTCAATATGTTGGGTTGTCTTGTCGCGTCGTAGCTCGAAGAGCGAAGTCGGAAGCTGAAACCAATACACAATCAACTATTTTCGATTTATCCGCTCTGAAAAAGCAACTTCTTATCTTTCCATCAGCTCTTATCATTGAGCACAGCCTCCAGTACCCAGTACCCAGCAACCAGTATCCAGAATCCAGCAACCAGCAAAATTGTCTCAAATAATCTTGATAAATTCATGGAATCATTGTAATGGGTTAATTATAATTTCAGCAGGATTATCGGTTATGCAAAAATCATTGCAATTCAAAAAAAATTTGATTTTCAATCTCTACCCGAAAAATGTGAAATAATAGTTGGAAATGCCTTAACCGTATTAAAAGACTATCCTGACGATACCTTCAGATGCTGTGTAACTAGTCCACCTTATTGGGGTTTGAGAGATTACGGTATCCCAAACCAGGTAGGCGCTGAATTTGAATTGTTGAGTTACATTGAAAACTTGAGAAAAATTTTCATTGAAGTGCGAAGAGTTCTGACAGTTGATGGCACTTTCTGGCTGAATATCGGCGATTCCTACACGAGCGGAAACCGTGGATGGCGTGCAACTGATAAAAAAAATCCGGCGCGAGAAATGAATTATCGGCCACCAACACCTGAAGGCCTCAAGTCTAAAGACCTTATCGGTGTGCCATGGCGCGTTGCTTTTGCCTTGCAGGCGGATGGATGGTACCTTCGATCTGATATAATTTGGCACAAACCGAACTGTCAGCCAGAATCGGTTAAAGATAGGCCGACAAGATCGCATGAATATTTTTTCATGTTCTCAAAATCAGAAAAATATTTCTACGACCATGAAGCAGCTAAAGAACCATCAAACTCGAACGGAAAACTAAGAAATCGTCGTACGGTTTGGTCAATAAATACAGAGGGATTTCCCGCAGCGCACTTCGCCACGTTCCCACCCGCTCTGATTGAGCCCGTCATTAAGGTCGGTTCACAAAAAGGAGACCGAGTTTTAGATCCCTTCTTCGGCTCAGGAACTGTCGGACAGGTTTGCCTTAATCTGGAGCGGAGATTTACTGGGATTGAACTAAATGAGGAATACGTCTCACTGGCAAGAAAGCGATTAGGATTGGAATAAATTCATGTCGGTAACGAAGTCGGTCAGTTTTCCCACTATTCAGCCCAATCTTCAGATTTCATTCTACTTCCGGCTCCAGATGGTGAGGGATCTCTACCTGCACAATGCTTTGAAAAAGACAATTGGCAAATTAGACATTAATATAATTGATAATGAACTCGCCAAATATGTAAGTTATGATAGGCTAAAACGAGTAGCTGCTTTCGGTTTACGGGGTGAGGTTTTTTTTCCGGTACCTTGCATCCTCGAAAAGAATCCTTTCCTGATTGGGTATTACAGGCTTCTTTTTGGTTTGTCGCAAAAGGAATTTTACAACAAAGGACCCTTTGGAAGGTTCAAAAGGCTTGAAGACAGAGGTGATATCACTAAATTACAAAAACCTCATATATCGGCTTTATGCAAAAGTCTTGTCAATACAGCGCAAGCTCTTGTGGATGGTATCGACGAAATCTCACTTCAAACAATTCATGAGTTGCAGCTGCTCACACTAGGCCCCCAGCTTCGAGGAGGTGCCAATACCAAGATTGGCCAGGATGCCACTCAGGAAGTGTTCAAACTTATTAAAAATCTATCTGCAGCCTACATTAAAGAAACGACTGAAAGAACAATCCATGTCGTCAATGACTCCAAGCGCTCTGTCATGATCGAGTTCTTTAGCGACCCTGATATTAGAATCACAGAAAAGCTGAAATCAGGAGTTCGGCCACTGGTGTCAATCGAAATAAAAGGCGGAAAGGATGCGTCAAATATCCACAACCGCGTTGGCGAAGCTGAGAAAAGCCACCAGAAGGCGAAAAATCGCGGATTTTTTGAATTTTGGACAATTATCAGGGTAGATGTTGATCCGGAAACAGTCAAGCGGGAATCCCCCACCACAACCCACTTTTTTCATATTGATCGTATCTCAAAGCGGTCAACAAAGGAACATGCGCTATTTAGAGACCTTCTGAGTTCTATTATTAGTATCCGTGCTTAGTACTTCTTTTAGATTTGGGTTGCCATTAATAGGATTCATTACTTTTAGTAATAAAAATTATTGGTTAATTCTAAACTTTTCATCATCGAAAATATGATGAATTGGCACCACAGCGGATTCAACGTGTACTGCGGCAACGCCATTTGGCCGCACAATGAAGAGGGCCTGGAAAATCTGGCGCGCTATATCATCCGAGCCTCATTTTCCCAAGAGCGCATGACCTATATTGCGACTGATGAGTCAGCCGACGGCACGGCCAAAGTCTTATACGAATCTAAAGATGGAAAGTTAACCAAAACTTTTAATGCGCTGGATTGGCTGGCGCAATTGACAACCCATATTCCCAACCGTGGCGAGCAGATGGTGAGATATTATGGCTATTACTCTAATAAGTCGCGTGGATTACGAAAAAAGGCCGGCACCGATGATCAAGTCCCGGCCTTGATTGATTCAGATATCTCGCGTAAGGCCTTTCGCAAAAATTGGGCGCGGCTGATTCAGAAAATCTATAATGTCGATCCCTTATTGTGTCCTAACTGTTCGGGATCTATGAGAATAATATCTTTAAAAAATCCAGTTAAGTCCATACCGGTATGCTATGCTCAAACTGGTCTGAAATTGCATTCCCGGCAAAAAAAATTAATCGGGTTAGGATTATAAAACTGCGGTTTGATGGAGCAAATCCTGGAATGGCAGAAAAAAAAGCGTTGTCTTGCTTATTTTAAGGGTTTTTCGTAAATTGAGGTTAATAATAAAGGCGTGCTCCGGCTTGTACATGTCAATGAAACTGCGTAAAGATTTTGGCACTTTGTCCTGCTTGAAATGCTTATATTTAACCTCCACCGGAAAAAGGCTTTTGCCGTCCTCGATCACAAAATCCACCTCGGCCTTATCCTTTGTTCGCCAGTAGTGTAACTTCGCAGCTTTTAATCTTAGTTTTTCTCTTAAAAGCAAAAATACAAAATTTTCAAAAACAAACCCCTTTTCCAGGGGGCTCTCAAGGTGTCCGAAAAGGCCCAAGGAAAAATTCCGGAAACCCAAATCCCCAAAATATGGCACAGGTGATTTACTGATTTCTTTTCTTACATTGCGTGCATAAGGTGTGATCAGTTCAACCAAAAATATCTTTTGTGCGTACCACAGGTATTTTTTAACGGTTGTAAAAGACACATTCAGGGTCGATGCCAGTTCAGAGTAGTTCATCAACTGCCCGATCTGGCCAGCAAGTATCTTGATAAGAGCACTGAAGACATCCGGTTTGTCCAGTTTCAAAAGATAGGCAATATCCTTTTCCAGGATGCTACGGTAGATTTCATCAATAAGGCGAAGTTTTTCACGCTGTTCGGCCGCCATGATGATTCTGGGATAACCGCCGAACTGCATGTATTCAGATAGCAGCTGAGACACACTGCCACCTTCTATTGCAAGGAAATCAGCAAGATTTGCTTCATACCGGTAGTCGGTCCGGTGGTTGACAAATTCCTCGAAGGTTACGGTGGATAGCTCAAACAATCGTTTGCGGCCGATCAGGGATTCTTGGATCTTTTGTTTCAGCTCCAGGCTGCCGGAACCTGATATGATAAATTTATAAGGCAGGTGGAGATCAAAAAGGCCTTTTAAAAACAGGCCCGCATCATCTTTGCGCTGAATTTCATCAACAAAAACAAAACCGCGCTTACGGCCCATTTCCAGCTCGATCTTGTTCAAAAGGCCTGCCTGAGATTCAAGATGAGGTCTGTCCCACTCGATATCGAGATTCAAAAAAAGTGTCCGTTCACCACGATTGTCCAGATGTGCCTTGAGCAACTCCATCAAGGTCGTTTTGCCGGCCTGCCTTGGCCCGATGATCAGGCTGATCTCTTTTTGCGGAAGATGAGCAACCAGTTCAGGGAATAACTTTCGTTTAATCATACTTTAATAATAACCCGATTATTTATAAAGTCAATATGAATTAAACTATTATCCCTGGCATCCGCCGCAAACTAGGTTCGTGAATTTGAACCATTTTTCCTGACACCTGCCTGCCCTCCGTAGCTTGAAAAGCGAAGGAGGGACACCTGACACCTTAATTACTCTGCCCTGAAAAATAGCCATAACAGAGTTGGGTATAGTAAATTTGTTCTTTGGGAAAAGTACAAGATTTCAGTAGCTTAGTCCATACTATTTTTTTTACATCAGCATTTGGGATAAAATTAAAAAGTCAAAAAAAGCATAAAAAAATGCGCAGCATAAAATAATTAATCCGCCGGACCTTCGATTTAACAACTTAATTCAGTTTTCAAAGAACAATTTGCAACCCTAAATGTGCTATTTTTCAGGGCGGAGTAATTATGGTTGAATCACAATGGCCGGATACAGCCCCTGCAATTCGCCTTCGGGATAGGGCTGAATTGTATTAAAGGAGATGTTCTGGTTCTTTTGGGCATGTCCCCGGTTCTTTTTGCCGTCAAAAAAGGCCCCGTTGGCCTCGAGAATGTGATGAATACGTTCGCGAAAGGCAGTGACAAAACCGGCGCCACTTCCTTCAAAAAACATATTGCCTTTTATCAGGCCATCATCGATCCTGGATAAGTCTTTAAGAGCGATGCTGTTGGTTTCAAGCTCTTGCGGGTTCGTAATCAGACCCCACACCAGGTGTCCGGCCGGAATGCTTAATGGGTTTTTAATATCTATGATGGTATGGGGCATGATGATGCTGTCCTTGCCGACAGACAACCGGGCTTTGGGACGTCCCCGTAAAAAACTGTTGAACCCGACGAAAATGTTTTCCTCCAGGTCGGCCTCGATAATTTTGGCCCCGTGGGCGGTCACATTACAACCCTCCAGGCGTGAGTTGATAATATAGCAATTTTCCTGGGCATTGGCCCCTTTGCCCAGCCATGCATTTTGAAGATAGGCCCGCTGGGCGACCAGGACATTCTCGCCGATGCGAGTCTTGGGTTTGATCACTGCAAACCGGTCCAAAGACGCATTGGGGGGAACCGGAACGGACTGTTCAATATTGACGGCATCAAAAACGCGCTGGAAACCTTCTTTGCGGTCTTCCACAAAATCCATGAGGAACCCCTGGGGCAGTCTCCCCTCGATAAAATTGATATAATGGTTCAATTGGTTGAGGGGATAGCGGTACAGAAAATTGAACTGGCCGGGATCACGAACCCAGACGGTTCCGGGACGGACATTAAGATGGCCGATCTCGCCGGCCTGGACGTATGAAAACGTTCCGATGACGCAATCGCGCATGGTTGTCAGGTCGACAGTTGCAGACGGTCCCAAAAAACACCCGTCGCACGGGGAGCCGTGGATATTGGCGTAATGGGTGGATACGGTATCCCTGATAAAAAAATTTTCGAGGGTTTCCGGGTCGTGTGAAAAATTATGAACCAGAGTTTTGACTAGAAAACTGTCTTCGATGTCGATGCCTTCATCCCTGGTTATCGGAATGTCAAACTTTTGATAACCAAATACATCACCCTCTTGTTTGAGTTCGTCGCCCCGGATATCACTTTTGTAAAGTATCGAATTTCTGGTACGGATTTTTCCCAAAAAATAACTGCCGGCCAGACTGGAATGTCTAAATACCAAATCAAGGGGATGGTTGGGGGTAATGCCGTAGAAGGCATAGAATTTAACCATCTGATTCAGTGGAACCAGATTTTTTATAAAAGGGGATACGTCGTAATCCAGTTCACGCAAGTTGATATTGATTCTCTGAATAATCCGGTCCAGGAGTTTTTCGAATTCTTTCATTATGGCTCCTTATTACACGTTAGGGGCTTCACATAAAAGAGTGCAAGTTATTTACCACTAGAGTCAAATTTTATTGGCCACCCTTTAAATGCCTAAAATGCACTAAAGTGCCTAAAATGCCTAAAATTATGGTGTCGCTTCGCTCCGTCTTTTGAATAAGTCGTTGACGCTGGCAGTATGGGAGGCCAGAAATCAGAACAATGAAATGACAACTTAGCGTGAGTTTCTATTTTCATAAAATCGATAGAATACATTTACTTTAGGCATTTTAGGCATTTTAAATTTTAGGCATTTGTTGAGCGAAACTTTACGCTGGATAAACTGCATGGCAAATTTCAGGCACACATTTCTGAGAGGAGTTTTTAGGTCTCACATTCTTTCATGGTGTGAAATATCGCCGCGAAAGCATCCGTCAGGCGCAATACCCCTATAATTTCTTTGTCCCGGGTTACCAGCAGTGATATATGGTGCCCCGTGACCAGCTGCATCACCGCCATTTCAAGGGAAGCTTCCTGTTCAATTATCTCGCCCTCAGTGGGCGTCTGCATGAAATCCTCCACCCTTAATTTCGATGCTTTGCTGCAGAGGTCCTTCAAGGGCGTTGCCTTCATTCGCCGCTGCTTGCGCAGTTTGTGGACAAAATTGGAACTGAAGCCGAATTGGCTGAGTTCGTTAATTTCGCCCGGGTCTTCATCTTTCGGTTCAAGGGCACGCAGCACATCCAATTGACCCAATTTGCCGATGACCCGCTTATCTTTATCCAGAATCAACACACCGCGGTGCTTGTATTTGGTGTGGTCGAACTCCTCCTGGGCTTTTTCCAGGGCCAGGACCGCCTCAAACAGGGTCGAACCTTCCGGAACCGTTGCATATTCCGACAGCGGCACCATTAATTCCTTTACAAGATAATCACTCACAGAAAACCTCCAGAAAAAATATTTTTTGAGTCTAACATACTAATATAAATAAAATAACTGAAAAACACAACCCTATTTTAGGAGATTTGCATTCCGGTGTTTACCTGGCGCGCAATTAGGCCCTAATTTGGCAATTGATTATGGCAGGGATTCTGTGGTAAAAGCGGTCAAGTATATATTTATGAAAAAGGAGTGCATCAATGAGCATCGCAAACGTATTGTTGGTAGACGATGAGATCGAATTTGTTGAAACATTCAGTGAGCGCCTGGAGTTGCGGGATCTCGAAATCTCAAAAGCGTTCAACGGAGAAGAGGCCCTGCAGGTACTTGAAACAAATAGAACCATCGAGCTCGTTATTCTGGACGTAAAAATGCCGGGCATGGACGGAATCGAAACACTTGCGGAAATCAAAAAAAGATATCCGCTGGTGGAGGTCATCATGCTTTCGGGTCACGCGGATGTCGAATCCGCCATCGACGGTATGAAACAGGGCGCTTTTGATTACTTGATGAAGCCATGCGACATTGATCAGATGGTCGCCAAAGTAACCGAAGCGGCCGCTAAAAAACGGCAACATGAAGAAAAGATAATTCAGGCCCGCATCAAAGAAATCACCTCCCGGCATGCCTAAACACCGGATTGGGGATTTCGGATATCGGATTTCGGATTTAAAAGACCTGTCTTCGACTGACGGTTTCGCAGCGGCAGGCAGAAGACAGAGGCATTCAATTGTAGACTTTGGATTGGGGATTGAAAAAGCGGAAGGAATCAATCGCAGAATTTCTGATTTATTTCAATCCGAAATCCGAAATCTACAATCCCAAATCGGAAGACCCGTAACACGCGGCCCTCAGTCCATCTCTGTTCAATCCGAAATCCGAAATCACAAATCCGCAATCGAAAGATTCCACCTTCCGCATTCAACCGCTTCTGTCCTCTGTCATCTTTTTTTCTTTCCGCATTCCGCATTCCGAATTCTATTTTCTGTCTTCTGTCATCACAAATCGTACGGCGTCAGGCTTTCGTACCCGTCTTCGGTTACCAGAATGGTCTGCTCAAATTGGGCGGATAAAGATCCGTCCCTGGTGATGGCCGTCCAATTATCGTCCAGTACTCTTAACTCTTTTTGTCCGAGGTTGATCATCGGCTCAATCGTAAAAACCATCCCCGGAATCAGCGTAATCCCTGCCCCTTTATGTCCAAAATGAGGAATCTGGGGCGTTTCATGGAAATCGAATCCCACACCGTGCCCCACAAATTCGCGGACCACCGAACAGCCCTGGGCCTCAGCGTATGTCTGAATACTCCAGCCGACATCTCCCAGGGTATTACCGGGCTTTACCGAAGACATGCCTCGTTTGAGGCATTCCCGGGCAATACTGACAATCTTGCGGGCATCGTTGTCAGGATTGCCGGCAAAAAAAGTCTTGTTCGCATCAGCGTAATAGCCGTTTAAAATTGAAGTGACGTCGACATTGACAATATCACCGTCTTTGATGACGCGGTTTCCGGGAATTCCGTGACATATGACTTCATTGACGGAGACGCAGACACTTTTTGGGAAACCGCGATAATTCAGCGGTGCAGGGGTGGCGCCGTTTTTAATTGTATATTCATGGACCAGGGAGTTGATTTCCTCGGTCACCCGCCCGGGTGTAATTTTGGATTCCACCAGATTAAGGGTGTCCAAAACCAGTTGACCGGCCTGGCGGATGCCCTCGATATCGGATTTCTTCTTTAAGCGGATGCCATATTTTTTGAGATAGGTCTCCTCGAGGTCCGGGGGGTGGCCGCCGTTTTTTGTGAGACAACATTTTTTATATTTCAACCCGCTGCCGCACGGGCAAGGGTCGTTGCGACCGACCTTATCCGTCTTTGATTTCAGATTCATTGCCCCTTATCTTCACCTTTGATGATATCCTTTATCTCATCCGCAAAAAAAATAAAAAGGCACCTCCGTCTTACCGAGACAAAATACCTTTTGGGTTTATAGTGAGTGTCAAAAATACTAAAAGATGACAATGCCGGAAAAAGAGCTGCTTTGGCATCCATTCTTAAATTAATATATTTTTCTTACGATTTCAACCTGCAATAGTGAATTGGGAATCAGATGCCAACCTACCGTGTCCGCCAGGCCTGAGTGCGCACCAACAGTTTCCGAGTCACAAAAAGGTGAATCAAACGCGCCGCGACATTGGTATAAAAAATCATCATCCCCATAGCCGCTGCGGGTGCGACGTCACCGGCATCGTCCATATTCATCACCGCCACCGAGGCGAGAGCGGTGTCCGGAGAGTAGAGAAAAATCACGGCCGAAACAGTGGTCATCGCGTTGACAAACAAGTAGATCGAGATATCCAGAATGGAGGGCATACAGACCGGCACGGTGACTTTGGCCACGAGCTTGTAAAACGGTTGTTTGAGCGATGAGGCAACCGCCTCAAATTCCCGATCCATCTGTTTTAATGCGGTTACGGCAGTGAGGTGGGAGACGGTATAAAAGTGAGTGACAGTGCAGACAACCAGGATCACCATTGTGCCATATATTGGATTGAGCGGGTTTGCCGGGTCGTTGAAGAAAAAGATATAGGCCAGGCCTAAGACCATTCCTGGAATTGCCATTGGCAACATGGCCAGAAACTGGAAGCTGGACCTGGTGATCAGAAACCCTTTTATTTTTTCAACCATATAGGCCCCGAAAAAAACGACTACTGTTCCGATTAAAGCGGTTAACAATGCCAGTTGGATCGAATTACCATAGGAAGCCCACCCGCCCCCATCCATCACATCAAAATTGTAGTTTCCCAAACCGAGGTTTAAATTGTAAGGCCAGAGCTTGACTAGTGCTGCATATTGACAAATGATGATCAGGCTCAGGATGAAACAGGCCACTACGCTGCAGTACGATAAACAAATCGCATCAAATTTGCGATCTGGCTTGGGTTCGTAAGGTACTGAACTAGAAGTGAGCTGCGCGACCTGTCTTTTTTGCACATAGCGATCGAGGACAAACGCCATCATAGCCGGGATCAGCAAAACCATAGACACGACTGCTCCCATTTCGAAATTCTGTTGGCCGATGACTTGTTTGTAGATGTCCACAGCCAGCATGTTGTATTGCCCCCCGATTACTTTGGGTAATCCGAAATCGGTAATCACCAGGTTGAAAACCACAATGGACGCCGAAAGCAATCCGTAACGCGCACCAGGGATGGTCACGGTCCAGAATGTTTTCCAGGCGCTGGCACGCAGGGAAATGGCTGCTTCATAGAGGCGCGCATCGGAAATGGCCAGGGCAGTGGTAATGATGATCAGCGCATGAGGGGAAGGTGAAAAAAACCGATCCCATCACAATTCCTATGGGACCGTAAATATCATTGCCGAACAACAACCCTTTGATCATACCCTGATTCCCAAACAGATAGACCAGCGCGATCCCGGGCAACAGGGAAGGGACAAGAATCGGAATCATGGCAATGAGCCGAAAAAGCCCCTTGAACCGCATGGTGCTTCGGTTCAGCGCATAGGCAAATCCAAATGCGAGACTCACCGTAATCAATGTGCTCAGTATGGAAATGAAAAGCGAATTTTTAATGGAACGAAAAAGCGCGGGAGTGGAAAAATAAAGGATGTAGTTATCCAATCCCTGTGGACTTTAGAAGGACGAAAGACGATGCGTCTGAATTTGTTCGCTTTATAGGTGTGCCAGTCGGTATCTGCTATACGTGTCGATCCCACAGAAACGATCCGTTTTTGTCCAGTTGACGGAGGCGATATTCGGTCTTGCTGCGGAAACTGAAATCAGGGAAAAAAGTGGTAGCGTACAAACGCCCGTCCGAACTGGTCTTCAGCTCTTCAGGTTTGAGGAGTTTCAAGGTTTCATTGATTTGGAAAGCGGAAATCGTCTCACTCCAGCCATCGCCTTTATTGACTTGAAATTCAAATTTATTCAGATCAAAGGCAGCCGTTGTGAAGGATTTTGACAGCATCGCATAAAGAGGAAAGGCCAGTGCGATCAGAAGGTAGAGTGCGATGACAATCATAAACACTGCCATCAACCGGTCATCTTTACTTGTTTTTGGGCGAATGATCGCTGCCGGGGTCATTTTCTTTTATTAGAGGGAAGGCTGGTCATCGTATTAGTTAGCGGCAGGGTCGAAGACCATGAGTCGATCTGATGGCAGTTCTATGGACATTTTTTTGCCGACGGATGTGTTCATTCGGATGACGGCATTGACGGACAGATCGATGATCAGCTGAGAATCACCCAGTTGCTCGTCACCTAAATGAATACGCCAGAACGAGCCTAAAAATTCCATTTCTTTCACCGTGACATTGAATTTATTGCCTGTTTGAGCAACAGCGGCCGCAATCTCATCGTCAGGAACAATATCCTCGGGGCGTATGGAGATAACAGCGCGTTGTCCCGGCGCCAGGTCGTGTTTACGGCAAGCCAGTTCGAGTGATCCGAGCCTGACCGATTCAGGCGTTGCGGCATGGCCACTCACCTGATTCATAGTCCCAATGAAATTTGCTACAAACAGCGTTTTCGGCTCGCGGTATATTTCTGTAGGGGTCCCAACCTGATCAATGACTCCCTGGTTCATCACCACAATGCGATCTGCCATGGTCAGGGCTTCCTCCTGATCGTGGGTCACCATGATCGTGGTCACACCAAGCTTTCGCTGAAGGGCTTTAACCTCATGTCGCAAATAAGTGCGAACTTTAGCGTCAAGAGCCGACAGAGGTTCATCGAGCAGTAACAAACCTGGAGAGGTGGCGATGGCTCTGGCCAAAGCGATGCGTTGCTGCTGGCCTCCGGATAGTTGGGAAGGGTATTTTTTCGGTTGGTCCGGAAGTCCCACCAATTCTAGCAGCTCGTCCACTCGCTTTTTGATATCGGCACGCGAAAGTTTTTGATTTTCCAAACCAAAAGCAATATTTTTCTCAACCGTCAGGTTGGGAAACAGGGCGTAGGACTGAAAAACAATCCCAAAATCGCGTTCTGATGGCGGCAGGGCTGAGATATCTGTATCGGCTTGGTGCACCGTACCGGAGGTTTGGATATCGAGACCGGCGATGGCACGTAAAAAGGTGGTTTTACCACAGCCGGATGGTCCCAGAAAACAAACGAACTCCCCCTCGTCGACTTCGATAGAAACATCGTCCAACGCTACAAATTCACCAAACTTCTTGGTCAGTCCGGATACCCGAAGATAAGCAGGTTTATTTGAGGTGTTTAGCTTGCAGACGGAGCGCTTTTAATAATCTTGCCTCTATTTAATGATTCCCTTGAGGAATCTGATTGACGTTTTCACCAAATGATTCTGCCGCATGGAATTCAGTCTGAATTGAACGGGCAGTAAGAGGTATTGACAGCCTGATCCAGTACAAAAGGATCAGGCTGTCATCAATAAAAAAACTTACTTTTTTTTGGGATCTGATTTGGAATCGTAGCGTTTTTGCCATTCGGCGAGAATTCTTTTTCTGTTGTTGGCTGCAAATTCAAAATCGTTGTCAATCATATAAGAATCCACATTCGGCGGAAAATATTTCACCGGTTTTGCGACGCCTTTGTAACCGACGACAGCATAAGCATCGTTATACATTACCATGGCTTTGCGGGTGATCGTCCAGTCCATGAATTTTTGGGCTGCTTCAAGTTTGTCTGTACCGGCCATAATGGCGGAAGCTTCTATCTCCCAGCCGATCCCTTCTTTTGCAAAAATGACATCAATTGGTGCGCCTGCTGCCTTGGATCTTGCACCACGGAAGGCGAAGGAAACACCAATGGGGATTTCTCCCGCGGCTGCCAGTTTGCAAGGCTTTGAACCTGAGTGAGTGTAACGCGCGATATTATCGTGCAGAGCATCCATGTAGGCCCATCCACCTTTTTCACCAAATAATTGTAACCAGCTGGAAACATCGAGAAAGCCGGTACCGGATGAATTCGGATTCGGCATGATCACATGACCTTGGTACATCGGTTTAGTGAGGTCCCACCAGGATTCGGGCGCCTTCAAGTTATTTTTCTCCCCTTCGACGGTGTTGTAGCAAATCGCTGCCACATAGGCGTCCATACCCAACCCAGCTGGGAACAGGGTCACTGTCGTAGAATTTCGGGTCCAGATTTTCAAGTCCTTTGGGCTTGTAAGGGTGCAACATCCCTTCGGCTTTGAATATTAATAGCGACGATCCGGACATCCCCCAAGCAAGATCGGCCTGCGGGTTATTCTTTTCCGCCAACAGTTTAGCGGTCATAATCCCGGTTGAATCTCGAACCCATTTAATATTGATATCCGGATGATCCTCGTTAAAGTTGGCTGCATACTTTGGGAGATCCTCTGCTTCAACAGCCGTATAGACGATTAGATCTACTGCAAGTGCTGTGTTCCCAAAAGCGATCATGGATACCGCAACGACACATGCTCCTACTACAAACCTCTTTAACATCGTATGTATCATGGTGTTTCTCCTCCTAAAATTAGGGTTGGGTTGCAGTGTGCAACCATTTGGTCCCACAGTCAAAGACTGAGATTCCCAAAACCTTTTGCCTGCCATAACTGGTACTGGCGTCTTGATGCATAAGCGACCTACTCATTTTTGTCAAACCTTTTTATTTTTTCAGGGTATTAATGATGGTCTCGTAAAAAGTCCGAAAAGCGCCAATTTCCAATTTTTGCACTTAATAATTTCAATAGGTTATGAGACCTAAATTTGAGAATTTTGACTTTTTACGAGATTGTCATTAATAATTCACCTAACAATGGGGTTATTCACCTTTTAGCGGTGAGGGGGAAAAATCCCTTCTATATAGCTATGATAGCTGTTTAGCTGCTCCCTGCAGCTGTGCGTCATCCCAGCCCAGGGTCTCAGCCATTATCTTTGCAACGGGCTCCAGCTTGACTCGACCCCGATCGAGATCCCAGCCCATATCGCTGCGCCGGAAGAAAAGGTCGATAAGGCTACTGGTCTGTTCTTCTTCAATAATCCTTTTCAAAATCGTAGCGCCCAAGGGGCCCGTGGAATGACCGCTCTGTTCTTTTTGTATTTTCTCGGTGACCGCACTGGGAAAATAAGATAGCTCCCTGGGCGGAGCTTGAGGGGCTAATGCGTTTGGCCACAGCGTCCGCCAGGCTCTGAGCCGATGATGCGATAGGTCATGATCGGCCCCCCCGTCAACATCAGCATATTTGGAAAACCCTCATCGCTGAGATCATGAATGCGAATCTGCCGCGTCCCCTTGGGGTCCCTTTGGATCACAGGATACCGGCTGGATACCGGCATAGGTATAATGAACATCCTTGCGCGTCAGGTTAAGTTTCGGAATGACAAGATTGATTTCCGAAAGCATCCAGTCCACCTCTTTTTGCGTGCACACGACGGAATCAAGATCCTGATCATAAGGGGTTCGTGTCGGACCGATATAGTGCATACCCTTCCAGGGTAGACAATAGAGGGTTTCATTCTCACTATTGATGGCCATCATGCCCCATTGCGCTAATTCCTGCGGCAGGCTGACAAGGATATGAATCCCTTTGAGTCCCCACCATACGCCGTTTGGTAATGCCGGTAAGACGTTGGGTCAGTTGGTCACCCCAGGGGCCGCTGGTATTAAGGACAACCCTACATTTAATAGTGACACTCTCACTTGAGTCGTGGCGATCCTGCAAGTCCAACTCCCAGTGATTCCCTGCCCTTTTGGCACCCACGCACTCAGTATAATTTCGTGCTACGGCCCCCAGGCGCTGACAATCTTTGAGGGTGTCGATAACGAGACGTTCGGCCGAAAGAAATTGATAATCCCTGAAGACTGCGAAACCCTTGAGTTTTTGGGGGTCGCGCATCCACTTGCTGAACGGCACTTTATCCATGTTCTTGCGGGTATAGCGCTTATAGTCCAGGGGCAGATCCCCGGGCCCAAGTAGGTTCAGAAGCCAAAAAGCCACATCCACCTGCCAGGGGGCGTAGGGACCATCGTCATAGATGGGGAAGCAAAAACGAAAGGGGCTCACCAACGGCTTCATGGTCTCGGCAATTTGACTGCGGGAGTCCATGGATTTCTTGGCATTCCTGCAGGCCACCCAAAAGCGGGTAGGATTCCAGACAAAATCCCAGACTGATTTGCCGGGCGCAAGATGGCGCAGCCCACAGTGCAAAATACGGCTCGAACGGTTGGTGGCACCCGAGGAAAAATCGTCTTTGTCGACAATCAATACGCGATAGCCACGGGCAACGATTTCCTGAGCCGCCCCCGAGCCATTGATCCCGGCACCGATCACAACCACGTCGAATGGATCTTTTGCCCAGATCTGCCAATGGTTTACGTTTCATAATGTCCCTGGTAATCACAAAGCTTTGGAAGATGTCTTTTCTAAAGATCTGAATTTATCCGATTCAAACATACAAATTGCCTAACATCAAGATCAGAAATTCAACGCTTCGCGTTATGCCCTATGCGCCATGCGTTTACCATCCGCATTCGACTCGGCTGCCTTCGACATGAGCTCAGGCCGTATGTAGCTCGTCGCAGGCCAAATTCCAGGCGCCCATTCCTATTGGTGTTAAGACGGCCCATAATCGATTACATAAGGTGTATCGCTTCGGGTGGTATGCTTAGGACGATGGTTTCGCCAACCATAAAAACGATCTTTTGATAGCGCTTTTTAGAAATTAGCAGCGCAACCCAGACGCCGGCATCGACGACCATCCGTACTTTTCCGTTTTCCTCTATTATCTGCACGACACGTCCCTGCAATTCGTTTGCGACGGCTGGATCTTCCGAGGGCTTTCGCACAGCTATTTTTTCGGGATCAATAAAGACGCTGACCCCTTCGCGTTTGTCTATGACCTGATCCTCTCCAATTGACAGATGCATTTTATCTTGAATGACGCACTGGGGTTGACCGGATGGATCGGTTTGCAGGACACCTCTGAAGATGTTTTCGTTCATGGTCGGAACCAGGCGACCTTGATTTAAAACGATTGTATGATGGGCAAGGCGTGCCGCCTGGGACCTGTCGTGGGTGGTGAACAATACTGAAATTTTTTTAATCTCATTAATTCGTCTCAATATCGTGATGATAATATTCTGATTTTCAACATCCACACTGGAAGTCGGCTCATCGCACAAAAAAACTTTGGGTGAAAGCGCCAGCGCCCGGGCAATTGCCACCCGCTGGGTTTCACCACCCGAAAGGTGCTGGGCCGGGGCACTTGAAAATTCACGCATTCCCACCAGATCCAGGCTCTCGTCGATAATGCGGTAGCGTTCTTTTTTATTGATTTTTCGGATTTTCAAACCAAATTCAAGGTTTTTGAAAACAGTGGTGGTAAATAAAATGGGGTGCTGATCCACCAGCACAACTTCTTTGCGCAGGGGCTGTAAGGCAGACTCCGCATAGTTGACCGGCCGGGAGCAGTATTGAATCCGTCCGGCGGTGGGTGCTTCCAGTAAACCAAGTATATTTAGGAGGGTGGTTTTCCCGGCGCCATTGGCTCCCAGCAAGGCATAAATTTGTTCCTTTTCAACCTCGAGATACGGAATGTCTAAAACCGTTCGTGATCCATACTTCTTAATCAAATCAGATACTGTATAAATCATTGGGAGTGAACTCTGCCTTGAAAGAAGTGAAACAATAGATTCATGCCGAAACTAAGAGCCAGCAAAACAATACCCAGGGCAACGGCCAGGATAAAGGAGCCTTTGTCGTATTCCAGGGCCATGGCAGTGGTCATGGTTCGGGTAAACCCTTTGATATTGCCACCCAGCATCATGCTGATTCCAATCTCGGATATCACCCGCCCAAATGCTGCAACCATTGCGGCCACAATTCCAAAGCGCGCCTCTCTGAATACAATCCAGGCTGTTTGGAGGCGGTTGGCACCTAATGTCATGGCAGTTTTGCGATAGCGTTCGTCGATCCGGCTGATGGCCGCAATGGTAAAGGCGGCCACCACCGGTATGATCAGAATCGCCTGGCCGATGATAATGGCTCGCTGGGTATACAGGAGATCAAAAGGTCCAAAAATGCCCCGGCGGGAGATGAAGGCGTATACAAACAGACCGATGACCACCGTCGGAAGGGCCAGCAGGGTGTTCAACACCGTGATCGTCATACGCTTGCCGACAAATTCACTGAAGGCAATCGTAAAGCCCAGGGGCACCCCGATCAGGCCGGCCAATGCCGTCGACGTGCAGCTGACCTTCAGCGACACGCCGACAATGGCAACCATTTCAGCATCCATGGAAACAACCAGCCGGATGGCTGAGATAAAGCTGTCTATCAGTAGATTCATAAAGCAAATGCCTAAAATTAAAAGTGCCTAAAGTGCCTAAAATTGAGGTCCGCCTCCGGCGGATCGACTTTAATAATTCAGTAACATAGAGAGTACCTTAAAAGTGCTTCGCAGGGTCACTGCGTTCCGCTAAAGGATTGCTGCGCTTAAGGAGCGCGTCGCTTTAGGTTGGAGGCAAGAAAGGAATCTGTCTATCATAATTGTAATCGAAAAGAGTTTTTGCCTCAAACCTCCAACCTCAAACCTCTAACTTTATAACTGTGATAAAATAACTTAGTCTTTAATGTATCTGTTTGCCGCAAATCCTTATTAAAGATATTTTACTTTACCGCATCCGGATAAAATAATTGTTTCCCCAGCAGGCGGTAATTGGCAATGATGGTCTGCCCTCTTTCTGAAACCAGCCATTCGGCAAACTCTTTGGCCAACTCATATTGGACATGGGGATGCTTTTGGGGATTGATCGGTATCACACCGTAGGGGTTGGCCAAAAACGGATCGCCCTGACACATAATCACCAGATCAACGGGAACTTCCCGACCGAATTTGTATTTGATATAGGTGCCGCGGTCAACCAGCGTATAGGCCAGTTTTTCATCCGCAAAGGTGAGGGTCTTGCCCATGCCCTGGCCGATAGACAAATACCAGTTCCCCAGTCCGTGCGGATGGATAAATGTTATTTCCCGTTTTTTGCCTTTTTTCTCAATCATTGTTGTATTGGTTTTCACGGTTAGGCCGGTTTTCTTCCAGATGGACTGTTCCTTGGTGTGGGTACCGCTGTCATCGCCGCGGGATACGAATCGCGTCCGGTTCGAGGCAAACTTCTTAAAAGCGGCAATAACATCTGAATTTCCTTTTATTCCGGCAGGATCCGCGGGAGGCCCCACTATTATGAAATCATTGTGCATGACAGCGTAACGGTTGGTTCCGTATCCTTGTTTGATAAACTTCATCTCCCGCTCCCGAGCGTGGACCAAAATGACATCCACATTGCCGTCCATGCCGTCCCTGATGGCGGCTCCCGTACCCTTGGCTATGACCTTGACTTTAATCCCGGTATCCTTTTCCAGCTCCGGAAGGAGCACATCTAGTAACCCACTAGCCTGCGTACTAGTGGTGGTCGACATCTTGAGCATTTTTTCCCCGGCCCAGGCGTTAAATGTACCCAAACACAATACCAATAACACCCAGAAAACAAACCACCGACATCGAGTCATCATACATCTCCTTTGCATCGTTTGATCGTTCTGATCGTCCCGATGAAATCCGCTGCGCTGTTACTGCGTAAATTTCATGGGATAAATTTAGATGGTTATGATCGTTTAGATGGTTTGGTTCGTTTAGTTCGTTTGTATCGTTTTAACTTAATCAACTAATCAACAACTCAACCAATCAACCCCCAATTTTTTCCCATTCAACCAATCAACTTAATCAACTGCTAATTTTGCCCTCTGCTCTCTGCCCCATACGCTATGCTCTCTGCTTCCACCTTCCACCTTCCGCATTCCGAATTCCGCATTCTATTTTCTGTCCTCTGTCTTCCGTCCTCTGACTTCTGTCTTCCGTCCTCTGACTTCTGTCTTCTGTCTTCTGTCCTCTGTCTTCTGTCCTCTGCCCTCTGTCCTCTGCCCTCTGCTCTCTGCCCTCTGTCATCCGTCCTCTGCCATCTGTCCTCTTCTGTCCTATGTTTTCTTTCTTTTTTTTCTTTCCGAATTCCGCATTCCGAATTCCGCATTCAAAACTCTGTCTTCTGTCGGGAAAACCATCTTACCGCTTGAACTGACATCATAGCCGACATACTCATTGGCTGCCATTTTTTGAAAAGTCCCGTCTTGAAGAATACCCAAAAACTTTTGAATGCCTTCATCGAAAAAGCGTTCCTTGGAAATCATCAAATCGAATCTTTCCCACCTCAGGGGGATGAAATCCAAATCCAGCAATCCGGCCACCGCCCGAATAGCGGGGCCTGCATCCGCCCGGCCGGATAAGATCTCCAAACCCACATCCAGGTGGCGAGAAACTTCAGTGGCGTAACCCTCTATTTTCTCTCCGTTTATCCCGGCTTTTTTAAGTTCTTTGTCCAGCAAAAGACGGGTCCCGGTACTTAGCGACCGATTGACAATTTTCATCCCCGGCTGGGCCAAATCTGCCACCGTTGCGATATTTTTCGGATTGCCCTTTTGCACCAGGATTCCCTGCTCCCGTCGGCAAAAATTGACCACCGCCGGCATTTCATCCAGCTCCTTGAAGGCGAAATCAAAATTGTATTCCGATTCATCATCCTGGAGCAGATGACTGGATGCCATGTGACAAAGATTTTGCCGCAGGGCTCTCAGCCCGCCCATGCTTCCGAGATTTCCGAATACAGCCAATTGGTCGGATTGATGGCTGTTGAAGACGGATATGGCTCTATCCAGCAACGGATCGTTACTTCCGGTAATTATGAGTAGGCCGTTGTATGGTGGAAGGGGAACACCGTTTTGTGGATAGTTTATGGTATTGGCTTCAACCCATTGTTCCACCAGATGCCCGGGAAAGAGCCATTTGCCCGTAATTTTAGAGGCCGGCAGTCCTTTTTCAGAAACCAGCGTATATACCATTTTTTCATTTACATTCAGAAAGTTGGCGACTTCCTTAGTCGTCAGCAAATTTTTCATGGTAGGTCCCCGTTGCAGCACTTTTGCCATTCAGTTAGACTGAATCATTTTCTCAACCCAGCCAGCAATCGCATACACAGCTCCATTAATATTATTTGTAAGATACTGTCAATATATTTCTATATGAAATTTTATAGTTACTTTAAATTACATATACTAACAAATATTGATGAGATAATTTTTGTGAGCGCGGTTTCATCCGGAAGTATTTTCTCGCCAACCAGAATTTTTTTTCCAACCTGCAAGAAACTTTGGCAATGTGGTTTCATATGAGGTACTTAGAAGTTAGAATGGATTGACAAACCGCCTAGCTTACGGCATTAAAAAGTGTTCTTACTTTTTTTCCTGCAAAATATATTTCAACAATAGGGGAGCATAAAGCAGTCGCGCCCATAATAATACGGATCTATAAACAAAAGTAAGGCTAATCCATCATGTGCTTGTGACTTTAGAATAATTTCGGAGTGTTGGAGTATTGGAGTAATGGTTGAAGAGCCGGCTATATTTTTGCAACACTCCAATACTCCAGTACTCCACGACCGATAAACTCTTGGACTTTAGGTAACCCTCGGCTTACCTTAGTATTGGTTATAGTTCCGCAATAATACAATGCCGGCGGGCACTGAATTTTTCAACTGGAGGAAGACGATGAAAACCATCGGAATGATCGGCGGCATGAGCTGGGAGTCATCCATCGAATACTATCGCATCATCAACGAAGCCGTCAGAGAGAAGCTGGGCGGGTTGCACTCGGCCAAATCCATCATGTATTCGGTTGAATTTGCCGAAATTGAAGCGCTCCAACATCAAAACCGCTGGGATGAACTAGCCAAAATCATGATCGAATCCGCCCGGAGCTTAGAAAGAGGTGGAGCCGATTTTGTAATTATCTGTACAAACACTATGCATAAATTGTACGATGATGTACAAAAAAATATTCAGATACCCATGCTCAATATTGCGGATGCGACCGCCGAAAAAATAAAAACGGAAGGCATTAAAAAAATTGCCCTTCTGGGAACCCGCTTTACCATGGAAGAGGATTTCTATAAAGGCCGGCTGGTGGACAAATACGACCTGGAGGTCATTATCCCTTCGGCAGCGCAAATGGAAATTGTCCACCGGGTGATTTATGATGAACTGTGCGCCGGAATGATCAATTCGGATTCCAAACAAAAATACGCGGATATCATCCAGTGTCTGGTCGCCAAAGGTGCCGAAGGTGTCATATTGGGCTGTACCGAAATCGGTTTGCTGGTTAAGCCCCAGGACAGCCCGGTGCCGCTATTCGACACCACAGAAATTCATGCCAGGGCCGCAGTTAATTATGCGCTGGCCGGCGAATAATCCAAAGATGGGATAATTTCGGTACTCCCGGTGGGAGCGGCTTTCCAGCCGCGATTTTCATTTATGCAAACTCCGGCATTTTCGCGGCTGGAAAGCCGCTCCCACAGGCAATATCGAATTGAAATACTCAACAATAGGCTATTTACGAATTGGCTGCCTGCTTCAGTCAGTCTTATCCGGCCAGGGACACAATTTCACAATAGGACATGCCGGGCACTTCGGTTTTCGGGCCGAACAGATTTCGCGGCCGAAAAAAATGAGCTGCAGTGAAAAATCATTCCAGGCTCTTTTCGGAATTATTTTCATTAAATCAAACTCGATCTTGGCCGCATCTTTGTTCGCCGTCAATCCCAATCTCCGGGAAATCCTGGCAACATGGGTGTCCACCACCATGCCCGGTGTATTGAAAGCTGCCCCCAGCACCACATTGGCCGTCTTGCGACCCACACCGGGAAGCTTCACCAGTTCTTCCAGCGTCTGCGGTACCCGGCCTCCATGGGTATCCATTATTTCCTGACTGCAATTTTGTATATTCTTGGCTTTGTTATGAAAAAAACCGGTGGAATGTATATGTTTTTCAATGGTCTTTAGCGGTGCCTTCGCAAAATCTGCGGGGGTCTTCAGATGCTTGAACAACCCCTCGGTCACCCGGTTGACCTGTTTGTCGGTGCACTGGGCTGAGAGAATCGTGGCAATCAGCAGTTGAAAAGGGGTTTGATGAATTAACGGGGTCTTGACGTCAGAATAAATGGTCCTTAGTATTTTACGTATCTTGTCGGTCCGCTTTTTTAGTTCCATTCAGGTATCCGTTTCTGTTGAAAAAATTAGGTTGTGTCAAGAAATACTCAAATAGCCCAGGGAAACAGATCGCGGCTGGAAGCCGCTCCCACAAGCAGTTCACACAGGGTGGGAGCGGCTTCCAGCCGCGATAGGGATTGCGTTGACCGTGGACCCGGGTCAGATCCATCACTAAATGCTATCAACATGGATATAGTCTTCTTTAAAAAAAAACAGTCAACCCCTAAGCCGGACCAAAAAGGATGAATTAATCACGAAAACACGAAATCTGGAAAGCACGAAATTTTCTTTTTCGTGTTTTCGTGATAAAAAGTTTTGCCAAAACATGCACAAAAAAATTTCTAATGTAAAATTAAAAGGAAAGCAACCTGTAAACGCCATGAGAAAAAAAATACGCGCTTTAGGCCTGTGCTCCGGCGGCCTGGACAGCATGATGTCGGGCCTGGTGCTGCGCCGGCAGGGCATCGAGGTTGAATGGGTCACTTTTGAAACGCCGTTTTTTAATGCCGCCAAAGCCCGCAAGGCATCGGAAATGACCGGGATTCCCTTAACCGTCAGACCCATCTACAACGTTTATATTAAAATGTTGAAAAATCCACCGGCCGGATACGGGAAATACATGAATCCCTGCATGGACTGTCATACCCTGATGTTTAAACTGGCGGGGGAAATGATGCCGGAAGGCAACTTCGATTTTCTTTTCAGCGGTGAGGTGCTCGGCCAACGGCCGATGTCCCAGAACAAACAGTCATTGCACTATGTGGCCAAGCATTCCGGTTATAAAGGTTATATTTTGCGCCCGTTAAGCGCCAAAAACATGCCCGCAACCATTCCTGAAAAAGAAGGTTGGGTAGACAGGGAACAGCTGTTGGATATTGCGGGCAGGAGCCGCAAACGTCAGATGGAACTGGCCAAAAAATTCGGGATCACAGACTACCCTGCCCCGGCCGGCGGCTGTCTGCTGACCGACAAGAATTATTCCAAGCGGCTGCGTGATATCTTTGACCACCAGGACACCTGTACCGAAGAAGAGCTCCATCTTCTGAAATACGGACGCCATTTCCGCTTGAACCCGGAAAGCAAGTTGATTGTCGGTCGAACCGAGCAAGACAACGAACAAATCCTCAAATATCACAACCCGGCAACAGACACCGTCATCGATGTCAAAGATTATTCCAGCCCCATCGGGTTGGTGCCTCAAAGCGCCCCGGACAATGCCGTCCGGCTGGCCGCCTCCATCTGTACCGGATACAGCAAAGCCCCCAAATTGTCTCCGGTGGATGTGGTGATCAAAACCGCCAAAAAGGAAAAGATCATCCAGGTCGTCGCCATTCAACCCGGCGATGTGCGTAAGCTGATGATAACGTAGAACAGAAGACAGAGAGCAGAGGACAGAAAACAGATGTCAGAGGACAGGGATCAGAAGACAGATGTCAGATGACAGAGGACCCGTCTTCGCCTGTCGGTTTCGCCGCCGCAGGCAGAAGGCAGAAAACTGATGACCGCAAGCAAATTCACCACGGAAAGACACGGAACATCACGGAAAATGTAATTAAAGAAAAAGCTCATAAGCGGATCAGATATACGGGGTTCGCCACCGACGGATAGAGGACTTTGTCCTGTGTTGCGAACTCGTCCCGGTCTCCCCCCGCCTCAAATCTGCCTGCCCTCTACCTTGCGGTACGGGGCAATGCGTGCGCTTGCGTCCCGCTGTTTTTTAGCGGGATACGTCGACCCGCGCTTTTGCCTCCGGCTTCCTTCAGGCCCGCATCTCTGCGACACC
>PVMK01114059.1_pt1 | contig 29214 bp, 31 predicted proteins | sample 1853481 | NCBI WGS metagenome assembly PVMK01 (sample SAMN08533507, study PRJNA380276) | Marine sediment metagenome, whole genome shotgun sequencing project.
TCCAGTAGATGGTATAGGTATATTTTCATCAGCTTTTATTGCAGGTGGAACTTTCAGTTATGATGGAGTTCATCCTTCATCAAGAGGTTATGGAATTATAGCAAATGAATGGATCAAGGTAATAAACCAGAAATTTGGAGCTAATGTTCCACAAGTAGATTTAAATAGTCTGCCCGGGATACCAATAGGTAAAATTTCCGCTGGTACTTCTACTAATTATCCCGCAGGTTATTATAATAGTATGGTAAGAATGATAACAGGTGATAGTAATTGGCCTGTTACAAATAGATAATATGTAATTCATTTAATTATAGATAAAGAGGCTGTTTCAAAAGATATACTGTTATCGCGGTCACGACGAAAATCGGGAGAAGTGATCTAAAATTTATTCTGAATTCGGAAGATTGCTTCGTCGGAACTCCTCGCAATGACCTAAACTTGGCTTTTGAGACAACTTCTTTATTATTCTTAGTACAACATAATATTAATTATAACTGGCAAAGAATAAATTTTTTTATCACGGCAGCTTTGTTTCTTTACCACTAATAATATGTGCTTGTTCATCTACATCAAAAAGTATAAAATTATAATATTCTGTTGATAATTTATATCTAATCTTTTTTGATTCAGTTCCGATTTTGATTATAATTCTCGTACTATGATTCTAAAGATTTTCACATTCGGTGCTCTATTATTATTATCTGTTAGTTGTTCATCATCCAAACAAAACACCGATGAGGAAAGTGATGTTAACGGTGTATATGTTTTTGATGATGTGCCTTCCGGTGATTCTTTCCAAATAAATAATGAGGAGAATGATTTAAACTTTAATTTCTTTGTGCAAATCGGGGCGTATACAACTAAAGCAAGTGCGGAGGAATTTGCAGAAGAAAGTGTAAATACTTTAAATATAGAATTGGAAATTATATATAGCAGCATCTCAAATTTGTATACTGTTAGGTTAAAAGAATTGTTTAATAGCAGAAGTGAAGCAGAAAAAAAAAGAAATGAACTGTGGCAGGATGATAAATTCAAAGATGCCTGGATTGTAAAGGAAAGCAAGTAAATTTAGTTATTACCTCTCCAAAAATATTTTCAGAAATTTATATTTATTATTGGAATATTAGTTTTGGATTCACTAATTTCAACCATATTTAATCAATCATTATTTAACATTTGGGTGGGAGGCGTACGATGGCTTTTTCTTTAAATAAAATCATGCTTATTGGTAATCTTGGCAGAGATGCCGAAACAAGATTTACCACAAACAATCTTTCTGTTACAAACTTTAGTATTGCTACAACTCGCAGCTTTAAGGATAAAGATGGTAATTGGCAGAATGAGACTACATGGCACAATATAACAGGTTTTAATCTTTCCGATTATTATAAAGATAATTTAAAAAAAGGGAAGAAATTTTATATTGAAGGAAGAATTTCTAAGCGTGATTATAACGATAAGGATGGAAACAAAAGAACCTCAACCGATGTTATTTGTGAAAAATTAATTCCGCTTGAAGGCAGAAGCGGTGAATCGGCAGGAACTGCAGAAGCAACGGAATCATACTCTTCGGAACCGCCGACAGGTTGAAAATAATGATGATCTTCCATTCTAAATTTATGTTTAACAATTTAGGCGTAACGCTGATTGGATATTGATTGGTCTGTTAAATTAATTGTGATGATTGTCTTTTCTCGGTGCATCCGCTTTTTTTTCGGGGTCGGAAGTAGCGCTATTTTCACTTGATAAAAGAAAAATTAAATCCCAATTCGGCGGTCATCCACTTATTTTAAATTATGTAAGCTCTCTTCTCGAACAGCCACGAAGATTGTTAGTTACAATCCTGATTGGCAACACGTAGTAAATGTAGCTGTATCAATTATAGCTGTTGCATTTGCAATTGAGTTAGCACCGCAAATTGGAATTAGCGAAGAATTAGCAATTACTATCCAGATAATTACCCTCACATTATTGATACTAATATTTGGTGAATTACTTCCAAAAGTATTTGCATCAAAAAAATCTGTTGGATTTACTAAAGCAGTTGCGATCCCACTTTACTGGATAAATGTAATGATCTACCCGGTTTCAGAAACTCTAACGGAAATTATTAGAGCGAGCAACTTCAAAAATTCATATTCATAAACTCAAAACAGTATTAACCACAGATGAAATAGGTGAGCTATCGGATATTGGACAGGAGAAGGGAACACTCGAAGAAGAAGAACATGAAATAATTAAGAGTATTGTATCATTCAGAAATATTCTGGCATCTGAAATTATGACACCGCGGGTAGATATTAAAGCTATACAGTCTGATGCAAGTTTTGATCATGTTGTTTCAACAATAAACGAAACCGGGCACAGCAGATTTCCATTATACAATGAAGACCTTGACGCAATTGTTGGCATTCTTTCCGCTAAGGATATTCTTCCATTTATTAAAAATGGTAAACCGCGTAAAGATATAAATCTATCGGTAATAGCAAGAAAAGCTATGTTTGTTCCAAAGACAAAAAAAATAAATAATTTACTTCGTGAATTTCAATCGAAGAAAACCCATATTGCTATTGTAGTTGATGAATACGGCGGAACAGCCGGCTTAATTACGCTTGAGGATATTATTGAAGAAGTAGTTGGCGAGATTTGGGATGAGTACGATAAAGAAGAAGATATAATAAAAAAACTTGATGATGACAGTTATCTCGTTCTCGGTAAAACTCCAATTGATGAAATTAATGAAGCAATTGGCAGCCAGGTTATTACTGAAGAAACAGACTTTGAAACGATTGGTGGATTAGTTTTTAAACAAGCAGGTACTATTCCGAAAGAGGGCTACTCTTTTAAAATCAATAAATTTAAATTTACTGTGAAAGAAATTCATCGTAAAAGAATAAATAAAGTTTTAATTGAAAAAGAATCTGAGAATTGAAAAAGGGTTGTTTTCTTAAATTTATAATTATCTTTACAATAGTTCTTGCATCTATTTTATATCTTGTTCAAAATAAATTCGATGAATTATTTTTAGAACCAGGGAAAGAACTTGTTCTCTCTGTAATTGAAGAAAACTGGAACAGCGAACTTGGTTACGTAAATGATTCTCCTGAAAAGGATTCATTAAAAACTTTGCTTCAGTTTTACATTTCGGGTATTGAGTCAACAGAGTTTTTATCTGATGAGCGTGCAGAAGCTGTGATTAATTATTTAGAACAAACTTTCAAAGACAGTTTGATTGATTATGAAGAACTTTCTCATATTAATAAATTAATTAAATACGCATTGAAAAATGAGGAATGAACGAAAAGCAGAAATAAAAGTTGGGATCACTACAATCTTATCCCTTATTGTATTCATCTGGATAATGGGATGGTCGAAAAATTTCATAAGAACATCCAGCGATGTAGAGATCAATATTATGTTCGATAATGTAAGCGGTCTTGAATTTGATGATGAAGTAACAATAAGAGGACTGAGAAAGGGTTTTGTAAAGGATATTATACTTGATAGAAACATAATTGTAGTAAAGATTTCTGTAGAACAAAGTGTTGATCTTAGAAAAGATGCTGAATTTTGGCTTGCTACGGTTGATTTAATGGGTGATAAAAAAATTGAAATAATGCCCGGTATTGCAGAGGAAAAGTTAAATTTAGATGTACTTCAAAGTGGAAAATTTCTTCCCGATTTTTCAACAATGATGGCAACTATAGGCTCGGTCAAAGATGATTTAATAACCATGATTGATGATGTGAAAATTTCTCTTACTGCTGTAAACAGCTATCTCACAGATGAGGAAATGAAAACCGATGTTAAAGAATCATTAAAGAATTTAAACGGGCTTACTTACAAACTGGATGTAATGCTGAGCGAAAACCGTGAAAACATTTCAACAATTGTAGAAAATACTGCTGTAATTTCCGAAAATGCAAAAATATTTATTAATGAAAACAAGGAAGACATAAACGTTTCAGTTTCAAAACTTAAATCGCTATTAATTAAATCAGACTCTTTAGTAAACCAGATTAATTACCTTACTGCTCAAACTATAGAAGGGGATAACAATCTTGGCAAAATACTCTACGACGATTCTCTCGTTGTAAAAATAACTGAGACATTTAATTTATTAAATCAGATTTCAAAAATGATCCTGTATCAATTGCAGCAGGATGGTGTTAAGGTTGATGCAAATATTTGGTAGTATAAATATAAAATGGTAATTGGTATTGGCACTGACATAATCGAGATTGATCGCATAAAAAACAGCATTGAAAAAAATGGTGATCGATTCCTTTCTAAAATTTACACTCCGACTGAAATTGAATACTGCCAGAGCAAAGCTAATAAATACCAGCACTTTGCAGCACGGTTTGCTGCTAAGGAAGCAGTTTACAAAGCACTTGCCACGGGTTGGCAGGAACTGCTTAGCTGGCAGGAAATTGAAATATTCAATGAATCCACAGGAATGCCCACGCGTAACAATGCGCGGAAAATTAAAAGAGTTTTTATCTGATGACAAAAGCTTGAAAATATCAATCAGTCATTCTAAAAATTATGTTGTGTGTGTAGCAATAATTTATAAGACTGATTCGAAATAAAACTTTGTAAGTTTTCGTTATTAACATCAAATTCTGATACATTGCGCATATTTTAATAGTGAAATAGCTGCAACCCTGCACCTCCGGAAAATGAGTTTCAAGCATGTTTAATTGTAATTTAACTGAATTGATTATTAGTTTAAAAAATTAAAATATTTGTATATGTGGATAAGAAAAATTATTCTTGAAAAAGTATTATAAAATAATCGATTACGGAACTATAATTATTATAGCAATTTTGCTGATTCTTGTATTTTTTAATTTAGTACCAAAAGAACAGTTTATATCAATATTAATAATAAGCTTAGTGCTTCTGGTTTTTAGAATTATTTATAAAGCATATTTTATTTTTCAACAAAAAAAACAAAAAAACGGAGAATAAGAATTCGAACCTGCCAAACGGACAAATGGGAGACTTAATGCAAAGGTTCTGATTCTGAATCAGAGTTACGAACCTCTTACGGTATGTAACATCCGAAAAGCGATTATACTTTGCTACCTCGGTAAAGCCGAAATAATCCTTAATGATGATAAGAAAAAAGTCCGCTCGGTTAATATTCAGTATCCCTGGCCAAGCGTTATACGACTAAGCAGATTTGTTCGTGTACCATACAAGCGTGTTGTATTAACCCGTAGAAATATATTAAGACGCGATCTTTACAAATGTGCATATTGCGGAAGGGGCGATCTTCGTTTAACTATTGATCACATTGTACCTAAAGCACGAGGCGGCACTGATTCCTGGGATAATTTGATTAGCGCTTGTACAGTTTGCAATAATAGAAAAGGGGACCGTACACCCGAAGAAGCAGATCTGATAATGAAATTCAAACCCTTTAAGCCGAGTCATATTATGTTTATAAAAAATGTTGTGGGCAAAATTGATGAGAAATGGAAGCCCTATCTTTACCTTTCCTGATTATTTTATTCTTATCTTTGAATAAAAGGAAAATATCCCCATAATTGTTATTTTTACAGATTAAATTCTTTTATAATCTATAAACTATGCAGAAGAAAAGAATACTTAGCGGAATGCGTCCGACAGGAAAACTCCATATCGGGCATTATGTTGGTGCGCTGGAGAATTGGATAAAGCTTCAGGATGAATATCAGTTTCATCTTATTGCTGATTATCATGTTCTTACAACAGGTTTAAATACTAATGATGTTTATCAAAACACAATTGATATGTTAATTGATTGGCTGGCAGCAGGTCTCGATCCAAACAAGAGCCCTATGTTCAGACAATCGCAAATTAAAGAACACACTGAACTGCAACTGATATTCAGCATGCTGGTTACTGTTCATCGTCTTGAGAGAAATCCAACTCTAAAGGACCAGGTTCGCGATTTGCACATTGAGCATACAATTTACGGACATCTTGGTTACCCGGTTTTGCAATCGGCTGATATTCTTCTTTATAAAGGAGATGCTGTCCCTGTTGGCGAAGACCAGGTTCCGCACGTTGAAATAACAAGAGAGATAGCAAGAAAATTTAATAACCAATACGGGAAAGTATTCCCTGAACCCGAACCGTTATTAACAAGGTTTGCACGATTACCGGGACTTGACGGTGATACTAAAATGAGTAAATCGCTTAACAACACAATTCTTCTTTCAGATGAACCGGAAGTTTTAAAGGCAAAACTTAAAAAAGCAGTTACAGATCCGCAGAAGATTAGGAAGGGTGATCCCGGTCATCCTGAAATTTGTTTGGTGTTTTCTTATCACAAAAAGTTTAATCCTGATGAAATACCTGAAATAGAGAAAGGATGCAGATCCGGTGAACTGGGATGTTTCGATTGCAAAATGAATTGTGCATCAAAAATATCTTCTTTTTTAGAACCAATAATTGACAAGCGTAAATATTATGAAGATAACAGGAGTGAAGTAAAGGATATTTTATCGGATGGTGAAAAGAAGGGAAGAGCAGAAGCACAGAAAACAATGGCTGAAGTAAGAGAAAAAATGAAAATGGGTTAATTGTGTATAAAATTAAATTAGAACAATTTGAAGGACCTCTCGATCTTTTATTATTTTTTATTAAAAGAGATGAACTGGATATTTATGATGTTCCCATCTCACATATTACAAAAGAATTTTTGGAGTATGTTAACTATATAAAAATATTAGATTTAGAACTTGCAGGGCGATTTCATTTTAATGGCTTCCACACTTATGCACATTAAAGCCAGAATGCTTCTGCCAAGAGAGATTGATGAAAAGGGTGATGAGATTGATCCCCGCGCAGAACTTATACAAGCTCTGCTTGAGTATAAAAAATATAAAGAAGTTTCTGAAGAGCTTTCATTTTATGAATCGAACCAAAGAAAAATAAAATTCAGAGGAAACTTTGATGCTGATGTTAGCGAAACTCCACCGGAATATGATATACTATTAAAGAATGTATCTATTTATGACCTTGCTAAAGCATTTAAACATGCAATTGAAGAAATCAAAGAAGAACCGGTTCACCAGTTCGCAAAATAAATATTTCGATTGATGAGCAGATCGATTTTATTTTTTCGCAATTTAAAGATAAACCTGAAGTACACTTTTTAACACTCGTGGATAAAAATGAAAGAAAAAATTAGGGTAGTAATAACTTTTATTGCTTTATTAGAGTTAGTTAAAATGAACAGCGTTGGAATTAAAGAATCACCTAACTATAACGATTTTATTTTATACAGGATTGAGAATGGACAGGATTTACAATTCAATAATTGAAGCATTAATTTTCTCTTCGGATGATTCACTCGGAAGTGCTGAAATCATCAACGCTATTAAAGGTATTGATGGTGAGGATATAGAGATCACCTCAAACGATATTGAAAATGTTGTTGATCAGTTAAATACTAAATACGGCGAGGGAAATCATTCATTCAGGATTGTAAAAGTTGCGAACGGCTATCTTTTTGCAACTTCGGAAGAATATGCAAAGTATGTTGGGTATTTATCATCAGAAAAAACCAGGCGAAGGTTAAGTCCGGCAGCGCTTGAAACTCTATCCATAATTGCATATAAACAGCCGATGACCAAACCCGAACTTGAAACTATAAGAGGTGTAAATTCTGATCATATAATTAGTTCGCTCCTTGAGAAAAATTTAATTACAATAAAAGGAAGATCAGAATCTATAGGCAGACCGTTACTTTATGCAACAACTGATGAATTTTTAAAGTACTTTGGATTAAATACTTTATCCGATCTTCCCAAACCAAGAGAACTAGAAGATATAATGAACGACGACGATTTTATTGAACAGAAAAGACAAATATTAATGAATGCAATTGAAGAAGAAGCCGAAAAGGAAATGAAAGAAGACGATGGCCCTGAAGAGAATCAATAAGTTTATTGCAGATAGCGGAATCACATCCCGGAGAAAAGCTGAAGAATTAATTCTGCAGGGAAGAGTTAGTGTAAATAACAAAGTAATTATTGAGTTAAGTTACAGAATAAATCCTGATAGAGACGAAGTTTTTATTGACGGGGAAAGAGTTAAAACAGTAAAGAACGCTTATTATTTACTCAACAAACCAAAGGGAACCATTAGTACTACTAACGATGAGAAGAATAGAAAAACCGTTGTAGATTTGATAAAGGCGAAAGAAAAAATTTATCCTGTTGGAAGACTTGATTACAACACCACCGGCGTAATTTTCCTTACAAACGATGGTGATTTTTCTAATTTGCTTACTCATCCCAAAAATAAAGTGCCTAAAATTTATGAAGTGAAATTGGATAAGTATTTAGAAGAAATTGATAAAAAGGAACTTTTAAAAGGGGTTTTTATTGATAGAAGGAGAGGCAGGTTTGTAAAGGTAACTTTTGATAATCCGAAGAATAGAAAAATGGTTGAAGTTGAAAGTGTTGAAGGAAGGAATCACTTCGTAAAAAAAATGTTTGAAGCTTTGGGCTATAATGTTAAAAGTTTAAACAGGAAAAGTTTTGCAGGCATTAAAGCTGATGTTCCTTTAGGTACCTATAGAGAGATGAATAAAACGGAAATTGAAAAGCTTATAAATAAGTATTCCTAAACAATAATTTTTAGTTAAACTAATTAAAAGCTCATACTTTTCAATTGTTTTATAAACCGTTAAAACGGTTATCATTTTTTTCTGTATGTAGTAACCCACGACTTAAGTCGTGGGTTAACGAGAAAAGACAATACTCTATTAACCGTTTCTCCAAAGGAGTCCTTCGGACAACGGTTTTTGTTAGATTAAAAAATAAATATTCAAATGAAAGTAATGAAGTAAACAGATTCGGAGGATTTTGTGGAAGCAAATCTTAAAGATGTAAATGAATTAATTAAAAGAAGATATGAAGAGTTAAATGAACTAAACGAAAAAGGTTTTCAACCCTACGCTTATTCATTTGATGTTGATTCAGATTCGGAAGATATAAAAGAAAATTATAAAGAAGATGAAAAAAGAAATGTAAAGATTGCAGGACGGATTATGGCAATCCGCAGAATGGGTAAAGCATCTTTTGCACATATTATGGATCACAAAGGTAGAATACAAATGTATCTTCGTAAGGATGAGATTGGTGATCAGTATGCTGCTTTTAAGCTGATGGATATTGGCGATATCGTTGGTGTTGAAGGTTACGTATTTAAAACGAAAACGGGAGAGACCTCCGTTCATGTTACTTCTCTGGAATTGCTTTCTAAATCATTAAGACCTTTACCAATTGCAAAGGAAGCAACAGATGAAGATGGTAACAAAATTATATACGATCAGTTTGCTGATAAAGAATTAAGATACCGCCAACGTTATGTTGATTTGATTGTAAATCCGGAAGTGAAAGATACTTTTGTTTACCGTAGCAAAATAATTACAGCAATGCGCAGTTATCTCGATGCACAGGAGTATGTAGAAGTTGAAACTCCCATACTACAACCACTTTACGGAGGAGCTGCAGCAAAACCGTTTATTACGCATCATAACTCACTTGATATTGATCTTTATTTAAGAATTGCTGATGAACTTTATCTTAAAAGATTAATTGTTGGCGGATTTAACGGTGTGTACGAAATATCCAAAGATTTCAGGAATGAAGGAATGGACCGCACGCACAATCCGGAATTTACTATGATGGAGTTATACGTTCCATACAAAGATTATGAATGGATGATGGAATTTGTTGAGAGATTGACAACCCATATTTGCAAAACAGTTTTTAACACACTTGAATTTACTTATGAAGGAGAACCAGATAGACTTTAAAACTCCGTGGAAAAGAATTTCTTTTGTTGATGCTATTAAAGATAAAACAGGGGTTGATGTAATAAATGCAACTGATGATGAGTTGAAAGGTCTTGCAAAAAATCTTGGTGTTGATATTTCAGCAGCAGAAGGAAGAGCGAAATTAATAGATGAAATATTTGGTGCAGCTATCGAACCGGAACTCATACAGCCCACATTTGTTATTGATTATCCATTAATACTTTCTCCACTTGCAAAAAAACACCGCAGCAAAGAAAGGCTTGTTGAAAGATTTGAAGCTTTTGTTGCCGGGAGAGAAATATGTAATGCTTTCTCTGAACTAAATGATCCCATTGACCAGAGAAAAAGATTTGAAGATCAGCTAAAATTAAAGGAAGCCGGAGATGAAGAAGCTCACCAGGTTGATGAAGATTTCCTAAGAGCACTAGAATATGGTTTCCCTCCAACTGCTGGTTTGGGAATGGGAATTGACCGGCTGATAATGATATTGACTGATCAATCATCAATACGCGATGTAATTTTCTTTCCGCAGATGAAACCGGAAGTGTAAACTCAAGATATTATGTATGTATTATTTTTCCGTTTTGAAATGCAATCTGGACTTTAAATTGATCCCAAAGAATGAACTTCATTTAATCAGGAATGATTATTGCTAGATAAAAACATATTTTTAATCAATAAAGATTATTATATTTAGTATAATAAGTTAGCAATCAAAAATTATTAAGATTCTTTTCTAATCGGAGACAAAATGAGCAAATCATTTAAGTATCCTTTTTTATTTATAGCACTTACTGCCGGTATTGTTCTCGGTATTCAAATCGAGAAAATATTTTCGGGTGATAACCTGCGCGATGGTATAAGAAAATTAAACGATGTACTAACCTACACTGAAAAATTTTATGTTGAAGAAGTTGATACACCAAAATTAGTCGAAGAGGCTATAAAGGGAATGCTCGATCAGCTTGATCCTCACTCTGTTTACATCCCTTCAAAACAATTTAGTAGTATTGAAGAATCCTTCCGCGGCGACTTTGAAGGAATTGGAATTGAATTTCAAGTTGTAAACGATACTTTAACCGTTGTTTCTCCCATTACAGGCGGACCAAGTGAAGCACTCGGGATTATGTCGGGCGATAGAATTATTAAAATAGACGGTGAAGATTGTATAGGAATTACGAATGATGAAGTAAGAGAAAATTTAAGAGGAGAAGCCGGAACAAAAGTGAAAGTAACTATTATTAGGCACGGAATTGATGAAGGTATAGAATACGAAATAACAAGAGACAAAATTCCAATCTATTCAGTTGATACACATTTTATGTATGATGATAAAATAGGTTATGTAAGTGTTTCCCGATTCTCCGAAACCACTTATGACGAACTTAATGATGCATTGAATGATTTAAAATCATCCGGGATGAAAAAACTAATTTTGGATTTAAGAGGCAACCCCGGCGGTTATCTTAATCAAGCTGTAAAAATAGCAGATTTGTTTATAGACGGAGAAAAAAAGATTGTTTATACACGCGGAAGAAGAAGTGAATTTGATGAAGACTATTTTGCCAAAAGTCCATCCGCATACGAAGATATTCCGCTTATAGTTTTAATCAACCAGGGAAGTGCATCTGCAAGTGAAATTGTTTCGGGTGCAGTGCAGGATTGGGACAGGGGATTGATTGTTGGTGAAACTTCATTTGGAAAAGGATTGGTGCAAAGACAATTCCCGCTGTTCGATAACTCGGCACTTCGGATTACTATTTCTAAATATTATACTCCATCAGGCAGATCGATACAAAGAGGATACGAGAATAAAAAAGATTATTATTCTGAATTGGGAGATCGAAACGAAGAGGAAGGCGATAATCTTACTCACACTGCCGAACAGGATTCTTCTCGTCCTGAATTTAAAACTTCGGGTGGAAGGACTGTTTACGGTGGCGGTGGCATAACACCTGATTATATTACAAAATCAGGAAACCTAACTAATTATTCTCGCGATTTGTTACGGAATAATGTGTTCTATCAGTTTATACTTAAATATCTTGATAAGAATGGCGATGGCATTAAAGCAAAATATCAAGATGATCTTGATAAGTTTAGAAGAGAATTTAGTTTTAGTCCCGAACAAGAAAAAAACTTTATTCGTTTTGCTAAGGGTAAAGGAGTTCCAGTAGTTGAAGAAGATTTAAATAAAGACAAAGTTTATATCTTCACACGGATAAAAGCACAGATTGCGCGCAACTTTTGGAAAAACAAAGGTTGGTACACCGTTATTTTAGATATAGACGCTCAGTTTCTTAAATCTGTTACTCTTTTTGATGAGGCGGAGGATCTTGCGAAACTCAAGTGAATAATGGATTGAAAATATTATTTTGTATCCATTTATTTCTTATGTCTTTTATACCGATTACATACGCTCAAATTGATAGTATAACTCAAAAAAATATTTCACTCGACGATAAACTACACATTGGTGATGAGTTCACCTACATTGTTAAATATGCTTTTTTAAATTTGGGAGAATTACGAACAAAGGTTTATGCAAAAGATACTATTGATGAAAAAATAATTTATAAATCTATAACTTATATTGATTCTTACGAAGGACTGCCTTTTGTAGATCTGCACCAAATTTACGAAAGCTGGTTCGATTCAACATTACTTCCGGTTTATTTCCAGGCCTTTACGTTTTATGAAGAGGATACTTCTTACACAAAATACTACTTCAAAGAAGATAATCTTGTGCATATTTTAAAGGGGAAATTGCATAAACAAAAAGCATCCCTCGATACAGTCATACATTTAGGCAGCGGTTATCATGATGGATTATCAATACTATATTTTGCAAGATTTAATACCAATAGAAATGAAAATGTTGTTGTTCCTTGTTTCATTAACGAGGATACAGCATCAACTATTATTAATTTTTATTTTGATCAAGAAAATGTCTCACTCGATGCAGTTGGTTACGAAATAGATTGCGTTAGAATAGATGGTGAAACAGGATTTACGGGTATATTCGGGCTTACAGGTTATTTTGAAGGATGGTTTACGAATGATGAATACAAAGTACCTGTTGCAGCAGAACTTGAGGTAATTATCGGACATATTTCTATTGAATTAATGGAATGGAAAAGAGACAAATGGCAGCCACCGGAATACAAAGACTTTTGAAAGAACAACAAATATTTCCATATAACAATTCGTTACCAAAGCTTGATGAAACTGTTTTTCTCGCATCCGGTGTTAAAATAATCGGTGATGTAGAAATAAGTGAACACTCTAGCGTGTGGTATAATAGTGTTATCCGCGGTGATGTTCATTATATTAAAATTGGTGCCTACACTAATATTCAGGATTGCTCGATGCTGCATGTAACAAACGGAGAATTCCCTTTGAATATTGGAAACAAGGTAACAATTGGTCATTCAGTTAAATTACATGGTTGTACTTTAAATGATTTATGCTTAATTGGCATTGGTGCAGTGTTACTTGATGGGTCAATTGTTGAAAGAAATGCTATGATAGCAGCCGGTGCGGTTGTACGACCCGGTTTTGTTGTTCCATCGTATAAACTCGCAGCTGGTGTTCCTGCCAAAATTATAAGAGATTTAACAAAAGAAGAAATAGCTGAATTTGAAATAACTGCTGAGAAATATATTGATTATACTAAAATTACAATTGAATCTCTGAATAAAATGGAAATAGAATCTTCAAGATAAATTATTTATTATATGCTAAATTGATTAAAAATTTATACGTATCATCTTCAACTAAAAAGACAAACAGAACACGCATTCACAAACTTGTTGGTTTGCTAAGAAAAGATTTGGAATTTAGTGTTGAATCTTTATTCATAAATTTTATTACTTCCGAAGAAATTCATAATATTAATAAAGAGTTCTTAAACCACGACAGCTCAACAGATATAATCACTTTTAACTATTCAGGAAGCCATTTTGAGCTTGACGGTGAAATATTTATTTCGATTGATGATGCTAAAATATTTGCACGAAAATACAATGTATCATTAAGTAAAGAGTTCACACGGTTAATAATCCACGGTATTCTGCACTTAAAAGGGTATGATGATATCAAAAAAAATAATCGTGTGAAAATGAAAAGAATTGAAAATAATTTGACAAATAAATATAATTTTGCTTTATTGAGTTAGGAATTTCAAAGGCGGTGTAAATCCTTTCATGCAAAGGAAAAAATTGTATTAATGAAGATAGAAAAACTTATCAATTCATATCTCGAATACATTGAGAGTATTAAAAGATATTCTCCCCAAACAGTTAAGGCATATCGGACTGACCTGAATCAATTTATAGAATTTTGTAACCTACGTAATAAAGTTACTGCAATAGATTTAACAGAAAGATTCATCAAAAAATATTTAATGCAGTTAAGTGAAACTGGTTTAGAGAAAAGATCCATCTCAAGGAAGCTTGCTTCGGTAAGAGGTTTATTGAAATATGCTTTTCAGAATCAAATAATTAATTCCAATCCAGTTGTGTATATTAAAAACCCACGCAACAATAAAAAATTACCGGAAGTAACTACAACTGAATCAATTTTGAAGGTTTATGATTTGGCAGATGAAGCTGAAGATGAACCGGAGCGTGTGAAAATTATTTTTGAATTACTTTACGGATGTGCATTACGCGTATCGGAATTATGCGATTTGAATTTTGGTGATCTTGATATCAAAAGTCAAACACTCAGAGTAAAAGGGAAGGGAAGTAAGATTAGAATTGTTCCTGTGGGAAAAAAATCGATTGAAATAATAGAGGTATATCTTAATATTACAAATCATCAAAACAACTATGAACCATTAATTAAAACAAAAGGAGGATACAGAATCTATCCGAGATTCGTCTATAGAATAATCAATAAATATTTATCGAAGGTTACTGATATTAAAAAGAAAAGTCCTCATGTTCTACGGCATAGTGCAGCCACGCATATGCTTGATAGAGGAGCAGATTTGAGAGCAGTGAAAGAATTATTGGGCCATGAGAATCTTTCTACAACTCAAATCTATACGCACGTAAGTGTAGAGCGATTGAAATCAACGTATAAAAAATCACACCCAAAATCATAATATTGGAGGCTAACATGAACATCTCAATAACAGCTCGCAAATTCAAACTTCACGATAGTCTGAAAGACTTTATTAATGAAGAAGTTACTTCATTGCAAAAATACAATGACAATATTCTCCATGCCGACATAATACTTAGTTATCAAAATTTAAAATCTTCTGTTAAGAAATCTGAAATAGTTCTTCATGTTCCGGGTCAAACTTTTAATGCAGGAGAAGATTCGGATGATTTTAAAAAGTCTGTCAGTTCAAGTGTTGATAAGTTATCGAGACAGCTCAAAAAATTAAAATCGAAAAGAACCACTTACTAAAATGATCAACATAAATGAAAAATCGATAACTCGTAAAGACTCAATAACAGTTGAGTTCTTTTATGAAAAAACAAAGCGATTATTTAAATTAAAATTATTATCAAAATCCTGCGACCTTGGTAGAAAAATTTACGATCAAAATTTACACAGACCCGGTTTAGCTTTAACCGGGTTTGTGGAACTTTTTGCTTATCAACGTGTTCAGGTTTTAGGCAATACGGAATTAAGATATTTAAATCATCTTTCAAAATCCAATCAAAAAAAATCACTGGAAAATATTTTTAAGTTTGAAATTCCCTGCATTATTTTAGGTAATAAAAATAAACCGACAACTATCCTTAAAGAACTAGCAAAAAAGTATAAAATTCCTCTTTTCAGTTCGCCTGATACTACAACAAAGTTAACATATTTTATTAGTGATTTTCTTGATGATCAGTTTGCCGAAAGAATTACAATACATGGTTCCTTTGTTGATGTATATGGTGCAGGAATGCTGTTCATCGGTAAATCAGGGGTAGGTAAGAGTGAAGTTGCTTTAGACCTTGTGGAAAGAGGGCACCGATTAGTTGCGGATGATGTCATTATTCTAACAAAAAAGGGCGAAGGCATATTAATTGGTGTCGGTACAAATATTGCTAAGCATTTTATGGAAATACGGGGTTTAGGCATTATTGATGTAGAAAGAATGTTTGGAATCCGTGCTATCAGATTTCAAAAACGCCTGGAAATTGTTGTAGAACTTGAAATTTGGGATGAAAAAGCACATTATACCCGGACAGGTCTGAGCGAGCAAACTGTCTCCATTTCAGGCGTCGAAATACTCTACATCAAACTACCTATATTGCCAGGTAAAAATATTACCGTTATTTCAGAAGTAATTGCACTAAATTATTTATTAAAGCACTATGGTCATAATGCAGCAAAAATATTCCAAAACCGGCTTAATTCACGCCTTAAGAATAAAAATGCATCGGCACAAAGAGGCATTGATTACTTCGAACACGATTTTGAATAAATACAATAAACAACTCTTGACAGACTTCAATTATTTCCTTAATTTGCGCCCCTCATTATGAAAAAATACTACTACTTCTCAGAAAAATCGCTGGCATTTGTAGAGCTTAATAGCTTTAAATCCAAGCTCATTATTTATGTATCATTAACATCTCTTTTCTTCACCACCCTGTTATTTGGAGGTTACTTTTTTATTACCTCTGTTACAAATACAAGGGGTGATTTAGCTTCGGTTAAAAACGAAAACAGATATTTAAAATCTAAGTTGATTGAGCTAACAAATAGATACGAAACTCTGCAGGTAAATTTAAGTGAGTTAGGAGAGAAGACAGAGAATTTAAGAATAGCAGCTAATCTTGAGCCAATATCTGAGGATGAAAAATTACTTGGTGTGGGTGGCGGCTCGTTTGATAATTCTCTCGACTTCTTAATTACATCGGATGATCTTGATCTTGAAAAAGCTGTTAAATTTATTGATGATATTACCATTAAGTTAGAATTTGAAAAGTCGCTATACGAAGAGATTGCAAGTAAGATGAAAACAAATGAGAAACTGTTTGAATGTATACCAGCTATGGTTCCAACTAAGGGCGAATATATCGGTAGTCGATTTGGTATTCGGACCCATCCAATACTGAAAATACGTAAGATGCATACCGGTATTGATTTCGTTGTTAATACAGGAGCACCAGTTTATGCACCTGGTAAAGGTAAGGTAGTATATATTGGTAGGAATGGTGGGTATGGTCTTGAAATTGAAATTGATCATGGTTTTGGGTACCGTACACGTTATGCGCATTTATCCAAAGCGTTAGTAAAAAGAGGGCAGAAAATTAAGCGGGGTGACCTTATTGCAAAAACAGGGAACTCCGGGTTATCAACCGGTCCACATCTGCACTACGAAATTTCACATAATGGAAGAAAGCTAAATCCATCAAGGTTTTTCTTTGATAATCTTGGCTTTATTGAATTAACTCAAAAAAAATAATTTCCCGCTGGAATAAATAGTATGATTTGGACAGTTGAATTAGCCGCTTATTTAATTGATGCGCCTTGGCCATCTACAAAAGAAGAATTGATTGAGTATTCTGAGAGAATTGGTACTCCTTACGAGGTTATCGATAATCTTAAAGAACTAGAAGATACAGATGAGCCATATGAAACGATAGAAGATATCTGGCCGGATTATCCCTCAGACGAAGACTTTTTCTACAACGAAGACGAATTCTAATTTCGGGCGCTGAGGCGCCTTTTTTTATGCTTAATTTTTTTGATGACATACACGGGCAGGAACGGGTGAAAAACATCCTTTCCAATTTTAATTCCACTTCTAAAATTCCTCATGCGTTGCTATTTACAGGACTCGAAGGAGTTGGCAAGGAAGCTATTGCCGTTAGGTTTGCTCAATTGGTCAATTCGGTTTTGCTTGATCTAAATGAAAAAGAAAGAGTTTTGAAATTGATTTCAACCCTCAGTGAACCATATTTAAAATACATTCTTCCATTACCTCGCGGAAAAAACGAAACTGAGTCTGATGGTCCTACTGATAAGTTAAGCAAGGATGAAATTGATTTGCTTCGCGAAGAGCTGCAGAAAAAAATAGATAATCCTTATTACACTATATCTCTTCACAAAGCCAACACAATAAAGATAAACAGCATCAGGGAGATAAAAAAAATTCTATCGCTCGATTTCAGTGATATAGCATATCGTTTTATAATTATTACATCTGCTCACTTTATGAATGAAGCATCACAGAATGCTTTACTAAAAAATTTAGAAGAACCTCCCGAAGGTGTTATATTTATACTTATCACTTCTTATCCGGAACGATTAAGAGAGACAATTCGTTCTAGATGCTGGGACATAAATTTCGATCCGTTATCATTAGAGGATATAGTAAATATTCTTGTTGAATTTTTTGAGGTTGACAGAAAATCAGCGGAGTTGGTAGCCCCGTTTTCAGGAGGATCTGTTTCAACAGCACTACAGTTATTTGAGATGGATATCCAATTACTCAGTGAAAAAACAATTTCAATATTACGGTATTCATTCGGAAGAAAATATCACTCTGCTTTTGAAGAATTTAAATCATTGCTTGCAGATAAGAGTGCTGAAAATATTCAACTGATAATAAGAATGATAATTACCTGGCTGAATGATCTTCAGAAACATAAACTCAATGTTAATCACTTTTTTTTCAAACAATATAAAGAAACACTCGAAAAATTTAATTCTAAATTCCCTGATGTTGATTTGAAAGATACCGTCTTTCAGATAGACAGGTTATCATCTTACATAAAGAATAATGTCAACGTAAATCTACTTACCGCAAATATAATATTTGAACTTTCTGCACTTACGGTTAAACCCTCTGTTAGAGTTTAAAGTTGTATTATAAATGAGTCTCTTACAAAAAGTTCATTTTCGAGAAAACGGGGATCAATAAACTTCAGTTTCTTAAAAGGATTCCCACTTCCGTGGGAATGACAGATTATCTAATGAGGTTTTGAAAAGTGAATCCATAAGCCATTCAATTTTATCTTTATTACCCACTGATTATTAGAAGTATTTTCGTTAATTTTTAATATCTGAAAATTATTAATTAGTGAGTGAATTATGAAAAAAATAGTTATCGCCTCTGCAAAAAGAACACCTGTTGGTTCTTTTAACGGAACTCTCTCATCACTTTCTGCAGCACAGTTAGGCAGTATAGCAATTAAATCTGTAATTGACGATACGAAGATAGACGTAAACCTTGTTGATGAAGTTATTATGGGTAATGTTTTAACCGCCGGACAAGGGCAAGCACCCGCAAGACAGGCAGCAATTTATGCCGGGCTGCCGGATAAAACAGAAACTATAACAATTAATAAAATGTGTGGCAGCGGATTGAAAGCTGTAATGCTTGCACATCAGGCAATTCTCGTTGGAGATGCTGAAGTAATAATAGCCGGCGGGCAGGAGAGTATGAGTACTGCTCCTTATTTACTGGACAAAGCACGAACCGGTTACAGAGTAGGCGACGGTAAAATTATTGATTCAATGGTGAACGACGGCTTGTGGGATGTTTTTAACGATATCCACATGGGAAGCTGTGCCGAATCCTGTGCGCGTGATTTCGATTTTAAGAGGGAAGAGTTAGATGAGTTCACTATCGGCTCATATAAGAAAGCTCTGGCTGCCCAGGAAGCAGGAAAATTTAAAGATGAAATAGTTCCGGTTACAATCAAGAGCAGAAAAGCTGAAATTATAGTTGATAAAGATGAAGAACCCGGGAATGTGAAATTTGAGAAGATTCCATCACTAAGACCGGTTTTTGAAAAGGATGGTGTTGTGACTGCAGCCAATGCTTCATCAATCAACGACGGCGCAGCGGCATTAATGATAATGACTGAAGAAAAAGCTAAAGACTTGGCTTGAAACCTTTAGTTGAAATAGTTGCCCAATCCTCTGCAGCTAAAGCACCAATAGAATTTACAACTGCACCTGCAGATGCTATTGCAAAAGTTCTTAAAAAGGCCGATCTCTCAAAAGATGATATTGACATTTTTGAAATTAACGAAGCATTTGCAGTTGTTTCATTAGCTGTAAATAAACTTCTTGAACTTGATGTTGCCAAGGTAAATGTAAACGGTGGAGCAATTGCTATCGGTCATCCTATTGGAGCAAGTGGAGCAAGAATCCTTACAACACTTATTTACGAAATGAAAAAGCAAAACTCAACTTACGGTTTAGCTTCACTCTGTATTGGCGGTGGTGAAGCATCAGCATTAATTGTTAAAAATTATTAAACAGTGAGAATTTAAGATGGAAATTAAGAAAATAGCAGTTATTGGTGGTGGCACGATGGGAAACGGTATAGCCCACGTCTTCGCAATGAAAGGATTTGAAGTAAATCTTGTGGAAATGAAAGAAGAATTAGCAGAAAAAGCCCTTGCCACGATATCGAAAAATCTTGATAGACAGATTAAAAAAGAGAAGATTACTGAAGATGATAAAAATGCTATTCTCGGCAGAATCAATAAGATTATTGGAGTTGAGAATACTCCTGCTGATGTTGATTTAGTTATTGAAGCAATATTTGAGAACAAAGATGTAAAATCAAGTATTTTCAATACTTTACAACCGTTAATTAAATCCGATTCTATATTTGCTTCAAATACATCTTCTATTTCAATTACGGAATTATCTACCTCTAACCGACCTGATAAATTTATCGGTATGCACTTTATGAATCCTGTTCCGATGATGAAATTGGTAGAGATTATCAGGGGATATTCCACAAGTGATGAAACATTCAATACGATAAAAGACCTATCTGAAAAGCTTGGCAAAGTGCCTGTTGAAGTTTTTGATTATCCTGGTTTTGTAGCGAACAGAATTTTAATGCCTATGATAAACGAAGCCGCTTTTACTCTTATGGAAGGTGTTGCTTCTAAAGAAGATATAGATACCGTAATGAAATTGGGAATGAATCATCCAATGGGACCATTAACTTTAGCAGATTTTATTGTCTGGATGTTTGCCTTGCCATAATTGAAGTACTTTACAATGGATACAACGATCCCAAATACAGACCCTGCCCATTACTTAAAAAAATGGTTGCAGCAAACAAATTAGGAAGAAAAACAGGGGAGGGTTTCTTTAAGTATGATTAGATAGAGAGAAAGATTGAAATTAGATATTGATAAACCATTAAAAAGGACTTATCTAAAATTTAGAAAATTCCGAAGCTACCTTAAAGAAAAAGTAGCAAATTTATCTATACCCGACTATACCACATTTACAGTTTTTGCTGTTATTACCGGGATAGCTGCAGGACTTGCTGCCGTATTTTTTCATGAATCAATTGTATTCTTTAATAAGCTTTTCTTTAAGCAAACTACCGAAGGGTTATTTTTCCTTGGTACAGCCGCTGTAATTTTGCTGCCTGCTATCGGAATGCTTATACAGGCAATAATGATAATCATATCACCAAAAACTGCGGAGAAAAAAGGTGTTTCAGAAGTTATTAAAGCGGTTGCATTGCGCGGCGGTTACATACCATTAAAAACAACTATATTTCATTTCATTGCACCTGTAATTTCAATTGGTTCGGGTAATACAGTCGGACCTGAAGGTCCTGCCGCACAAATAGGCGGGGGAGTAGCAAGCAGGTTAGGATTTCTCGCCGGGCTTTCAGATTCACGTGTACGCATTTTTACGGCAGCAGGTGCCGGTGCTGCAATTGCTGCAATTTTTAATACACCTTTAGGTGGTGTTTTTTTCGCATTAGAAATTGTTCTCTTAAATGATTTTCAGGCACCTACATTTTCAGCATTAATTTTAGCTTCTGTTACAGCAAGTGCAATCTCAAGAATTTTTCTTGGAAATGAATCTATATTTTTATTCAGCACTCCTGTGATTGGCAGTTACTCATTTTTATATCTTTATGCTATACTTGGTTTATTTGCAGGAGTAGTTTCAATTCTGTTTATAAGATATTCCAGCGCTGTTGAACATTTATTTAGAACAAAAATTCTTAACAGTAAAATTCCGCAATGGCTTGTAATGGTTATCGTTGGATTGTTGATGGGAGTTTCGGGATATTTTTACAAAGAAATATTTGGTGTTGGTTATATTGCAATTAATGAAATTTTAAACGGTTCTATCACATGGAAAGTTATTTTAATTTTATTGTTACTAAAATTTGTTTTGGTTCCATTAATTATTCACTCGGGTGGATTCGGTGGACTTTTTGCTCCATCTCTTTTTTTAGGAGCATGCTTCGGTTATCTCTTTGCCATTACAATTAATTCATTTTGGGGATTAAATTTAGACACAACTACCTTTGTTCTAGTTGGGATGGGTGCAATGCTTGGCGGAATAAACACAATTCCTATATCTGCTATTATGATAATCTTTGAGATGACAAAGGAATACAATTTTATACTTCCATTAATGCTTGCTGTTATTGTAAGTACAACTATGGTTCAAATTATCTTAAAAGGTTCGGTTCATATAAAACATCTCGAAGAACAGGGATATGAAATAAAGGAGGGAAGGGAAGCAAATCTTTTAAGATCCATCCACGTTTCCGATGCTAAATTGGATGAAATTGAACTTATTCCGGATCAAACACCTTTACCTGAATTAATTGCCAAAGTAATGGAAAGTCCGCATCACACATTTTACACAGTAAATAATGATGGAATAATAACCGGAACAATTACAGAAACCGAGTTACGTCCGATAATTACAGAATATGACCATTTGAAAGATGTTATTTGTGCAAGCGATATTATAAATCCACAGGTTATAACAATTACCAAAGATAATGACCTGGATTATGTGCTTAATTTATTCGGCAAATGGAACCTAGATCAATTTCCGGTTGTTGATCCTGAAAACCCAAAAAAGATATTGGGAGCCGTTACACGTCAAGAAGTGATTTCAATTTACAACAGAGAAAGCTTAAAAGTAAACCTTGCCAGCGGACTATCAAAAGAATTAAAATCAATCAAGCCAGCTACAACTGCAAAAGTAGCAACAGGATATTCAATCGCCGAATTAAATGTACCTAAAAAGTTTATAGGAAAGACGCTCGTGGAATTAAAAATAAGAAATGAATTTGGTCTGGAAGTATTAATGATAAAACAATCAAAGGAATTTTTAACTGATATTAATTCTGAACCGGAAATAATAACGCCTGATCCTGATTATAAATTAAAGAGAACAGATACCTTAGTAATTTTCGGTGCAGATGAAAAAATTGAAAATTTGAAAAAACTTGCTGAAAGTTAATTTATTCGCTTCTTGTTTTGTTCGATAATGTATATTATGTAAACTTAATAATTCCCTGTGGAAGACGCTATTTATTAGTCAACTGAATGGTTGAATGGAAAAATTAATCTTATCTATACTTTTAATTAAACAGAACCGGATAATTTTAAAATTAAATAAATAATTATTGCAACAATAACTAATAAAATTATTGGACTTTTTTGGCGGGATTTATATTTTCTTTGTCGTGAAAATCCTAGTCGTCTTTTTCTTCTTTCATTTTTGTCATCTTCAGGTTTGTAATGTCGTGGTGTATAATCGAAAATGCGGTGTCTTGGTTTTTTCATTAACATAATCAGTTCTCCTGCGCAGTTCCAAAAATTGCATCTACAAATATTTTAGGATTAAATGTTTGCAGATCTTCAATTGTTTCTCCAACACCAATAAATTTAACAGGAATGCTTTGTTTATTACATATTTGGAATACAACTCCGCCTTTAGCTGTTCCATCTAATTTTGTAATAACTAAACCGGAAATACCAGTAACTTTTGAAAACTCATCTGCCTGTATCAAGGCATTTTGTCCAACAGTTCCATCGAGAATTAAAAAAGTATCGTGAGGAGCACCCGGGAGCACTTTGTTAATTGCACGCTTTATTTTACTTAATTCATTCATCAGATTTGCTTTATTATGTAATCTGCCGGCTGTATCAATTAGTACAAAATCATAATTCTCATTAATCGCTTTTTCAACAGTCTCAAAAGCAACTGAGGAAGGATCGCTTCCGGATTCTTTTTGTACAATATCAACACCGGCTCTATCAGCCCATATATCAAGCTGCTCTCCTGCAGCAGCTCTAAATGTATCGGCAGCCCCTATTAATACTTTTGCTCCGCCCGAACGAAAGTTATGTGCAAGTTTTCCAATTGTGGTTGTCTTCCCTACTCCGTTCACACCAACAATTAAAATCACATATGGTTTGGATATTTTTGTAATATCATCTTCCTTATTCTTATCATCAGTGTTGCCGTTGCTTATTACAGATACTAATTCATCTTTAACAGTATTAATAATATTAAACTGCGATCTATCTTTTTCACTTTTTATAGCAACACGTAAATTTTCAATTATCTTTTCTGCAGTATCAAAACCAATATCTGAGGTAATTAGTATCTCTTCGATTTCATCAATTATATTTTCATCAATTACTGCTTTGCCTGTAATCTTTTCATTAATCGAGTTAACAATTTTATTTCTTGTTTTACTTAAACCGGATTTTAGTTTATTAAAATTTATGTTATCGAACAAAGCCACTATTTTTTTTCTTTTTTTATGTATTCAACAGCTCGGTAAACATACGCGAAAAATGAAACGATTAGTAATAAAATACTACCATAATAAAAGAATTGGAATAGATAAGAGTTACGGCTCATTTCCAAAACTATTAATAATATTACCATTCCAATCATCGAGACTGTTATTTTGCCTAAAACATTTGATGGAAGAACTTTACCAATCATTTTAGAAACAATAACACCGCCGGTAAATATCAACATGTCTCTTCCGATTATTAGAAAAAAATAATAATCAGGTATTTCACCAACCATGTATAACCTGATAATAATTGAACCGATTGCAATTTTATCTGCGAGCGGATCTATAATTTTTCCAAACTCCGTAACTTCGTTACGCTTCCTTGCAACGTAGCCGTCAAGCCAATCTGTTAATGCGGCGATAACTGCTAAGGCAGCTATAACATTTCGCATACCGGGTTCATTAATGTTTCCGATAAGAATCCAGAAAGGAATTGCCATCAGTAGGCGGAGGAAGCTCAGCAGATTAGATATGGTGTATATTTCTTTCTTTGAATACATATAGATTTTATTATTGGCTGAAATCTATTATTATCTTTTATTCATTTATCTATAACGTGAAATGCTTTTATGAAAAATAACAAACTCACCCTTTCCGAAGGAATCCCTTTGGGAAAATCCCTCTCTTAGAAAGAGAGGGAATTTTAAAACCTCACAAAGCTATCTGTTATAGCTCCTTCTCTTTTTAAGAGAAGGAGTTGGGGATAAGTTTTCATAAAGTTTCGAAAAATCTTTATTCAATAATTTGAGATCATCTCACAACAGCAAATTTACCAATCTTTTCATCACTTTCATTATCAAATTCATCCAACATAACAATGCGGTAAATATAAACACCGCTTGCTAAAAATGCCCCTGAAAAATCCTTTAAATTAAAATCTGCACCGCCGTTACCATCATTTTCTTCTACCTCTCCAACTTTGGTTCCGTCTAATGTCCAAATTGTTATATTAGCATACTGCGGTAGATTTGCAAATGTAATTTTTGTTATTCCTGTTCCAATTTCTGCCGGATTGGGATAAACATAAACATCCGAAAGATCATTAGCGAAACCTGTTAATACAATATAACTTCCAGCACCTGAATTAATTTCGATATTACCGGATGATGCAGATGACTTTACATTTTTAACTCGTAAAACATACTCCTTCCCTATCGAGCCAACCGGTTTTTGACCATTCAGATTTATTAGAATTGTTTTTTTATTATTTTCATCAATTGTTATGCTTGTTGTTTTATTATCCGGTTCGAAGAAATAGTTTCCCACATTTTGCGCTGAAGTTTCATCAACATCAAAATTAAATGTTACTTGTATTAAATATGGATTTTCAATTATAAATGATGAAATGAAAAATTCCTGGTTTGAAATTGTTGAATCCATTGTAAAATAAACTGTGTCAGTCTCAATTGGTGAACCGTAAAAATCTTTAAGATCTTTTAGTAGCAATTGATTTTCACCAATGGGAATAGGTTCTCTAAACGTAAGTAAATATGCAAATTGATTTGCAGGTGCAACAGAGTTTGGAATTCCAACATTCATCAACTCAAATGCCTGCAGGCTTTCAATTGTATTGTTCATCTTTTCTGAAAAAGTTACTGTAACAGTCTTAGCGCTTAACGCTTCTGCCGAAAGGACTTTTCCCGGCGTATGAACATAAACTTCAACTGGTGAAGATAAATTTGAAAACGGTATTTGTTTAAGTGGATCAAACGCCTGCACTGCGTAATAATAAGTAGTATTAATGTTCAACTGTACATCCAAATACTCATCTCTAAAAGTTGAGTCAATTAGTTCAAGATTGTTCTGCTCTGTGCCTCTGTAAACATAATACTGATCAACATTGCCATTCCACGTTAATTGCACTGTGCTTGAATCTACACTGAAGCCATTTAAATTGTAAGGTGTGTTAGCCATTATCGAAATTGCAAATTCGTAAAACTTTATTCCTTCCGCAGTTGGAAAAGCAATTTCAGGTACGCCATTTAAGTTCAGATCGCCGACAAAAACTGAATTAGAATTAATATTTTCCTTATAAGAGATAACCCTATTAATTCCGAAGTCATATTTAAAGATGAATGAATAAGGAAACATAAAAACAATAAGTTCATCACTAAGATCATTATCTAAATCAACAAAGCGTACGGTGTTTTCAGAACGCTGGAACGCTGAATTAAATTCACTTGCAGCATCAATCAATGCCTGATCGTACAGGATATTAAAATTATCGCCAATCAGGTTAAAAACAATTAAACGATAAAACGGTGCAATATCAACCTGCCTGATGGAATGCAGAAGTACAGCTAATTCATCTATACCGTCGCCGTTATAATCTCCTGCCGCAATAAACGCTGCTGAACCAATAAATCCGGTCTCTATAACACTTCCCTCCCGGTAATCATCCGGACCAAATATTTCGTAACTGAAGATATCACCATCAAGATCAACCGACCAGAATTCGTTCCTGCCATCGCCGTTTACATCTGCAATTACACCATTAGGTGAATCGATTACATTAAATCCGAATTTTTTCTCGGTAAAATTCTTAAGAGTATCAGAGAGACTTAAAGTGAAATCATTGTTAACGTTCCAGACAACCATTGATGTATCACTATTAACAACAACAATCTCAGTTTTTCCATCATTATCAATATCCTCTGCCAGCACTGGCCAAAAATCTCCCGTCTCTTGTGCAAATTCTTCTGTAAGTGAGGAGAAACCCGCAGATGTTTGCTCATAAATAAATCCATCTCGAATGAAAAAAGCAAGTACATCATTCAAACCGTTATTGTTAAAATCTCCAAAGTCGCGCACTATTCTTTCATCCAATGAATCTATTTGTTCAAATGAATCGTTGTTAAGTCTGAATAAGGAAGAAACTTTTGCACTTGTAATTTTACGCAAATAAATTTCTCTTGAATCAGATGTGGTTAGACTTACCGGGTTTTCAAAAATACTTCCTGAAGGTAAAGAGAATGGCAGCTCTTTTTCTCCGGAATATTCAGCTTCATACCTTGTTGAAAAAATAAAGTTTGAACCATTATCGTTAACGATAGTTTTTAAGCCAACCAGGTTTTCTGCTTCAAAATATATTTCATAAGCTGAGTTTTGTACTACAAACTGCCGGGGAATAAATCCATAATGCAATTTTTTAATAAATTGATTGTTAGTTGTAAAACCATCAAGAGTAATAAAATTAAATTCCGGCTCGGTTACTCTTTTGTAAAACATTCTTACCAAAGATGGTTCGTCTGTGGTCATTGCAGCAAGTATGGTTGTCTTATCACCATAATAAGCCGGCCCTATTGAAATAAGTTCGGTAACAGGCGGTGTTCTGCTGATGTGAAAATTAACGCGTTCTTCAAGTGTTCTTGCATTGCTCAATTGAACTACGAGACGGAAAGCATAAACGGTATCAGGTAAAGATGAAATATCAAGAGTATAAATGTCTTGATTAGAAAACTGGGTAATTTCATTATCAATTAAAGTAATCCAATCATCAGGATTATATCCTGTTCCGTAATACAGCGAATAGCAACGAATGAAGCTGAAAGCACTGATGCGTTTACGGTTATCTGGTCTTCGAGAGTTGCAAAGTCCTGCGTGGGACTATTAATCTTGATTACAGACGGAGCAATAACGGTTAATGCTCTGAATAAATTCAACCTCCCTGCCCCGCTTCTCAAATCCCATCCGGGCTCTCCGATATCATCTGTAGTCGATTTAATAATCTGTTTGACTTCTTCATTTGTAAAATGCTGTAATGATAGAATTAACGCAGCTGCGGCAGCAACGTGAGGAGTAGCAGCCGATGTACCGCTTATAGATGCGTAGTTGTTATTCCTTGCCGTTGTAACAATAGAAGAACCCGGAGCAACCAAATCGAGCGTTGAACCGTAATTAGAATTGCCTGCAACAAAATCATCAATAGTTGAATTTCCAACTGATATTACTTCGGAATAGCCGGAAGGATAATGAGGTGCTGTGGAACCGGAATTACCGGAACTTCCGACGAGAACAACTCCACGAGCATATGCAAATCTAATAACATCTCTTAGCACTAATGAAAAAGCATTATCACCGAAACTCATATTAATAACTTTAACACCCATCTGCACAGCGTAAAGAATAGCAGCAGCAACATCGTCTTCTTCACCAAACCCGGCTGGATCAAAGGCACGTAAAATTACAATTTGAATTTTTGGTGCAACACCTGCAATACCTGTTGTATTGTTAACTTCAGCACCGGCAATACCTCCAATATAGGTGCCATGATTGTTTTCATCCATCGGATCATTATCCCAATCGAGATAATCACCGCCGCTTGAATCGAACGGAAAACCAACACGGTCTGTAAAATCCCAGCCGCGAAAATCATCCACAAAACCATTACCGTCGTCATCTATTTCGTTTGAGCTTTTATCGTTACCACTTGCATCTATTCCAATCTCGCCTTCATTAAGGTAAATTTTATTTTGGAGATCGGGATGTAGATAATCAATTCCCGTATCTATTACTGCAAGAAGAACCGTGTCAACTCCTTTGGTTTTATCCCAGGCATCAAATGCCTGAATTTTTTCGAGTGCCCATTGTTCAGTTAATAAAGTATCGTTAGGAACAATATCTATTTTGTATGTGGTCGATTTCTGAATGTACTCTATTGCAGGATCAGTTTCCTTTAAACTATAAATGTTTGCTTCGAGCACGGACTTATCAAAAGACACTTTAATTATCCTTGAGAGAATTTCATCTTCTCTCCCCAAACTTTTGGCAAGGTAATTCACAGATGTTAATTCCGTATCAAGAGAGGAATTAATTC
>PVMK01125171.1_pt1 | contig 29206 bp, 31 predicted proteins | sample 1853481 | NCBI WGS metagenome assembly PVMK01 (sample SAMN08533507, study PRJNA380276) | Marine sediment metagenome, whole genome shotgun sequencing project.
CAGCAGACGGTCGTTTGATAGGAAGTTGGTGTAGGATAATCATTTCTGCACGGAGAACCATCATGCGTTTAACAACTTTGATTTTCGCGGTTACCCTACTTACCGTACTTATCCCAACGACTGACATGTTTGCGCAGAGTAATGACCGGACTGATGTTAGGGCATCAGAAACTGACGCTGTAGCAGTTGACTCCGTAGTGGACGAATTGGCCGGCATCGTCGTGCTTTGTGCGACGCAGCCCCAATCTGTCGAATTCAAAAACGCCTGGACTACATGGGTTCGCCAACACCACCAACCGGGTATGGATATTAATGCTGTAATTAATGACGTGCTGACACGGGCGAGAGCCTATAACGCTACACAGCGCAGCAGGACCATAACGCAAAAGAAATCCAGGGTAACAACTACAGAAAAAATGATGCATGACACCGCCATGGCAGTGATCCGCAAGATTGGTGGCTAGTCAGCTTGCGGGCTTTGACCAGTTTCACAGGGAATCACTAGGACCGCTATTGGCCGTTCTCGGTTATACGTAGTAACAGGAATCGACATTCCGCTTCCCGCCAGTAAGCGGCCACAGGATAAGTGCGTTTTCAATGAAGCCTATAGCGACTGTCGGCCAGGAGCGGCCCCTTACTATTCCTGGTTTATATAGATATATAATCAATCACAGCCCCTTTTCCATATCCTGCTGTTTGCGACTATCCTTAAAGAACAGGCAAAAAACTGCACCACAGCGAGGATTATCATGCCATTCCTACTAAGTAAGCTAAAAAAAATTCACTCAACGAGCAAAATTCTCATTCTTTTGGGCGCCCTGGCGTCGCAAGGTCTGATGGCAGAAGATCCGCAGCTCGAGTTTACACAGGTCAGTGATTTGTCCGGTATCGTGGATATCACAAATGCGGGGGATTACAGCCAGCGTGTATTCCTGGTGGAACAGACAGGGCGTATTTTTGTCCTCAAAGACGGTCAAACCCTGGTTGATCCGTTCCTGGATATCCGTAGCCGGGTAATGAGCGGTGGTGAGCGCGGTCTATTGAGCCTGGCGTTTGCGCCGGATTACAAATCCTCCGGCTATTTCTATGTCTGGTACACCCAAAATGGTGGGGATACCGTGCTGTCACGATTCAGGGTTGGTGACGATCCAGATATTGCAGACATGAACAGTGAGGAAAAATTGTTGACGGTTACCCAACCATTCGCCAACCACAATGGGGGACGGCTTCAGTTTGGACCTGACGGTATGCTTTACCTTGGTCTGGGAGATGGTGGCAGTGCAAATGACCCCGGTCAACGTGCGCAGGATGGCAGCACCTTGCTCGGCAAGCTGATACGCATTGATGTGGACCCTGCCAATGGTACCTTTGTGATTCCGGCCGATAACCCGTTTGTGGGTGATGCTGGTGTCAGGGACGAGATCTGGGCTGTGGGTTTGCGCAACCCGTGGAAAATCAGTTTCGACCCCAAGACAGGTGATCTCTATATCGCAGATGTCGGGCAGTCGGCGTTGGAGGAAGTCAATTTCCAGGCGGCCAACTCTGCCGGTGGTGAGAACTACGGTTGGGACATTATGGAAGGTGGCCAGTGCGTGGTGGCCAACTGTGACCAATCTGGGCTGACGATGCCCGTCACCGAATACACGCATGCCGATGGTTGCTCAATCACGGGTGGTGAGGTCTATCGTGGCCAGGCCTACCCCAATCTGAATGGCCGTTACCTGTTTGGCGATTTTTGCTCAGGAAAGATCTGGGGATTACACAAAGACGGCGATGACTGGGTCACCAAGCAACTTGCAGATACCGCTTTTGCCATTACTACATTTGGTGTGGCGGAAGACCAAAGTATTTTTCTGGCCAATCAGGCAGGTGGCATCTACCTTGTCAGTGATGGCGCTGTGAAACCCGAAGTTTTGTCGATGAACCCTGGGTTCAATGACGCCTGGTACAATCCTGCCACCAACGGCCAGGGATTTTTCATCACGGTATTTCCCGATCTGGGAGTAGTGTCAGTGGCGTGGTTTACCTATGACACGGAATTACCACCCGAAGATGCAACAGCCAATCTGGGTAATGCTGGACAAAGATGGATGACAGCACAGGGGGCTTACTCAGAAAACCAGGCTGTACTCGACATTTACCAGGCTGAGGGCGGGATATTCGATATGTCAGCCCCTGCTCCTGAACTTGTTAAGGATGGTACGATCATACTCGAGTTCACTAGCTGTAATTCCGGAACCGTTACCTACAATATTCCTTCCATTGGCCGGGAAGGAGTGATCCCGATCGAGCGGGTCGCCGTTGATAATGTGGGTCAATGCGAGTCATTGCAGTGAACCAATAATTTAGTACTGGGGCCGTCGATTACTGACGGTTCTTTTCTTTAGGATTACTGTGAGGTTGCTATTGGCCGAGGCTGTGTGAAAACTCGATATCCGGCTTCAGTTACCTGATCAGGCTGCATCAGTTATCAGAAACGAGTGCTCCCCACAATTATAATTTGTTTCATTTTTCCCTTATAGTGGATAGGTGTTTCCGGCTAAGGTTCAGCTTTTCATTAGATAAGAATATGGAAGATTTTGTTTATTTTGGATTGGCTCGCGCCCTTCATGTTGTGGGTGTCGTGTTATGGATTGGTGGAGTAGCTTTCGTCACCACCACCCTGATTCCTTCACTGAAAAAAATGACGGATACAGATAAGCGATTGACGCTCTTTGAGCAACTGGAGGGCAGGTTTGCTTTCCAGGCCAGGATTGTCACCTTGATCACAGGTCTTACGGGGTTCTACATGTTGGAATACATGCAAGCCTGGGAGCGCTTCCAACACCTGGAGTTTTGGTGGATTCATTTAATGACACTGGTCTGGCTGATTTTTACGCTGGTCTTGTTTATTTTAGAGCCGTTGGTTCTCCACCGACGATTCAAAATGATGGCCGCAGAAAACAGCGATCGGGCATTTGCATTGCTCCATAGGATGCACAAGGTCCTCTTGTTATTAAGCATGATCACGGTATTTGGAACTGTGGCTGGTGTGCATGGCCTGATGTTGTATTGACATTTCGCAAATAAACAAAGACAGCTGACTTTTGCTTTAGCGTTACCGATGCATCACCAAATATTTTTTCACCAACAGAGGTAATTTTGACAAGACTTGCCCTGGCATTTCTTGGACAAACCTCCCTTTCTACCAAGCCGATTTTTTCCATGGGCTTTCAAGATGAAAGTTGGGGTGGTGGAGTCTACCTTTTCGGGGATGTTTCCCGCCTAATGAACGATCCTTGAATAGCCAATACCATCAGGCGATGATCCGGCCGGGTATTCCCCGATGACCTGGCGGGAAACGATGTCAATTACGAGGATTTTATCCTGCGCGGATGCGGACAAAAAAACTGTCCTGTCATCAGAATACAAGACCATGCCTTGAGGCCCGGACCCGGGCATGTCAATGCTACCCAGTTCAGTTTTTGATTGGGCATTAAAAACACGAAGCTGACCTTTTCTCAGGTCGGGAATCAGCGCATATTTTTCATCATTGGTCAGCAGGATACGATAGGGCCAGCCAAAACCACTCCACTGCGCCAGAATTGAGCCATCGTCGACTGAAATAATCGAAACCAGGCCTTCATCGTTGCTTCCTACCCATATCTGGCTACCCGCCTTATTGCTGGTAATCGCTTCCGGCCGACGTGGTACATCAATGGCTTTTACGAACCGGCCCTGGTTCAAATCGACAACTGAAACACTGTCTGAACCGCCATTGGCGGTAAACGCCGTCGAACCATCCGCAGACAGGGCCACCATGTGGGATCCACTTTGCCCGGTGCCGATGGTTTGCTTGACTTTACCGTCAGAAAAATCAACTCGCACTAGTTTACGACTTGATTCCGAGGTGATGATCACATCATTTTGACCCGGCACCAACAAAATCCCGTGTGGCCGGGGGTATTGGGCAAGATTTATGCTTCGTTTTACTGCCAGGTTCCTGATATCAAATACGGTCAGGCTATCGCCACCGCCGTAGTCCGTACCAATCGCCCAAAGGCCATCGGCGCTGACCACCAGTTCGTGGGGTCCCCTGCCGGTAGGCAATGTGGCTATGTTCTCGCCTGACGCCAAATCTATAAAACTGGCGTCGTCGCCACCCTTGTTCAGTACGATAAGGGTTCCGTTCAAGCCTTCGGGAATTTCTGCATGGATTGCAGAAACTGAAACCAATAATAAAATCCCGATCAATTTTCCGTAAATTCCACTCTCAGTTTCCTCCGCGAATCGCAAAGCAAACTCTATTTTGCCTCAATTTCGGAGTCTGAGGGCAGATCTTAGTGTATTTGCTTTTTCCGCCTTAATTTTAGCGAGCTAAACCTGAACCAGTGTACCGTCCTGGTAATCCCGGATGGCCTGGTCGATCTCCTCTTTGGTATTCATAACGAAGGGGCCATAATGGGCGACCGGTTCGTTCAGAGGCCGACCTCCAAACAGCAATAAGCCGGAATTTTTATCTGCGCTCAATTGCAACAAATCACCCTGGTCCAACTGGGCCAACTCACCACGCGACACCGTCTTGTTACCCACGCGTATGCTGCCCTGGTAGACATAGAATTGGCTGGACAGCTCATCGGCGTACGCCAGCGTTGTATTGCCGCCTGCCGGTAACATGACGTCGGCCAGCAATGCGCGGGTGGTCTTGCCGGTCACGGCGCCGACAATTACGGCGCCTTCCCGCTCCATCTCGCCGGCAATCAACCGGACCTGTGCATTGCCCTGCTGAAAAGACACGATTTCCCCGCCCTGTATATCCCGATAACTCGGTGGGCCCATTTTCTCTGCAGCCGGCAGATTTAACCAGAACTGGAATCCATGCATACCTGGGGTGTTTTCGTGACCGGAAACATCTCCCAAGCTGGGCATTTCCGAATGAATCACCCCGCTGGCTGCCGTCATCCACTGGGCACCGCCGGCATCAATGGTACCTTTATTGCCCATCGAGTCCTTGTGTGAAAAACCACCGGCGCGCATATAGGTTACAGTTTCAAAGCCGCGATGCGGGTGTGGTGGGAAACCGGCAATGTAATCGTCCTTATCCTCCGAGCGGATTTCATCCAGCATTAAGAACGGATCCATGTTCAGCTGACTACCAAACCCGGCCAGTCTCTGAATTTTGACGCCAGCCCCATCGGAAGTGGCACGTGCACGGATAATATTGGTGATGTTACGCGACCGCATATTCAATCCTCGCAGGCTCACCGGAAACAAGATTTCCGACATCAACCATGGCTTCGGCCAGGGATTTTTTCCGGGTTTCGTCACCCATGTTTAAGCCTTCGGCAAAAATGGTGTCGATGGATTCAATCCCCATCAGACCCAGCACCGAGGTGAGATAACCGGTCTGCGTATCCAATGGTGTATCACGGTACATGCCGCCACGGGCGAAAACCAGGTAAGCGTGCATACCCTTTACCATGCCCACCGGACCCTCGGAGGTATAGCCAAAGGTTTTGCCGGCGCGGACAACACGATCAATCCATGCTTTAAGTGTAGACGGGATGCCCAGGTTGTACATGGGTACCGCCAGCACCAGGGTATCGTGCGACAGTAGCTGATCGATCAGATCGTCGGACAGAGTTGCCAGTGCCATTTGGGTATCATCGCGTTGATCAACGGGTGTCGCCCAGCTATTGAATTCATCAGCCCCCAGGTGCGGTAAGACATTGTTGGCCAGGTCGATACGGGTTACATCACTACCAGGGTTTTCCTCGATAATCCGCTCAACCAGTGACCGGGCAATCTGCGTGCTGGCACTGTTCTCGTCAAACAGGCTGCTGTGGATAAAAAGTATTCGTTTCATAATTGTTCTCCGTTGATTTGGGTACACTTTAATATCTAATTAATGCATAATAAATAGCATTAAATCGTTGGATATAATCGATATTATCGATATATATAACAAAAATGGTAGTAATGTGACCCTTGATCACTGGCGTTCGTTGGTGGCGGTGGTTGATGAAGGCGGTTATGCGCCTGCTGCCGAGGCGCTGGGAAAAAGCCAGTCCACAGTCAGTCATAGCATCCAGCGACTGGAACAGTCTTTGGGAACCGCGGTGCTCAGAATTGAAGGTCGACGGGCTGTATTGACCGCCGTGGGTGAAGTGGCCCTGAGGCGTGCCCGCCTGTTGCTGGATGAAGCGGCTGATATTGAACGTATGGCCCGTACCTTGTCTGCAGGAGTTGAGGCTGAACTCAATATAGCGGTGGATGCGCTCTTTCCGAACCAAATCCTGTTACCGGCACTTGCCGATTTCGTAGCAGCCTACCCTGGTACCCGGGTCGAGTTGGTAGAAAGCGTCATATCAGGCGCACCCGACCTGGTGAAGCATGGCCGGGTGCAATTGGCGATTACGCCCCATGTACCCCAGGGCTGGCTGGGTGATCACCTGATCCGTCTGGAATTTGCCTGTGTGGCGAGCCCGGAACATCCGCTCCACCAACTGGGCCGCAACATCACTGACCAGGACTTGCACCAACACCGGCAACTGGTAGTTCGGGACAGCGGTGAGCGTCGCGACCTCAATGTAGGCTGGCTGGGATCTGAACAACGTCTCACTGTCAGCACCATGAGCACCCGGATCCAGGCATTATGCCAGGGCCTGGGTTTTTCCTGGTCGCCACTGCTGAAAATCCGACGTGAACTGGAGCAGGGACTACTCAAGCCACTACCGTTGGAACACGGGTCGCGAAAGTACGCAGATTTGTACCTGGTGATTACCGATGCCGAAGGTGCGGGTCCGGCAACCCGGGCGCTGGCAGGGTTTATCCAGCAGCAAGTGAACCTTTCCTGAATCCTGGTTCAGGAGCGGTTACAGCATGTAAGATACGGATAATTAATCAGCGGGAAGAAAAAATCAGCGGTTTAAACCCGCGTAGGTGAACTGTTCCGTGATATGTAATCCTTCAAGGTTCGACTCTTGAAAACTTTCTCTTCGAGGTGCGCATTTACCAGGTCGCCGATTGAAATCATTCCCACCAGCCGGCCCTCATTCAGGATTGGCAGGTGCCGGATATGGTTTTCCGTCATGACTCCCATGGCATAGTTTGGGTCATCGTCGGGAAGCCCAATGACGAGGTCCTTCGTCATGGCATCCTTTACAAGGGAAGTGCAAGCGGTTTCCTCCGACGCTGCGAGCTGAGTCATGTTGTCGCAGTGGTTACCGCATTGTCTCAGGATATCTCTCTCCGAAATGATACCGACAACCTCATCACCATCTGTCGTTACAATCAGGGCGCCGATTCTGTGCTCGTTCAACCTGCCAATCGCATTGTGGATGCTCTGGCCGGCATCTATGGTCACCACCTTTTTCCCTTTTTCCAGGAGAATGTCACTAATTCGCATTGTTGAGGCCCTCTTCCGCCACCCATTGCAGAGAAATCGTGAGTTTCTTATTTTTCATTATTTTCGACTCCCAATCAATTGCTTGGTTTTTGATTCGCGTTTATTACAAATCATCCCAGTTTGGAAGCCTAAGCTCCGCAAGAGAAGATCACCATGATCTATGTCATTTAAAAAGCAAGCCACTCTATTTAACAAAAGTACAAAGCGCTTGACCTGTCTATAGCTTCATAGGCTACATTGCTTATTTATCAGGACAATCAAGACCCTTTAATTAACGAAAGGAGTTAAAAATGAAACAGCAGGCCAATCTTGAAGGCATTAGCAAACCCCGACGGGTTAAACATAGCTATACACAATCAATCCATGGGACGCCTGAGCAGATATTTCCGCTACTTTGCCCGGTACGCGAGGCTGACTGGATTCCTGGCTGGGCAACCGATTGGGTAATTTCCGGGTCGGGTGTAGCTGAACAAAACTGTATGTTCCAGACACCACCCCGTCCCGGGGCGGGAGAAGCAGCCTCCATATGGGTGATCACGCACCATGATGCGGATACCTTTAAGGTGGAAATGTTCAAGGTCACCCCGGGATTTACCGTGGGCAAACTACAGATTTCAATGTCTGCGCGAGACAAGACACGAACCAATGTGAGCATTGTCTACGAATTCACCTCACTGGGTGCCCTCGGTGATACCTATTTAGAGGGATTTACAGCGCAATGGTACGAGAAATTCATGCAGGTATGGGAAAAGCAGATGAATCATTACCTGGAAACTGGTGAGTTGATTTCCGCTCCTGATTTACAATCCGGTTAGTCAGCAAACAGCCGGTACCTGAAGAACTGCGATCGCTTAATGAGAAGCGGCGAGCACTGCCCGCCGCCTTCCGTCTGCGCTACCTCTCAATAACTATCTGAGTTGCACATACCTGCGGTTTTGCGCGAGGTACGCCCGACTGGAGTCACAGTCGACCAGGTGCCCCATCAATTTACCCCTGGTCCTAAAACCGCCGCCGTTGCCGTATCTCTCGTAGTCGGCCCCAAGCTCCTCGAGATCTTTATAAGCTGTGATCCATTTGAAGTCGAACTCTTCACCGCCACCGCCATATGCCGGATACCAGTGAAAGATAGCAGCGGTAGAGCCTGCATTATTCAGGTACTGCGCCCACTCACCCATGGCTGTGCTCAATCTCGGGAATGAAGCGCCCTTTTCATAGGTGCAATCGGAAAACGTCAATACGGAGTTCCCCGGTGTCGTTCCCTTGGGCGCTGCTTTGAAATTGATCGAAGCAAAATTGGCGTGCGCATCACAGCTCAGCACATCGTTAAAAGCTTGATGCAGCCCTGCGTTTTCGGCCTCATAAGCATCCTGTTCCTTTCCCAACGCAATGGCATCTTTTCCAGCCCCCAGCCAGATCACATCGAACTCCTGGTCCGGGCCAAAGTAGTAGGGTGTAAGCGTCCAGGCGGCATAATCATCAACACCCCTGTCATCCGCCCACTTATTCCACTTCTTGACAACTTTATCGAGATCACCCGAGTTTTTTCCATCATTGTATGTACACGCGTACAACTCGACTGGAATCACTTTGAAACTATTATCCTGTGATAAGGCAGTACCCGATCCGGCCAGCAATAAGAGCCCGGTAATGACACTAACTATTAACGTCTTCTTCATTGTATTTTCTCCACATTATTTATATCAAAATTCTATTTGGCCCGTGCCGCAGCATCATCCTTCGTCAGGGCGAAACCCACAGAATTGAAGTTATAACTGGCGACATCAGCGAACAGATTTTTAGCTTCTTCTGAGTTACCAAGACCTTCTTCGGCAAGCGCAAGTTGATAACGCACAAACATGTTGTTGGCGTAATCCGCTTTGTGCAAATGCTCGGCTGCACCTTCAAAATCACTCAACTGCAATGCGCTCATACCATATATCCAGTAAGCCGGTTCAAGCTTGCGCGGATTTTCATCGTCTTCAACCAATGACGCAATAGCGCTTGCATGTTCAGTGGCGTTGGCGGTATCACCCTGGTAGGCAGCCAGCAGACCGTCAAAAAAATGACAATTGGCTTCCTGCAGACGGCGGGCGTCATCGGTGCCTACGTCCTCGGCGATAGACATTTGCAGTTCGTTACGCCTTGCCACGATCGAACCCGCCCGCTCATACAGGCCTGTATGCATAGCAGCAAATGCTGCGCTGTTGAGGGCAAATACCTGTGCTCCCTTGATCTGGTCTTCAGGGGTGCCCATGGGCCCCACCTGGTCAACAAGCGCTTCCAGTTCATCAATCGCGGCAGGTACGTCACCACCATGAATATTTGTAAAACCCTTGTAAACGGCATAGGCGGCCTTGCTTTCAGGTGGGGCAATGGCAATGGCTTCATCATATGCGGCGCGTGCATCTTCGATATTGCCGAGAAATGAGTTTACGTGACCACGCTTGTGCGCTGCCAATTCGAGTGTTGGATCTACCGCGGAAGCGGAACTATAGGCAACCAGGGCGGCCTCGAGATCGTTTTGCGCGCGCTTGATATCGCCCATAATTTCAAAACCCTTGGCTTCATCCGGGTATGTGGAAATGAACCTGCTGGCCCATTTTTCAGCCACGGCAAAATCCCTCGGCTCACCGAAGAGATAGTTATTCGCGAGTCCGGCAAGCGCACCCGCCGCATTGTCTTCCAGTTCAAGGGCTTTTTCATTGGATGCCCGGGCCCCGGTGTTGTCATTCTGGTTTGCTTGCATACCTGCAAGAATCATCCTTGCGCGAGCACTATCAGGATATTTCTCAACCAGTTCACCTGCCAGGACGAGGCCTGCAGCCGCATCATTGCTTAGAAATGATTTATTGATGTCGATCTGCAAACGCTCACCATCACTGATCCCTTCGGAATGTTGCGTGGCCGCATCAAGGCTATGCTGGAATTCGGCAAACGACAGCGCAGCGTTCGACTGGCCATAATATGCCAGGGCAAATTCCGGATCTTCGCTGCTCGCGGCCCTGAATTTCTCTCTTGCCTGAACCCCACGACCCACATCCAGGAAGTATTGCCCCTCGGCATAAAGCGCTTTAGCGGAGGCAGAAGAAGTGGTAATTGGAATATTGACTACTTGTACAGCTTCAGGCTCAGCTGGTGCAGCTACGGTGCTTGCCGCTTGATCTTCAGACCGGGAACAACCGATGGCCAACAGGAGACTGCCGGCTATCAGCGTATGAGCCAGAAACAGACGGGTTTGGTGAAAATTTACACATTGCATTTTATACGTCTCCAGGGTTAATTATCGACACCCCCCATTAATCGGTCCCCAACCGAGAATTTTGAGCGCACTTTCGATTTGAGTATTTTGGAAAGGTCTCTCCTTTCAGTATAGGCAAGATTGACGATTTTGCTGGTTTGAAGCCGTTCCAGCTGCACCAAGGCAAGTGGAATCTCCTATTGATCCTCCAGGAACACACCCTTTGGAAGTTCGATCTCAACGCAGATCGGCAAATGGTCGGAATGGGTGTGTTCGAGTACACGGGTATTCTTCAGGCAGAGTGCGTCTGAAATCAGGATATGGTCGAATTTACGGTTAGGCCGCCAACTTGGAAAAGTTTTCAAATCTTCGCTTGGCAACTGCAAGTGCGTGCTGTTGACCAGCTCATGCAACTCCCTGGAATGGGTTCCGCAGTTGAAATCACCCATTACCACCAACTGGGAATATTCACCGACTAATTCGCTGATATAAGCCAGTTGGAGCCGGCGGGCCCGTTTCCCCAAGGCCAGGTGCATGATGCATACAAGCAGTGGTTCCCGATTGGTCCGTAGTTCCACCAGCATGGCGCCCCGTCCACGCAGACCAGGTAGCTTGTGATCATCAACAGAATGCGGACGAATGCGGCTGAGCACACCATTACTGTGCTGGGCTATTTTGCCCAGGCTGCGGTTCACTTGCCTGTACCAATATGGAAACCCCGCCCGGTGGGCGAGATATTCGGTCTGATCCAGAAAACCGGTGCGCAAACTACCGGAATCCACTTCCTGCAGCCCGACCAGATCATAGGATTGAACCAGGCGGGCGATGCGATTCAAATTCGAGATTCTTTCCCGCAGTGGCAGCAAGTGCTTCCAGCTCTTGGTAACGTACTCATGGAAGTCCCGGGTTTCGACGCCGGTCTGAATGTTGAAACTAAGCAAACTCAGGGTATGACGATCAGCCTGTGGCCTTGTTTCTGGTACTGTGCTTACTTCTTCCAATTCCATAATCTTTGCTCAAGCACAATCCTGCTGGTTTTTGTCTTGTTGTTCACAAGAAATCCGTTTAATACTGCCAGCTTCCTATACAAACTATAACAAAATCCATGCCAGTCCCACGTGATAAACTGCATTGTCAGGGTAGGAATCATCCATGGGCCACAGCCAATCAATACTCCAATCCATCGCGAACAGACTGTCTGCAGCATTGGGAAGAACAGTTGAATTAACATGGGATCGTAAGCTGCCGGGTGGTGACATCAATAATGCCGCTCTGATACGTAGCGGAAACTCAAGCTGGTTTCTGAAATATCACCGTAATGCACCCGCAGGCATGTTCGCGGCGGAAGCGCAGGCTTTGGCCGAAATTTCAGAACAGGGGTGTATCAGAGTGCCCACCCCGATCGTGCATGGCAACGACGGCGACACTGCATGGCTGGTATTGGAATACCTGGAACTCACGTCACATGGTCCGGCCTCGCAACTGGGGCAACAGCTTGCCGCATTGCATGCAGTCACTTACAAGGAATATGGCTGGAAGCAGGACAACTACATAGGATCCACGCCACAACACAATTCACGCGATGAAAATTGGGGCAGATTTTGGCGGGATCAACGCCTGAAACCACAACTTGAGATGGCACAGGCCGGAGGCCATGGCAGCAGCCTTTTGAACAAAGGCGAACGACTGCTCGAATGTATGGATCAACTCATGGATGCTCACCAGCCTGCTGCGTCATTATTGCACGGTGATTTATGGGCTGGTAACAAGGCCTTCACCAGCAATGGACAACCCGTAATATTCGACCCCGCAACTTACCATGGTGACCGCGAAACGGATATCGCAATGACAAGGCTATTCGGTGGTTTCGACGCGGACTTTTATTCAGCCTACCTGGCTCACTTCCCCCTGCCCGATGGATACCGCCTGCGCCAAAATTTGTACAACCTCTATCACATGCTGAACCACCTCAACCTGTTTGGGGGTGGTTATCTTTCTCGTTGTGAAAACATGATCGACAGTTTGATAGCACAGGTACGCTGAATAAAGGCCCGGGTGGTTCATGCGACTACCCGGGCCTTTTGTTTACTGCCTAAGCTTTGGGGCCAGGCTTTATTTCGCGATCTTCAGTGTCTGGATAGAGGTAAATTCTTCCAGCCCGTACAGACCGAATTCCACGCCCATTCCGGATTGCTTGATCCCGCCGAACGGTGCATCCGGCTGGATTGCGCCGTGGTCATTTACCCATGCTGAGCCGCACTCAAGACGTTGTGCCAATTCGGCCGCTTTAGCTGCATCAGCAGACCAGACCGAGCCACCCAGGCCGCGGTCATTACGGTTTGCACGTTCAATAACCTCATCAATATCCGAGTATTTGATGATGGGCAGAATCGGGCCCAAAGGGTTCTTCATCAACCAGGCGGCTGCCATCCGTCAGATCGGCAACGATTGTCGGCTCGAAGAAATAACCGTCACGATCCATGCGATGACCTCCGGCGAGGAATCGACCGCCATCAGCACGCGCGGATTCCGCCAGGTCTTCCACGATATCCAGCTGTGCCTGGTTCTGGATTGGCCCCAGTTCAGTGCCTTCCTCGAGTCCATTACCGACAACCACATTCCTGGCCAGTTCTGCCATTTCCCCGCAGAGTTCTTCGTACTGGGATTCATGCACGTACATGCGCTTCAATGCCGCACAGGTCTGGCCGTTATTGTGGAAGGCTGCACCAAACAGTTTGGGTGCGATTTCCTTGACATTTACATCCGGCAAAATAATACCCGCATCGTTACCGCCCAGTTCAAGCGTGCAGCGGGTCAGGTTTGCTGCCGCAGATTCCATGATCTGCTTGCCGGTCTGTGTTGAGCCCGTAAACACCACTTTTTGAATATCCGGGTGGGAAGTGATGGCCGCGCCCACTTCTCCAGTACCGGTTACGATGTTGATCACACCGGCTGGCAGGATTTCACTGGCCAACTGGACAAAACGCAATGTTGAGACGGGTGTAAACGGTGAAGGCTTCATCACCACTGTATTACCCGCACGAAGTGCCGGAATCACATGCCAGATAGCGATCAGTAATGGCCAGTTCCATGGTGTGATCGAGGCTACCACCCCAAGCGGTTTTCTGTGTACTTCAATCCGTGCTTCGTCATTATCCTGGATAACATCCACCGGTAATTGCAGCTCGGTGGTGTATTGGGTCCAGGCAATTGCGCCACCGACTTCCATGCCTGATCCGATGCCGTTCAATCCACCCATGGGCTTGCCGGTTTCCTTGGTAACAAGCTGCATCAGCTCAGGCATATTGGCCTCGATAGCCCCGGCCACAGCGTGCAGCAGTTGTTTACGTTCATCATCTGAGGTTCGGCTCCAGGCAGGGAACGCCGCTTTGGCCGCAGCAACTGCCTGGTTTACATGTGAGACATCACCCAGTTGGCACTGGGCAAAAGCCTTACCCGTGGCCGGGTTGATGACGTCAAAAGTATTGCCGGACTGCACCGGGCTGCCGTTGATATACATATCGAATTGTTGCATGTGTTTTTCCAGTTCAAGCATCAGCCGGGCTGATTGGTTTGTGTATTATCGGGCGAATATTATCTTAAGCATAAACTACATATGTCAAGACACAAGCGATACATTAAATCTCTTGCATGACTCTCGATCTGTAACACATATAAAAGCGTGTAAACTTCTGCGAATGAAAAACCACAAGTCAAACAAAACTCACTATATTGCCTGCAATCTGTGTGAAGCAATTTGTGGTCTCGAAATCAAACTTGAAAATGGCCAGATCAAGTCTATCAAGGGCGATAAACTGGACCCCATCAGCAAGGGACATATTTGTTCGAAGGCAGTTGCACTGCAGGATATTTATAATGATCCGGACAGGCTGCGAACGCCCATTAAAAAAACCGCAGATGGCTGGAAGAGTATTTCCTGGAACCAGGCTTTCGATGAAGTCACCTCAAATTTGAAACGCATCCAGCGTGAACATGGCAGGAATGCGGTTGCGATATACCTCGGTAATCCAACCGTCCATAACCTGGATGCCATGCTGTTCGGACCGGTGTTTTTCCGTACCTTGAGAACAAAAAACCGCTATTCCGCAACTTCGGTCGACCAGTTACCCGAACAATTGGCGTCTTTGTTGATGTTCGGGCATAGCCTGCTGCTCCCCCTGCCCGATCTGGACCGCACCGATTTTCACATCATTTTTGGTGCCAACCCCGTGGTTTCCAACGGCAGCCTGATGACGGCACCCGGTGTTACCAAACGTCTGAAAGCCATTCGCAAAAGAGGCGGCAAACTGGTCGTCGTGGACCCGAGAAAAACTGAAACTGCGGCCATTGCCGACCAGCACCTGTTTATCAAGCCCGGTAGCGATGTATTTATGTTGCTGGCAATGCTGCATGTCGTTTTTAACGAAAACCTGCAAACACTGGGAACCGTTGGCGATTTTGCCCGGGGTATGCATGTAATCGAAAATCTCGTTAAGAACTACCCGCCGGAATACGTGACTTCCACTACCGGTATTGATCCCGATAACTTGCGCACACTGGTCAGGGATTTCTGTGTTGCCGGTCACGCAAGCTGCTATGGCCGGATCGGTGTTTCCACGCAACAATACGGCACACTTACCCAATGGCTGATTAACGTCTTCAATATTGTCACCGGGAACCTGGATGTTGCAGGTGGGAACCATGTTCGCAAAACCGGCATTTGAAGTGATCAATGCCAGCAGATCGGGCAAAAAAGGCTTTGCCGATAATTTCAGCAGAGTCAGAAAGCTACCGAATTTTAATGGTGAATTTCCCGTCGCAGTTTTGGCGGAAGAAATCACCACTGAAGGGGATGGCCAAGTCCGGGCACTGGTCACCAGCGCCGGCAATCCGGTGCTAAGCACACCCAACGGCAATCAATTGGACAAGGCACTGGGCGGTCTTGATTATATGGTTTCAATTGACATCTATCTGAACGAAACCACTCGTCATGCAAATATCATTTTGCCACCACTGACCACCCTGGAAAGATCCCAATACGACCTGGCATTCCAGGCACTGGCGATTCGCAATGGCGCAAAGTTTTCCCAACCGGTCTTCAAGCCCGGCAAGGAACAAAGATCGGATGCTCAAATCTTTTCGGAACTCGGCTGGCGCATGCAGCCCGGCACGGGCTTTAGCCAGGCCCTCGGCTGGCTGAAAAAAGAAATCATGCAGCGGCTCGGCAGCGAATGGATTATCAACAAGCGGTTGAAACAAGGCCCCTATTACAAATCTCATGATCTGGATTTAAAAAAACTGAAGCAAAACCCGCATGGTATTGACCTTGGTCCGATGCAAGCCTGTCTACCGGAGCGCTTGTTCACGCGTGATAAAACAATCGAACTCGCACCCGAAGAATTCGTATCTGATTTGAAAAAACTGAACGAAAGTCTGCTTTCAACAAACACTGTCACACAAACATCGGGATTTGATCTGCAACTGATCGGACGCAGGGACCCCCGCACCAACAACTCGTGGCTACACAACAGCTACAGAATGGTAAAAGGTAAAAAACGTTGCCTGGCATTGGTCCACCCGCGAGACGCCGAATCCCGTAACCTTAAGGATGGAGACATGGCACTGGTCAGCTCAAGGGTGGGCAGTATCAGGATCCCTGTTGCTTTCAGCGATGAGATGATGCCCGGTGTGATCAGCATCCCCCATGGCTGGGGTCACCAGATGGACGGTGTTGAACTCAGCGTCGCCAGTGAACACGCCGGTGTCAACACCAACATCCTCACCGATGATTATTTCCTCGACTCGGTGTCGGGTAATGCCGCACTCAACGGTATACCCGTATCCCTCACCAAAGATGCACCTCAAGGGGAAAACTGATGCAGGACCCTGCCAGTAGCGGCCCGTCATTTGTTAAAGGTGTGCGGTCCCTGATTAAGTAAATTGCCTCATTTATCCCGGTCAGGTTTACCGTAATCCCGGACAGGTTTACCGTAACGGTTCACCGCCGAGCCATATTTATTACTTCCGTTGGGTATCGCACCTGGCCTTGGTTTTTGATCGTCAATAACCGGGCTGCTTCGACGTACAGTCGACTTGCCATATTCAGGTCGTGCATCCGATCCCCAGAGGATCATGCTACTTCCCCCAGGACTCTGGGAAAAGTGGCCCTGTTGCAGGGGCTTGCCATATTCTTGACGGCGGTAAACGTGCTGGTGATCCTGAGTGTTGCCATTTACGGTGACCAGATTGTGCGCCTGGATGTCAGGTGCGGTGATCAGCAGGAAAGTTGGTGTTAGTATCAAAATCCAGTACTTCACAGTTTTTTACCTCGAGTCTTATACTGACTTTAACACTGTCACTTAAACCTGAGCTGAACAGTCAGGAGACTACAATATGTGACGTTCCGGAGTCGGCCACAAGCAGTTACTCAAGGGTTTATCATCGAAGCTATGCCATGCGGGTCTTCCTTAGTCCGCAGCGATCCCACATCAGCGCCTTGTCAGCTTCGGTATAGTAAATCCTCGGCCGATACTTCATTTTCAACATCCCTCTCTCTCTATAGTTAAAGATTAGGTGTTGTGTTGACCAATTGAATCCACAACCCAAAGCTGACATCGGGTTGACGTATAATATGCGTCTAGTTATGAGTTACTCTTGATCGATAAATACGAGTTATGTGGCCCTCGAGGACATGCCATGACCGATCAGTATCGCGGTAGTTGCCTATGCGGAGTTGTTAAGTTCGAGATCGACGAATTTCTTCCGCAGGCGGCTCATTGCCACTGTTCTATGTGCCGCAAGTTTCATGGGGCCGCGTTTGCCACTATCGCAAGCGTACTCCGTTCCAAATTTCGTTGGGTCGAGGGTGCGGATGCGCTCAAGGGGTATACGGCAGAGAACGGTACAACCCGAACGTTCTGTCGTCACTGCGGTTCTAGCCTGACATTCTCTAGTCCAAGAGCACCGGAAGACGAGGTTGAAATAGCGCTGGGTGCCATGGACGAAGACGTACCGGTAGAACCGAGCGCACACATATTCGTGGGTTCAGCTGCGAACTGGGCCGTGCTGAGTGATGACCTGCCTCAGTATGAGGAAGAGCGAGGCAGCGCCAGAGCGAAAAGATAGCCTTTGCACCGTTCCGCATAACAAATCGCAGCACTGGCTGCTAATGGCCGCTTGCAGCCTGTCGTCATTCTATAACGCGACCGTCCGCTACTCGACTGCGATTTCATTCAGACTGGGATTTTACCTATTCATTCCCGGAGCACAAAAGGGATGGGAGGGTCTGCCTTTGGCCGGCATCGGCTATACGCTGTAACAGGAGCCGCGGTTGTGTGACAACTCGATATTTGCCTTCAGTTATCTGATGAAGCCGTAGTGTTTGTCTATCCGTGCGTCTACGTCCGACATGCCCTCGTCCCGTCACAGTCCCGGACACGCAGTCTCCAAGGGCACTACAGGGCTAACGCCTATTTCCGACGTGACACGCCGGTCAGTCGCCGTCCACCGCCGGCTGAGCCACATTCTTATCGATCACCTCGGCGCCATCGACCTGACCGAGCACCTTACCGCCGTCACGGAGGATCAAGCGAACATCGACGTTTCGCTTGACCACAATGTCGCCCTCGATGATCGATCCGCCGGTCACCTCAATCTCGATCGGACGGCGGCGCGTCGAGACGTCCATATTGTCCTCGATCACGATGTCGCCCTTGACGACGGATTTGTTCCGCAGTTCGATATCCCCGTTCACGGTTCGCACATCACGCTGGACCGCGGTTTGGTCCAGTTCGATCGGCCGTTCACCGTGGCCGCCTCGCCGGAGACCTCGGATCCGGCTCCGAGTTCGACCGTCCAGTTGACCGATTCGGCGTTGCCGTCGACGCTCACGCCTTCGCCGGTTCGAATCGAACCATTGACGGTGCTCAGGTCCTCGACCTTGGATCGGTCGCCGACCTTGACCGAGCCATTCACGGATCTGCTGGTTCCTTCGATCGTGCAGTCCTTGCCGATCGAGACGTCGCCGTTGACGGACGTCAGGGAGCCTGATCGGGATTCGCCGTCAGGGACGACGATGGACGAGTTGATGCTTGTATCGCACCCGCCCAGCACCAGCACTCCCACCAGCAGAATCCCTAGACTTCTTGCGAAATTCATGGTCGACCTCCTGTATTTGCCATCCATGAAACGGACGGAGCGTGAAAATGGTTTCACTCGGCCTGGCCCCTTTCAATAACCGCGAATCTCTACGGGGAAGCGAGCCGTTCGCCTGCCAACTATACTCGGGGAGTATAGGTAATTCAAACACCATATTTCGCATCTAGCCAAACAATTTGGCCCCCATTACGGACTTGTAATCTGCTGACAGGAGAGTTGGGTTGAAGCCCAACTGGGTGCTTTTAACCATCAGTTCACACTTAATCTGTACCAGTGGTTGACCAGGTGACTGGAATACGGGGCTGAATAATCCAATTTCTGCATTTGGCCGTGTCCAGCACCTCACATCATTGGAAATTTGACCTAGGTTATAGCCGCTTACTGAAATGATTCAAAGGCTGTTCCTGGCCGTACTCGGCTACACGCAGTATCAGGAGTCGAATTTCTGCTAAAACACAGAAAGTGGTCATAGGATTGGCTTAAATTTCAATGCAACCTATAGCAGCACCCGGCCAGGAGCCGTATTTCAGTCCGTATCCGCCGTCCAACAGTAAAAACCTCCATGAATGTCTATACTGAATTCAGGGGTTTCCAAATATGGCGGAGAAAGTCGAAATGTTCAAATTGGTATTTGTCTGTTCAGTTTGTTTGATGCTCTTGTTGAACATAAGCATCACTGGTGCGCAGCAGAGTTCACGCATGGTGGTGCAACCAACCACTGACCCTAAGTTGATCCGGTCAAACATACCGGTGCTCAAGACGAAAGTTGATAGTCTTCAAACCCGTTCACCAGAACGGTTACGTCACAAATCACGTTCGGTAGCGATGACGCCAGCCCCGCTGGGCGCTTCTCAATATACGAGTCTGACGGGAAGACCCCCACCAAAACCTGATGCGAGCTCGGATTTGGGAGCGCCAAAAACCCCTCGGCTTGATTACCTGCAACTGTCAGTGAGGCACAGTTATTCTGGTTATGGCTGGCTGGACTTCAATGAAATTCGTCATATAGACGCCAAAAACAACACTGCGCAGTTTTATACCGCAACTGATCCCAGCATGGCTTGGACCCGCGCCCATCTGAAAGTGGAAGCTGGCGAGCGTTACCTGATTGATTTTTCCGTAGGCACGAGTCAGAAAACAACTTTCACAGTCGGGGCCAGTAATAGTCAGAATTTCACTGTGGGTAAAGGCAATCATCACATACTGTTGTATCTTGATGCCAAAAGCACAACTACTTCGCTGGTGACCCTGACTTCGGATAATGCAGATTACAGCTTTCACACTCTGGATGTAACCCGCATTGAATAAATTTAAGTACCAGTGATTTACGACAAACTTTGGAGTCATTTTTCTAATGATAAATTGGCAGCGTAAACCTCTTTATCGAGTTCCGCTGCTGGATGGGTGTATGCACCTTTGTAAACCGCGGCCAAGCTTACTCAAATAAAAGATTAACGTCCGCTTTACGTAGTCCTGTGCGCTTATTCGCTCGTCATGATCCGCTGGTAAGTTTCAAAAAAGGCTACCTCATCTACCTCAATCGCAACAGAGGTAGAAGTCTGATCTTTCCAGGCTTTCATTTTAAGGTGATGAGGATATGTGGCGATGATAGTTTGCCCAATTGCTATTCCAGCAGTAACGACTCTTACCGGTCCCTTCTTCATTCTGAAGATGGCAGGGTTAATCAGGTACATGACCGCGGATGGATCATGAACATAAAACCCGCCCTCTACGCCCTCTACATTGATATGAAAACTCCGATAAAAGCGACTAATATCGTAGATGAAATTGCCGAACTGGGCATTCTCCTCTCGAATTGTTTCGAGAATTTGGTCATTCATGATGAGCTTGGTAGTTACATCCAGCCCAATCATCGTTACTGGCCAGGATGCGCGGAACACCAGATCAGCAGCATGAGGATCGCCAGAAATATTTGCTTCCCCCACTGGTGATACATTTCCTGGAACATGCAAAGTCCCGCCCATAATAATGACAGCTTTAACCTTGTCAGCGATTCCGGGGTCCCGTGCCAGTGCATGTGCCAGATTGGTTAGTCTGCCCAGTGCAAGAACTGTAATTTCTCCCGGGTACTTGTTGATAATTTCAACAATAAATTCAGTTGCCGAAACTGCTTCTACTTGCAATTCTGATTCTGCCCAATTTGTATTTCCTAGGCCATCTACTCCATGAACAAAGTCTGGAGGGCTTTCCGGAGGGATAACTAATGGGCGTTTCGCACCTTTATAGACAGGAATTTTCTTACCCGATAGCTCAACAATCTTTAGTGCATTCTCGGTTGCCTGTTCTATCCCAGCATTACCAAAAACTGTACTAATGCCCAGAATTTCAAAGTCCGAATACTCCATGGCAAGAGTAATCGCCATAGCGTCATCGATGCCCGGGTCACAATCAATGATAACTTTTTGGGCGAGGGAATCTGTTGCAATTAGCAAGCCAAGAAGGACGGCGGTGACAAGCTTACGGATCATTATTTTTAATTCTCTTTAAACAGGGAACCTGTCTAAATATAGAACATTAAAATAGGTTTCGCAGTCGGAATAAAGGGTGAGATCAGATCCAATTAGTTGAATGACCGCTCCTGGCCGTTCCCTGCTATTGGTGACATTGATATTCGTACTTCACGTATATCTGCTTACCGACCGCAAGCTGATGTTCAGGAAATGGAGTAGATTATTTTCACCCACTGCTATTTTTCTGGCGGTGAGGATGGTTTTGTCAGGATAAACCATAAGCCAAAGGCCATGCTGACTGACATAAGTGTTTTTGCCCAGGTGGGTGTGGTTAGAAAGACAAACACGTAAACCAGGCTGCCGCCCATAAACACGAGTGCAACAAGTTTAGCTGCCAGGGGAATAACCCGGTGCTTATGCCATAGCTGTAGTGGCGGGCCGAAATGCTTATGGGTGTATAACCAGTCATGAAATCGATCTGAACTGCGTGAGAAACACCATAAAGCCAGCAACATTAGTGGTGTGGTTGGAAGTACAGGTACAAATACGCCTATAAATCCAACACCAAACAGTAGCCAACCCAAAACAAATAATAGTGGACGCATAAGTGCTCAAGTACAAAATGGAGTTCGAAGTTTAAACTCGGAAATGGCCAGTAGATATGTCATTTATCCCGTGGTTTCCACAATAAGCGATTCAACGTATACGATCTCGCAGGCACCGTTACCCGTGTCAGTGCGGCTCATGGACGTGCGCCAAAACCAGCCGGAGGCATGATCCACATCCACCAGGTAGCCACGTAATATGATGACATCCCCTGACCGTAGTGCCTTCAATGACCTGTCAATGTCCAGCCTGGCAGGAATCATGTGCATATTGCTGCTGCTGGAAATGATCTGCTGTTCAGGCACCGGTGGTGGCAATTCGTATCTTGTACGGTACCAGCGACCGCTCTGGGATATATCTATGCGGTCGAGTACCGCCTGATCGGACATCACACCCCAACCCAGGGCCAGGTCAAGCGGTGACAGGTCGGCTTCCCGGTGCAAATAATAAGGCTCTGTGGATAGCACCCTGGCGCGAATTTCAAAGCTGGCCCTGCGGGTAAGCTGGTAATCATCCAGCATAAACAGGGATGGCTGCATATCCATCTGGATTGGTTTTTCAATAACCAGTAATCCAGGCGGGTGCACGATTGGCTTGGTGTCCCAGTTCCTGACAATCAGATAGCCAAGGACAATAACACTCAGTATGAATATTCGTCGGGTCATTGAGCCCAATATAAAGTATCTTCTAATTTTTCTCGATAGCTGTCTTCAACGCATCCAGACACAATTCCACATGTTTCCCGGTACTTGAAGCACCCATTAAACCAATACGCCAGATTTTCCCGGCCAATGGCCCAAGACCGGCGCCAATTTCAAGATTGAAGTCATTTAACAACATACTTCTGACGCCGGCTTCATCAACCCCATCAGGCACTTTCACTGCATTGAGCTGCGGCAGTCGGTATTCGGCGTCAACGTAGAATTCCAGACTCATGGCCTCGAGCCCGTCACGTAATTTCCGATGGTTTTCCGCATGTCTGCCCCAGGCGCTTTCGAGCCCTTCCCTTTTAAGAATCCTGAGCGCCTCGTCCAGGGCATAAAGCGAGTTGATCGGAGCGGTGTGGTGATAGGCGCGTTTTGCACCCGGCCCCCAATAACCGGTCAGAAGATTCATGTCGAGGAACCAACTTTGCGGAGGAGTTTTACGCGATTTCACCTTCGCCATCGCTGCATCATTGTATGAAACGGGTGAAAGTCCCGGTGGTGCAGACAGGCACTTTTGTGTTCCGGAGTAAATCGCATCAATACCCCAATCGTCTACACGCAGCTCAATACCCCCGAGGGATGTCACCGTATCGACGATACTCAGGCAATCATAGTGCCGGGCAAGTTTACACAAGGTTTCAGCATCTGAACGGACACCGGTAGAGGTCTCAGAATGAACAAAGGCCAGCGCCACCGCATCCGGATGCGCTTTAAGCACCTCCTCCACCTTGCCGGGATCGACCGGTGTGCCCCACTCAAATTCAACTGCAACAGGCTTTGCACCGCAGCGACGGGCAATTTCAAGCATACGGCCACCAAACACACCGTTGCTGGCGATTATAATTTTGTCACCCGGTTCGAGCAGATTGACCAGGCAACATTCCATACCCGCCGAACCCGGTGCTGAAACAGGCAGGGTTACAATATTTTCTGTTTGAAAGGCATAACGCAATAATTCGTTCAGCTCGTCCATAAACCCGACAAACGCCGGATCCAGGTGGCCGATCGTAGGTCGGGCCATTGCTGCAAGCACTTGAGGATATACATCTGAGGGCCCCGGGCCCATCAAAGTTCTTTTAGGTAACATTGACATTAATTTCCTGCAGTGTGCGGGTACTGCTCAAGCACCTTGTTTACGGAGGTGTAAATGGCATCACGCAATTGCAATGACACCTTGTCGTTTACCTTGATGACCGCAACGCCCTGCCAGACCACCTGGTGCTGTTCAAAATCAACAAAGTCAATAAATACAGAGGCTTCGGTGGTCATGGAAGCACTTCTGCCGACTGAAACGCCCACACCCACGCCGGAACCATAATAGGCACCACCCGGCCGGTTGTAGTAATGACCGGTCATGTACGGCATGGTAAACGACTGCATCCTGACATGGTCATCGGAACGATGCGTGACATTGATCAACAGGTCGGGCTTATCCGCTACCCGGTAGCCCCTGCGGGCCAATTCACGGGAGATCGAGGCGCGGTAATGCTCACCGAAAACGGGCGAGTTGTAACCACCTTCTATACCCAGGGGCTCGAAAAAGTTGTATGTCCTGTACTGGCTGAAATCTGCTGTTGGATCAATATCACTGCGTACTTGCAGGCCTGAAGAACAGGCAGACAGTAACAAGCTACCCACAGAAATAATTATGGCTAATAATAAAAATCTGTAGCGGCCAGTCGGCCTTCCTTGATGGTAATTCTTCATTGGATATCCTCTGCTGCTGATGGTGTTCCGGACTGACCTCCCGACAGACAGACACCTTTCAGGATGATCTGCGCTGAGGTCGGGCATGGGACGATTAAGCGTCATTTTATTCGAAGTCCGCATTATTAAACAGTTCTTTGAAGACCGCACAAAAAAGACCTGATTCTGGTGGCGAAAGCCGGGCTTGGGTATCACAATACAATACGCTACACCTTGCGCGTTGCACTCTCCGGGGAAAGCATCAAATGAAACTACGTGACCTGATGATATTGACGGTGATCTGCCTGGTCTGGGCGTTCAACCTCGTCTCCGGCGCGAAGGGCATGCAACAGTTTTCCCCGCTGATGTTCATGGTGATGCGTTTTGCCTTGTTACTGACATTGACCCTGCCGTTTCTGCGTTTGCCACCACCCGGCCAATGGCCCAGGCTGATAGCTGCAGCGCTGTCGATCGGCTCAATTCATTTTATTTTCCTGTTTTGGGCGCTGCAACGCTCAAGTGATGTTTCGTCGGTTGCCATTGTTCAGCAGACCTATGTGCCGTTCGCAGTTTTGCTGGCCGTATTAATGCTGGGTGAGTCGATCGGCTGGCGCAGCCTGTTGGCGATTGGGCTGGCATTCTTTGGCGTCCTGATTCTTGGTTTTGACCCGCATGTTCTTTCACAACCCGATGCATTGGTGCTGGCGTTATTATCAGGTTTTTTTCAGGCACTGGGTTCTATCTACATACGCGGTATCGTCGGTATTACGGCCATCAATTTCCAGGCCTGGACCGCTATTATTTCACTACCCCTGCTTTTCCTGCTGTCACTAATACTGGAAACAGGACAACTGGAATCCATACGCTCCGCAGAACCACTGCACTGGGCCAGCATTGCATTTTCAGCCATCGGTGCATCAATCATCGGGCACGGTCTGTTCTATTACATGGCCCAACGCCACCCGATCAGCACCATCACACCCTACCTGTTGATGATGCCACTGTTTGCCGTCATGTTCGGTGTCCTGGTATGGGGTGATCAGCCCGGATGGCGCATGTTACTCGGCGGTGCCTTTGTATTGCTTGGCATACTGGCCATCACTTTGCGAACCCGCCACAAGGCTGAAAAAATCCTGCGATAAGCGAATTTCTATACGCCCGCTGACTGCCGCCGGTTTAGCCAGACCAGCCAGGCAACGACCAGCATGCCGGTCACCGCAACACCAACCAGGAACATGAAATAATGCTGATGGCCGGCCAGGCCTGGTGCGTTGTCAAGGATTCGCCCGGTGATGGGGGCAAAGAATATATCCGGCGTGTAGCCCACCAGCGATACCAGGCCCACCGTTGAGCCGGTCAGGTGTTTTGGTGTTTTGATTTCCTGCAGCAGGGCAAAATAGATGCCTCTAAATGCAAACACTGCAAAGAAACTCACCAGCATATTCGCGTATATGAAATTGAGCCAGCTAGCTGATGGTGAGGCAATCGCCAGGCCACCATATGACAAGACCAGGACAAAGAATGTGACAGCGATAATCCTGCTGCTACTGAAACGGTCGGCAACCAATCCGGCGACCACCGCAGCAACAGGTCGTAAATAGGATGCATAGGCTGTAAATTTTGCCGCCGCGACTTCATCCATCCCCAAAACCTGGACCGAATACAGGGAATAATTATCCAGACCTTTGAAACCGCTGTAGGCGCATACGATCACGGCCGCCTGGGCCCAGACGATTGGTCTGCGCAAGACGGCCAGCATGCCGGTCAATGGATTGCTGCTAGTTTTCACATTTTGTACCACGGATTTCGGCAATACAAACCAGGTCAGGAAACCCGTTGCTGCCGCTGCAGCCGAATAAAGCAAAATGACCACGCGAAATCCTTCCTGCCTTTGCGCATCACTGGCCATTTCGACATCCGATGGCATGTACAGACTCAGAACGGACACCGCGAACACTGCAAAGCCGGCAGCAACCAGCCCACGGCCACCATCCAGAATGCCAAATGCCCTGCCCTGGGAGCGATCACCACCCCATTGACGTGTCGCGCTTATCATCGCGGCCCAGAACAGGAATATGGTGCTGACGCCCCAATAACCGTAAAGCAGGGCCATCTGCAATTCATTGGGGATAGTAGCCATGTAAATTCCACCGGCAGCGGTTGCAAATAACGACAAGGTCATCAGCAGGCGCGGTGAATATCTGTCTGCTAATACACCACCGGGAAAATAGGCCAGCATCGCGGTAATACCATAAACGGCGAAAACGTCACCCAGCTGTGTATTCGAAAAACCAAAAACCTCCAGATAGGTCGGACGAAAGAACCGCGCGGTATGAAATGGCAGACCGAAAATCAGTTCCCCGGCCAGCACCAGCGTCAGCATAAACAAAAATCTTTGCATGGCAGCAGATTGTATAGGTAGTTCGCCCCAAGCTGTTACTGACTATACCGATAAGTCCTCATAGAACTATATAAATAGACGTTTAGTATATATATTCAATACTTTCAACTATAGTTAATCTTTTATCAAAAGAATAATATAGGCGTTCTATATTGGTACAAAAGGAATGAAACTATGGCAAAGGTAGAGATTTACACAAAAAGCTGGTGCCCCTACAGTGTTCTCGCCAAAGATCTGCTGGATCGCAAGGGTGTGAGCTACCAGGAGATTGATGTCACCACAGACTCCATCAGGGAACTGGAAATGATCAATCGCGCCAAGCGGCACACGGTGCCGCAAATATTTATCGACGGTTTCCACCTTGGTGGCAGTGATGATCTGGCTGCAGCTGAATTCGATGGTAGTCTGGATGAGTTTTTGTCCAATCAGATTACAGAAGAAGCAGCGTGAATAATTACCCTGAACCTTTGGGAGATATGCCGGTAAAACACATGATGTGTAATATACTCGGAGGTATTCGAGTGGAATTTCTTGCAGTTAACGCATAAAAATTTACTGGGCATTTAATGGGTGAATACATTGCAAGACCGGATCCATCGCCATTCCATCCCGGCGAACAAAAACTACAGACGCGCCTGGGCGTGCGTGAGCAAATAGAAAATGTCGGTCAAAGGTTTATCCGTGATCACTTGACCGGAGAACATCGGCATTTTTTTGCGCAGCTCCCACTTTTACTTGCAGGCTCAATCGACAAGTCGGGACGACCCTGGGCTTCAGTGCTCGTGGGTCGACCCGGATTTCTTGATTCCCCTGACCCGCGCACGCTGGAAATCCATACACCACTGCTGTTTGGTGATCCTCTCAATGAAAACCTGGCCCGGGGCTCCCAACTTGGCATGCTTGGCATCGAATTTGCCACCCGGCGCCGCAATCGCCTGAACGGTGAAGTGACCTTGATTGAAGAGGGGCTTATCAGGATCAAGATGGGCCAGACATTCGGGAATTGCCCTCAATTTATCCAGGCACGAGATTATGAGTTCCTGGCTGCCATCGACGAAATTGGCGAACCCCGCCCGGTTCAGCACATGGACAGGTTGAATTCGCGGGCCCGCGAGATAATTTCACAAGCAGATAATTTCTACATCGCAACCCACTATTCTGACAATTCAGACAACTTCAGCCGAGGGTGCCGATGTGTCCCACCGGGGCGGCAAACCCGGGGTTTGTCCGTATTGACAATGAAAAAACTTTGACCTTTCCGGACTTCTCGGGGAAATTATCATTTCAACACGATGGGCAATATCCTACTCAACCCCCGTGCGGGTTTGTTGTTTATTGATTTTGAAAACGGGGATCTTTTATACCTGACATGCGGTGCAGAGATCATTTGGGATAGCGAGGAACGGCGCGCATTTACCGGCGCAGAGCGATTGCTGAAGCTGAGCCTTGACGAGTGCATCCTCGTTGAAAACGCAATACCAATCCAATGGGGGTTTTTGGCCTACTCTCCAAGCCTGGATCAAACCGGCTCCTGGGAAGAGGTAGCGGCTAAAATTGATGAACACGACAAAGGCAGTGTCTATCGGAATTACACCGTAACAAAGGTAGAAGACACCAGCCAGGTAATCAAATCATTCTACCTGAAGCCGAAAAATGGCTCGCGGATTGCCTGTCACAAAGCAGGACAGTTCTTGCCTGTCGAAATTCAGCCGCCCGGTACCACTGAGCCGACCCGAAGAACATACACGATCTCCAACGCGCCCAACGGCAGTTTTTACCGACTGTCCATTAAAAGAGAATCTAGTGTACCACCCGGGGTCACATCAAATTATTTCCACGATCACATCACGGTAGGCAGCACCATCAGGGCCATGGCACCACGCGGCAAATTTGTTCTTGACGAGTCCAGCACCCGCCCCATTGTTCTACTCAGTGCCGGCGTGGGCCTGACACCGATGATCAGCATGCTCGAACAACTGGTTAAAGACAGTGACGGCTGTGGTTGTGCCCGGAATATATTATTTGTCCACGGTACCACCAATAGCAAAACACACGCCTTTAAGCAGCAGGTGCACAAGCTTGCAGAAGCACACGCCTGCCTCGATGTGCACATCCGCTACAGCCAGCCACTGGAAGGTGAGATCGAGGCAGCAAACTACCACAGCACGGGCCATGTCGATATCGACTTGATCAAATCTCTATTGCCTCTCGATGACTACGAATTCTACTTATGTGGTCCGACGCCTTTCATGGAGTCTTTGTATGAAGGACTAAAGGAGCTCGGTGTTGCTGATGAAAGAATCCACTATGAGTTTTTTGGTCCTGGCGCAACATTACTCCGTGATCAACCCGGTGAATCCGCTGGTCTGGCTACCGATCTTTCTGACCGCGCACCGGTATCCGTGCAGTTTGCCAAATCCGGAAAGGAAGCGGTGTGGGACCCTTCAAAAGGCACCTTACTTGAGTTGGCTGAGTCTGAAGGCTTGCAACCTGCCTACAGTTGCCGCTCCGGGATATGCCAGACTTGCACAACCAGGATATTGAGTGGTGAAG
>PVMK01124933.1_pt1 | contig 29196 bp, 26 predicted proteins | sample 1853481 | NCBI WGS metagenome assembly PVMK01 (sample SAMN08533507, study PRJNA380276) | Marine sediment metagenome, whole genome shotgun sequencing project.
CTGATGAACGTCGAACATTAAATCTTAAATTTTCAATCGAAAATCTTCAATCATTTTTTGCCCGCTCTTTTCTCAACACGATTAATTAACCACGCCAATAGTTTTTTTTCATTCCGGTGATCAATCTGCTGTTTTAATTCGGATAGTGCAATTTCGGCCCGCGCCATGTTTTTGTGCCCGCCGGCCGAGCCGAACTGACCGAAACTTTCCTTGGCCACCTTACCGGCATTTTTACGGATACCGTCGTTTCTGAAAATAACGATGAGCTTTTTATCACAGGTACCACAGACAATACTCCAGGTAACGGAAACAATTCTCATAAAAAAATCAGCAATAATGACACAGACATCCGGGTTGACCACTGGACCCAGATACACAAATATACGGCCTTTTCGAAGGCGTTTGGTATGCAATGCAGTCTTGAAATACTTTAAAAAATCGAGTCTGAGGTCCGCCTGTTCGATTTTGCGGGCCAAATGGGTGTTTGCATAACGAAAAAGATACTGAAAGGCACGGACATCCTCGATCAGTGTCTGTCCTTTAAAGGCGTTGGTATCTATTTTGATGCCATGAAACAGGCCGGTAGCCAGCTTTACCGAGGGCGTTATCCTTGCCGCCCGCAGGTATTCGGTGAGGATGGTGGCCGTGGCACCGTAGGTGGGCCGGATATCAGAAAAAGGAGCGTTGGCGTTGGTTTCCGGGTGATGGTCTATGATGACGTCGGGGTCAAGTTTTGCCATAAATTCATTATGATTGGGTTGGGAATCTACAATGACGATTTTGCTGTACTGAGCAGGATCGATGTCGTTAAAGGGAGTCATGGTCACGCCCAGAAGTCGTAACATCGCCAAATTGTCCGGGCGATTGATCCTATTGACATTGGAAATTGTGACATTCAGCACCCTGCGCCACAGTAATCGACTGACGGCCATAGCACTGGCAATGGCGTCCGGGTCGGCATTGATCACGATGAGGACAGGATCATTGCCCGAAAACTGATCATAGAAACGGCGCAGTTTTTCAGAGGCTGAACGTGCCATAATATGGAAATAGTACGATGAGTTCCAGGCGATTACAATAAAAAATTTTATTTAAATCGTCTTAAATACTATCCGGCCTCCCTCGACTTCGGCACTCAGGCGCGCACCTTCGGCGATGTTGCCTTTCAGGATTTCCATTGACAGGGGGTTTTCAATCACCTGCTGGATCACCCGCTTTAAGGGTCGCGCTCCGTAAACCGGATCATATCCTTTTTCAGCAATCAGTGACATGGCTTCATCCGACAGTCTCAGCTCAATGTTTCTACCTGCCAGCCGGTCGCTGAGTTTTTTAATTTGAATTGCAACAATTTCAGTAATTTGTTCCTGGGTCAAATTTTGGAAAATAATGGTTTCATCGATACGGTTTAAGAATTCGGGTTTAAAATGGGTCCGCAGCGCTTCCGTGACCCGTCTTTCCATCTCTTCACGACTGATGGCGGACGTCTCCTTAATCCACTGGCTGCCGATATTCGATGTCATGATAACAATGGTATTTTTAAAATCAACCGTGCGGCCCTGGCCGTCGGTCATTCGTCCATCATCCAGAATTTGCAGCAAAACATTGAATACCTCCGGGTGCGCTTTTTCGATTTCATCAAAAAGCACCACGGAATAGGGTCGACGCCGCACTGCTTCGGTCAGATAACCACCTTCCTCATATCCGACATAGCCCGGTGGCGCACCGATGAGACGCGCGACGGAATGCTTTTCCATAAACTCGGACATGTCGATGCGGATCATGGCCTGTTCACTGTCAAAGATAAATGCAGCCAGTGCTTTGGCCAATTCGGTTTTGCCTACACCGCTGGGCCCCATAAAGATAAACGAACCGATGGGGCGATTGGGATCCTGCAGGCCGGAGCGTGCCCGGCGCACCGCATTGGAGACCGCCTCCACCGCCTGGTCTTGACCGATTACCCGTTTGTGGAGGCGCTCTTCCATCTGCACCAGTTTTTCTCTTTCGCCTTCGAGCATTTTGCTCACCGGAATCCCCGTCCACCGGGAGACCACTTCGGCCACGTCCTCATCGTCGACCTCTTCTTTGAGCATCTTGCTGTGGGCCTGAAGCTCAGTAAGCTTCTGATTGGCTTCTTCCAGGCGGTTCTGAAGTTCTGTGGCCTTGCTGTAGCGGATCTCGGCTACTTTGGCCAAATCCCCTTCCCGTTCAGCCAGCTGTGCTTCCGTGTTCAACTGTTCCTGTTGTTCTTTAATGCTGCGGATGGTCTGGATCATGACTTTTTCATTTTGCCAGTGTGCCTTCATCATCACCAGCTCATCATTCATGTCAGCCAGTACGGCTTCCAGTTTTTGGGTCCTTTCTTTGGAAGCCGGATCGGATTCTTTTTTCAGAGCCTGCCGTTCAATTTCCGCCTGGGTGATTTTTCTCTGAATTTCGTCAATTTCCGCCGGCATGCTGTCGATTTCGATGCGCAGTTTGGAAGCACACTCGTCAATTAAGTCAATGGCCTTGTCCGGCAGGAAACGATCGGAAATATAACGGTCCGAAAGGTTCGCAGCAGCCACAATGGCGGAATCCTTAATCCTGACACCATGGTGTATCTCGTATTTTTCTTTCAATCCCCGCAGAATCGATATGGTATCCTCCACGGTGGGTTCTTTTACCAGCACCGGTTGAAATCGCCTTTCCAGGGCGGCATCTTTTTCGATATATTTGCGATACTCATTTAGCGTGGTGGCGCCCACACAGCGCAGTGTACCCCTGGCCAGGGCCGGTTTGAGCATGTTGGAGGCATCCACGGCGCCTTCGGCAGCCCCTGCGCCCACAACAGTGTGAAGTTCATCGATGAAAAGAATGATTTCGCCTGCGGCACTTTCCACCTCTTTTAATACCGCCTTGAGGCGATCTTCAAACTCGCCCCTGTACTTTGCTCCGGCGATCAATGCTCCCATATCCAGGGCCACCAGTCGCCTGTTTTTCAGGGATTCGGATACATCGCCGTCCACAATGCGCTGGGCCATCCCTTCTACGATCGCCGTTTTGCCGACACCCGGTTCTCCGATGAGGACCGGGTTGTTTTTAGTTCGTCTGGAAAGCACCTGAACAATGCGCCGTATTTCTTCATCCCTTCCGATCACAGGATCCACTTTGCCCAGGCGCGCCAGATCCGTCAGGTCCCGGCTGAATTTTTCCAGCGCCTGGTATTTTTCTTCCGGGTTCGGATCGGTGACACGCTGGGTACCGCGAATTTCCATCAGCACCTTCAGGATCGCATCCCGGGTGACACCGGCACCGTTAAGAATTGCGGCGGCCGTGCCGTGTTTTTCATCCGCGATGGCCAAAAAGATATGCTCAATGCTGACGTACTCATCTTTCATTCGGGTGGCCTGGGCAAATGCCGCCTCCAAAACGGCTTTGGTTCTCGGAGAAGCGTAGATATCGGATAGCCCGCCGCCGCTGACACTGGGTAATTTTTCAAGCGCGGCGACGACCCGTTGAGTAATTTCGTCGGGTGAAACCCCCAGTTTGCGGAGCATGGCAACGGCAATTCCCTCCGGTTCCTTGAGCATGGCAGCCAGCAAGTGTTCAGGCTCAAATTGCTGATGGCCATACTGAGATGCCAGGGCCTGCGAGTTTTGAATAAGTTCCTGAGATTTTATGGTAAATTTATCAAATCGCATTTTTCCCCCTCGTAGAAATGCAATGATGGTCACGGATTAAAACGACGTCTCGGAATTTCTATAATATATTGAAAACATGCAACTTTTAACGTCACTGGTTTTATGCCGTCTACATGGAATGATGGAATGTTGGAATACTGGGTATGAAAAGCGGAAAAAGGTCTATTCTACAAAAAAATGTTGTAGCTACACTTTATTAGGACGCCCGTCAGACACCCATTTTCTGCTTTCGTTCCGGAAAATACGCCGGTATTACGAGAAAATCAATACAATTATATTCGTTTTTATTCTCTAAACCCACCATTCCACTATTCCATTGTTCCATCATTCCAATTGTGAGCGAAGCGAACTAACTTGTGTCCCATTTTAAGTTTGGTCCGAAATTTGCGTAACAATATAAACACCTTCTTTATTCTGTCAAACATGCTGGGTGCTGGGTACTGGATGCTGGATGCTGGGTATTGGGTACTGGGTATTGGGTACTGGGTGCTGGGTATTGGGTACTGGGTATTGGGTGCTGGGTATTGGGTACTGGGTGCTGGGTATTGGGTGCTGGGTATTGGGTGCTGGGTATTGGGTACTGGGTATTGGGTACTGGGTACTGGGTATTGGATGATTTGAAATCGGGATTCTATATGGCCGAAGATAGAACCATCCCCAATTCCAGCTTGTCCGGGTTAGGGATAAACAAGCACTATTTTTAACAACCTCAGATAAACAAGAAGTGCCATTCAGGATTTTCCCTCGTATCCAGATGAAGATCTATGAGTCCACCCATGAAAGGGTCTGGACAGGCGCAGGCTCTCATACAGGGCGATTCCGGCGGCAGTGGAAAGGTTCAACGATCTGGTTTCAGCGGAGATGGGAATGTAATAGGTGGCACTTGCATATCTGTCTAAAATGTCTTCGGCAAGACCACGGGTTTCCGATCCGAAGACAAGAAAGAGCCGGCTTACACAGGGTAGGGACCAGAAAGACCGGGTTCCTTTTTTGGAAAACACGGCCACTTCACCATCCTGAGGGGACATTTCTCTGTAAAATCCGTCAAAGTCATCCCAAAGGGTCACTTTAACCTTCTCCCAGTAATCCAGACCCGCTCTCTGCACCTCGCGGCTGTCAAGGGAGAACCCCAGAGGCTTGATGAGGTGCAGAAAGGCGCCTGCGGCCAGGCAGGTGCGCCCAATATTTCCGGTATTCCAGTGTATTTCCGGAGCGACCAGAACGACATGGCGTTCGAGTTTTTGGCCATGGTTATTTGATGAAATATTCATTAGTAAATCTGTCTGCCGCAGTATGGACAGTATTTAAAATCCTCTCGGTTTGCAAATGATCTCTCTAATTCTCAAGTCAAAAAAATTGTTCTGGTGAGCCGGTTTTAAAACCAGTGCGGCATCTGCACCGCTGCCCGATCCGCCAATCGAGATAATGTCGGCGCCGGAAAGGGTACCGGCATCAGCTGCCATAACGGCTACTTCCACGGCCACTTTGGTACCCTGGCCCAGCAGGCGCAGCGTGTCGGCTATCAGCAGCACCGGATAAATACCGGAATTTTTTTTGGCCACCGAACGTTCCACGCCGGAAAGCGCGTGACTGGAGGCAATGACCCGGATGCCTTTGCTCTCGATGTCCTTTCTAACCTCATCGGGCATCCGGTTTTTAAAGGGTTCTTTAAAACCGCAATGGTAGGTAACCACCGTCAGCCGGTAACCGTCAAACAATTCCATGGCTTTGTAAGCAGTCTTGCCGGTGGATGAGGCCACCACTACCTCGTCTATGCCCAGCTCTCTTCCTCTTTCAGCAGCAAGTTTCAGGGTCTGATCCGTGTTGTCTTTTCCAGGTTTGTCGAAATACATGGCGCCCTCCTTATTGATGGATTGAGTATTGCTATTTGGGATTTAAACAACTCTAAGTTCTTACTCAAGCATATTCTCGATTCTGGTTATAATGTCATCTACATCTTCGCTGGTTACAGCCGGGAACCAGGATTGTTGCGGGTAAATCATCACATTGGGTCCTTTGGCACAAACTCCCATACATCCGCATTGAGAAACCCTTACCCGACCCTTCCAGCCCCGATTGTTAATTTCCTCCTTTAACATGGCCCTGGTTTGCCGGCTGTTTCCATCGGCGCAGGATTTACGGACACCGCCGCGATCATTGGTGCATACGAAGATATGACAATCATAGGGTGATTTTTGCTCGTCTACCATAGTGAATTCCTTTCCGTTTCAGCTGTTGCTGTTTATGACATAACCCAGCATATAGATTTTTGAAATAACGTCAATATCTTGTTTGTTAATTTATGGTGGCGTCAATGTTCGATAAAATACGTTATTGATTAAAATTGACAAATGATTTATAAAAACTAGATTAAACTTAGAAAACAGCAAGCAACTATTAATTCATTCATCAAAAGGATCTGGAAATGGAAATTATTCAGAAAGAGGAAAATGGGATTGTCTCCATTGCGATAAAGGGACGACTGGATGCCGACTCTTCAGTGGAAGCTGAAAAAGTCGTCAAGGAGGCGCTTAAAGGTCAAACAACGCGACTATTATTCGATCTCGGTGCGCTGGAATATCTCAGCAGTGCCGGTCTCAGGGTTCTGCTGACTGCCGCAAAAGAAATGCGACGAAAAGATGGCAAACTTGTCCTCTGTTCTTTGAATGAATTTGTGAAGGAAATTTTTGAAGTCAGTGGTTTTCAATCCCTGATTCCGATCGTCGATTCGGTTGAATCAGGAATCGAAGTTCTTTCCCAACCCGGATAAACCGGAAAATATTTTGTTAGATAAATCCTTCGCAAACATGATGTGATTTCAATAAATAGGTACTAAGATTTTTCCGAGACTACGCTCGGAAAAAGTGGCCCCTGCGGGGCAGCATGTACGCTGATTTTAGGTTTCAGGTGTCAGGTTTCGGGTGTCAGGGAGTTGAGGTACTAAATCCTGAAACCTGAACACTGACACCTGACCTTCAGTTTCTTACAACATGTTGTCAGATAAAACCAGATAAGGGCCTAACATCAAACTTTAAATTTTGGACGTCGATCCATCCCGTCCGGCTGCGTTGCTAAAGCTCGAAATCCGCCGCGGCGGATTCCTGTGCTTCCGTGTCTTGACGGCCGGGCACCTCAACTTCCAAAATTGTGAATTTATTTCTTCGTGAACCCTAAGGGAGTATTTTGGATGGGATCGAATAACTCAGAGACAGAATCCATACTGCTGGTTGACGACAATCCTACGAATCTGCAAGTGCTCTTTCAAACCCTGGATGGCGTCGGATGCAAGCTGTTGATTGCCAAAAACGGGGAAATGGCAATTTCGATTGCCGGCAGGGCTCGGCCGGATCTAATTCTGCTGGATATCATGATGCCCGGCATTGATGGTTATGAGGTTTGCCGTCAATTAAAATCCGATCCGGCCACCGCAGGTATCCCTATCATATTTCTCTCTGCCTTGGGCGAAACCGAAGATAAAGTAAAGGGGCTGCATCTGGGAGCCGTCGACTATATAACCAAACCCTTTCAGCCCGATGAGGTGATCGCCCGGGTAAACACACACTTGACCATCCATCGACTCAAACGTGAGGTTGAGAGCCGCAAAGATCAACTCGAGCATGAACTGGAAGTGGTTTCCGAGGTTCAGCGCAAACTGTTGCCAAAACAGCTGCCGATAATTGATGGATTCAAGCTGGCTGCACACTATGAAACCAGCCGCTATGCCGGCGGGGATTATTATGATATTATCGAGTTGCCGGATAACCACTGGGGTTTCCTGGTGGCCGATGCCGAAGGACACAGTGCCCCGGCGGCTGTTCTGATGGCCATGACGTGCGCGCTTTTCCGTGCCTATCCAGGTGCAACCACCGATCCGGCTAAAATGCTGCACTACCTCAATGAACATCTTTGCAAAGTGGCCGAGCCCAGTTTCATGACGGCCCTGTATGCGGTTTACGACGCCGATCAAAAAACGATGCGGGTGGCGCGGGCCGGCCAACCACTGCCGATGATTTACCGCTCATCCGAGAAAAAGGCCCATGAACTTTCCTGCAGCGGTGTTTATCCTCTGGGAATAGAGCCCTATGAAATTAAGATCCCGGTGACGGAAACGAAACTTGAAGCGGGAGACCGCTTTCTCGTGTATACCGACGGAGTATCCGAAAGATTTAACATGGAGGGGGATATCTACGGCGAGAAACGCTTGCTCCGGCCGCTTGCCACCGACAGTGCCGATAATCCTCAAGATGTTCTTGCCGCCATTATGGCGGATGTCGATCGATTTGCCGGCGAACGTCCCGCCGATGATGATCAGGCGCTATTGCTGGGGATAGTCGATTAAGTGGTCGTACTGGTTCGGGGCCCCTGACTATGTATGACCCGTTTGGATTTTCAATTCCAGGGCCCCGTCATTTCTAATGCAACTGGTTTAGAATTTGCTTTGAAGTTACCCTGTTCTCAAATCATTTATTCTTGACAGAGAAAGTTAAGTCGATTATACGTATCCTCTTCGGCCGGATCCACTATATTAGTCTCTAATAAAGTGTGCGCGGAGCATCACTTCATGGATCGGGCTGCCGGGAGTGTTTATGGCTAAGGGTTTGGTAAAAATAATAGAACAGAAAAAAGCTTCAATCGTAAAAAAGTGGTTTGATTTGACAGCTCAAACCTATGCGCCCGATACCGCTGAGTTCCTAAAAACCAAAACAGATCCCTTTGCCAACCCGGTTGGCGGTTCGATGCTCAGCGGCCTCAATGCCTTGCTGGATCAGCTGATTCATGACATGGATCAGCAGATCATCAACTCTTATCTGGATCCCATCATCCGGATTCGGGCGATCCAGAATTTCACCCCCTCTCAAGCCACCGCATTCATCCTGTCTTTAAAAAAGATCCTTAGAGAAAATTTGGCAAAAGAACTTCGCAACCGTGGCAATGCCCTAGAATTATTCGAATTCGAGTCTAAAATCGACCAGCTTTGTTTGATGGCGTTTGATATATATATGCAGTGCAGGGAAAAAGTTTATCAAATCGGTGCAAATGAGATGAGAAACCGGACATTTAGAGCCTTTGAGAGAGCCGGTCTGGTTTCAGAAATAGCGGAATAATGGATACTATATTAAGGTAGGCTTCAATCCGGCCATGAATAGATGGTGAGAAGCCTTCAAGTGAGGTGCTTGTCAATGAATGCAAGGTATATGTTTTCACTCATCGCTGTTATCGTGCTGTTTTTGGTTGCCTGGGCAGGCACGGCGGTAGGGCTGCAAGTGGTTTTCGGCATTATCATTCCCTACCTGGCATTGATAACTTTTCTGGCGGGCTTTGCTTACAAAGTAATGGGATGGTCGCGTTCGGCGGTACCCTTTCGCATACCCACCACCGGCGGTCAGCAAAAATCGCTTCCCTGGATTAAACACTCACAGCTGGACTGTCCCGCTACCAAATGGCAGGTGGTTGCGCGCATGGCCCTGGAGATTCTGACCTTCCGGTCCCTGTTCCGCAATACGCGCATGAGGTTAAAAGAAGGCTCTAAGCTTTCCTATCAGCTGGAGATTTTTTTGTGGGTGGGAGCGCTGGCCTTTCATTACGCTTTTCTGGCGGTTCTTGTTCGACACCTGCGGTTTTTTACGGAACCGGTGCCGTTTTTTGTCACACTGGTGGAAAACGTGGACAGTTTCTTTCGCTTGGAATTTTTATATCCGAACTTTCAATTTGGTTTGCCGGGGGTGTTCATATCCGGCCTGGCCCTGTTAGCTGCCGTAACCTATCTGGTTACAAGACGGCTTTTTATCCGTCAGGTCAGATATATATCTCTGGCGAGTGACTATTTCCCGTTGTTTTTAATTTTCGGTATTGCGCTGACCGGCATTCTCATGCGCTATATTGTTAAGATAGATGTCACGGCTGCCAAAGAGCTGACCATGGGGCTGGTAACGTTTCGCCCAACCATTCCCGAAGGTGTTGGATCCGTTTTTTATATCCACCTTTTTTTCGTCAGTGTTTTGCTGGCCTATTTTCCATTCAGTAAATTGATGCACCTGGCAGGCATCTTTTTGAGCCCGACCCGCAACCTCACCACAGACACCCGTGCCAAAAGACATATCAATCCCTGGAATTATCCGGTCCCCGTTCACACTTACGAAGAATACGAAGATGAATTCAGAGAGAAAATGATAGAAGTTGGGATACCTGTTGATAAAATGCCCGTGGAAACACCGGTCGAAGAGCCAACGGAAGAAAAAAGCCAAGGCAAGGATAAGGAGTAGATTATGGCAGAGGAGTTACCCAAACCCGAGCAACTCATCCAGATCGATCATCGTCCGCCCAATACGGACTGGATGGAAACACCGACCAATATCCGCAAGGGGATGTATTGTTACGCATCGAATCCTAAAAGCGTGAAATACTTAGGGCTTCCCAATGCCCGCGCCTGGAATCCGGTTGAAGATGATTGGAAACTGCCCGAAAACTGGCAGGAGATCATTCACGAAGGATTTAAGGAACGACTTGAACGATTTCGATCGTTTAAGATTTTCATGGATATTTGTGTACGCTGCGGAGCCTGTGCCGACAAATGCCACTATTTTATCGGAACCGGCGATCCTAAAAACATGCCGGTGGTCAGGGCCGAGCTTTTACGCTCCGTATATCGCAATGACTTTACCCGGGCCGGTAAAATTCTGGGCAAAATCAACGGTGCGCGTCCGATGGGCCTCGATGTGTTAAAGGAGTGGTGGTACTACATGTTTCAATGTTCGGAATGCCGGCGCTGTTCGGTTTTCTGCCCTTACGGGATCGATACGGCCGAGATTACCATCATGGGCCGTGAACTGTTGAATCTGATCGGTCTGAACATCGACTGGATTGCCACCCCGGTAGCCAATTGCTACCGTACCGGTAACCACCTGGGTATCCAGCCCCATGCATTCAAAGACATGCTCGACTTTTTTGTTGATGACATCGAGGATATCACCGGTGTGCATGTGGAGCCGCAATACAATAAAAAGGGCGCCGACATTTTGTTCATTACCCCTTCCGGCGACGTATTTGCCGATCCCGGTACCTATACCTGCGCAGGATATATGATACTGTTTCACTACTTAAAGGAAAAGTACGGCCTTGACATCACCTGGAGCACCTATGCCTCCGAGGGCGGAAACTTCGGCTTTTTTACCTCCCACGAAACCATGAAGCGGCTCAATTCCAAAATGTATGCCGAAGCAAAGCGGCTGGGTGTCAAATGGATTCTGGGCGGCGAGTGCGGCCACATGTGGCGGGTCATCAACCAGTACATGGATACCATGAACGGTCCGGCGGATTTTATGGAAGAACCGGTAAATCCCATCACCGGGACCAAATTTGAAAATGCCAAATCCACTAAAATGGTGCATATTACCGAGTTTACCGCCGATTTGATCATACACGACAAACTCGATCTGGAACCGGCCCGCAATGATCATCTCAAAGTTACCTTCCATGACTCCTGCAATCCTGCCCGGGGAATGGGATTGCTTGATGAGCCGCGGTATGTGATCAAAAATGTATGCAACCATTTTTACGAAATGCCGGCCAACACCATTCGGGAGCAGACTTTTTGCTGCGGCAGCGGCGCGGGGTTAAACGCCGGGGAAGACATGGAGCTTCGATTGACCGGCGGGTTGCCCAGGGCCAATGCCGTAAACCACGTTCACAAAAAATACGGGGTTAACATGCTGTCCTGTGTTTGTGCCATAGACAGGGCTGCACTGCCGGCCTTGATGGAATACTGGGTCCCCGAAGTGGATGTCTGCGGCGTTCATGAACTGGTGGCCAACGCGCTGAATCTGGAGGGGCAAAATGACAGGACCACCGACCTGCGCGGTGAAGACATTCCGGGATTAGAAGGTGATTCGGAGGAAGAAACAGATGAAGGATAAAAAACTTATCATGACCGGTGTGATTATTTTCATCATTCTCGGTACCTTTCCTTTCTGGTATAACCGGGGAAAAGCGGCTCCCGCACCGGAGCTCCAACTGACGGCCAAAGCCAAAGCGGCCAAAGAGTGTGTGCGCTCCACCGAGTACATGAGGGCCGAACATATGCAGCTGCTGGATGTCTGGAGAGAGCATGTGGTACGGGAAGGCGATAGAATTTATGTGAGTCCCGACGGCAAAGAATACAACATGAGTCTGACCAACACCTGTCTGGATTGTCACTCCAACAAGGCGGAATTTTGCGACCGATGTCATGATTATGCCTCGGTGAGACCCTACTGCTGGGATTGCCACATCGGAAACCCGAAGGAGAATTCGTAATGGATAGCAGCAGACGACGCATTTTGCAATTACTTGGACTTTCGTCTCTGGCTCTGACGGCCAGGCCCGTTTTCAATGCGTTTGCCAAAGAGGAACATGCTGATAAACCCAAGGCAATCCTTAAGGCGGGATCGAAATCTCTAAAAGCAAAACAATGGGCCATGGTCATTGATACGCGGAAATTCGAATCCGAAGAAGATCTGGAGCCATTGAAAGAAGCCTGTCACGGGATTCACAATGTGCCTCACTTAGAAAACAAACGCCATGAAATCAAGTGGATCTGGGGGGAACCTTATCACAATGCTTTTCCGGGCAAAGCCGGCAGATTTTTAAGCGAGGAAGTCGAACACAAGCCGTTTCTGGTGTTGTGCAACCACTGTGAAAACCCACCCTGTGTGCGTGCCTGTCCGACCCAGGCGACGTTCAAACGGGAATCCGACGGCATCGTACTGATGGACTTTCACCGTTGCATTGGATGCCGTTTCTGCATGGCCGCCTGTCCTTTTGGTTCGCGCAGTTTTAATTTTCGGGATCCGCGTCCCTTCATAAATGAAATCGATGATAAATTCCCCACGCGGATGAAAGGCGTGGTTGAAAAATGCAATTTCTGCGCAGAACGGTTGGCCGTGGGGCAACTGCCGGCCTGTGTGGAGGTCTCGGAAGGCAAGCTGACGTTCGGGGACCTGTATGATCCGGAATCGGAGGTCCGGGAACTCATCAGGACCCATTACACCATTCGGCGCAAACAGAGTTTGGGCACCGAACCGTCCGTTTACTATATCGTGTGAGGTTATTATGCTTGAATTAGCGATTAAGGGAAGCAAAAAATACTATGGCTGGATGACGTTTTTACTGATGATCATCGGCATCGGTTTCCTTGTTTATTTAAAACAGCTTGATTTCGGTCTGGGTATTACCGGCTTGAGCCGCGATACATCCTGGGGATTCTATATCGCCAATTTTACCTTTCTGGTCGGGGTGGCCGCCGGAGGGGTGATGGTCGTGCTTCCTTATTATTTGCATGATTACAAGGCGTTTGGCAAGGTGACGATATTAGGGGAGTTTCTGGCCATCGCCTCGGTAATCATGTGCGTGATGTTTATCCTGGTTGACCTGGGACAACCCATGCGGGTTGTAAACGTCTTCCTGTACCCGAGCCTTCAGTCCGTACTTTTCTGGGATACCATTGTATTAAACGGCTATCTTTTCTTAAACATTGTTATCGGCTGGAATGTGCTGGAGGCCGAACGTAACAATGTTCATTATCAGGCATGGGTAAAACCGCTTATTTATTTGTCGATTCCCTGGGCTGTCAGCATTCACACGGTGACGGCCTTTCTTTATTGCGGTCTGCCGGGCAGGGGATTCTGGATGACCGCCATCCTGGCGCCCGCTTTCTGTCTTCGGCCTTTGCCGCCGGCCCGGCCCTGCTCATTTTGCTGTGTCTGATCATTCGGCGGGTGACTCATTTTGATCCCGGACGGGAACAGATTCAGTCCCTGGCTAAAATTGTGGCCTATGCCATTTGTATCAACGTGTTTTTCTTTTTATGCGAGGTGTTTGTCGTCTTTTACAGCCAGATTCCCGAACACATGGATCACATCAAATATCTTTTTATCGGTCTTCACGGCAAAAGTGCCTATGTTCCCTGGATGTGGGCATCCTTTTCTCTGATGGCCATCGGTATTATTCTGACGGTCAACCCTTTCACCCGCAAAAATGAGGGGGTTCTGGCAGTGGCCTGTGTGGTCATTTTCTTGGGAACCTGGATCGATAAAGGACTGGGAATGATTGCCGGCGGGTTTACCCCCTCCCCGCTGCATCACGTCAACGAGTATATTCCCTCCCTGCCGGAAGTTGTGATCGCACTGGCTGTGTGGGCAACGGGATTTCTGATACTGACGGCGCTGTTTAAAATTGCGGTGGGGGTGAAAGAGGAAGTCGGCGAGTAACAATAGGCGTTCAGGGGTTTATGGGTTCAAGGGTTCAAAGGTTGCGTTCTCATCCCTGAACTGCATTTGGGATGGTGAAAATTGATGATTTTCAATGAAGCCACTCCCCGCGGCTTGCCGCGGGGAGTGGCTTCATTTGCTTTCTTTGTCCTGAACGCTGAACGCTGAACGCTGAACGCTGAACACTGAAGCTGAACGCTGAACACTGAACGCTGAACGCTGAACGCTGAACCCTGAACGCTGAACGCTGAACCCTGAACCCTGAACGCTGAACCCTGAACGCTGAACCCCAAACCTGTGTACGTTTACCCCGCGAAAAAGGGGTACTTCGCACTGGATTTCGTTACCATTGCAATTCTGCCAGATGCATACCTGCTGATTTTCTTATACGATTCCACCGTTCTTTGCTCCTGGCTGCTTTATCTCCGGGCATTTTTTTCATAATTTCAAAATAATCTTGTTTAAATTTATCCTTCAATACTTCTTTTTCCGGCTTACATTTTACAGCATAGACTGTTTGAATAGATTGATGGTCGAATGCCCGCCAAACCTGTTCATCTTTTAATAAGGAATATTTATGTCCCTCAAGCATTGCAATGACAGCTTTTGTTTCGAAACCGCCCGCTCTTTCCACGGCTTCTTTATACTGGTACATGATCGTATAGGCCGAGGCTGCTGATGTTGAAGGGTAGCTTTTGTACCTGTTAGCAAAATCTTCAACAAATGCCGTACCTTTGGCATAGTTGTAGGTATATGGAACCTTCCAGGACCACGGTAAAGCTCCGACCACACCTTCCATTACTTTGGGCCCGGCGCTCGTGGCCATGCCCAGTGTCAAATTCGGAACTACAATAGACATTTTTTTCTTTAAACCCATTTCGGTGGCCAGCTTAACTGCATCGGCCATATCTTTTCCGAATAATACCAGTACGAGAACCTCTGCCCTTGACGCAGCGACTTTCGTCAGTGCTTTTTTAAAGTTTTCACGCGAGGCGCCGGGAAAGGGAGTCAGGACCCGTTTATGTCTTTTTCTGTCCAGGGTACGGCTGAATTTTCTAATGGATGCCTCCGTTGTCCAGCCCCAGGTATAATCAGCAGTCACATAAAAGTATCTTTTACCGGAAAAATGCTCCTTCAAATATTCCGATAACACCTTAGCGCCCATCCAGGCGTTATAGCATTCTCTAAATATATATCTATGGCCTTGAACACCTGTGGTCGCATTGGAGTATGTCAACGTTCCAAAATATAATTTATCTCTTGATTTGGCAGCTTTGCCGCCGGCGATTGCTACGGCGCTGGAGGACCCTCCAAAAACCATTTGAACGCCTTCGTTGTCGATTAAGTCTTCGACATTTTTCTTTGCCATGGGCGCTTTTGATTTTGAATCTCTAACGACCAATTCAATTTCGCGACCTAATATGCCGCCGGATTGATTAATTTCCTCAACAGCCATTTCTGCCGCTCTCAGTTGAGCCAGTCCTTGAATGGAGTATGGCCCTGTTTTAGGATAATTCAATCCGATTTTAACAACCGCGGCACTTGCTCCAGTGCTAATTGCCAAAAGAATGGTTAGCAGAACTAACGCGGTTTTTACAATTTTCGTGTTTTTTCTTTTTATCATTTTCATGCCTCCTACAAGGGGCTTTGCCCCAATTGGCCTCCGGCCCGTAGGGTAGCGCCTACGCCCCGGAGGGAATGTTGGAATTCTGGAATATTGGAATCATGAGTTCTGTCCTACATCCCGGAGTTGAGACCTCTTATTTATCCACCTGCTTCTCTGGTTGCGGATTTGCAGGTTCATCCAGCTTAAAGGCATCAACCGATGTAGCCAGTTGTTCGGAAGTTTCGGACAGCCGCTTAATCGCCACTGCTGTCTGCCGGCTTGCAGCCGAGTTTTGAGCGCTGACCTTGCCCACCTCCTCCATCGTCTTCGTAATACTATCCGATGCCTTGGCCTGTTGGGTAGCAGCCATTGAAATTGACTGGATCAATTCTGCCAACTGGGTTGAAACCGTCTCGATTTCCTGTAGCTTGTTATGGGCTTTGTCAGCCAGATTTGAGCCTTCCACAACACGCTGGATACTTTCTTCCATACTGGTTCCGGCCTCATTGATTTCTCCCTGAATATTTTTAATCAGGGTATCAATCTGCTTGGTGGCCTTGGTTGAACGGTCTGCCAAGCGTTGAACCTCTTCAGCTACCACCGCAAACCCTCGTCCGGCATCACCAGCCATGGCCGCCTGGATAGAAGCATTCAATGCCAGAATGGATGTACGGTCCGCAATGTCGTTGATGAGCTGAACGATGTTGCCAATTTCCTGTGAACTCTCACCCAGGCGTTTAATGGCACGGGCCGTCTCTTGGGCATTCTCGCGAATAGCCTCCATCGCTTTGTTGGTTGATTGGACGGCTTCGGCACCTTCTTTGGCATTTACCGTTGATTGTTCGGATACCGCCGCAGACTGAACGGCACTTTTGGCTACCTGCTGGATAGAGACGGCCATCTCGGTAATAGCTGCTATGGCTTGCGATATCTGTTTGGTTTGCGTGTTGCTTGTTTTCGCCAGCTTTTCAGTTGACAAGTTAACTTTGCGGGAAGTGGTTGTAACTTCTCCGGTGGTCCGCTTAACATTCCGGACAACATCGCTGAACTGTTCCGCCATGGCATTGAAGGAGTCGGCAATAGCACCGGTCATCTCGGTGGTCACTTCGGCTCGTCTGGTCAAATCACCTTCCGCCAGTCCGCTGATCTCTTTCAACAGCTTCAAGATCGAGGCCTGAATGGCATCTCGTTCCTCGCGACTCTGGATCAGAACCAGGGTGTTATCAAGCATGGCGTTTAGCGAGACCGCCATGGTGCCCAGTTCATCGCGACTGACAATCTCGGCGCGGGCTCCAAAGTCGCCCATGCCGATATTTCCGAAGAGCTCCATGAGTTTGCGCACCTGGGTGGTGAGACCTCCGGCCAACGCCAAGGCGACTATAACTACCAGAATAATTGTACCTCCAAGTACGGCGGCACTGATTAACGCCATCCTCATCACCGGACGCTGAACTTCATCTAAATCAATTTCAGATATCAGCGCCCAGGTAATACCTTTAGGATTGAATTTGGTGGATTCCTGAACAATGACCGGCGACCAGGAACTCAATACCTGGGTACCGCGATAATCGCTAATGACCTCGATGCCTGAATTACCGGCCAAGGCACTATTAGAAGCCTTCGTATCGACGGCTGTCTTGGGGTTTAGAATTGTGGTTTCGACGCCCAATTGACGTAAAAAGTTGGAGTTGTTACGCCACAGTTTGTCGGAGCCGATAAGGTAGGTTTCACCGGTTTCACCCAAGCCGGCACGCTCTTGCACGATGGCGTTGATATGATCCAGAGACAGTTGGGCGGCAATGACGAGTTCAACATTGTCCTGATAGACGAGCGGTTGAGCAACGAAGGCTGCCGGTGCATTCCGGTTGGGTGCATAGCGCTCAAAGTCTGCAACCCGATAGTGTTTTGTCTGCAAGACTTCTGCCACCAGCCGGCCAAGATTGGTGTCCTTATAAGGGCCGGTCAAGATGTTGGTCTGATAATCCGACTCCCGTTCGACAGAATAAAAAAGATATCCATCCGGATTAAACAGGTACAAGTCATAGTAGCCGTATGATTCTTTATAAGTTGTAAAAAAGTCTTCTATTGCATTTTCAGCACGGGGAACAAATGCTTCGGCCACCGCAATCTCGGCGACGATGATCCATTGCACACCTGGGATTTCCAGAGGAGCATAGGCGGACAGAACCGGTATGCCTTTGAAGTTGTGGATAATCTCTTCGTCTGTCCTGCCGGATAAGGCCGCTTGTACTGCCCTGGTATCAATTACGTAAGTTTGATCGAGGATCGTGCTGTCTTCGACAAAGCGGGAGTCAGAGCGAAAAAGCTTGTCGGTAGCCACCAGATAGGTCTCGCCGGTCTCACCCAAACCGGTTCGTTCCTGCATGATCGCGTTGATCTGTTGGATGGGGATCTGGATCATGGCAACGCCCGATGTTTTTCCGCCCACCTTTATAGGCGCCGCGACGAACGCTGCCGGTGCGTCACCCGATGGTTCGTAAAATTCAAAGTCCCGCAAAACCGGAGTTTTCAAACCGGCACGAAAAGCCTTGCCGACAGGGCTATTTTTCAGTTTTCCTGTTTTTAGGTTTTGACCAAGATCGGAGGCCTGTTCCACTGTGTAAAGGACCTGGCCATTATCAGAAATGATAAACAGGTCAATGAAGTCATATTCTTCGATGTACTTTGTAAACCAGGGGGCATAGGTTTTTTCAATTGCCAGCCACTCCGATCCCTGGATTTTCCCTTTGGCTTTTTTGAAATTCTTCAATGCATCGATTACGACTGGGTTTGCAGCCAAGGTGCTCACATCAGTCAGCCGGGTCGCAAAGTAATTTTCGATCTGCTTTTGCTTAATTGTCCGCACTGCTTTTAGCTGATCAAAGGATTCCTGCCGTAAGGTCTTGACTGTCTCGAGCAGAATGTTCATGTCACTCTCGCTCTTGTAAAGGAAGTTTTCGATAGCCGTTATCTTGTTGGCTCGTACCGCTTCCAAGTTGTCAAACGATTTTTTCATCAAAGCATTGGATGAAATAGTATAGGCGATGAAACCTATGGCAAGGACGGGAATGAGGGCCAGCGCCAGCACTGACACCAACAATTTCATGCGAATGCTTTTAGCCATAACCGCAAACGGTCTCAGCTTGATCAGTCGACCCAGCGCACCGGTTCCCCATTTTGCCGATGGGCTAATGGGTGTTTTTGTAGTTTCCATAAAAAGTCTCCTATCGTAATTTATGGTCCGTCGTCATTCGGATTTATCGTAAAACACATGAGGTTATTTTTTTATGTGCCTAAGGATTATTCTGCAGCAATTTCATGACATTGGTCACGAATTCATTCTCGTCGAATGGTTTGGTCATATATTCATCCGCTCCTTGTTTCAGTCCCCAGAAGCGATCGCTGTCCTGAGATTTGCTGGTTAACATGAGGATTTTGATATTCTGGGTAGCGGGGGATGTCTTGAGCTGACGGCATACCTGAAAACCGTTTTTTTTGGGCAAGATAACATCCAGAACTATTAAGGTTGGATCATCCTGGATTGCTTTTTCCATAGCTTCTTCGCCATCAATGGCAGTGATGGTATGATATCCCCGGTCTTGCAGCAGAGCGGAAATCTTGCGCAGATAAGTTGGGCTGTCTTCTACTACCATAATTGTTTCGTTGGGCATCTTTCTTCTCCTTCTTAGATTGCTATTTTCCATCCGGAAAATTCTTCGCGCTTATCAGGGAAGAATCTTCAGGCCGGCAAATAGACAAAAGCATCTACTTGACCCTCTTTCAGGCAGAAGGGCCGGTCTCTCAGCGTTCTGGGGCCGACCCCCATAAGCGCTAACCTGTTTTGTAAATATTAGCAGGTTATTACACCGTTTAGGTTTGTTTTATTTGTTTTAAAAGATGAACGCCGAACATCGAACATCCAACGTTGAACATCGAATAATGATGTCGCTCCGCTCCGCAATTTAATTTCATTTGTTTTCAAATATCCAATGTCAAACCTTCAATGACTATTTCTGTTTCTTTATCTTTTCCCATTCAACATTCGATGTTGGACGTTCGATGTTCTTTTTTTCAGTAAACCTTCCACAGCCCATCGCGTAAAAATAAGTTAGCGCTTCTGGGGCCGGCCCCTCTGCCTGGAGTTTCCCTCAAAACTGCAACGTTATGGCTTATCGAGGTTACTTTTTGACAAAGTCATCAATGCCTTCGTCTTTCCACACCTTCAGAGTTCTTTCGTCCTTTGGATCTATTTTGACTCCAATAGCATTGACCGGGACGTCGTGGCGCTTTTGAATCTCTATCCAATTATTTTTTACGGCATTGTCTATGCCCATAGAATCACCTCCTTTCTTCACGGTTGTATTGATAATGTTCAAACAGATTGTTAATGGATGAAAACTGGTAGTGATCGGGGTCTTGCGGTCCGACTACCGCGACCGCAGTCCGACTGAACCCATCATGCAAAATCTCATCGGTCAAAATCTGTAATCCCTGAGTCTGAATTTCATCTATTTGAGCCAGGATGTCTTCATCCGGTATGTGCCGGCCGAAATAAAACTCCTGCGATGCCAAACGGTTCATACGGGTATTGGTGTTTTCCCCTGAAATAAGATGCTGCCCCCGGATGTGCATTTTTGCTTTCCAAAGTTCTTCTTCATCTACCGGTTCCTTGGCAGAAATCAATTTCCATAATTCATTCAGGACCAATTCCAATACCTGCAGGATATTATCCGGAGCTGCACATCCTTCAACCACCAGCATCCCATCCTCACGATACGCATGATATTCTGAGCTGATATGATAAACCAGTCCTCGGCTTTCCCGCACCCGGCGAAATAATCGTGAACTGATACCGCCTCCCAGGATATTATTGAGAACATGCATTCCATAGCGGCCCGGGTCCGCGTAGGGACAGGCCCGGATTCCCAGGGAAAAGTAGACCTGGGAGACCGGCATATTTTCGGAGACCACGCCCGGCTGAAATACGGCTGAGGCCTTGGTGACCGGCGGGCTTTTTCCCATCATTCGCCAAAAGGCATCCCGCACCTGGGCCACAAAATCTTCATGATCAACGTTGCCTGCAGCTGCAACGATAATACGATCCGGTGAATAGTGCTCATGCACATAATAGATCACGTCCTCGCGGGTCATTAATTTGATAGTGTCGGGTCGGCCGGCAATGGAACGGCCCAGGGGATGATCAGACCAGGCAAAGCCTTTTAATAGATCATGGACTCGTTTGGAGGGCATGTCACCGGCGGATTCTATCTCACGCAATATGGCTGTTTTTTCCCTCTCAAGGCTTTCGGAAGGAAAGATCGAATTAAGCAGAATATCGCCTAGCAGATCCAGAGCGTATGTAAAATAGTCATCCAGCACCGTGGCTGAGTAACAGGTGAAGTCACGGGCGGTGAAGGCACCCAGGTGCCCACCGGCTTCATCCATCAAACGGGCAATTTGAGTCGCATTGCGACTGCTGGTGCCGCAAAACATAGCATGTTCCACCAGATGCGCCAACCCGCTTTGCTCCGGGGATTCGTCGAAAGGGCCTGCATCTATCAGAATACCCATGGAGATGGAGCGATGTCCGGACATGGTTTCCGTCACAACTCTTATGCCGTTTTCCAAGGTCGACTTTCGATACATGCCCACTCCATTTGGTAATCGCAGTTTCATGGATTTTTCAATTTCTTCCATCTATGATGTTTTTCATATGAGCCGCCACTAAAAATCCGTCTTCCCATTCATAAACACCCTTTGTAAAAACTTTTTCCGGAATCCATTCATCGGAAACTGGAGCGCATTCAATCGGAAGCGTCAGCATTCGAATAGGAGGAACGATTCGAAGCATGATGCGATAGATGCCCATCGGAGCCGCTTCATTTTTTAAGGCTCGGACCACCATCAGTCGCTGAATTTTTGGGGAGTTTAAAGATTCCATCCCCAAACATGCCTCTAGAGAGATAACCGGCAAAACCTGATTGCGCCACTCTGCTACCCCTTCTACATAAGATGGAGAAAAGGGAACGGGCTGCGCTGATGTATCCATTAGAATGTCTTCCATCTGGTGCTGGCTGAATAAGAAATAGATCTGCCTGTTCGACACCCTTGGGGTCTGCGCAGAGAAAATAATCACCCTTTGCTCTGAGGTTGCAATTTGATTAGTGTTTGGCATCACTTAGTACTCACTTAGAATCTGTTGGTTCCGCTTGAGGTGAAGCATCCCTGTCGGTTTGCAGAAGACGCGCCAGGAATGAGACTGATTCGCATTGCGACTCATCATCAATATCGGCGGTATCGATTATTTCAGGGATCATGTCCACTATCTCTACATCTTCGGTCGGCGGTCTGAATTCTGTATTGGCTTCAGTCTGCAGTGCTTCATAAATATCGGGGTCCTTTGTCCAACGGCCAACAAACGACATGGGGCCGTGATCTGAAACGATTGATACCTCGTTTACAAGTGTGATAATTTCTTCTGCGTCAGGAGAAGCATCTGCGCAAGCCGGCACTTCGCTGGTATTTTGTTCGTTACCTGTTTTCTGAACGACTTTTTCTATTCCTTCCGGCGCCAAGAGCAAAATCAGCGCATCTTCATGTTTCAATACTTTTCGGGAAGCATGACATCGAAGCACCTCTAAATACGGGAGAAAGCGGTTTGATCCGGTCAGTATCTACGGAAACAACCTGGTCTACGCGGCTGACGATCATCCCCAGCGAGTGCCCCTCTGCTTCCACCATGATCAATTTTTCATTTTCGGAATCACGGCGGCAGTTTCTTTCTCAAAGATAGAGACAAGATCGTATAGCGAGGCTTGTTTGTCATCAAACACCCGGGTAAGCTGGTCGCGGCCTTCTGCCCCTTCGTCAACAATATGCTTGACACTTTGGATGCTCTTGACGCGTGGTAAATCGATGCCATATGGCATTGTCCCTACCTGAAACAGCAGCATTTTTTTCATTATAGTACCTTCGACACAAGGATGTTTTCATTGTTAAGCGAGAGAAAGTAATCAGACTTCGGAATGGAATTTTGCTACCATCGCGGCGAAGTTGAAATTAGTATGTTATCTGCCGGCGGTTTCTACTTTTCCTTATCCGCTACCTGTCAGTTTTAAAATTAAACGCACAAATTCATCATCATCATAAGGTTTGACAATAAACCCTTTGGCTCCCAGAGCTTTGGCCTTGTCCCGATGCTTGGTTGCCGTTCTCGAGGTCAGCATCACAACCGGAATATCTTCAAACCCAACCTGTGCCTTGAGCGCACCTAAAAATTCATAGCCGTTCATTCGAGGCATTTCGATATCAAGCACAATCAGATCCGGACGACTTTCATTCAGCCTGTTCAGAGCATCGATACCGTCTTTGGCGGTTTGTACCTTCCACCCCTGATCTTCCATAAGTCGGGAGACTACCTGCCGGATACTGACGGAGTCATCCACAACCATTATATTAAGGGACCTTTCAATTATAAGGTTTTTATCCGTTTGAGTATCTTGCAACATTGTCGTCTGGGACCACAGCAATTCTTCGATGTTCAAGATGGGAATCACGCTTCCGTCACCCATGATCGTTGCGCCGGATACTCCCTTTACATACCGAAGGTGTGAGCCCAGGCTTTTGATAACAATTTCTTTTTGGCCCACTAGAGTATCAATTACGAGTATCCCTCTTCGCCCCCCGGTTTCAACCACCAAAGTTATCGGATATTCCTCTGACGGCACAGATTCGGCATCTTTTTTTCCGGCACTCAGCAGATCTACCATGTAAAAAAGCGATAACACCTCGTCATTCAGCTTTAAAGCGTCTTGATTGGGGCCGAGAATATTTTCCGGGTTTAATCGGATGATCTCGCTGATCTCATTTAGAGCGATGGCGTATGTTTGACCGCGGACAGTAAACAGCAAAGCCTGAACAGCCGCCAGGGTTAAGGGGATGCGAATGGTAAACGTTGTCCCTTGCCCTTTTTCAGACGCCACTCGAATAACACCTTTAAGATTCTGGATATTTTCTTTAACCACATCCATCCCCACACCGCGGCCCGAGATTTCGCTGATCTCCGTGCGAGTGCTGAAGCCGGGATAAAAAATAAATTGAGACAGCTCATCTTCGGACATCTCATCGACTCTATCAGAGAGCCGCATTTTACGGGCCGCCGTCTGAATGGCGGGATAGTCGAGGCCGGCACCATCGTCCGCTATGCGGATCACAACCCGGTTTCCTTCACGCGAAGCTTCCAGCTTAATGGTGGCAACCGGTGGTTTTCCCAGCGACTGCCTTAAGTCCGATGGCTCAATACCATGATCAACGGCATTTCTGAGCAGGTGCATCAGCGGGTCGGCAATTTTTTCCCAAATCAGTTTATCCAGCTCAATGTCTTCGTCTGTAACGACCAGTTTGACCTTTTTAGCCAGATTGCCGGCAACCTCACGCACGGTTCGGCGCAATTTATTGGTAATAATCGAAATCGGGGCCATACGAACCCGCATCATCTTATCCTGAAGCTCACTGAGAATTACCCGTTGTCGGGTGAGACGGCCGTCAAAATCGCCATGAAGGTTTGATAATTGTGTATGGAGTGCACCCACATCTACGGCGGATTCATTTAACTTGCGAATTATTAGATTTAGTTCGGAATATCGATCCAATTCCAGCGTATCGAAGCTCTCAAAAGCGCCTGTTTGCATCGCTTTTTCACTGTTTGCCATTGATAAATCAGGTGTTGCCCGAAGCTGTTCAAGGGCTTGTATTTCATAGCTGACCTCCAGATCTCGTGCAATCTGTTTGAGACGTTCGCGATATAATTCAAGATCATTAACGGAATCCGTAAAGGTCTCCATTTTTTGGTCAAAGGCACTCAAGGCAATAATAAGCTCACCGGCCAGGTTGACCAGGTCATCGAACCGCGCCATGTCCACCCTGAGTGTTTTGGTAAACTGCGCGCCCAATTCCGGAACCAGGTCTACTTGGGGAAGTTCTTCGAATGAATCTGTTTGGAGATGTTCCTGGGTGAATCTTTCTGCTTGCAAAATTTTATCCAGATTTGTTATTGTTTCCTGCCCGGTGTCCGGCTTGTTTTCTCCAACCGTCGTTTCTTTTTTTGAAAGGTTCCGTCCTATAATTTTTTTGTACTGATTTTTTAAGGATTGGGCCTTGGTAGAATAAAGCAATTGAGGGCTGGTGATGATCCGTTCCAGCAGATCTGAAGACTCCGCCAGCACCGTGACAATTTCCGGAGAAATTCCCCGGGCCTCTTCATACAGCCAATCCAGAAGATCTTCCAGACTGTGGGCGTATGTTGCAAAATCCTGAAATCCAATAACGGCGGCAGCTCCTTTTAAGGTATGAACGGATCGCCGGATCCGGCGGATTTCTTCACGCAGAATGGGTGAAATAGAAATAGTTGTTTTTACCTGGTTATCAAGAACGTTTAAAGAACGCCCCAGATCCTCCAGGTGTTCTTCCGCTTCCTCATAAAAGCTTTCCAGCAGTTGGGGCGGAATCGATTCAGTCCCGACGCCGGATACTGCTGGAAATTGGTTGATCGGTTCCGAGTCGGGTTGCGGGCTTTTTTCAGTTTCGATATTTTCTTCAGCTCTGAGCCCTTCATTTTCCGGAACTGATTCCAGCAGTTTCTTAAGCGCTTGCTCATCCTCCTCCATGGAAAGCCCACGAGTTCGCCTGAAGTTTAATACCGTTTCTTTGAGCATAGCTCGAGACGCCACCCCTCCGTTCATGTACCCGAGGCAATATTCCCTGAACAATTCAACAGTTTTCTGCATAGTATTGAAAGCTTCGCCGCTGAACTCATGTTTACCTGCTATAATACCTTCCAGGTATTCTTCCATCTGGAAGGCTATATGGCTTAATCCGTTCAACCCAACCAAGGAAGACGCCCCTTTTATGGTGTGCACCAATCGATGGCTCTCTTCAAGGGCTTCGCTTTGCCCTGCTTCTTTTTTAAGAGATTCCAATCCATTGATTAAAGTAGGAATATAGCTCCCTACTTCTTCGATAAAATCCTTTATCATTTCAATTTTGGGCGGCATGGACATATATAGCCTCCTTAATCGGGTCGCTCGATTTTATTTCTAATTTTCCATGAAACCTGTCATACGCGGGGAAGATAACAGTTTATCGATGTCAAGTATATTTGTCAGGTTTTCTCCCAAGACGGCCACCTGCAAAATATAGTTCGCCATTTCTCCCTCTCTGTACGGGCTGTCTTGGAGATCAGCGTCTATCTGGTCTATAGAAAGAATGCCCATAATTTCTGTCAACGATGATACCCCACTTTCATGTCTTGATTATGTATGATGAGAAAACGACGTCCCACTTTAGACCCAGTGGAAGAGATGCCAAAAAATGCCTTCAGATTTATAAAGGACAGGATCTCGCCGCGTATATTACTGATACCCAGAACCCAGTTCGGCAGATTCGGCAGCGGTGTAATCTCCGGACGGCGTCCAATCTCAAGGGCGCTGGAGAGCGGAAGTGCAAAAAGTGTTTTCTCCAGGGCCAATAGAATATATTGGTTTTGCAGGGATGTAGGCATTCCATCCAAAGTAGGGGATATTTCTTCTATATTTGTAGCAGGATCAAAAGGGACCGCTGTTTCGCGATCAATTTCGGCAATCAATTCATTTAAAGACAGGATGGTTTGGTCCTGGCCGGCTATTGCCGGCGGAGTGGAGCCTTCTTCAGGCTTGTTGATTGTTTCCATGGTAAATATGCCTCTCAATGGTTTCTACCAGTTGTGCCGGGTCGAAGGGCTTCGTTAGATATGCCGAAGATCCGGCCATCTTTCCCTTAACTTTATTGATAATACCATCTTTGCTGGTCAACATAATGACCGGAATATTCTTAAACTCTGGATTGTCCCTGATAATTGAGAGTATTTGATAGCCGTCCATCTTTGGCAGGATGATATCCAGCAGGATTAGATCGGGTTTGACTTCATTTAACCGGCTCAAAGCCTCGAGCCCATCTCCCGCCTCTATAATTTCATAGCCTTTTTGGCTTAGGGTAATTGATATGACCTTGCGGATGGTTGAACTGTCTTCTACTACCAGTATTTTTCTTCTTATCTTGTCGTGTAATGACATAACCGTCGAATCGGTATCATTAGCGGTTGCCGGCAATTCACTGGATAAAAGCGCTCCGCTGGAGGCCATGTGTTTCAACAAAACATTCAATTGCTTTGAATAAAATTTTTCTTTGGGGGCAAACTTAGCGGCAAGGTCCAGATGGTTCAGTGCTTCCTCATAGTTATCCATGTTGAGATAGACCATACCCAGCCAATAGTGTGCTTGGGAATTATTTTCTCTTTCTATGACCCGGGTATATCTTTCAATCGCTTCTATACGGATCTTTTCGCTGCCTGTGTGTTCCAACTCAAAAAAAAGATCATGGATGAGCAAATGGCATTTGCAGTACGGACACGTAACAGCATCACTTTCCAATGGCACCCAGCAGAACGGACATCGGGGGAAAGGCTCTTCATGCAATCGGTTTTTCACCAGTTGATATTTTTTGACTTCCTCTATGACTTCAGGATCATCCGGTGCAATTTTGAGTGCATTGTTCAATGATCCTTCAACGGCCTTGAAACTCGCAGAAATTCTCGAAAACCACAACCAGCCCTTGAAATTTCGTTTATCCTGCTTTAAAATTTTGCTTAACAATAATTTTGCTTTTTTAAGGTGGTACCCTTCAGCCTTCTGTATGGCTTTGTCTAAAAGATCGGCGTGATCGAGGCGGGTACCATTTTCATCAGCATGGCGGGTGGAGTTAAGCAGGATATGCATTAGCGGTGTATGAACTTTTCTTTCCGTTTGGCAGCTATCTTGTACTTCGGTTTGCACATTTTGCCAGGAAATAATTCTGGTCGCCGCTTTTTCACCGTCGATACCATCGGCTTCAGCATTTACCAACTCTCCTTTGTTGAGATAAAGATATCCAACTTTATTTTTTGACTTCACCTTGAGTGTACAGGTTTTTTGTTCCAGATTAATCAGCTGCAAAAAATTGGCAAGCATAAACCCGCTGATAAAGACCTTTGATTTTTCTTGTCGAGAGTTCATATATTCAATCCCATGATCTCAGTTTCTATTGGGCACTCCTTTATCTTTCCGGGTCGTTGATTGGCAATTTATAACCAAGAATAAAAAGCCGGTTCACCCATTTCATTTTTCAAGGCAATCCGGCTGTCTCTGTGAGACCCATGGCTTCAGGTCCCTGCCTCAAGGCAGGATCGGCTTTTTCCTGAATAATATTTCCTGGTCACGCAAGTCTATTTCAAAGGATATTAATTATTGGCAATAATCAGGGTATTCCAGGCTTATAACCGATCAGTTAAGAGCAGATAAACGCAAAATTCATACCAGTTTTATAAAATTAAAAAATTATCATCTAATTACAGAAGGTTAATCAAGATTTCAGAACGTTTGATTATAACAGCTGCCATAAAACGTCATGGATATGTCAAAAAAACGTCATGGTATATCATTTTACGAGCTAAGATGGGGCGGGCAACATGGATATTTTGTTCCGCCCATTTCTTTTCGATACATACATTGCGCTGTCCGCACGGTGAACGAAACTTTTTATTTCTTCATCTGTCAGATGTTCTACCACGCCGATGCTTACAGTTACTTTCAAAGCTCTGGGATTTGATAACACGTGGGTTTCACTTTCAATCGCTTGTCTCACTCTTTCGGCAACCGCAAGAGCCTTTTCTATTTCAGTTTCAGGCAGAATTATGGTGAATTCATCTCCTGCGTATCTGTAGGCGGTATCTTGCTTTCTAATTGCTGCTTTTATTATGTCCCCGGTACTGGAAAGGACCCTGTCCCCGGATAGGTGCCCGTAGGTGTCATTCAGTGATTTGAAATTATCGATGTCCATCAGAATAAGGGAAAGAGGACGAAAATAACGATTGGATCTATCGACCTCTTGAGCGATATGGCTATAAAACTGTCTTGAATTAAAAAGACCTGTCAAATCGTCTCTAATTGTCAGCTTGGTTAATTCTTCCAATTTGCGGCAATTTTCTTTTTTTTCTGAACAGTTTTTCAGAACGACGTTAATTCTGAGCAGGAGATCTTCTAACCGTATGGGCTTAATAATCAAATCACTTGCTCCACGGGCCATGGCCTCTTCAATGGTATAGTCTAAAGAATAGCCTGTCATAATGATAACGTCGGCATTATAGCTATGCCTTATGATTTTGGTTAACTCTAAACCATTCATGCCGGGCAATTGGACATCCGTAAGAACAATGCCAATTTCTTGATTCTTGAGAATATCAAGTGCCGCTTCGGCACTGATAGCCGTAAATGATTGAAAACCTGATTTTTCAAGAAAGATGTGAATTAATTCACGTATGGCTGTGTCGTCTTCTACAACTAAAATTTTAGGTCTCATATTTCGTAACCGTACCAGGGGTTAAGGATAAAGAAGGCATCAAATACCCGAAGTCCTCGTTAAAAAAATGCTCATTTGCCCAAATAATTGCCAATTTGGTTCCAAATTGTGGATTAGGCCTGACGTAGTTTGACGCTTTTCTCGTAAATACGAATCCCAAATGCAGTCCAGTGACGAGAATGGAACCTTGAACCCCTGAACCTTTGAACCCGTGAACGCCTAACAGATTTGTTATCGG
>PVMK01144915.1_pt1 | contig 29193 bp, 31 predicted proteins | sample 1853481 | NCBI WGS metagenome assembly PVMK01 (sample SAMN08533507, study PRJNA380276) | Marine sediment metagenome, whole genome shotgun sequencing project.
AGGTGCACCGTACATCATGCGCTTGATCTGAGCAAAGTCCTTGCTCCCCTTGCCTTCGACCATGTAGCAGGCCAGGGTGAAGGGCGCACCACCGAATCCGATCAACGGCACCCGGCCTTCAAACTCACGACGCAGGATCTTGATCGTTTCGAGTACATAGGGAACATCCTCTTCCATCACCGGGATGCGCAAAGCGTCGATGTCGGCCTCGGTGCGTACCGGGTTCTCAAACACTGGACCGGGCACAAAGTCGAGCTTAAGACCCATCGGCTCCACCGGCGTGAGGATGTCGGAAAAAAGAATCGCCGCATCAGCATTCAGATAGTCGATTGGCTGAATGGTTACCTCGGCCGCCAGTTCCGGAGTTTTACAGAGTTCGAGGAAGGTGACCTTCTTGCGTATCTTCATGTACTGGGGCAGGTAGCGACCTGCCTGACGCATCAGCCAGACAGGGGTGTAGTCGGTCTTCTCGCCGCGACAGGCTTTTAGAAATGTGTAATCTGTGGACATTAATATGCCTCCTGTATTTGTTTCAGATTCGGGATTTGTGACTAGAGACTGGCTTTACAAGCCCCCAGCCCCCAGCTACTGTTGTTTGGGTGCATTCTCCGCTGCTTCTTTTTCCATGCGTTTGAGCGTGCGTGGCGGAATATAGTTGCAGAACGGTTCCTCTTCCATGTAGTCGCCATAAACAGCGTCAGCTCGAGCACGACAACCACCACAGACATTGATGAACTCACACTCACCACACTTGCCCTTGTACTTCTTGAAATCGCGCAGGTCGTTGAAAGTCTTGCTGTTAAACCAGAGATCCTTGAACGGCACCTGCTTGACATTGCCAACCGAGGAGTGGAAGTAGGAGCAGGGTTTGAGGTTGCCGAAGCAGTCGATCAGACAGATAGTCTGGGCAGCAATACAGCCTTTGCCACCGCCGGTGGAAAAAGTCAGGCTGCGACGCTTGAAATCGACGCCCTCGGCTTTGGCCATCTGCGGCACAACTCGATAGTAGTGCGGCGCACAGGTCGGCCGCATGAGGATTTCGTCTTCACCCTTCTCCTGCTCGTAGTGCCAGGCAAGGATCTCCTCGTAATCCTCTTTTGAGACCAGTTCGTTCATGATCTCCTCACCACGACCTGTCGGTACGATCATGAACATGTACCAGGCAGTGGAACCGATACTCTTGGCGAGCTTGAAAGTGGCCGCAATGTCGTGCTGGTTGCGCTTGGTAAAAGAGGAGTTAACCAGGAACTTGATACCGTTGCGCTTGAGAGTTTCGGCACCACGAATAGTGCCCTCAAAAGCTCCGGGGCAGGAGCGGAAGTCGTCGTGGATCTCGGCAGTCGAACCGTCGAACGACAGCCAGACCATCTTGATATCGGCCTCTTTCATCTGCGCACAGACCTCATCGGTGATCAGAGTACCGTTGGTCGCCATGCACATGCGCAGGCCTTTATCAGTGCCATATTGAGCAATCTCGAAGATGTCCTTGCGCATCAGCGGCTCACCTCCGGAGAGGACCATGACCGGCTTGCTGACCTCACAGATATCATCAATCATCTTGAAGGCTTCTTCGGTACTGAAATCACCGACAGCGGCGTCCATATCAGACGAACAGCGGCAATGAACGCAGCTTAAGTTACAACGTTGTGTTGACTCCCAGGCAATCCACTTGGGAATATATTCTTCTTTTGGCGCCATACCGGCAGCTCCTTTAAAAGTAGTCTTTTGAAAAAAAGATGAGACTCGGGATTAACCCGAGCCGCAAGAGGGTAGTTTACAACAGAGGGAGTAGACCTGACAAGACTTAGTTAGACAGTCATGCAATCCATACAGACAAAAAAAGGCAGCCCAAAAGCTACCTTTTAAGAAACAATACGTTGTGTTGTTTGCCTGCTTATATCAAGAAAAACTTAACCAGGGAAAAGTTCATCAAAAATCTCGGCAACCGTTTCGATTCTCGTCGCCTTCCATGCGTTGGTGCCACAGAACACCAACCCGGTTTCAATATCGCCGCGTTGGGCACGATCGAGGGCATGTACGACACAGAAACGTTCTCCCTCTGACTTGTACGAACATTTACGCAGACAGCCGGTCGGACAGGTCGGCGTCATTTTCAGGTCGCGCTCACGAATCGCTTCGATGTTTGCAACCAGCGCTCTGCCCGGCAGGCCTGCCGGGCTCATAAGCAGGCCGATATCTTCCTCCTTACAGTCCAGATAAGCCTGTTTGAAGGCATCAGCAGCGTCACACTCTTCGGTACAGACAAAACGCGTGCCCATCTGCACACCATCGGCCCCCTGCTGCAGGGCATTCTGAACGTCAGCGCGATCCCAAACGCCACCGGCAGCGATAATCGGGATATCGAGATCCCAGATGTCACGAAAATAGTCTTTGACGCCACGCACGGTCGCGTACTGATCATACTGGCCGGTACCGATATTCTCCAGCTTGTCACCAAGATGACCACCTGCGGTGTCAGGATCCTCAACCACCACGGCATCAGGCAGGCGATTAAAGGCCTTATGCCATTTGCGAGCAATCAACTCGGCAGCCTTGACTGAAGAGACAATCGGCACCAAAGCGACATCCGGCCAGTCAGCAGTCAAGCCCGGAAGATTCAACGGCAGACCGGCACCACTGACAATCAGCTTGGCACCACCTTCGCAGGAGGCCTTTATCAATTCAGCATAATCCGTCACCGCCACCATGCAGTTGGTACCGATAACACCATCCGGAGCGATTTCATAAGCCTTGGCCAGCTCATCTTTAAGGGCCTGAGGCTCAACTGTAAAGTAGTTGTCGCCTGTAAAACTCGGCGCGTTCAAGGCTATCCCGGCCGATGCTATCAGACCGATGCCACCACAACGAGCCACGTTGCCGGCCAGGCGGTGCCCGGAGATGCGAACTGCCATACCACCTTGTATCAAGGGATAGGGAACCTCATGCTTACCGATGCGCATAATCTCTCCTTGGAGTTGTTCATGCAGAAGACAGTTGTTCATATTGAATATCTTTGACCGTCAATTAATTTAGCAAATATGCCCCCTCCTTTTTGTAATACTTCTGTAAAAACATTCGCTTCTTCCCCTTGTCGCTCGCTCGCGGTAATGGTAAATATGGAAATTATGAATTGGCTGAAACGTATTTTCAATCCTCTCATCGCCTTTATCGGCATCCAGCTGGCCTGGGTGCTGGTTGTGATTTTCTGGCTTAACTGGTTCCTTGGCAGTCACCGCAAGCTAAGGGCTCTGGCCGAAAAGTACAGCCCCGAACTACTGGTCGGCGGTCCGGACTGGTTGATTCTGACCGAAGGTCTGCTGCTGCTGATCTCTATACTGGTCGGCGTCTATGTCATCTTCCTTTACTGGACAAGGCAATCGGCTCTGGTCCGCGAGCAACGCCAGTTCATCTCTCAGGTGACCCATGAGCTGAAGTCACCTCTGGCATCCCTGCAATTACACCTGGAGACGCTTCGTCGTCATCAACCACCTCCTGAGCGCCAGGCGGCATTCCTTGAAACCATGTTGAGCGACACCAGCCGTCTCAATGGACTGATTGACAATCTCCTTTCGGCCAACCGGGTCGGTCAGAAACACTGGTTGCTCAATCTGCAAACCATCGACTTCAGTGCCTTCGTGGAGAGCTATTTCCGCGACCGTCAGTTTACCCTGCCCAAGGCCGGTAAATTATCACTGAATATCAAACCCGGCATTTATGCGGCCATTGACCAGGAAGCGATGGACACGGTTTTACGCAACCTGCTGGAAAATGCCGTATTCTATTCCGACAATTCTCCCGTGATTACTGTGTCCCTGAGCAGTGATACAGACAAATGCTATCTGAATTTCGCCGATCGTGGACGCGGCATAGAACTCAAAGAACAGAAAAAAATCTTCAACATGTTCTATCGCATACGTCGCAAGAATGAGAATATCCGTGGTACCGGGCTCGGCCTGTTCATTGTTAATGCCACCGTTCGCCGCCATCACGGCCGGGTCAAAGTGGAGAGCAAGGGAACAGGACAGGGAACAACTTTCAGGATCATTCTGCCACTCACGAAGGCGACCGGAATCGAGGAGGAGTCATGAAGCGGCCTCGCATCCTTCTGGTCGAAGATGAAACGCATATCGCCCAAGGTCTGATCTTCAACCTGGAACTTGAGGGTTTTCATGTCACTCATGCGGAGACAGGAACCGCAGCAACAGAGGCTTTTGGCAGCCGGATTTTCGATCTGGTGGTTCTCGACCTGATGTTGCCGGACAGCCACGGCATTGATATTTGTCGCCAGATGCGCAAATCCTCACCACAATTGCCGATCCTTATGCTTACCGCATTAGGGGAAGAACAGGACCGTGTAAACGGCCTCGAAGCAGGTGCGGACGATTATCTCACCAAACCGTTCAGTCTGGATGAATTCCTGCTACGAGTGCGTGGCATGCTGCGGCGTTCCGCATGGTATCAATCTATGTTCAACAGGGAAGAAGACTACCTGTTCGGCAACAACCGCATCGACCTTAAAAACCTCGAAGCCATCACCAAAAGCGGCAATCTCAGGCTCACTGAACTCGAAGGCCGTATGCTGGAAAGTTTTTTTGCCCACGAGGGTGAGACCTTGACACGGGCCGAACTTCTGAAATCAGTCTGGGGGGATGGCTGAGGACACAGAAACCCGCACGCTTGACAACTTTATCGTTCGCCTGCGCAAGTATTTCGAAACGGATCCGACCAGACCGAAGTATTTTCTGACTGTGCGGGGGCGGGGGTATCGCTTTGTGCGGGAACCTGGGGAGTGAGACAGGAGACAGGAGACAGAATACAGGGGGCTGGGGGCTGGGGGCTGGGGGCTGGGGGGCTGGGGGCTGGGGGGCTGGGGGCTAATTTATTCTGTATTCTGTATGCTGTCTCCTGTATTCTGAGTGTTCGACAAAATTCTTCATCGGCAACGCACAACACAACTTCACATAACTGGAGGAAAGATATGAAAGCAGTTTTAATGGATGGATTCGGTGGTCTTGAGGTCCTCAAAATCGGTGAGGCTGACAAACCGGCCCCGAAGGAAGGTGAAGTGCTGGTCAAGGTGGTCGCCACCTCGATCAACCGCCCCGACCTGGTCCAGCGCGCCGGCAAGTACCCGCCGCCTCCGGGCGACTCGGAAATTCTCGGCCTTGAGGTGGCCGGCACCATAGACGAGCTTGGAGCAGGCGTTGAAGGCTGGAAAGTCGGCGATCGAGTCATCTCCCTGGTCGGCGGTGGTGGCTATGCCGAATATGCGGTGGCTTACGCCAGCCACCTGATGCGTATTCCCGATAGCGTGAGTTTTGAAGAGGCCGCCTGCATCTGCGAGTCTTACATCACCGCGTTCCTTAATATCTTTATGATCGGAGATTTTCAGGACGGCCAGACCGCCATCCTGCACGGTGGTGGTGGTGGCGTCAACACCGCGGCCATCCAACTCTGCAAAGCACTGACTCCCAACAGCAAGCTGATTGTCACCGCTCATCCGTCAAAAATGGACCGGGTGAGTGACCTCGGTGCCGATCTGGTAATCAACTACCTTGAGAACCCGGACTTCACGGAAATCGTCAAAGAGTTCACAGCCAAGAAAGGGGTTGATCTGATTCTAGACCACGTTGGTGCAAAATACCTGAGCCCCAACATGAAATCTCTCGGCTACAAGGGCAAATTGGTGAGCATCGGTGTCATCAGCGGCATCAAGGCGGAACTGAACCTGGCCCTGATGATGGTCAAGCGTCAACAGATTATCGGTTCCGTACTGCGTTCCCGACCGGTTCCTGAAAAGGCCGAGATCGTCGCTGAATTTACCCGGCGAGCCCTTCCAAAATTCGCCGACCGCACCATTGTGCCGATCATCGAAAAGGCTTTTACTCTTGACGAGGTTGTTGAAGCCCATCGCATGATGGAGGAAGATACGCATTTCGGCAAGATTGTGCTGAAGATCGGCTGATGCTATGCGTACAGACTGTGCCCTGAATATTATCCTGATCGGCATGCCGGGCGCCGGCAAGAGCACCGTAGGCGTGCTGCTGGCAAAACGCCTCGGCTACCAGTTTGTCGACACCGACTTACTGCTTCAGACCCAGCAACAATGTCGTTTGCAGCAGATCATTGCACGCGTGGGCCTGAATGCATTCAAGGATATTGAGGCAGACGTCCTCTGTAACCTTAAGACATCACACAGTGTAGTTGCCACTGGTGGTTCAGCAGTATACAGTGGTCGTGCTATGACCCGGCTGAAGAAGCTGGGTCAGCTGGTCTTTATCGACATCCCCCTTGAAGAATTACTCGACAGGGTGAACGATATGGACAACCGTGGTCTGGTGATCGGGCCAGACGAAACTTATGAGCACCTTTACGACGAGCGTCAACCGCTCTACAAGAAGTATGCAGAGGTAACGATTCCCGGCGGCGGGCTGACGGTCGAGGCCGTCGCATCAACAATTGAAAAATGGGTGTGCAGCCAAATTGACGAATAACGAAAATTGCTTCTATAAGGGTTAGTAACTATTCAGAAAAACAAAAAAGATGTCATTCCCGAGGGTGTAATCGGGAATCCAGACTTTAAATCATGGATCCCCGATAGAATCATTCGGGGATGACAGACGTTATTGCTAACAGTTCAGATTGTGCTGATTAATCACAAAGTTTGAACAATATGTCCTACGGAAAATATTTCGACAAAGGCCAGAAGGTTTTCATCAAGCGGATCTTTAACGCTAAGGAAAGACCTTCCCTGGATACCATCACCGGCTATGCCATGCGCAGCCAGCCGATGCAACTTGACCTGGCACTCCCTTATGGCTGCGATGCAGCGGATTACTACCCCTTTGAACCGGGCATGAAATTCGAGGTCCTGACTGACCACAAAGGGATGGGGCTTCGTCTGGAGGCGTCTTTCGTCGAGCGCGTCAGCAGCCAGGATATTCGCTTGCAGTTTGAAGGGCAACCTGGAATTCATATCACGGCGTATCTATCACCGCGTGGACGTCAATGCCTGGGCAGGGATTCGTCGTGGTGAAGGCAATCTCTCTGAAATGCGCCAGCTTTGGGATGAGCACCTCAAGAAAATCAAGTCAGGAGTTTCTGCCGCAGAACTGACCGAATTCAAAAAAAACCTGGTCAATCTTGCCGGTGGCGGCATGCGCCTGCCTCTCCAGGGTCCTGTCAAGATGGCAGAACTGATTCTGATTTACCTCTCAATCGGTGACAAGAAGGGAATTATCTGTGCGCTGGCTGAAACGGTGTGGATCGGGCAGGATCAGGATGACGGACGACAGCAAACCGGCCTGCGTTTTTTAAACATCCTGAAAGAAGATCAGGCTCGCATTGACGTCGTGATTAAAGAACTTCACGAACGTCTGAGGAAAACCGACCAGGAATAATCTTCGCCGCTTGTCGGGCGATCAATAAGCTGACAGCCAGGGTTATCCCCCCTCCGGGATCATTTTACGCAAACGTTCCCAGAGTTGCGCACCGTCACCAGAAAACACACTCTGTTCATCAACCGGCATCACGTACCAGCCCCCTCTTTGCATTTCAACATCCAACTGGCCAGGCGCCCAGCCGGTATAACCGACAAACACCCGGTAATCAATCACCTCTTCGGCAAAATCAGGCCATTCATCAAGCACGCCAACCCCGGTGACATAGAGACTGTCAGCAATTTCATAGGCTGGCTCCGGTGGGTTGTTGCGGACCTTTACCAAGGCAAGCAAGGTCTTTGGCTCAACCGGGCCGCCGTAAGACAGGGTCATCCCCTGCCGAACCAACTTTGACCCTTTCAGAAGGATGCTTGACAATGGCAAACGACTGGGTCGGTTGACAATCAGACCGGCAGTTCCCTGGTCATTATGTTGTATCAAAAGGATAACCCGGTCACGAAAACGTGGGTCAGTAAGCTGCTCGTCGGCGACGAGAAACATCCCCTTGTCCGGCATCAACGCATGGGATTCGTTGGGGACGACAACCAGGGCAAGCAATATGAGACCAAAAAACCGACATCTGATAAAACCGAAGAACAGGCATCTAAAATTCAAAGTCATTGTGGACTCTCCTCATCCTTTGGCAACAGCACCCAGAATCTGGCGGGTTGCTTCATACGCCCGGCCTGTGATCCTGCCTGATCACCCATACCCCAGAAAAAATCGCCTCGGACCCTACCCTTAATGGCGCCACCGGTATCCTGGGCCATCATCAATCGTTGCAACGGCTGATCACTATTCGGCCAAGTGGTCTCGACGAACACCGGCGCACCAAGCTGGATATAGCGCCGGTCTACTGCCAGGCTACGACCAGGTGTCAGAGGGACACCCAAGGCTCCCGGGGGACTCTGAACACCACCATCAAGCTCTCGGAAAAAAACATAGCTCGGGTTCTGGTTAAGCAAGCTGCCAACCTCGCCCGGATTGTTTCTGGCCCAGGCCTTGATATTCTGCATCGACATCTGGTCACGGGTCATGGCACCGCGATCAAGCAGGTATTTACCAATTGATCTATAGGGATGACCATTCTGGTCAGCGTAATTGACCATCACCCGCTCGCCATTATCAAGCAGGATACGGCCTGAGCCCTGGATATGCAGAAAAAACAACTCAACGGGATCGGCAACCCAGAAAAGCTCATGACCAATCAACGGTTGTGTCCGGCCATCGATATCGCTCCGTATCCAGTAAGGAATAACCCGATAGCCTTCGATGCGACCTCGCAGACGGTAATGACTAAGGTCGGGATAAACATCACTCAAGTCGATCACCAGCAGGTCATCCGGACGACTATAAAGCGGGTAGGGATAGTCAGTCGAAGCAATACGACTCCCCTTTAGATCGGGGACATAGTAACCGGTCAGCAAACCCTCGGTGGAACCATTCGATTGGCTGACCTGATGGGGCACAAAATTGCGTTCAAAGAAAGCACGCACCACAAGCTCAGAAGCATGCTCCATGGCTGCGGCCTCTTGGCAAGCTGTCTGCCATTGCGGCCGCCATCGCAACGAGGTACAACTTTTCAGGAAAGCACCAAGAGCCAGGCTCGGATCATCCTGCCGCCAGCCGGAAACCTCCTGCCAGGAAACAGCCTGCAGGGTCGGGACCTCTTCTTCAACGACAGGTTCTGCAACGACGGGTTCTGCAACAACCGACGGAGGCTTCGGCGGACGAGCGCAGGCTGCCAGCAGCAACAGAACGACAATAATCGGCCAGAATAGTTTCTTCATAAGCTCTTTTTCCTTACAGCTTACAGCTTCTTTGCATCAAAACATGTCGACCGGGTCGACATCAACGGTGAGAACCACACCGGCAGGCATCTGCGATCGAAGCTGGCCCAAGTGCTCGATCTGGCGGCGCAAGGGTTCACGGTGCTTCGCCTTAAGCAGGATCTGCATCCGGTGCTTGTTACGCAGCCGCGGCAGAAGACATGGTGCTGGACCGAGGATTTCCACACCGGCGGCTCCAGGCGTCAACCTGGTAGAAATTTGTTCTGCTGCGTTGCTCACCCTGATTTCATCATTACCACTCAACACCAGGTTAACCAGGTAACCGAACGGTGGATAGTCCAATGCCTGGCGTTGAGAGATTTCCAGTGATGCGAACCCCTGGTAATCGTGACGAGCGACATAATCCAGCGCATAATTATCAACCGCATAGGTCTGAATCAAGACACGACCTGGTCGATCGCCTCGCCCGGCCCGACCGGCGACCTGGCTGAGCAAAGAGAAGACCCGCTCGGCGCTGCGAAAATCCGGCAGGTTCAGGGCCGTGTCGGCATTGAGCACTCCAACCAGGGTGACAGATGGAAAATCGTGGCCCTTGGCAATCATCTGGGTACCAATCAGGACATCGATCTCGCCAGCCATCATCTGCCCTACCAGGCGCTGATGGGCACCCTTGCGGCTGGTGGTATCTCGATCCATACGCGCCACCCGCGCAGCAGGGAACTTCTGTCGAATCTCTTCCTCAAGGCGTTCGGTACCCATGCCTTCCGGGAGCAATCGAACACCACTACAGCGGTCGCAGCTGTCCGGCGGGCTTTGACGAAAATCACAGTAATGACAGCGCAGGGAACTCTGTACCTGGGAATAGGTCAGCGTGATATCACAATTCGGGCAACGCAGGGAGGCCCCACAATCATGACAGAGCAGAAAAGGCGCATACCCTCTGCGATTGAGCAGCAACAGAGTCTGTTCTCCCGCTTGCAGAGTTTCTTCCAGAGCCACTTGCAACGGTTCGCTCAACAGGCTCTCGCCCTCATGTTGCGAGAGGTCGACCAGTTGCACCTGGGGCAGTTTTCGTTCGGCGGTCCGCTCAGGCAGCTGCAGGTGAGTCAATTGTCCATCCAGGGCTCTTTGATAAGTTGTCAGAACCGGTGTTGCACTGCCCAGCAACACAACGGCCTTATCCATCTGGCCACGCATCAGCGCCAGATCGCGAGCATTGTAGCGAAAGCCCTCCGACTGTTTGTAACTGCCGTCATGCTCTTCATCGACAACAATCAGTCCCAGGACCGGAAGCGGCGCAAAGACCGCAGAACGTGCCCCGATCACCACGTCGATATCACCCCGCACCACCTGCCGCCAGGCATCATAGCGTTCGCCATCAGAGAGCCCGGAATGCAGCACGGCCAGACGCACATCATCTTCCTGGAACCAGCTACGGAAACGTGCGACCAGTTGCGGCGTCAAGGCAATTTCCGGAACCAGGACCAGAGCCTGTCGACCCAGCTTGAGAGTTCTGGCAATAGCCCGCAGATAGACCTCGGTTTTACCGCTGCCGGTGACACCGTGCAGAAGGAAAGAACGAAAAGATGCAGGGCCGTCCAAAGCCTCTTCGACCTGGTTTACTGCCTGCTGCTGGGCAGGGTTGAGGACAACGGCCTGATGGTCATCTACAGCAACTTCGGCAAAAGGGTCCCGGCACCGCTCGATCTCTTCAACCTGTATTAAACCCAGGGCTTCCAATCGCTGCAATACGGCATGAGGCGTCGAAAACTGCTGGCGGAGCTGACTCAGAGTGACTTGATCGGCAGATCGGATAAAACTGAGGACCTCACGCTGTCGCGCACCTTGCGGTTGCTCTTCACAGCTCGTCGTCTGATAGAGTTTATCGCTCAAAACCGTGGGTTTGCTGTCCAGAGAAGAAAGCCCGGCCGGCAGCGCCGTTTTGACGGCCGCTCCCGGAGGATGGGCATAATAACGTGCCGCCCGCAGGTAAAAAGCGGCATGACGGGCATGGAACAGAGGGTGGGGATCAATGACTTCGAGGATATTCTTTAACGGTATCTCACCGGGTTCTATCCAGCCCATAACGTAACCGACCACCTGACGACGGCCGAGAGGAACACGAACACGCATACCGATACGAACGTCCTCCACCAATGCCGCAGGGATTGCATAACTGAGCGTTTTATCGAGAGGCGCAACAACGGCAATCTCTGCAGCCTGCGCCTGTTGCGTAGTAGAAGTCACGTAAGGCCTGGATCATTGAGGTCAATAAATATACAGCTTACGGCTTCATTCAATCTGCATCCACATGAGCCACGAGCTGGCCGGCAAATTCCCGACACTCACGAAGATCGTCTTCAGTCGGTGAAAATCTCAGCTTCAAACCGGGGACCGGCAGCTTGAACCGCAGTCCCTTCAAGCGCTCTTCAACCAACTTGACCGCTTCGCCGCTCCAGCCGAAAGAACCGAATGCTGCGGCAATCTTGGCCTTCGGCGTTACCAGGGAGAAGAGGGATAAAGCATGCCAGACCTGGGGCGGGGCGTCTCGATTAATCGTCGAGGTTCCGACCATAATCAGGTCAGCCAGTTCCAGTTCATCGCGCAGGTCGCTGTCCCGCATTTCGCACAAGTGCAACTCTACGACATTGAAATTTTTCTCTTCAAGTTCCTCTCGCATGGCAGCCGCCATGCTGCGGGTCATACCATGTGATGACAGAGTCAACATCAGGGCCCTGGGCTTTGGCTGAGCTGGTGGCAGTGCTGACCAGCGCCGATAAGCATCCACCACGGCACGGGGATCGATACGACGGATCGGCCCATGAGAGGGACAGATCATCTTAAGTTCCAGCTCATCAACTTTGGCAACAGCAGCACGCACTTTCTCCTTGAAGGGGCGCATGATGCAATCGAAGTAGAAGTGGAAATCTTGTGAAAAATCCGGGATTTCGTCATCAAAGAGCTTTTTGGCACAATAATGGGCACCAAAGGCGTCGCAGGGAAAGAGCACTGCATCCTCGACCAGGTAAGTAAACATGGTGTCAGGCCAGTGCAGGTAGGGCGCCAGCATAAAACGCAAGGTCCGACCGCCAAGATCAATCTCGTCACCGTCACTGACCACCTGGGCATTAAACGGTCTGTTCAGCAGTTGACTGAGGAAATTCTGGGCCGGACGGCTGCAGTAAACCGGCAGGTCAGGGCGTTTTTCAAGCAGGCGGACCAAGGCACCTGAGTGGTCCGGCTCGGTATGATTGATGACGACCAGATCAATCTGGTCAAGACCGCAGGCTTCTTCAACCTTGGCGAAGAATTCATCCGTAAAGGGGGCCTTAACGGTGTCGATCAAAGCGGTTTTCCGTTCGCCACGAACTATGTAAGAATTATAGGTCGTGCCGTTGTGCGTCGGGAAAAGTTCATCAAACATTTCCAGCTCGGCATGTCTGACACCGACCCAGAAAACATTGTTGGTGACCTCCTGGTATTGCTCCATAACGTGTATCGCCTTTCCTTTTAGATATTGATCGCTTACTATTGTCGAATCATGCAAGTTTTAAAGATAATACAACCGAGCCATTCTGGCAACCACAGCTCGACAACTTTCGGCAGGTTCGTATGACTTTTTCTTCCCGCCAGCGACAAGGAGTGAGCAGACGCCGACTTTTATCACTCGGCGCGGCTGGTATAGCCGGAACCTTTCTCGCTGATACCTTGTGGTATGAACCACAAGCGCTGCAGATAGAGAGAATCCCCCTGCCTAGTAACGCTCCTGGAGGCAAGGTCCGTTTGCTACAGATCAGCGACCTGCACTTAAGCAGTTTCAACAGCTACTTCGAAAAGGTCACCAGGCTGGTTGCCGACATACAGCCGGACTTGATTGTTTTGACTGGCGACTACCTTGAACAAGAACGCAACATCCGGGGCGTATTGAGTTTCATGAAAAAGCTCAAGGCGACTCACGGTATTTTCGCTGTACAGGGAAACTGGGAATACTGGTCGCGGCTGGAGGGAGAAAACCTGCGCAGACATTTTTCCGGAGTCGGGGTGAAACTGCTGATCAATGAACGGGCAGATCTGGAGATCAATGGACGCGCCTTGTCGATATTCGGCCTGGATTACCCCTCATCGACAGATCATTTGCACCAGCTACAGAAAGAAGTCGACCCTCAGCGTTTCAACCTGCTTTTGTCTCACGTTCCGGCCTTTGCCCACGAACAGCTCAATGAACGCATTGACCTGGTTTTGAGTGGGCACACTCACGGCGGCCAGGTTCGCCTGCCACTGCTGCCGCCATTCTACCTGCCACGCTATTCCGGCCGCTTCGTCTCCGGATTCTACCAGGTCAGCCAACACCGGATTCCACTTTATGTCAGTCGCGGTGTCGGCACCAGCGTCTTGCCTTTAAGGTTCCTCTGCCGACCGGAGATTGGTCTTTTTGAGCTGGGTGGCTAGTCCAACAAGCTCCGCAGACGATTAATCTCGGCGACCAGTTTGCCGAAGCCATCACCCGTGAGGCTCTGGGCACCATCACAAAGCGCCCGGTCCGGGTCAGGATGAACCTCCACCATAACCCCATGCGCACCGACTACGATCGCCGCTTTAGCCATCGGTCCGACCAGGCTGCGTCGTCCGGTTGCATGGCTGGGGTCGACAATAATCGGCAGGTGACTCATTTCTCGAATCAGGGGGACAACACTCAGGTCGAGGGTGTTGCGAGTGGCTTTTTCGAAAGTCCGGATTCCCCTTTCGCAGAGGATGACACGCGGATTGCCTTCGGCGAGGATATACTCGGCAGCAGAGAGAAACTCTTCAATAGTGGCGCACATGCCCCGTTTGAGCAGGACCGGATGACCGATTTTACCGACTTCCTTGAGCAGGTCAAAGTTCTGCATATTGCGAGCACCGATTTGCAGGACATCTGCATAACGACAGATCGTTTCAAGCTGTTCGATACGCATGACCTCGGTAATCACCGGCAGGCCTTCAGCATCACCTGCCTGGCGCAGATATTTCAAACCCTCAAGTCCCAGGCCCTGGAAACTGTGCGGACCGGTACGCGGCTTGAAAGCGCCGCCACGCAGCATTTGCGCACCGTGCTCTTTAACCAGACGGGCGGCAGACATCATCTGCTCCTCACTTTCCACTGAACAAGGACCGGCGATCAACACCGGCGGCTGGCCATCGCCGAACTTGACACCACCCGCTTCGATGATCGAGGACTCGGGATGAAAATCGCGCGAGACCAGCTTATACGGTTTACTGACATGGATCACCTCACGAACTCCGGAGAGTTCACGAATAGCGGTATCATCAACATACCCCTGGTTACCAAGAACGCCAATGGCAGTCCTCAAGCTACCGGGAATCGGTTCAGCAGTCAGGCCCATGGCTTCTACAGCGTCTGTAACCGCCTGAACCTGCTCATCCGTTGCCGAATGATGCATAACTATCAGCATGAAAAATACTCCTTAGATTTTATTTTTGCCTTAAAGCTTACAGCCTTATAGCTTTGCAGCTTTCTAGCCTACTTGGGCCATGGAATGATTTCAAGCTCTTTCCCTCTTTCCCGGCTTGGCGAACGGCTTAATTTTCGCTATGCTGTCTGAACAGGACAAACAAGGGAACGTCATGTACCGTTCATTATTAATTATCGGGACCATTTTTCTACTGGGTCTGACGACTTTACCGGCCGGCAGCGAAGAACAGTATGATGGACAGGCTCGCAAGCTGATCAATTCCCAGGGCTGCAAAGCCTGTCATGCTCTGGAAGGTGACGGCGGCACCATGGCCGACAGCTTCGAGAAGATCCGCACACGCCTTTCCCGTACAGAGGTCCGCCTGCAACTGGTCAACCAGGAACGAAAGCACGGTAACGATAAGATCCCGGATTTCAGTCACCTGTCAGAAGAAGAAATTACTGCTCTGGTCAACTTCATACAGCCGGTGCCATAACAGGACTCCCATGCGGAACATAAGATGACACAACGAATTATCCCAATCCATTCCCCTGCTTTTATTATAGACAAAGCCCTGGACAATCCCTTGGACTGGGCAGCCATCTTCGGCAACAGCCATCCTCTGGCCCTGGAAATCGGCTGCGGTATTGGCCACTTCGTCCTTGAACAGGCCCTCAAACAACCGGAGATCAACTTTCTGGCCATCGATATTTACAACAAGGGGTGTTTAAAAACCTGCGCAAAAATTGATGATGCCGGTTTGGAGAATGTTCGTGTCATGCGCGTTGAAGCCCGCTGGCTGATGGCAAAAGGGCTGCAACCGGAGAGTCTGGACGCCGTCTATATCAACTGCCCGGACCCCTGGCCAAAGAAGCGACATAGACGCAGGCGCCTGGTCAACCGTGATTTTCTCGAAACCCTGGCTCACTACCTGAGACCGGGCGGTGATTTCTTTTTCAGTACCGACTTCGACGATTATGCCGAAGATGTCGCTGCGCAAATTCGTGATTTGCCCGGTTATCGCAACAAGCTGCAATCAGACTGGGTACACACCATGCCCGGCTACCCGATCTCCAAATACATGCAGCGTTTTATCGATAAGGGCCAGCATATCTATTTCATTCACCATCAGCGCGATATAGCTGTGACACGTCACGACCTGCCCGCTACGACTGTGCAACGCGGCTTTCGCGTCGACTGGAAAAAAGCGGAAAATGACTAAATTTCTCACTTCAAAACTTCCAGGGACGGGAGGCGTCATCCGTCGGCAACCGGAAGATTTCCAGGTTGATGAGATCCCTCTTTACGAACCCTGTGGAGCAGGTGACCATCTCTACCTGAGGGTCGAGAAGTCTGGACTGACCACCTATGATCTGCTTCGCGAACTGGCCAACGCTCTCAACTGCAAGGAGCGCGACCTTGGTTATGCCGGGCTCAAGGATGCCCGGGCAATGACCCGACAGACTGTCTCCGTGCCATTACGCAAGCCTGACGACGTCAAAGGACTGGAGATCCCCGGTGTAACTATCCTTTCAGCGTGCCTGCATCGCAACAAACTGCGCCCCGGACACCTGGCGGGCAATCGTTTTCGAATTCGCATCCATCAACCTAACCCAGGGGGCTTGCAGCGCGCCGAATCAATTCTTGGTGTCCTCGAAGAGACTGGTGTGCCCAATCGCTTTGGCGACCAACGTTATGGCGCTCTGGGTAATTCTCACCGTATCGGCAGAGCAATACTTCGTGATGACTACAGCGGCGCCATTGACGAAATTATCGGCGACCCGGCAAAGATCATCCACGCCGGCTGGCAACAGGCATCCGAAGCCTACCACAGTGGAGATCTGGAGACAGCGATTGCAAAACTGCCTCGTCATTGCAGACCGGAACGTCGCCTGCTCGAAATGATCAGAGCCGGCAAAAGTCCGCGTAAGGCCGTACGCGCCATACCCCGCAAGCTGCTGAGACTCTACCTTTCTGCGTACCAGTCGAGCCTCTTTGATCGCCTGGTCGATATGCGCATGGACACCCTGAAACAGCTTTTTCTCGGTGACCTGGCGTACAAACATATCAATGGCGCCTGTTTTCTGGTCACCGACCCGGACGTTGAACAACCACGGGCCGAGAGTTTCGAAATCAGTCCAACCGCGCCTCTTTACGGCTATAAGACCAAACTTGCCGAAGGCCAAACCGGCCTGCTCGAGCAGAGTATTCTCGACCAGGAACAGCTCACCTTAGAGTCGTTCCATCTCTCGGATGGATTGGCCATGTCAGGCGAACGGCGCCCCCTGCGAGTGCCGATTCAGGTATCAGAATGCGTTATGGACAAAGAGGATTTACTGCTCTCCTTCTCATTACCGAAAGGCTGCTTCGCAACAACCGTACTTGCCGAAGTCATGAAAACAGAGGTTCTTGCTTGAGATTGGCAAAACCTTTGCATTTGCACTCATTTGCACTCATTTGCTGATAAAAGGGCCACACTAAGTAACAAGCCGTTCCCGGAGGGAAACTAATCAGGAGTTCAAAGCATGTCGCAAACCAACGGACACGAACCCCCTCAACAGGGATGATCTCCGCATCAACTTCTTCCGCCCACGTCCCGGTTTCATGCGCAAAGAAGTCACAATTATCTGGATCACCCTTGCCGCCTGGGCAATCATGGTCTTCGGCATGCCGATTTACCTGGCAACAACTTACAGCGACCCGGCCAGCACCCTGGCTGAAGTTTCTTATACCTTTGGCGTGCCATCCTATTTCTGGTTCAGCAGCCAGTTTCTGATCCTCTGGTTTATCTTTCTCTGTTTTTTCTTCAACGTCCTGATCGACTGGCTGAGTTCCAGTTATCGCAGGCGGCGCTAAGTAATGATAGAATCCTCGGTTAAATACACACCGTTTTTCATGCTGATCTGTGCCCTTATTTTTTCCCTGGTCATTGGTTTACTGGCCCGGCGTCACAATAAGAGCGGCTACGGTACCCAGGTACGTTCGATCGGCCATGCCAAGATCGGTGCCGCAATCGCTTCAAACTGGATGAGTGCTGCATCCTTCCTCGGTATTGCCGGAGTCTTTTTCCTGCACGGCTATTTTGCATTCGCCTATATTCTTGGTTGGACAGGCGGCTACGTACTCCTGCTGGTGCTGATGGGCAGTCAACTTCGCCGGTTCGGCAAGTATACGGCTCCGGACTTTGTCGAGGCACGTTACGACTCTTCGGTGGCCCGGGTTTTTTCTGCCGTGATCGCGATTGTCATCGCCCTGATCTACTGTGTTGCCCAATACAAAGGGATCGGTCTCATCTTCGCCTGGATGTTCGGTATCGACTACACCCAGGCGCTGCTTTTAGGCATCTTGGTCACATTTGTCTTCCTTACGGTTGCAGGAGCTTTAAAGGCCACACGCAATCAGCAGATGCACTACCTGGTCCTGATCCTCTCTTTCGTGATCCCACTGATGCTGATCGCAAAAAAACTGGGTTACAACTGGCTTGTTCCCCAATTCAGCTACGGCAGTGCTCTGCAAGATCTGCCGGAGAAAATCTCCAGGGACTATCTTTTCCCCTGGACTTTCGGCACACCCTACGAGTGGATCGCACTCTGCTTCACTCTGATGGTCGGGACTGCGGGGCTGCCACATGTGCTTTCACGTTTCTATACGGTCCCCAATAACCGTGACGCCCGCTGGGGAGTGGTCTGGGGTCTCTTCTTTATCGGCCTGCTCTACTGGAGCGCGCCGGCTTTCGGTGCTTTCGCCCGATCCTGGCTGACGACATCAGGTACCACTCTTGATCCGGCTGCAGCTAAGGCTCTGGCAGATATTATCGTCATCAAGACCGCCGAGTGGGTCGGACTCAACAGCATCCTGGTCGGCGTTCTCGCCGTCGGCGGCGTCCTCGCTGCCATCAGTACAATCATTGGATTACTGGTCTCAGCTGCCGGAGTGGTTTCCTATGACATCTATTATCGCTTGATCAATCCCAATGCCAGCAAACGCCGCCTGACGCTGGTCGCCAAAATCACGACCCTGATTCTTGCCCTTCTGGTCCTGGTGATTGCCGTCAATCCTCCAGGACTGATCGCCCAGATCACGGCAGTCGCCTTTGCTCTGGCCGGCAACACTCTCTTTCCGGTCTTCCTGCTGGGCATCTGGTGGGACCGGGCCAACAAACACGGAGCCGTTGCCGGCATGCTGGTTGGAACCCTGATCACCTTTGCGCCGATTCTGTTCGGCAATCTGATCCCGATATTACCCAAGGTGCTGCCGCCGACATCTTCAGCTCTCATCGGTGCACCGGTTGTCATTTTAACGATAATTATTGTTTCCCGCCTGACGCCGCCTCCACCAGAACACTTGAGGCGTTTCCTGGTCGAGAAAGTTCACAGACCCTGAGACTGACCATTAGATTGTGTGACGGGCCATTGATTGTGTGACGGGCCATTAATTGTGTGACGGGCGTTGGTCCCCATGCCGGTCTTACTGTAACGTGTCGAAAAAATTAAAATGACGTTTTATTGCAACGTCGACGATTTTATAAAATGAAGTTGATCTTATCCGCAGGAAGTCTTTATACCTTACCGCCGACCCAGGTCTTTGAAATGGCCAGGAATGTCGGTTTTGACGGCGTGGAAGTCATCATCAATCATGACTATGCCGGCTCGAAGCACCTCGAACACTTACAGGAATTACAAAGCATCTTCCCGGTGCACTCCATTCATGCTCCTTTCTTTGAGGTCGATGGCTGGGGCGATAAGATGGATCAGTTAAAACGCTGCGCAGAGCTGGCACTGAAAGCAGACGTTCCCCTGATCAACTTTCACCCGCCAAACTGGCTCTTTTTTGAATTCAAGTTCTGGAGATGGCTGAAGAAAATCAAAGATTTCCAGTCTGAGATCGGCCAGGATGGTGTGCTGGTCACCATTGAGAACATGCCGTGCCTGCCGCAGTTCATCAAAGTCAACCCCTACATGCTGGCAAAGGTCGATAATATGGTGCGCTTTATGGAGGAGCGGAACCTCTATATGACTTTCGATACCGCTCACTGCGGTTCAATGCGCACCGATTTCCTCGGTGACTTCCACCAATTCTACGACTCGGGTCGGATGCGCAACATTCATTTCTCCGACTACGGCAACGGCCAGGAACACCTCCTGCCAGGTCGTGGCGCTCTCCCTTTGACCCGTTTTCTCAATCTCTTGAGGGAAACCGGATACAATCACGCATTGGTACTGGAACTCGCACCTTACGAATTCCCAAAGGAACTGGAAATGATCGAGGAAACCTTGATTGAGCTCTTCGAATATCTGTGCAAGGAGACCCGACACCCTTCACTCAGGAGCGGGCAAGCGGCAGGATAAAATCAAAACTGCATCAGCAAACGATATAATCAGCGCACAATATAAACTGAGCAGTGGGCGTGAAGAGCTATTTTTGCGGAAACACTCCCTAACAGGGTACGCTTCACGCGACCTTTTCCAGAAGAACCAACCACGATCACATCACAGTTCTTTTCCTCGGCCATCAGCATCAGTTCTTCGGCAGGATCTCCATACGCGACCAGCGACTCCAACTGAACATTGGACTCTGCAGCGGCTTTCTCGACCACATAATAGAGGCGGTCTCGTTTTTCCTGCCAACCGGGCATTTCAGTCGCAGGTTTATCGGGGAAAAAATCAGTAAAAGTGGGTGTTTTCATACTGGGCAGAACCAGAACAGCATAGAGCTGACTTTTGAACTTGGTACCGGATATCGAGGCCAGACGAACAGCCTCCTCTGCCGCCTTATCAGATTGCGGTGAACCATCAATAGCAACGATAATTTTTTTACTGAGTGTCAACATATTGAGCCCCTCCTGCAGCCTGTCGGACTATCTGAACGGAAATGAAAAGCCATCAAACTGAACTTACCTGCCGGTCACCGATGTGTCAACCGCACATGCCATCAATGTGTCAACCACCAGATATTTACGAAAAGCAACTAATCTGTTTGACTTCTATAAAACACTATTTTAAAATCTCTCAGAAAGATGGAACGGAAACGGGAGGGGAACTCCACATCGCAACCATTTGTCGCACAAAAAACCATTTGATCTTGACAGCTTCCCGCGATTTCGTTAGAAGATACGGTTTGCATTTAATGCCTCTCAACTAATTATCAATGAAGGATTTTCAGACAATGGCCAAAAAAGAAAAGTCCGAATATATCATCCAGGCAGTCTCGCACGCTCTCGACTTGCTTGAGCAGTTCCATGACGATGTCGATGAACTCGGTGTGACCGAACTCAGCAAACGCCTGAAGCTGCATAAAAATAATGTTTTCCGCCTCCTGGCAACTCTCGAGTCACGCGGCTATATCGAGCAGAACAAAGCCACCGAAAACTATCGACTCGGACTCAAGTCGCTGGAACTTGGTCAAACCTTCATTAAACAGATGGGTCTGTTGCGTCAGGCAAAACCGACACTCGAAAAAATGGTTGCCAGCTGTAACGAAACCTGTTACGTCGCCATTTTTAAAGAGGGCCATGCCGTCTACCTCGATATGGTGGAAACAGACATGACCGTACGCGTTGTCTCCCGAGTCGGTTCACGCCTGCCATCATACTGTACCGCCGCCGGCAAAATTCACCTAGCCTACATGTCTGAGGATGACATCAACGAGGTCCTGCCGGAAGAGGAGTTTCAAACTTACACTGACACGACCATTGCAACACGCAAAGCACTCAAGAAGGAGCTGGAGGAGGTTGCCGAGCAGGGTTATGCCGTTGACAATGAGGAGCTTGACCTGGGTGTTAATTGCGTGGCAGCACCAATCCGTGATTATACCCGTAGAATTGTCGGCTCTATCAGCGTCTCAGGGCCGACTATGCGCCTTGGGGAAGAGCGCATTGCCAATGAACTGGTACCCTTGGTCTTGCAAGCCTCCGAAGAGCTTTCAACCAGGCTTGGTTATCACAATTAATCTTTCAATGTTCAAGCTCAAAGCCCCTGCACTCCTGCAGGGGCTTTTTTGTGGTTTATACCGACCTGAGTCTCATCCATAGAATTGACACCAAGCACTCGAATGTTATGCTTATAGAGAGATATTTTCCAGTAAAACAAGGGGCTTAAAGGGTTATTAATGACGTCGACAAACCGTCATTTCAACTGTTCGGAAACAGATTCCGGCTGCCGGGCGATCCGTCACGACTCACGCAATATGGGAGTTGTTGATCCGCAGGATTTACCTTTTATGCTCTGTCCACCCGGGGCGGAAACTGCCGTACTGCTGGTTCATGGGTTCACCGCAACTCCCTGGGAGATGCGCCCCCTCGCAGAATTCCTTGCTGAGTACGGCATTGCCAGCCTGGCTGTCCGTCTTCCTGGACATGGGACCTCGCCTGAAGATCTTGCCGATCGGTGTTGGGAAGAATGGTTTAGCGCTGTTCTTGATGGCTATCAGATTCTCAGCAAGGGATTTCAATCAATTCACGGGATGGGGATGAGTACCGGTTGTCTGTTGTTGTTGACTCTGGCCAAAGACAATCCCATAGGCGGGTTAGTTCTTTTTTCCCCCCTACCTGCGCGTTCTGCACAGGCTTGCACCCTACGCCGGATGGCTGCGGTGGATCAGGCCTTACCATGTAAAAGCTGCGGACCAGGGATTAAATGAGCGTTGTTACAACCGCAGACCAGTTGCCGGCATTCACCAGATCAATCGGCTGATACAAACGGTTCGCAGCCAGCTGGCACACATTTTCTGTCCGGTTCTGGCTTTTAATGGCGACGGCGACCAAACAGTGGACGTCAACAGTGGACGTCAGCTGGTGGATTTACTGGGTAGTCCTGTAAAGATTCACGCGCAGTATGGCCCTGATGTTCCACACGTCCTGACCAGCGAAGAAAACCCCTGTCGCTGGTCGATGTTTGTCCAGGCGGCACGGTTTGTTCAGGGACTCGACAACCCAAATCCAGTTGTAAGGTAATGATAAAGAGCCGCAACCATGGCACGAGTTTGTTGTAAAGACCCGGAATTATCAATCACGAAGTCGGCCTTCTGAACTTTATCAGCCTGAGTCCACTGGGCAGCAATACGTTGCCTCGCCTCTGCATCACTGAGATTGTCCCGCCGCAGAAGCCTTGCCATTCGTATGGCCGGGTCGATTACCACCACCAGCACCTGATCAACCCGGCTCTCTGCTCCAGCTTCAAAAAGCAAGGGCACTTCATAAACAACCAAATCATGCGGTGAACTTTTCAATTCGGCCAGTCGACTTTCGGCCAGATGTGCAATCGCCGGGTGAGTGATCGACTCAAGTTGTCGTCGGGCGACAGGATCAGCGAAAACTTTTTTTGCCAGCACTTCTCGATTCAGACTCCCACCCGGAGTCAAGATATCCAGGCCGAAGGAGTCAACCAGTTTAGACAGCGTCGGACTTCCGGGATTAACAACCTCTCTGGCAAGGAGGTCAGCACTGACCAGAATAGCTCCGCAGTCGGCAAAACAGTCGGCAACGAAACTTTTACCGGAGGCGATGCTCCCTGTAAGGCCAAGAATCATGATAAAACTTCTCCTGAAATCGGCCCCAACAAACCGAGATGAACCGGGCCGGATGCCGCGATTCAAACCGGCGGCGGCATCAGTGTGCCAGTCTACCATACTGAAAGCTTAGCGGCCTGTCGAAATATCGATGAACTGAACTGGTCAAAGCGTATAAAATCATTTAAACTGTCGTGAGGTTTTGTCTCTGGCAGCAAATTGCCAGAAGAGGTAAGGATCGGAAACCAGGACATGCAGAATTCCAGCGAACTTCATAACCTGATAGCTGCCGCTCTCACCGGAGTGGTCAAACAGATTAAGTCCATCAGATACTATCCACCCAGGCATCCGGCCCTGCAGGCTACAGCAAAGGAAAGTCTGCGTGGCTTTGAGCCGATCCTTACCGGCGGCAATCATCTCTCCCTGATTGTACGCAAAGAGGGCTTTCTATTCGATGACAGCCAAGTCTCCAGAAGCAATCAGGTTCTCGTACAACTTGCCAACTTCTGTTTTGCCAGACGAATTCAACACCTGACATTCCTTGCCGACCTCAACAGCGGCGATTTGCACCATTTTGTTCATTATCTGCTGCTCGACCCACAAATCATCCAGAAACAGGGAGGCATCCAGGTGATTCTGGAAAAAGCCCGCCTGACCACAATCTGGGCCAATATCCGCGATCTGGATGATATCCTGCAGCGCAGGGAAGAGATCGAGGGTTTACCTGAGGAGCCGGATTTTGATCCGGCCGCAGTCCTCACCGAAGATGATGGTACCGACGAGGCTCAAACCAGTGCCATAAACCTGGAAAAGCTCCTTACAAAGATGGAGCAGGAGAAAGAGGATGCCCGTTTCCAACATTCCATCCAGGAGCTGATTCCCCTGCTGCGCCTGCAACTCATCGAGGAACAACGCGCATTAGTGTTACGGGCCTTCTTGCTTCTATGCCGCTGCGCCACAGTCAAGCAGTATTCCGGTGAACGCAAGCAAAGTGCACTACAGGCTCTTGAACAGTTATCGACTGACGAGATGACCAGTTACCTGATTTCCTTCCTGTTTGCAGAGGAGGCCGAGCAGAAAACCCGTGACACGCTGACCAAGGTCCTTGCCTTCATCGGCAGCATGATTGCCAGTCGTCTGATGGAAATTCTGGCTGACGAAAAAGTGGCCTCAAAACGCAAGCTGTTACATGAAATTCTGGTCCGCAGCGGTACAGCCTCCCTGCCGATTTTCTACGAATATCTCGATGATGATCGCTGGTATGTGGTGCGCAACGCCGTTGCCATCCTCGGCAACATACGCAGCCAGGAATCCCTGGCGCAGCTGACCCCCCTGTTGCAGCATGATGAAATCCGTGTGCGCCGAGAAACAATTCGCGCCCTGACAAAAATCGGTGACAAACGGGCTGTTAAAATCCTGATTCAGACTGCAATTGCCGATGATCAGGAGTTGCGCCGCCAGGCAATCCTCTCCCTGGGAGCTATTCGCGCAACCGGCGCCGTACCGACCTTGCTGACCCTGCTGAAGAAATCGGACTGGAGCCAGCGTGCCATTGACCTCAAAAAGGACGTGATTCGCGCTCTCGGAGAAATTTGTGATCCTGAGGCCATCCCTGAACTGGTACGGGTTGTCAGAAAAAAAAGCTGGCTGCACCGCAAGCTTAATGATGAACTACGCATAGCCGCAGCGACATCGTTGGGTGATCTTGCCGATGAAAGTACGCGTGATGTCCTGGAAAAAACCACCCATGACCGTATGCCAACGGTTGCCAGAGCAGCCGCTCAGGCCCTCAAACAGCTGGACAAGGCGAACAAATGAACGTTGATAAAATAAAACAAGTGGTACAGGTTCTGGCGGCAGCCATCAAGGGGTTACGCCTCTACGCTGTTGACCATCCAGCCACAATCAAGCAGGTCGAGACTCTCCAGAATGGCCTGTTCGGCCTGTTACAACACAAGAAAGTGATCAAGATGGGGGTTCTGGAGGGAACCTTGTTTGTCGAGGATTACCTCTTCATGCAAGAGGTTCAGGCGGCTACTGAAATCGCCAAACTTTTGGAATCCCACAACTTGGTCGGCTTTGAATTCATGGCCGGACTCTCGGCTGACGAGATTAAGTCTCTGCTGCACCTGTTGCACTCCGGCGGTGGTAAAGGGCAGGATTTTGCCGACAGTCTGGTATCGCTGGGAGTCAAAAATATCCGCGCGCTTGCCGCTGAAGACGAAGAGGACGACGATCAGCATCCACGCAAAGTATATCGCAAGGCACTCAAAGTTGTTGACCAGCTTTTTCATGATGTCCGCATGGGAGAAATCCCTTCGTCAGCTGAAGCTATCAAGGTTGTCAAGAGTATGGCTCAGATAACCATGACGGAGCCCCACGCCATGATGGCCCTGTCAATGCTCAAAGATTACGACAACTACACATTCACTCACTCTGTCAACGTTTCGGTCATTGCTCTCGCCGTCGGCCGAGCCTGTAACCTTACAGAGGAACAGCTGAAAACTCTTGGACTCGGCGGTTTGCTGCATGATCTCGGAAAATTGCGCATTGATGTCGGTATCATCACCAAACCGGGGCGTCTGACCGACGCTGAATTTGATGCTATCAAAGAACACCCCGGTTTCGGTGCTGACATTGTTCGCGAAATGGAAGATATCACCCCCGAAGTCATGCAGATTGTCATCGGCCACCACCTTCGTTATGACCGTTCCGGTTATCCTGCAAACGCGATTGGCGATAACATCTCACCGCTGGTGGATATGACAGCGATCGCCGACGCCTACGACGCCATGACCACATTGCGCTCTTACCAGCGCCCCTTCACTCCACGTAAGGCGATTGCAAGGATCAAAGACGTCTCCGGCTCCTCTCTGCATCCGGAATTTGTCATGCACTTCGTTGACTCTCTGGGGGCTTACCCGGTGGGCAGTCTGGTACGCCTCGACAATAATGAGATCGGACTGGTCGTCAAAGTTGACACCCACGACACCAGCCTGGTCGACATTAAGGTGATCTTCAATCCTGCCGGTACACTCCTTGAGGAACCTTTCGTGATGCAGCTGCACCCGAATCAAACGCGTCGCATCGTTGCCGAAGTCGATCCACACACCAAGGGGATCGATGTAACGGACTTTTTTGATTTTGACACACAGTAAATAATAAAGGCCGGAAGATTTCTCTTCCGGCCTTTATTTGTTACTTCACCAGCACCCAGTCTCCAGAAACCAGCCCCTGTTACTCCCCCTTCAACGGCAACTCGTTTAATGCCTGCACAGCAGCAACACGGGCTGTCGCCCGGCTATCCTGAGTCAATTTCATCAGCGGTTTGACGCTGTCGGGAGAACCGATGGAGCCAAGTGATCTGGCGGCACTGGCCACCAGCTGCTCATCATCGTCTTCAAGGAGAGCAACCAGGTAGGGAGCCAGGCGCACATCATCAAAATGGCCAAGCGCCTCAGCCGTATGCACACGCACTGAAGGAGAAGGATCCTTGAGATGCTTGACCAGATTGTTAAGTGACTTGGGATGGGCTTTCGTACCAAGAACCTGAATCACCGCACCCCGAATATCTGCATCGGGGTCCTTGAGCAGGTTAATGAGGTGAGGGAATACTTCTGTAGACTTGACGTTTTCCATGGCGAAGATGGCCTTAACACGCTGGCCACGTTTGTCAGACTTAAGAGCCTGAATAATCTGCTGCAGATCCTGAAAAGATTCAAGACGCTCGAGTGCTGCGGCCGCAGCAGTACGAACCTCCTCCTCGGAATCGTTCAGCAATTCAATGAACAGATTGCGTCTTTGCTCGAGTGACATGAAAACCCCCACATCATAAAATCAATAATGTTAAAGCTACCAGAAACTGTCTGACTGCGCAAACATGAAAAACCCCTGCAGCAAAATGCTTACAGGGGTTTTTATAGACTGCATGAAAAACCTGGAAGTTAAAACGGTATATCATCATCAGGGTTAAAGGGTGGCGGCTCAGAACTGACCGCAGGCTCATTAACCGGAGTCGTCGGACGACCACCACCGCCGCCACCGCCACCACCTCCGCCGCCCTGGTCACCGGAGCGGCTGAGCATCTGCATTTCGTTAGCGACAATCTCGGAAATGTAACGTTTGTTGCCATCACGATCGTCGTAGGAACGATTCTGGATGCGACCTTCGATGTAAACCTGCTTGCCCTTGGTCAGGTACTTGCCGCAAATCTCGGCGAGACCGGCCCAGACCACGATATTATGCCACTCGGTACGATCCTGCTGTTCACCCTGTTTGTTCTTGAAACGCTCGCTTGTCGCCAGCGTGAAAGTACAAACAGCTGTCCCCGAAGGCGTGTAACGAAGTTCAGGATCTTTCCCCAGATTGCCGACCAGAATTGCTTTGTTGACGGACATAATGATACCTCCATTGCATTAGATTGAGTTGGCAGTCTAGCCGAATAAACGAGACCTGTAAAGCGAACTCGAAAAACCTAATCAAATCCTAACAATTACGATATATTGTATTGAACCTGCATCCATTTTGAGAGGATCTAATGAGCAAAGAAAGAATCCTGGTCGTAGAGGACGAGGAAGACATCCTGGCGCTGGTGCATTACAACATGGTGGACAATGCCATCAAGTATAGTGCCGCAGAGAGCGTGGTCACTGTCGAAGGGTGGCAAGATGATGAACAGCTCAAGATTAAGGTTCAGGACCGCGGCCAAGGCATTCCGGAAGAGCATCTGTCCCGGCTTTTCGAACGCTTCTATCGCGTCGATGCCGCCCGCAGTCGTGCCATCGGTGGCACCGGATTGGGGCTGGCGATTGTCAAGCATATCGTCCAGGCGCATAATGGTGAGGTAGTGGTGCACAGTACTCTCGGTGAAGGCACTGTTTTTACCATCAGCCTGCCGGCGTTTCCAATACATGGAGGTCCCAATAATGGGACTGTATGACAAACATATCCTGCCGAAGCTGGTGCACCTGGCATGCACGAACCGCTCTGTCATGCGACAGAGGGAGAAAGTGGTCCCTCTTGCCCATGGACAAGTGCTGGAAATCGGCCTCGGCTCAGGATTGAACCTCCCCTACTACGATACCAACAAGGTGAGCAAGCTATGGGGTCTTGACCCTTCGCCGCAGATGCACAAAATGGCGGAGAAGAGCGCACAGTCAGTGGGCTTTGACGTTGAATTCATTGCTTTGTCGGCTGAGGAGATCCCTCTTGAGACAGATTGCGTCGACACCGTTCTTGTGACCTATACCTTATGTACCATCCCTGATCTCGACTCGGCACTACAAGAAATGGCAAGAGTTCTCAGGCCTGGTGGCGAGCTTATTTTCTGCGAACATGGTGTGGCTCCGGACGCGAGTATTCGCCGCTGGCAGAATTGTATCAATCCGGTCTGGAAACGTATCGGCGGAGGGTGCAATTTGAACCGTGATATTCCCCGACTTATTGAACAGGGGGGCTTCAGGATAAAGGGGATGAATGCCAGGTATATTCCTGGGTGGCGGCCGGCGTGTTTTAACTATTGGGGTACGGCGACGCATGTTTGATGCGCTTTTTCTATCTTCTCTTACGAGATGAACAGGGCCTTGCTGTTCACCGCAATCTTGTGGGTTCCGAGAAAGGCCTTGTAGTTGGTGATCTCTATGTTGTGGATTCTCACTGACCAGCCTCCGGGCCAGTTTGTTCGGTAAGCGCCGCCATTCCTTTCGCCGTCAGCCGGTACTTTTGCAGACGGCTGTTGGGCTTGTCGGGGAGGGTCATTTCAACCAGGCTTTCCTCCAATGCCGGTGCCAGGTAGAGTTCCCGGAACGATTTTCGGTCTTGTAACCGCAAGGCCGTCTGGAGTTCTTCCCGAGACATTTCGCCAATGAGCGACTTCAGTAGTCGTTCAACTTGGGGGGTAACTTGGGGGGTAACTTGGGGGGTAACTTGGGGGGTAACGTGGGGGGGAACGTGGGGGGGAACGTGGGGTGGGGGGAGGCGGACGGAGATCGGGGAGGCGTAGGGGGG
>PVMK01118873.1_pt1 | contig 29192 bp, 29 predicted proteins | sample 1853481 | NCBI WGS metagenome assembly PVMK01 (sample SAMN08533507, study PRJNA380276) | Marine sediment metagenome, whole genome shotgun sequencing project.
GAACAGCAAGGCACCGATGCGACGGGCTTCGCGGATCATCTCCGGGATGATTGCCGGCGGATTGTGGGTGAGCTCCACGCCGGGAATGACCCTGATCGCCCAGTGCGGGCGCACGGCCGCGGCCGCCCTTTTCGCCCCCTCGATAACCGCTTCGAGGTTGGAGCTGTCGGCGTGATCGGTGATCCCGATGCAGCGGTACCCGAGGCACAAGGCCCGCCGTATCAGTTCGGCCGCGACGAGCGCGCCGTCACTCATGAATGTGTGGGTGTGAAGATCTATCATCCGCCAACGACCTTTTTTTCAACTCCTGTGAGCGCGTGAGTATATCACCAATCCCGCCCAGGCTTCCCCGCCCTTCCACCATAAACAAGGTTGAAAGCCTACCAAATCAAGGGGAAATAGACAATACCTTGTTATCAACAAATAGACATCACCAGAGAACTGTCGGGTGGGCAGCGACGAAAAACTTTGTCTAATGCCTGTAACGTCTATGGATTTCTATTCGCACGGGGCAGGTGCAGGCATGATGACTGCCAGTTTCATCAGGAACTCTGAAGGAACAAGGTTTCGACTCGACACATCGCATGTTTACAGCTTGGTGGTCCTCCCCACTAACAACCCTTTCCACGGCACAGAGGAGGTCCTCCCTGGAATCAAGGCATTGAAAGTCCTTCTCACACTGAAGGGCTTTTTCGAGTATGTCGCTGAAGAGGCCGTATCGCATGCATGATTTTCACACAACCGCCAATCACCTTGTCAATCGCCCGACCATGTGATGCCTCCATCCCCTGTGCAGAAGGGGCACGAAACACAGCGTCCATGGTCTCCAGAATCGACGATATCGAACGGGGCATAGGGTTTATTATTGGTGCCCCCGGCAGGACTTGAACCTGCGGCCTACAGATTAGGAATCTGCCGCTCTATCCAACTGAGCTACGAGGGCGCTTGATCCAGGAGACTTCAGAATTTCATCAGCGAGTAGACCGGCTCCTTCAGCTTTTCCCTGCCCTTTGAGAAACTCGAGCTCGACCAGGAAGGCGCACTCGACTATTTCCCCCTTCAGCTTGTGCACCAGGTCGACGGCCGCCTTCATCGTTCCTCCCGTCGCCAGGAGGTCGTCGGCGATGAGAACCTTCTGCCCGGGCTTTATGGCGTCCTGGTGTATCTCCAGCTGATCCATTCCGTACTCCAGCTCGTATATCGTCTGGTGCGTCTTGTAGGGGAGCTTGCCCGGCTTCCGTATCAGGATGACGCCGGCCCCAAGAGCGTAGGCGAGGGCCGCACCAATGATGAACCCTCTCGCCTCGACGCCGACGACCATCTCGACATTCTTGTCGCGGTAGCGTTCCGCCACCAGGTCGACAGTGCGCCTGAACTCCCCGGCATCGCTCAGGAGGGGAGTGATATCCTTGAAAAGGATCCCTTTCTTCGGGAAGTCCGGAATGTCGCGAATCATGCTCTTCAGTCTGTCAACCACCGCCATTCTCCTTTTCTCGACTACCTGCCTTCCCGTAGCTTCGTGACGCCTCGGCCACCGCTTCGGCCGCCGTCTCGGCGGTCAGAACGCCGCCGTCGGGACGCCAGGAGCGCAGGGAAACCACGGGCTTGCCCATCTTCAGCCCAAGAGCCATTTCCGAAAGGGTTCCGTAACCTCCCCCGATGGCGATGATGACGTCGGACGCCTGTGCGATCAGAACGTTCCGGCCATGTCCCATGTTGGTCGGCAGGGCCACCCCTAGATAGGGGTTGGCCTCACTCCGTGACGGACCGGGCAGAATTCCCACCACCAGACCGCCCCTTTCCGCCGCCCCTTCGCTGACGGCCTCCATCACTCCACCCATGCCGCCGCAGAGAACTACCCATCCCCGCCTGGCGGCCAAGGCCCCGACTTCACGGGCCAGAGAGATAATTTCGGCGTCGGCCACCGCCGCACCGATTACGCCCAGCTGAATTGGCGCCGTCCCCGCCGGCTTGGCAACTTGACCTCCGCGATTCATTCCTTCCCTCTCACCGCGGGCAATCACTGCTTCCCGGGGAAATGCCCGGAGGTAGCCAGGGAGTGATCGGGTGACATAATAAATTGGTCGGGACGACTGGATTCGAACCAGCGACCCCCAGTTCCCGAAACTGGTGCGCTACCAGGCTGCGCTACGTCCCGACCTCCAACAAACTCTCTTCCAGATCTCTAATCTCCTGATCATCTTCCAGTATGTCGAGAAACACTTCTACCACCATCGGATCGAACTGACGCCCCGACCAGCGGCGAAGCTCCGCTACGGCATCCTTTTTCGGCAACGGTCTCCGGTACGGACGGGCGGTAATCATGGCGTCGTAAGCGTCGGCCACCGCCAGGATTCGGGCTTCCGGCACCATCTGCGCACCATCGAGGCCAAGAGGGTAGCCGAGGCCGTCGTATCGCTCGTGGTGCTGTCTGACGGCGGGGATGACGTCCTTCAGGAAGGCGATGGGGCCTATGATTCTCACTCCGATGAGAGGATGGCTCTTGATGATCTTGAACTCCTCGTCCGTCAGCCGGCCCGGTTTCTGGATGATGTTGACGTTGATGCCGATCTTTCCGATGTCATGCAGGACGCCGGCGTACCGGACCGTCTCAAGCTGCTTCTCGGAATAGCCCATCTTCCCGGCAATCTTGAGACTGAATGTCGTCACCCGCTCGGAATGCCCGCGGGTATACATATCCGTTTCTTCCACCGCCTGTACGAGGGCGCGAATCGTGTCGAAATAGCTCTTCTGCACCTCTCGGTAGAGCTGGGCATTCTCGATCGCCACCGCCGCCTGGTTGGCGATCGACTGCATCATGACAAGATCTTCTTTGTCGAAACCATCGGAGCCCTTCTTGTTGGCGAGCTCGATCACGCCCAGAAGCCGTTCTTTCATTTTGATGGGGAGCGCCGATGGCCGAACGCCTCGTGAACCCGAAGCGGCTGACCCTGTTGATTCCTTCCGCACCCGTTGACGCTCGAAAACATGAGGGCCTGCCCCGTCTCGGCCACCCGTCCGGCGAGACTGTCTCCCTCTTTGACGGTCAGGGTGGGATCAAAATTCTCACCCATGCCGGTCCAGGACTGCATAACGAGTTCCCCTCCATTCATAAGCATGATGTAGCCGACTTCTGCCCGGAGTCCCTTGGCGGAAAGGTTAATTAATAGCTTAACGAGCCGGCTTATGTCAAGTTCCGAGGAGAGGGCGACGCCGACGCGATTCAGGGCGGAAATACTCTTGACCGCATTCTGCAGCGATTCGTTTTTCTCTTCCAGCTTGTGGGCCAGGGTGGAGACGTTCCGATTCGCCCCATCCAGTTCCAGAACCCGCGCGGAGAGGTTCCGGTTCACCTCCTTCATCTCTTCCTGGTGGGCGCGATCCTGCTGCTGCAGGATGAAATCCAGCTCCCTGTCCTTTTCCTTCTCGTGGGTGGCATGCATTTCCCGGAGCAATGTCTCGAAGTCGCGACGCAACCGCCCGATCTCGTCATTCGGAACGCTGTCATCCGGGAGGTTGCTCCCCTCCCGGCCTTCACGCACCTCCTCGAACCGCCTGATGAGAGCTTCGATGGGAGCCCTGACCTGTTTGGCGAAGAAACGCTCGTTGACGAGGAAGATTAGGATGAGGATGAGGGACGTCAATCCCGCAAGGAAATACCGGTTCACTCGCAGCATCTCTTCCGATCGCGCCATTGACAGCCTCAGAGCCATGTTCCCGAGCACCGCTCGCGAGGCGGGGTGGCACTCCTGGCACGCCGATCGGTTCGGGATAGGACTGAGGCGCACGATTTCTCTTCCTTCTCCCCCCTCCCCGCCGATGACCTTCCACCCTTTCCGGTCCATGTCAACGTAGGACGAGTGCCGGAGGTTCCGCCCCACCATCTCCTTACGGGAAGAGAAGACGATCCTCCCCTGCGGATCGACGATGAGGACTTCCGTTATCTCCGGGTTCATGAGGAGGTCCTGGAGCGACATTTGGATGGCATCGCGGTTGTTGCTGATCATGCTCTGGGCCAGTCCCAGGTGGATGGTGTCGGCTATGAGCGCTGAATGAGACGCCGCCTCATTGACAACCTGGCTGCTGAAAAAGCGGTGAGAAATAACAGAGAAAAGACCAAGCAGGCCGACAAGAGAAAGCGCCAGAAAAATTGAATTCTTCCAGTGCAGCTTCAGGGAGAACAGGGAGGAAAACATATGTCAGCCGATCATGCGATCGACCTTGTCCATCCGGCGAAAACTGCCCCCGGCACCTGATACGCGATACATCGCAACTGTCTCTTTGCTCCTCCGGCTCACAGCCTGTTTGGCTATAATATTAAACGTTTTTGAAGTTTCAAGCCAGCAGATTATCTCATGTGAAAGGGAATGTGCCGGCTACACATCTTTTTCGGACCAGCCACGCTTCCCGATGAGGGGCACGAAGACGCAGCTTCCCAGATCCTCGACCTTCTCCTCTCCTCCCACCAGGGTCAGCCTCATGAGCTTCTGCAGGTGCCGATCTCCCACGGGGATGACAAGTCTCCCGCCGTCGGCGAGCTGGTCGACGAGATCGCGCGGTATGCGCGGAGAGCCGGCTGTCACGAGAATGGCATCGAAGGGCGCGGAGTCTTTCCAGCCGACAGTCCCGTCAGCCACATGGGTACTCACGCGATAATACCCCAGTTGATCGAGTATTTTCCGCGCCCTGGTCACCAGGGCCCCTATCCTCTCGACGGTGATGACGGGAGAGGTGATCTCCGCCAGGACTGCCGTCTGGTAGCCGGAGCCGGTCCCGACTTCGAGGACTTTTTCCACGCCTGTCAGTTTGAGCGACTCTGTCATCAGGGCGACCATGTAAGGCTGGGATATGGTCTGCCCGTTCCCTATCGGCAGGGGAAAATCGTTGTACGCCTGATCGCGAAGTGCTTCTTCGACAAAAAGGTGACGGGGAACGGTCGAGAGAGCTCGGATGACGGCGGAATCACGGATCCCCCGCTCGAGGATCTGCCTCTCCACCATTCTCTTTCTCGCAAGATGGTAGCCGGTCATCACCCTCGGTGCGTGATGGGCTCCGAAAAAGAACCCGGTGATCCGCAACTCGCGGCAGGAAACTTCTTGATAAATTTGGTCGGGGCGAGAGGATTTGAACCTCCGACCACCTGAACCCCATTCAGGTACGCTACCAGACTGCGCTACGCCCCGTACATTTTCGGCCTGAGACCGCCATCATCGACCTTCTCTACCTCAGCAGTTTGTCAAGTTCAACAATTTCTGCCCGGATCTTCTCAATAGCGGCCTTGATATGAGGAGGGGTGAATCCCAGCTCCATCTGCTGGGCGCCCCGCAAGCTGCTTTCCGCGCTGAGTCTCTTTTTCGCGCCGGCGATCGTGTATTTCTTCTTGTACAGCAGGTTTTTGATGTCCAGAACCGTATCGATATCCCTCCGTCGGTAAATCCGCTGCCCCGACTTGTTCTTGGTCGGCCTGAGCAGCTTGAACTCCGACTCCCAGTAACGAAGGACATAGGGCTTGACGCCGGTGATGCGCCCCACCTCGCCGATGCGGAAGAACATTTTGTCAGGAATCTTGACCATGGCGATAACAGTTGCCAGAATGGGTCCTCAGAGAAGCTAATCTATTATTATTGCTGCTGTTTCTGATTTGCCGCCTTGCGCAGGATCTGGCTCGGCCGGAACGTCACCACCCGCCGGCGGGAGATTTCGATCTCTTCTCCCGTCTTCGGATTGCGTCCTTTGCGGGCAACCTTCTGGCGAACGACGAAGTTTCCGAAACCGGCAAGCTTGATCTTCCGCCCTGTTCTAGATTCTCTTTCAGCGTCTCGAGCACCACCTCGACGATATTGGCGGTTTCTTTCTTCGAGAGACCGATCTTCTCGTAAAGGGCATTCACTATGTCGGCTTTCGTCATGGATTCACTACCTCCATTTTGCTCATATGCTCTGGAACAGGCATTCGGATTCTAGTTGGCGGATGCGACAAAGTCAAGAATAAATTACGCTTTTTTCTATTCCTCCTCGCTTTTCGAGGCGGCGATGATTTTCTCCGCTATCTGGGCCGGAACCTCCTCATAATGAGCCAGTTCCATCGAGAACTGTCCCCGCCCCCCTGTCATCGAGGTCAGGTCGGTGGCGTAGCGGAGAATCTCGGCCATCGGAACATTGGCAGTGACAATCTGCCGCCCTCCCCCTCCATCCACGCCGGCGACACGGCCTCTTCGGGAATTGAGATCGCCCATGACATCTCCGACGAACTCCTCGGGAATGACGATTTCGAGGGCCATGATCGGCTCCAGAAGCTTCGGTCCGGCGCCTCTGACGGCCAGCTTGAAGGCCTCACGGCCGGCAATCTGGAAGGCGATGTCCTTGGAGTCGACGGGATGTTCCTTGCCGTCGAAGACGCTGACTTTCAGGTCGACGACGTGACATCCCGCGATGACTCCCTTCTCCAGGACCTGCCTGACGCCCTTTTCAACAGAGGGCTTGAAAGAGGTCGAAATGGCTCCTCCGAAGACTTTCCATTCATATTCGAACCCGGTATCACGCGGGAGAGGCTCCACCCGCAGATGCACCTCGGCAAACTGCCCCGCTCCCCCGGTCTGCTTCTTGTGACGGTAACTGGTGGAGAAGGTCTTGCTGATAGTCTCACGGTATGGAACCTTCGGCTCCTTGAGGTTGACCTCCACCCCGAGTCTCTTGAGCCTGGACATGATGACGTCGACATGCTGCTGACCCATCGCCGAGATCAGCATCTCCCTGGTCTGCGGATCCCGGCTGATCCGGATCGCCGCATCCGAATCCTTCAGTTTCCCGAGGACGGTGGAAAGCTTGTCCTCGTCGCCCTTCGATTTCGGCTCGACGGCAACGGAGATCACCGGGTTGGGCAAGACGACCTTCGGCAGCAGCAGCGGCGTCTTCTCGTCACCCAGCGTATCACCGGTGGACGTCTCCTTCAGTTTGGTGATGGCGCCGAAATCGCCGGCGGCGACTTCCGGAACGGACTTGAGATCCTTCCCCATCACCGTCGAAAGCTGACCGGCGCGCTCCTTTATTCCCTTCGAGGAGTTGAACACCTGATCACCGTGGACTTTTCCGGAGAAGACGCGAAAGATCGAGATCTTGCCGGCGTAGGGATCGATAACTGTTTTAAACACCATCGCGGCCAGAGGGGCATCCTCCTTCATCGCAAGGATTTTCTCCTCTTCGGAGTCGGGAACGAGAGCCTTTTCCGGCGCTCTGTCGAGCGGCGAGGGGAGAAAGTCGAAGATGAAGTCCGTCAAAGAACCGACACCCCAGTTGCGCGGCCCCACGGCAAAGAGGAGAGGCAGAATCTTTCGTTCAAGAATTCCCCGCCGGAGGGCCGAGCGGATCTCCTCATCCTCCAGAGTCTCCCCTTCGAGGTACTTCTCCAGGAGATCGTCGTCACTTTCGGCCACGCTCTCCACCAGCGCTTCGCGGGCCTTCTGCACCTCGTCCAGCAGTTCGGCCGGGACCTCCTCGCTCCTTTCCTTCCCGCTCTCGTCCTCGGAGAAGATAAGTGCCTTCATGGTAAGAAGATCCACCACTCCCCGGAAAGAGCTTTCCTTGCCGATCGGCCACTGCAGAGGTGCGGGGCGCGCACCGAAAATCTCCTCGAAGTTGCCGAGAAGCTTCTCAAAGTCGGCCCGTTCCTTGTCCATTTCAGTCACTACAATCATCCGGGGGAGATCGTTCTCCTCGGCAAACTTCCAGACCCTTTCGGTTTCGTGCTTGATGCCCCCCGCGGCACCGATGACAACCAAGGCGCCGTCGACGACGCGACAGACCACGCCCGTGTCACAGAGAAAATTGCTTATTCCCGGAGTGTCTATCAGGTTGAGCTTGCCGCGGGAAGTCTCAATCGAAGCCAGGGCGGCGTGGTGGGAGTTTCTCCTCTCTATCTCGTCAGGGTCGAAATCCATTACCGTGCTGCCTTCATCGACGGAACCGAGTTTCGCAATTCCCTTGTTACGATAGATCAACGCCTCGGCCAGCGACGTCTTCCCCGCTCTCCCGCCTCCAAGCACACCGACGTTGCGAATTTCCTCCGCTGCGAATTTCTTCATTGCGACTCCTTTCTCGCTCACCGGGTCCGGTTACGACACTCCTCCTGCCCGGGAGCATCACTCCGGGAGGGAATTTCCCCTTCTCTCTCACCGCAAACTGTTTATGAATGCGAAGGATTTTGTATATCATTCTCTCACATCGCCGTCAAGCGCCACTCTCGCTTCATCCTTCACCGACCCCAAGTTCTCACGGCCGCCGATTCCAGCCCGCATATTTCACAGATCTTCTGCTGCAGCAGCGTAACTGCCCACGTCTGCTGCGTTACACTCCCTCGGCCTCCTCGACGTACAGCCAGTACGTCTGTGGTGCCCTCAGTCGTGAATGCTTGCATCCACGAGCATTTACTCCGCTTCGCGACAAACATCTGTGAAATATGCGGGCTAAGTTCCTTGGTTCATCACACCAATTGTGTTATATCTTCGCAGGATCGTTCAGAGAGCAGGACATCAACAACGCCACGAGATCAACAGCGAGAAAGAGATGATATTCCCGGGAAGCCGAATCTGGCATGAGGGCGCCGCCTCCGATCTGGCCGTCATAACCGACGAAATCAAGATGGCCTCCTTCTCCGGACACATCGTGCTCGAATTCCAGGAATCGCTCGATCTGGTGATCGTGTCGGAAGGAGAATTTCTCAAGGTCATCGAAAAAATCGGGCGGCGCATTCTGACGGCGAAGAAGTACAGGGAAATCTGGGGGAAGTGCCAGATCAAGCAGGGTCGCATGGTGATCTTCGAGCTCCCCCCCTCTCTCGCCGGCAGCCTCAAGGGGCTCTGCCAGCGGCGACTCGTCTGCACGGGAACCTACGAGTCCTGCGACATCGGGCAAGTGATCCGGGAGCAGAAGAAGGCGGGTCTGACCGGCTTCATCGACTGTATCTGCACCCAGGGAAAAGGACTGCTGCAGATGGAGCAGGGCGTCATATCCTCCTGCTACTATTCGGAATTTCATGGTCTGAGTTATGTGGGGATGGAGGCCTTCCGGCAGTGGCATCACAGCCTCGTACGCGCCGAAGAACCCTACTCTCTCTTCGTCTCCAACTTCGATGACGGCAGCGACAACAGGCACCTCTGGGGAAACATGCTTTCCGAACGTCTCGAAGAGGTGAAACTTCCCCTCTCTTCGTCGACGGAGAGGCTCGCCGCCGCCTTCGGAACGACCGCCTCCGAGGGAGAGGTCATATTCACCGAAGGTCAGAAACAGGGGTGCGCCTTCTACGTCATTGAGGGGACACTGGAACTGTCGAGAAAGTCGGGCGGCCGCAGGATAGTGTTCGGCCGCCTCGATGCCGGTTCGGTCCTGGGCCTTTCATGGCTCAACGGCGAGACGACGCCCCCTCTCACCGGCACGGCCGTCACGGAAACCCGTCTGCTCTCTTTCGATCGAAGGCAGTTCGACCAGATCGTCTACAACCACCCCGCCATGGCGGCCACGCTCATCGGAAAAGCGGCCGGCCAGCTGCGGGGAGTGATGCGCCGAAAGGACCTCTTCCAGCGCAATCCCCGCCTCAAGGATCTCGAATCATATGTTCTGCAGGTGCTGAACGACCGGCCAGGCGCCGTTCTCGATGGCCTTCCACCCGGGGAGCTTTTCCGCCAACTGGCGCAACTGACGCCCTTCTCTCTTCCCCAGATGGATCAGATGGTACGTGATCTCACCAGTGCCGGCATGATTCAACTCGACTCCGGCAAGGTCAAGCTTCAGCCGGAAGAACTCTGACACCGCCCTGACCCTCAGGCGGCGGCGACCTTTTCGATCATCTGCAGGAGTTCTTTCGTCTCGAAAGGCTTATTGATGTACTCGTAGGCCCCCAACTCCATCGAATCGAGGTAGGACTCGACATCGCCGAAAGCGGTGATCATGATGATGCGGGCATCGGTGTCTATCTTGCGAATTTTCTTAAGGACTTCGATCCCGTTCATTTCCGGCATCATGATGTCGAGGAGGATGACGTCGGGGACGGCTGTCGATATGATATCGAGTGCTTCCACACCGCCGTAGGCAGCGAGAATGTCCCATCCCCGATCTTCGAGCATGGTCGTGACGATGGAGACAATATCCCTGTCGTCGTCAACGATGAGAATCTTCCTTTTCTCTGCCATCACTCTTGCGCCCCCGGATATTTCTCTTTTTATATAATCCCTTCCGCCCCCTGTCAACAGCTAAATGGATAAAGGAAGCGTATTTTCAGGAATCTTCCCGGTCCTCGATCCTCTGGTGAAGAATTCGCATCCCCTCGAGGGTCAGGTGGCGGTTGACCTCCGTGATAACACCCGTTTCTCTGGCAATGAGATCAGCCAGTCCCCCGGTGGCGACAACGCGGGCGTCATTCCCCACTTCCAGGGTGATGCGGTTCACGAGAGCTTCCACCAGCCCCGCGTAGCCGAAGACAATTCCCGCCTGCATGCTCGACACGGTGTCCCGGCCGACCGCCCGGGGAGGACGAATCAGCTCGATTTTGGGCAGCTTGGAGGCATGGCTGAAAAGCGCCTCCGTCGAAATCGCAATCCCGGGAGCGATGGCTCCCCCGAGATAGAATCCTTCCTTCGAGATGGCATCGAAGGTTGTGGCCGTCCCGAAGTCGACAACGATCAGAGGCCCGCCGTACCGCTCGAAGCCGCCGACGGCGTTGGCGATTCTGTCGGCGCCCACCTCCTGAGGCTCATCGAAGTCGTCGAGCAGGCCGGCCGCTGAGTCCATCCCCACGAACACCGGATCGATTCCAAAATAGCGCCGGATCATCTCTTCCACCAGAATGGTGATGGGTGGCACGACGCAGGCCACGATGCTGCCGACGATATTCCGGGGATCGATTCCCCTGTCCTGGAGAAGGGTCTTCAGCAGAACCCCCATTTCATCAGCCGTTCGGCTCCGACGGTTCGACATTTCCCAGGTAGCGAGGAGCTCCTCGCCCCGAAAGACACCGAGGTGGATGTTGGTGTTTCCTATATCGATACAGAGCAGCAAGGGACTCTCCTTCCCTCCGTGCCAGCACCGCGTTTCCGACTGCGGGATGGCGGAGACTAGAGTATCTTCAGGCTTATGTCGACGGCCCGCGACGAGTGCGTAAGCGCCCCGAGTGAAATCATCGATACCCCGGTGCGCGCCATGGCCACAACATTCTCCGTGGTGATTCCTCCCGAAACCTCCACGGCGGCGCGGCCTCCGACCACCTCCACCGCCCGGGCCAGGTCCGTCGCCGTGGTATTGTCCACGAGAACGACGTCGGCTCCCGCCTCCAGGGCCTCCTCGAGCTCAGAAGCAGTGGTCGTCTCGACCTCGATCCTCGTTCGCACGGGAAGGGCGGCCCGGGCTCTCTCCACCGCCCTGGCGACGCCGCCGCAGAGCCGGATGTGGTTATCCTTTATCAGAATGCTGTCGGAAAGACTGAAGCGATGGTTCGCTCCCCCCCCGTGAAGGACGGCGGCCTTCTCGAGGAGCCGCCACCCCGGAAGAGTTTTGCGGGTATCCAGAATCGTCACCGGCAGCCCTCTGACCTTGGCAACGATCTTCTGCGTCGCCGTCGCAATCCCTGACAGGTGCTGGAGGAAATTGAGGGCCGTCCTCTCCGCCGCCATGAGAGAGGCCGCCGTCCCTTCCACCCCGGCCAGAACGTCCCCGGCAATGGCCGTCTCACCGTCGTCGAGGTCGGATTGCCACTTCACCTCAGGATCGACGATCTCGAATACGCGCCGGGCGATGCCCAGACCGCTCACCGTCAGGCCTTCTTTGGCCACGATAACGGCCGCGGCTTCCACTCCTCGGGGGAGAACAGCCTCCGTCGTGATGTCCCCGGACGGAAGGTCCTCGTCCAGGGCGAGACGGATCAGTCTCTCGGCCCGACTCCAGTATCCGTAATCACTTCTCGACACCACCATGCTATTCTCCCGGACAGGGTGAGAGCCGGTCAGCCTTCGAGCCAGGAAACGACGCGGTCTCGGCTGCGAGCGAAATAATCGCGCTTCTCCGCGGACTCCGCCAGAATTCGGCGATTCTTGGCGACGACTTCCCGGGGAGCGCGCTCGAGAAAATCCTTGCGGCTCAGCTTCTTTTCGTAGCGGACAATATCCTTCTCCACGCGGGCGATTTCCTTCTCGATCCTCTTCAGCTCCGCCCGAAAATCGATGACACCGGCCAGGGGGACAAAGAGCTCACCGCATGAAATGGGAACGGTGACCGATTCCCTCGGAGGATCGTCATCACCGAGGTTCAGACTGCCCGCCCTGGCCAGCCTGGCGATCACCGGCGATACACGGCCGACAAAAGCCGCCTTCCCGGGCGAGAGTTTTCGAATCATGACTTCCACCTCGAGACTGGGCTTGATGTTCATCTCTCCCCTGATCGTGCGGACGGTATTGACGATTTCGATGATGAGGTCCATCTGCTCCTCGGCATCGCCGTCCTGCCATCGCTCGTCGGGCACCGGATAGGGACCCTTCACCAGCATTCCATGCACTCCCGGCAGCCGTGACGAGATCTCCTCGGTGACGAAGGGCATAAAGGGGTGCAAGAGCGCGAGAAGGCGGCGCAGGACGAAAAGAGAAACCTGTCGCGCCAGGTCACCGTCCTCTCCCTCCTCGGAGAGGCGGGGCTTGATCGTCTCCAGGTACCAGTCGCAGAACTCGTGCCACACGAACTTGTAAAGGGCCGAGGCCGCTTCGTTGTAGTGATAGTTTTCCAGAGACTCGTTCACGCGGCGCACAACGTTGTCGAGCCGACTGAGGATCCAGCGATCTTCGAGAGAAGACGCCCGGAACTCCTCCTCCCGGAAATCTTCGTTCACGTTCATCGTGAGGAGCCGGGTGGCGTTCCAGAGCTTGGTCACAAAATTTCTGTACCCGGCGATCCTTTCCTCGGAAAGCTTGATGTCCCGACCCTGGGCGGCCATGGCGGCCAGAGTGAACCGCAAAGCGTCGGTCCCATACTCGTCTATCATGACGAGAGGATCGATGACATTGCCCTTGGACTTCGACATTTTCTGCCCTTCGGCGTCACGGACCAGCGCGTGGATGTAGACATCCCGGAACGGCACTTCCCCCATGAACCGGATGCCCATCATCATCATCCGGGCGACCCAGAAAAAAAGGATGTCGAAACTGGTGACGAGGACAGATGTCGGGTAGAAGGCCTCAAGGAGCGGCGTCTTCTCCGGCCAGCCGAGCGTCGAGAAAGGCCAGAGCGCCGAAGAGAACCAGGTGTCGAGGACGTCGGGGTCCTGAACGAGATCCCCACCGCCGCAGTTCGGACACCGTTCCGGTCTTGCAAGGGAAACGATAGGCGTCGCCCCGACCGCCGCGCTCATCGGAAGATCGTCGCCGTCTCCCCTCCCCTCGCCGCTGTTCCGGCCCAGCAATTCACCGTCGCAGGAGAGGCAGTACCAGGCTGGAATCTGGTGTCCCCACCAGATCTGCCGGGAGATACACCAGTCACGAATGTTGTGCATCCAGTCGAAATATGTCTTCTCCCAGTGTTCCGGAATAATGCGGGTCCTTTTCTCCTCCACCGCCCTGATGGCCGGTTCCGCGAGAGGCTGTACCTTGACAAACCACTGGGGCGAGAGGAAGGGCTCGACAGCGCTGCGGCAGCGATAGCAGTGCCCGAGGGGCACGGTGTAGTCACGCTCTTCCACCAGCCTCCCCTCTTCGCGCAGGTCCCTGAGAACAGCCTTTCTCCCCTCGAAGCGATCGAGACCATCATAGGTCGGGGCCCTTTCCGACATCATCCCATTCTTGTCGATGACTTTCACGACCTCGAGTCCGTGGCGTCGTCCAATCTCAAAATCGGCGGCATCGTGAGCGGGGGTGATTTTCAGCGCACCCGTCCCGAAATCCGGGTCGACAGCGTCATCGGCGATGACAGGTATTTCTCGGAAAGGTGCCACGGGCAGGAGGACCTTCCTGCCGACCATCTTCCCGTATCGCTCGTCCGTGGGATTGACGGCGACGGCGACGTCGCCGGGAATCGTTTCCGGCCGTGTCGTGGCGACAACAATCCCGCCCTCCTCGCCAACGAATGGGTACAGCACGTGGTAGAGGCTCCCATCCTGGTCGTGGTATTCCACCTCGAGATCGGAGAGGGCCGTGTGACAGCGGGGGCACCAGTTGATGATCTTTTCATCACGATAGATGAGCCCGTCTTCAAAGAGGCTGACGAACACCTGCCGGACCGCCTGTGAGAGTCCTTCATCGAGAGTGAACCGCTCCCGGGACCAGTCGCAGGAACTGCCGAGCCTCCTCAGCTGGTTGATTATCGTCCCTCCCGATTCTTCCTTCCATTTCCACACCCTTTCGAGGAACGCTTCCCTTCCGAGCTGATGGCGGTCGAGCCCTTCAGCCGACAGTTGTCTCTCAACCACGTTCTGGGTGGCGATGCCCGCGTGATCCATCCCCGGAACCCAGAGGGCGTTCCTCCCCCGCATCCTTTGCCAGCGGACGAGAATGTCCTGGAGGGTGTTGTTGAGAGCGTGCCCGACGTGAAGGACGCCGGTTACGTTCGGAGGTGGAATGACGATTGAGAAGGTCTCGCCTGAAGCATTCTCATCGGTGGAAAAACAACCTTCTTCCAGCCACTTTTGATACCACTTCCTCTCGACCTCGTCGGGCCGGTAGGTTTTATCCAGTTGCGACATGAAATACTCCCCGGTTTTCTGATGATATCAATCCCTGTTCCCGCAGGAATCCCTACGCTCTGAGGAACATGATCTTTTGATGTACTCGTGAACGAAACAGCGTGAAATGAGCGGCAATCACACGGAAAACTGCTTCCGGAGGGAGGTCTTCTTACATACTGTTTCTATCCCGTTTTCCTGATCCTCTCAATTTCGCTCCGAATCATCGCTTCGGCCAGGTCGGGGATAACGTCCCAGGCAACTTCCTCGACAATCTTGCGCGCCGCCTCATTGATGACAGGACCCAGGATGCTGCGCACCGCCTCCTCGATCCTGACGCCGAGAACATTGTGGAGGTCATCTTTCGAGACGGCCGCTCCAGCGGCACCGGATGGCGCCGACGGCACGGCAACAGGAGCAGGCTCCTCCACCATCTCGGGCTCCAGGTCCAAGACAACCGCTTCTTCAGGAACCGGCGCCACGGTGGTGCTTTCCTCAACCCGAGGAGGAGTCATCTCCGGTTCTTCCGCAAAGATGTCCATTTCCGTCGACACTTCGACAGGTGCCTCCGCTTCCTCCGTAAGATCAAGTATCTCCGGCTCGCCCATTGTTTCAAGGAGGTCCTCGCTCGATGACGTCTTGGATTCCTGAGGCGCCGCGACTCCATTGTCCTCGGGTCCGGTGCCCCAAAACGATTCGTCCTCGAGAACATTGTCCTCAATGAGCGGTGCGGTGTTGTCTTTCAGGCTGACTTCGCTCCACAGGTCTTCTTCCGGCTCCGGCTCCCCGGCAAGGGTTTCCTCTTCCATTCCAAAGAGATCATCCTCAACGCCCGGCGCGGAGGCACTTTCCGCCGCCGGTGCCGTCTCTTCCGCGGCCATATCCGGACCGAGATCAAAGGTCAGGTCATCGGCCTTCGGGGGGGTGAAAGGAATAATGTCGTCAGGCGGTGGCGGAGCGGCAACGGGAGGCGGTGCCGGAGCGGCAACGGGGGGCGGTGCCGGTGCTTCGGTGGGCGCCGGAGGAGCAGGGGCCGCGGCGGCGGCGATGAGTTCGTTGACTTTGCCGATAAGTTCCTGTGACTCAAAGGGTTTGACAATGAACCCGTCAGCGCCGCACTCCCTGGCCTGATCCTCGTCAAAACTCTCGAAGGTGCCCTTGAGGAAGAGAAACGGCACCGTCTTGAGGGACGGATCGGACTTTATCTTCCGGCAAAGCTCATAACCGTTCATTCCCGGCATGATGACATCGGAAATAATAATATCCGGCCGATCCGCCAAGGCCTTCTCCATGGCGGCGGCGCCGTCGCTCACAGCAGTCACCTGGCTCTCCTGATCGGCAAAGGTGAGCTCTACTACCTTCTGGATAGTAACGCTGTCATCAGCCAAAATAATCTTGGTCATAGCCTTTCGCCTCCCTGGCTTCTGGTATCAGGTTCCTCGCTGATTACCCGCAGCAACGCTTCCGGGTCAACCAGAAGGATCAGCTGATCTCGATCGTCCATCACGCCCGTAATAATCCCTTCTGCCATCGCTCGACACATCTTCGGCCATTCGTATACCTTCTTGCCCTCAACAACCCTGCCCGGGCTGTCGATTACGGCAGCCGCGGCGGCGCTTGTTCTTCCCAGAACCAGCACACTCGAGGACCGCCCGACGGAGTTCCCTTTCCCCAGCCAGGCATTCAGGTCGAAAAGCGCTATTTCCTTTCCTTCAAAGAGAAGAGGATCGCGCGTCTCTCCCGAGAGCACTTCTTCGCCGCCGCTCCGTACTGCCACCACCCATTCCAGCGGTATCCCGAAATAACCGCCACCGGCCTGAAATGTCAGGACCCTCTCGTCAGCCCTCTTATACCCTTCCTGCATCCTGATTTTGTTTTATTTTAAAGACGCTTACCCGTAAGTGTCAAGATGTATCTTTAATTCTTGCCGCCTTGCCGCGATGCTCCGGGACATTAACCTTCCTCTGTGCACTCAGAGAACTTTCCATGGCTGGGGGAGAAAGAGGCGTTCGTAGGTGGCCGTCGCAAAACGGTCGGTCATCCCGGCGATGAAGTCAACGACCAGCCGCTCTCTCTCTTCATCGGAGACGAGTCCGGTTGCTTCCCCGCCCATCTCTTCCGGTGCCTGCCGGTAGTAGTGATAGAGTTCGCACAGCAGTCTTGAGGCCTTTTGGAACTCCCTCTGCGTTTCGGAATTGAAGTAAACCTCCTGAAAAAGAAAATCGCGCAGGGCACAACAGTGATCGACGACTTCACTGCTCATGGCGGCGTACTCGAGGTCGAGGGCCGCCGTGGTCGCGACGATGTCACGAGTCATCATGCCGATACGCTCCGAATGGGAGCGACCAACCCTCTCGATTCGCTCGGGGGGCAGGTCGGAGGACTCGATGATCCCCGCCCGCACGGCATCGTCAATGTCATGGTTGATATACGCCACGATGTCGGCGAGCCGCACGATCTGCCCCTCCAGCGTTTCCGCCCTTTCACCGGGAGCGGGGACAATCTCACCAATCCCCTTCGAGTGCATCCGGATCCCGTCGATCACTTCCCCGCTCAGGTTCAGGCCCCGTCCTCCCTTTTCGAGAGTTTCCACCACCCGAATGCTCTGCTCGACATGGCTGAACCCGCCGCTGACGAGGCCGTTGAGGGCCGCTTCGCCGGCATGACCAAAGGGCGTGTGCCCGAGATCATGTCCCAGGGCGACGGCTTCTGTCAGTTCGTTGTTGAGTCCCAGAGCCCGGGAGATCGTGCGCGCGATCTGCGCCACTTCCAGGGTGTGGGTGAGTCGAGTTCGATAGTGATCCCCGCGGGGCGCGAGGAAGACCTGCGTCTTGTGCTTCAGGCGGCGGAAGGCCTTCGAGTGAAGAATGCGGTCGCGGTCGCGCTGGTAGATGGTGCGCAGATCGCAGTCGGGTTCACGCATCCTGCGGCCGCGGGATCGAGAAGACCACGCTGCCCGGGGGTGGAGGGTTTCCTCCTCCATTTTCTCCAGCCTTTTCCGGACATTCATCTTAGGGCTCACGCAATAATAACTTCCCATTTTCGCATCTCATCTCCAGGCCGTCTTCGACCGATCCTCAATCACGAAATCCTCAAAAGAGCCCTGCTATTCCTGCGGTTTCGCTCATTCAGATCGACCAAATCCCACCTGAATCTGAGCACGAATTCTGTGAACTTATTCTTGTGCGAGCCCTTAGGGCTCACGCAGTAATAGGCGGGCTAGACTTCAACCAGGCGGTAGGCTCTCCGTCCGAGCCCTATCTCCTCGGCGTAGCGGAGCTGCAGAGTCCAGTCGATGTCCGGAGCCACACCCCGAAACTTGTCTTCCCCCGGCGCCAGGTTCGTCTTGAGGACGGAGCCCGGATTGCCTGCCTGGCGGTTCACGAGATCGGCGGACGCCTGATCGACGGCCACGGGATCGGTAGACGCCACTATCCCGACGTCAGGCACGATCGGTGCGTCGGAAAATGGATAGCAGTCGCACAGGGGGGTGACGTTCATAATGAAGTTGATAAAGATCGCCCGATCCTTTCTGGGATGGATGGCACCGTAGGCGTATTCAACCATCCTCTCCTGCATGTCCGCCATACCCTGATCCCAGAGAACCTTGATGGCGCCTTCCGGGCAGGTGGGAAGACAGGCCCCGCAGCCGGTGCAGCGATCGGGATCGATGTGTGCTCTCTTCTCGACCATGGAGAGAGCGTCGTGGGCGCACCAGGCAAGGCAGCTGCGACAGCCGACGCAGACTTTGGTTTTCACGACCAGTCCGGCATTCGAATGCATGCTGAGCTTGCCTTTCCGGGAGGCGGTGCCCATGCCGAAATTCTTCAGCGTTCCTCCGATGCCGCTCATCTCGTGACCCTTGAAGTGCGTCACGCCGACAATGGTGTCGGCGTCGATTATCTCCGGGGCGATCTCGACGACCTGGTAATGATTGAGGTTAACCTCCACGGGAAGACAGCGGTTTCCCCTGAGTCCGCCGGCGATGATGACCGGCGCTCCCGCCGCCTCGAAGACAAAACCGTTGCCGAACGCGTTTTCACAGTGGTTTATCGAGTCCCCCCGACTGCCGACGTAGAGGGTATTGGTGTCTGTCAGAAAGGGCTTCCCGCCTGCCTGCCGGATTCTCTCGGCGATGCTCTTCACAAAGACGGGCCGCACGAAGGCGGTGCACCCCTTCTCTCCGAAGTGGATCTTCACGGCCACCATGAAATTCCTCTTCACTTTTTTCTTGAGGCCCACCCGGTCCAGAAGCCGGCTCAGTTTTATGAGAAGGGATTTCTGGTCCCCCGTTCTGAGGTCGGAGAAGTAGACTGTACTTTTCATGGTTCCCCCTGAGTATGATTAACCCGGATTGTATCAGAAGTCGGCGGTCCCGATAACAGGCGTGACTTCACGCCCGCGGTGGACCTGCTTTCTTGGCGGAGAAGAGGATGGGGGTTAATATGCTTCCATGTTGCATCCCGGCCGCCTGCCCTGGAACAGGCACCTTGCCCGCGCCACTCCCTGGCACCGGACGGACCCGCGCGTCCGCCTCCTGGCCACTCTCGTCCTCTCGGGCCTCGCCCTGGTCAGCCGGTCCGCGGCGCCGATGTGCGTCGTCTATCTTCTCCTGGCCGCCATCTATTGCCTTTCACGGACCGGATGGAAGACCGCCTGGGCGGGATTCCGTCCCTTTCTCTTTCTCCTGGCGTTCACTTTTCTTCTCCAGGTGGTCTTCACGCCCGGCCGCCCCCCCGCCGCCCTGGAGTCCTTTCCCTTCTTCCCGTCCCGCGAGGGGCTCCTCCTCTCTCTCACTATTTTTCTCCGCCTGGCCGCTCTCATTCTCGTTTCCACGCACCTCATTGCCACCACTTCACCGCTCGAACTCTCCCGCAGTCTCGGGTGGGTGATCTCACCCGCTTCCCGCTTCGGACTGCCCGTCGCCGATCTCATTCTCATACTCAACCTGGGCTTCCAGTTCTTTCCGATTATCGTCGAAGAGAGCCAGAACCTCCGCCTCGCTCTCGAGTCGCGGGGAATCAGCTTGCGACACCCACGGGTCAGCATGCGCTTCCGCGCCCTGACTGCCTGGATCCTCGCGCTTCTGGTGTCGGTCCTGGAAAGATCCCATCGCCTGGCGCTGGCTCTCGAGGTCAAGGGATTCAGGGGAGGCGGGCCGGCCCGACTCCGCTTCCCCCGGTGGCGCGGCGAGAGCACCCTCGGTCTGGCCGCCACCGCCGCCTCCATAGCAGCGTGGGTCTCCACGACGCTGTAACCGTCATGATTCTTGACACTTGCCACGGAGGTTTCTAGAATATATGACAGCATGAGTTCATTGACTTCTTCGCTCTCTCTGGCCGTCATCGGAGCCGGCAGCTGGGGCACCACCCTGGCCCATCACCTGGCCGGGCTGGAGCACCGTGTAATCCTCTGGGCCTACGAGCCTGAACTCAGCGCTGAAATAGAGATGAAGCACGAAAATTCCCTCTATCTCCCCGGGGTGACGCTGCATCCCTCACTCAAGGCAAGCTCCTCCCTCGAGAAGGTCCTCCCGGGTGCGGCTCTCGCCCTCTTCGTCACCCCTTCCCATGTCGCCCGAAGCATCGTCCGCCAGTCCCTCCCCTATCTGCCGCACGGAATTCCAATCGTCATCGCGAGCAAGGGGATCGAAACGGATTCCCTCAAGACGATGTGTGAAGTCTTTGACGAGGAACTGCCCCGGGAGCAAGGCCATCACACGGCATTTCTTTCCGGACCGAGTTTCGCCAAGGAGGTGGTGAGGGGACTGCCGACGGCCGTCTCCGTCGCCAGCCGGGACCCTGAAACGGCCGTTTTCGTCCAGACCCTCTTCAGCTCAAAATCCTTTCGCGTCTACACAAACCCCGACGTCACGGGAGTGGAACTGGGGGGAGCCCTGAAAAACGTCATCGCCATCGCGGCCGGGATATCCGACGGTCTCGAATTGGGGCACAACGCCCGTTCGGCGCTGATCACCAGGGGCCTGGCCGAGATGACTCGGCTGGGGGTGGCCCTCGGAGCCGACGAGCGCACCTTTTCCGGCCTCTCCGGAATGGGCGACCTGGTGCTGACATGCACCGGTGATCTTTCCCGGAACCGCACTGTCGGCATGAAGCTCGGACGGGGGCAGAAACTCAAAGAAATACTCGAAAGCATGCGCATGGTAGCGGAAGGAGTGAAAACCACCCTGGCGACCGTTCGGCTCGCCCGCCGCCTGGACGTGGAACTCCCGATCGCGGAACAGATACACGATGTTCTCTACGAAGACAAGGACCCCCGCGAGGCGATCCAGGAACTCATGACCCGGGGGCTGCGCTCGGAAATCGGCTGAGCGAGACTTCCCGCCTTGCGGTCCAGTACAACATCCCCATCATACCGTGGCTATTCACGGGAGAGATCCTGCTTCCTGGCAAGGCGCCGCCCGAAGTGACCGATGAGGCGTACGTCCGTACGCCGCAAGAGGGAACGAGAAGGCAACGCCGTCCAGGGAGCAGGAGATCCCCGTGAATAAGGGCTAGCCGGCGAAGAAGTCGATGAGCCCCACGATCGTCTTTTTGAGCTTGTTCCTGTCGACAACCATGTCCAGCAGCCCGTGTTCGAGGAGAAACTCCGCCCTCTGAAAATCATCGGGGAGGTCCTCTCCGATGGTCTGCTTGATCACCCGGGGTCCGGCAAATCCTATCAGCGCCCGCGGCTCGGCGACGATCACGTCACCCAGCATGGCGAAGCTCGCACTCACCCCACCGGTAGTCGGGTCGGAGAGAACCGAGATATAGGGAAGCCGGGCCCTTTCCATCACCGTGAGGGCCGCCGACGTCTTGGCCATCTGCATAAGCGAGAAGAGACCTTCCTGCATGCGCGCCCCGCCGGAGCAGGAGACCGTGACGAGGGGCGTTCCCTCGGCCACCGCCGCCTCGATGGCGCGGGTGAGCCTTTCGCCCACCACCGACCCCATACTTCCGCCCATGAAGTCAAAGTTGAAAATACACAACTGCACCTTCCGCCCGTCCATCGTCGCCCTTCCCGTCAGAACGGCTTCGGTTTCACCTGTCTTGCGGGAAGCTTCCCTGATACGCTCGCGGTACTTTTTCGAGTCCTTGAACCCCAGCGGGTCAAGGGCCGTGAGGTTCCCGCCATAGGGGACGAAACTGCCCTCGTCGGCGAGCAGGCGAAGTCTCTGCCGCATCCCGATGCGGAAGTGGTAGTTGCACTTGGGGCAGACGAAGAACTTCTTTTCAATTTCCTTGCGGTAAATAATCTCGCGGCAGGAAATGCACTTGATCCACATACCCTCGGGCACACGGCTCGAGCGATCCTCGGGAGGATCGAGAGAAGGCCTGTCTCTCTTGAACCACTTCATAGTCAGTGCTCCCTGAAATCGCCCGTCACAGAGGAGGTCGAATTCCGCCCATCAGAATGTATATGACCGCCCCTGCTCCAGAATCTCGATGCGGAAGTCTTCTATCCTGCCGAGCTCTTTCTTTATCTGTTCCAGGTAAAGCGGTTTCATGTGAAAGATGTAGACCGGCACGTCGGGTCTTCCGATCTTGGCGAGTTCCGCCCTGAGGAGACGGGGGGTGAGGTGACCGCTGATGTGTGCCAGCTTTTCCATGGAGTCGGGGAAGGATGTTTCAACGATTATCGCCTTCAACTGCTCCTCATCCCTCGCCGCTTCCCAGATGGTACTCGTCGGACCCGTATCCCCGGTGTAGACAATGGCTGACTGGGGTGTGCGAATTACATACCCCGTCGCGGGAACGGGATGATTCACGGCTACCGGCTTCACCTCCATCCCGCTGATCGGAGAAAAAACGCCCTCCTGGATAACGGAGAACCTGAGAACGGGGTCCCCTGCAGTCGGCAGGCGGCTGAAGTCGGGCCACAGTTCTTCGTTGAAAAGATGTTTTTTTATTCCCTCGATTATTGCCCGTACGCCACAAATTGTCACTTTGGAGGAGTCCTGGCTGGCGAGGTTGTCGAGAAGAAAGAAAAGCTCCTTGGTGTGATCGAGATGAATGTGGCTGATGATGATATTTTCGATGGACTTCTGCTCGTCCAGCGAGTAAGCGGATGTCACCGTTCCTCCCTCGAGGAGAAGCTTGTCGTCAATGAGAAAACCAACGGTGTGAAGTCCGGACATCTCACTGCCGTAACAGCCGCCGACCTTTATTATCATATCACTCTCCCCGCCCCCCCTTGCCGCCGGGACCGGACTATTCCCTGGCTTCCGTCAACCTCTCGACCACCGCGGGATCGACGAGAGAACAGCTCTCTCCTTCCCTGGCCAGGCCCCCTTCCCTGACAAGGAGATCGACGATGCTTTCCATTTCCGCCTCCTCGACCCCTGTCTCCAGAGAGGCCTCGGCGATCGTCCACCCCCTGCCCTTGTCGACGCTGCGGAGAAAAATCTCCATCTTCTTGAGAAAGAAAGTCTGCTGCCAGGAAAGGAGCTCCTTCCAGCCCCGGTCCAGACGTCCAATGATCTCATTCATGAGGAGCACCGAGAACTCCGGGCCGTTCCGGACTACACTGCCGAGGTTCCTGAAATCGATCACCAGGAGACGGCTGTCCTCGACGACCTCGGCCATGACGTTGCGGGGGCAGGACTCGGTGAGCGTTTCCTCACCGAGCATCTCTCCCGGGCCAAGGATCTTCACGGCCTCCGAGGACCCGCGGCCGCCTGTAATCCGCACGGCACCGCTCTTGATATAGTACATTTCGTCGCCGGAATCGTGCTCTTTGAAGAGAATGGTACCCTGCGGATAGTACTTACCGAACATCTTAAACAGGGTGTTCTCCCGTTCCATGGCTTTCCCCGTGTGACGCAAAAGGGAAGGTGACCCCGCTCAGCCCACCTTGGGGAGGTTCTTGAGAGCCTCGTCGATCTGGGACTGCGGCAGATCGTAATCTTCGAGTTTTTTCTCGAAGAAGCTGTCATAGGCGCCCATGTCGAAGTGACCGTGGCCGCTCAGATTGAAAGCGATCACCTTGGCTTCACCGGACTCACGGGAACGGATCGCCTCGTCGATCGCCCCCTTGATGGCATGGGCAGACTCGGGAGCCGGAATGATGCCCTCGCTGCGGGCAAAGAGAACGGCGGCATCGAAAACGGTGTTCTGGTGGTAGGCCACCGCCTCGATTACATTCTCGTGAACGAGTTGGCTGATGAGCGCAGAATCGCCGTGATAGCGGAGTCCGCCGGCGTGGATGCCGGGAGGCACGAAATCATGACCGAGAGTGTACATCTTCGTGAGCGGCGTCGTCTGCGCGGTATCGCCGAAATCATAGGTGTAGGTCCCCCGGGTCAACGTCGGACAGGCCGTCGGCTCGACGGCGATGATCCGGAGATCCGATCCATTCACCTTGTCCCTCACATAGGGGAAACAGAAGCCGGCCAGGTTGCTCCCTCCTCCGACGCAGCCAATGAGCACATCCGGCGTTTCACCAATCTTTTCAAACTGTTTTTTTGTCTCCAGACCAATCACGGTCTGGTGCAGCAGAACGTGGTTCAGCACGCTGCCGAGAGCGTAGTTCGTATCTTCCCGACTGGACGCGTCTTCAACCGCCTCACTGATGGCAATTCCCAGGCTCCCCTTGGAATCCGGATCCTTCTCCAGAATATTGCGGCCGGCCTGTGTCTTGTCGGTGGGGCTGGCCAGAACTTCGGCGCCCCAGGTGTGAATCATCGAGCGACGGTAGGGCTTCTGCTCGTAGCTGACTTTCACCATGTAGACGGTGCACTCGAGCCCGAAATAATTGCACGCGAGCGCCATGGCACTCCCCCACTGACCGGCGCCGGTCTCGGTGGCGATTCTCTTTATCCCCGCCTCCTTGTTGTAATAAGCCTGGGGGATTGAAGTGTTCGGCTTGTGGCTCCCGGCGGGACTGACACCCTCGTTCTTATAGTAGATGCGCGCCGGTGTCTTCAACGCCTTTTCCAGGCGCCGCGCCCGATAGAGTGGAGAGGGACGCCAGAGACGGTAGACGTCGAGCACTTCCTCGGGAATGTCGATTTCCCGCTGGCTGCTCGCCTCCTGCTCGATGAGAGCCATGGGGAAGAGAGCGGCCAGATCCTGCGGTTCCAGCGGCTTTCCGGTGCCCGGGTTAATCGGAGGGGGAGGCGGCGACGGCATGTCGGGGATGACGTTGTACCACTGGGTCGGCATCTCGTTTTCATTCAAGATTATTTTCGTCTGTTCCATAATCTTCTCCTTCCTTCTCGTTCAACCAAATTCCAAAAGAGAGGTGAACGTGCTTCACCTCCGAGTTCTGATTCTTCTCCGCTCTGCGGGCTAGAACAGGTATCGCACGCCGGCACTAATGATCCAGGAATCAAGATCGAGATCGTCATCGAATGCATGCGTTTCCCCCCGCAGCAGGTCCCGCCACTCCCCCCTTGACTCCGGTCGCAGAAAGAGATACTGCCCTTCCACGGTGCACACGAAATTTGCGCTCAGAGGGTAATCGAACCCCCCTCCGACGTTGAAGCCTATACCGTTATCGACCTCTTGCAGCAGGGGGGGACGGTAAAGTGCTTCCACTTCACCGAAGTAGAGCACTGACTCATCGCTCCAGGAGTAGTCGATGAAGTAGTATCCCACTCCGGCCAGGCCATAGACAGTTCCGAAGGCCTGGGGAACGGGATGTCGGAACAGAGCGGTCAGAACCAGGGGGAGGATTTTCAGTTCGCCGTCGGCGATCGTATTGACCGGCGGGGTATCGGTGCCATGGTCGACCTTGATGTTGTGGTAACCGAAACCGAGCTCCAGGCTGAACATGTCGGTGAGACTGTACCCGGCCCCCAGTTTCCAGCCGAGGGTGCTGCTGTACTCATCGGTAGTCGGAATGACGAACCCGACCGAAGCGTTCACGTCGAAACCCAGGAGCAGTTCATCGTCCATGTTTTGAGCCGGGACGGTTCCCGGAAGCAGCAACACGGCGGCAGTCAGCAAGCCCGAGACCGCTCTGACGATCGACCTGTTAGCCATTGACCTATCTCCCTTCGATGTTAACGGACGCCATAAACCCCTCTGACCGAGGGGTATTCCTCTTTCGCTGGGACAATTCTAAGATTGGGGAGGCGGAACTGTCAAGTGCGGGAAGGCTCGGAGCCGGCACTGTTGACATCCTTGAGCATTTCATATATTTTTTCTGTCTGCGGATGATTCCAGCCAGGTAGCGCCGACAGGAGGAGAAGTCCCATGCAGCATATAATGAAAATCTTTTCCGGGAGTTCCAATCCCGGTCTCGCGCGGGAGATCTGCAGCTACCTGGGGGAGCCTCTCTGCGATGCCGAGATCAGCCGCTTCTCCGACGGTGAGATCATGTTCCGCATCAACGAAAACATCCGCGGGCGCGATGTCTTCGTGATCCAGTCGACCTGCCCTCCCGTCAACGACAATCTCATGGAACTTCTTATCATGGTCGACGCCCTCCGCCGCGCCTCGGCCCACCGCATCACGACCATCCTCCCCTACTACGGCTACGCGCGTCAGGACCGCAAGGCCCAACCCCGGGTGCCGATTACCGCCAAACTGGTCGCCAACCTCCTGACCACCGCCGGGGTGAGCAGAGTCCTCTGCACCGACCTCCACGCCGGCCAGATTCAGGGGTACTTCGACATTCCCGTCGACAATCTCTTTGCCGCACCGGTACTACTGGAATACCTTCGCAGCAGGAAACTGCACCGCCCCGTCATTATCTCTCCCGATGCCGGCGGCGTGGAAAGGGCCCGGGCCTTTGCCAAGCGCCTCAACGCCTCCCTCGCTATCATCGATAAGAGGCGAACCAGCCCGAATGTAGCGCAACTCATGAATATCATAGGTGATGTCGAGGGGCGTGAAGCGATCATACTCGACGATATGATAGACACGGCGGGAACTCTCATCCAGGCCGCCGAGGCCGTCAAAAAGAAAGGCGCCGTACGGGTCATGGCCGCCGCCACTCACGCTGTCCTCTCCGGCAAGGCACGGGAGAGAATCCGGGATTCGGCTCTCGAAGAGGTGGTCGTAACGGATTCCATTCCCCTGAACGGCGCCGATGACACCGGAAAGCTGACAGTTCTCTCTCTCTCCCAACTTCTCGGAGAGAGCATCAGGAGAATCCACGAAAATTCCTCGGTCAGTTCCCTTTTCGTCTAGAGAACCGCCGCCTAATGGAGAAAACCCTTTTCTTTTTTCCTGAATTGCAGTAAATTAACGCTCTTATCGCTATAATTAAGATGTCAGCACGGACGGGACACCGTCACGGGAGGGAAAAGTGAACGAGAATATCACGTTGCCAGCTCAGGAACGAACCATGACCGGCAAGGGGGGCGCCCGTAAAGTGCGCGCCGCCGGCCACTGCCCGGCCGTCCTCTATGGTCGGGGAGTCGCGCCGCGTTCTCTCCAGGTCGACCCGAAAAACCTGGAGAAGCTCATGTCGACCGCGGGAGAAAACACGCTGATCGACCTCCAGATAACAGGCGCCGGGAACGAACCGGCCGAAACGACGAAAGTCATCATCCGGGACCTGCAGTATCGGCCCCTCGGTGACCTGCCGTCGCACATCGATTTCTACCAGGTTGCCCTCGACCGGGAGGTCTCCATCACCGTGCCGCTCGACCTCGTCGGCTCCCCGGCGGCAGTGGAAAGGAAGGAGGGCTCTCTCAGCCAGCAGCTCTACGAGCTCAACATTGAATGTCTTCCCGGGAACATCCCTGCGAAAATCGAAATCGACATTTCCGATCTCGAAGTGGGCCAGTCCGTCCATGTCAGCGACATTGCCTCCATCAGCGGCGTCACCATCACTGACAGCCCCGGCCTCGCCGTCGCCAGCGTCAAAGCCATGAAGGAAGAGGTCGAGGAAGAGGAAATCGCCCCCGAACTCGAAACGGCCGAACCGGAAGTCATCGGCGCCGAGAAGACCGAAGGGGAAGGAGAGACCGGGTAGAAGGACACCCGCATCTCTTCCGGCGACTGAGCATCCTGAATGTCCCTGGAATACATATTTGCCGGCCTCGGGAATCCGGGGGCGCCCTATCACAGAACGCGCCACAACGCCGGCGCCGAAGTTGTTGAAGATCTGGGCTCCCGGCACAGAATTCCCATCAACCGCTCGAAGTACCGTTCCCTCGTCGGTCAGGGAAGCGTCTCCGGCCGGCCCTGTCTCCTGGCCATTCCCCAGACTTACATGAACCTGAGCGGTCAGGCGGTCCGGCTAATGATCACCTACACCGGCACCCCTCCCTCGCGCCTCGTGATCATCCACGACGACCTCGATCTCCCTCTCGGGCGTCTGCGCCTGCGCGCCGGCGGCAGCGCCGGCGGACATCGCGGCGTCGCTTCCGTCATCGCCAGCCTGCAGACCGGCGATTTTCTCCGGCTCAAGATCGGAATCGGCCGCCCTCCATCCGCGCAGCCGACGGAGGACTTCGTCCTCCGCCGCTTCAGCCGGGAAGAGCGATCGACCTTTCTGCACACCCGGGAGCGGGCCGTCCAGGCACTCGAGTCCCTCGTTGCCGACGGCCTGGAAAAAACCATGTCTCTCTTCAACTCCAATTCGTCTTCCCAAGGGAAGTAAGCTATTCGCCACGCTTGATCTCCATCGCCTGGTGTGCTATAAAGCCTTCGACTGTTCCGAAATGCGGGACAGGCTCCTTGCTCGGGACCTGTGATCCCGGGCTCTAATCCGAGAGGAGGTGACTCAGTGGAAAGATGTTACGAAACGATCTTTATCCTTCGCCCCACCCTGAACGACCAGGAAATCACCGAAGCCATAGACAATTACAAAGATCTTCTGGTCCGCCACGGTGCGGTTATGTTCAAGCAGGAAGACCTCGGCAAGAAGAAGCTGGCCTACCTCATCCAGAAGTTCCAGAACGGCCATTATGCCCTGTACCAGTACAAGGCCGAAGCTCCGGCTGTCTCGGAACTGGAGAGAAGCTTCAAAATCAGCGAAGACGTTCTGCGTTATCTGACCGTCAAGCTTGACAAGAACTACGTTCCGCCCCCCGCCGAAGAAAGCGTGGACACACCCGAAGCCGACAGCAGCACACCCGAAGCCGGCAGCAGCACACCCGAAGCCGGCAGCAGCACACCCGAAGCCGGCAGCGGCGCACCCGAAGCCGGCAGCGGCGCACCCGAAGCCGACAGCGGCGCACCCGAAGCCGACAGCGACACACCGAAAGAAGAGGAGGCCTAACGAATGTCCAATTTCAACAAGGTTATCCTGCTCGGACGGCTGACACGCGACCCGGAACTGCGTTACACCGCCAGTGGTACGGCGGTGGCCAAGATCGGCTTCGCGGTAACCAACCGCTACAAGCAGGGAGAGGAGTGGAAAGAGGAGCCCTGTTTTGTAGACATCGTCGTTTTCGGTCGCCAGGCCGAGAACTGCAGCGAATACCTCAGCAAGGGGAGACTCGCCCTTTTTGAAGGCCGTCTCAGCTACCGCAAGTGGGAAACGGAAGACGGACAGACGAAATCAAAGCTTGAAGTCGTCGCCACTCATGTCCAGTTCATGCC
>PVMK01132244.1_pt1 | contig 29182 bp, 27 predicted proteins | sample 1853481 | NCBI WGS metagenome assembly PVMK01 (sample SAMN08533507, study PRJNA380276) | Marine sediment metagenome, whole genome shotgun sequencing project.
CATCCGTACCCAAACAGAAAATCGCAAATTAGTTGCGGCATTGGCAGATATCATTGACTCGAAAAAAGCAAAGATCTCTTAATGAACGATTCTCAATATCAACAATCGCATCAGACAAAAATAAAAAACGAATTCTTATCCTTGGAACTTCCTATAGGATGTAGTTTCCGCGTTATTAGGAATGAAATGAGGCTTTAATATGGGATCAAATAACAAAAAATATAGTTCTGAAATAGATTATGCATCTCTAAGAGACATGTATGCGTGCCCTTGCGATGAATCAAAAATGTATGATAAATTTTTAATGCCAGTTAAAGCAGAAGGAATGTGGGTTTGGTTTGATGGGGAAGAAGAACCTTATCTCGATTTGGTTCTTAATTACAGTTCTGTTAATTTTGGCCATTGTTATCCTCCAATTGTAGAGATTGCTAAAAAAGTAGTAGAAAGAGTGGATCAAATCCATTCATTTCATTCAAAAGACAAACTTGAATTAAGTGAATATCTATCAAAAAAAGTAAGCACGGATGAAAATTATAAAGTTTATTTTAATATAGGTGGGTCAGCGGCTGTGTCCGATGCTATTCGGTTGTGCCGTCATTCTACCGGAAAAAGATATATGATCTCTTTTGATGGCTCGTTTCATGGAGTGAGCCACACAGCGGCTTCAGTTGTGGATGACAGGTTGGTGGCAAAAGAGCAATTTGGTATTCCCGTATCGGAATATACATTTTCGGTCCCTTTTCCGAGCACAACTAATGATGTATCAGTCAGTTATTGTTTAGAAAAAATCGAAGAACTGATCGAAAAGAATGATGTTGCCGGGATTATTATCGAACCGATACAAGGAGCCGGAGGATTTATCATTCCGAAAGATTCTTTTCTGGTAGAATTAAGCGAACTCTGTAAGCGAAGTGAAGTTAAATTAATCATAGATGAAATACAGGTAGGTTTCGGACGGGCAGGCTCCTTTTTTGTTTATCAACAATACGGGGTGACAAATCCGGATATTGTCCTTCTATCAAAGTCAATAGCCGGGGGATATTTTCCAGTCAGTGCCGTCATAGCACGGTCCACCTTGTTTGATAATGTACCCCTCAGAGGTACGGCATTTCAGACTACTTTTAACAATAGCTCTTTCGGTTTGGGAATAGCTAATCAATTAATGAAACTTGTTGAGAGAGAGAAGATATTTGATAAGATACCGGAAAAAGGTGATGCTCTCCTTAAAAAATTAAGGTTTTTAGATAAAAGTCCTTATGTTGCTGATTTAAGGGGAATGGGATTAGCTATTGCCTTTGATATTATAGATCCAGTTTCTAAGATGCCATCGGATAAATTAGCCAAAATATTTGTATCTCAATGTTTAAAAGAGCATGTAATAAGTTATGCCTGTGGTGTTAATTTTAACAGTATAAAAATTATTCCTTCACTAGTAGTTACAAATGAAGAGATAGATATAATTTCGGAGAAACTGGATAATTGTCTGCAAAGATTTCATAACCACGTGAAATAATATTATGGATAGTATGCAATTATTATATGTAGGAGTATCTCGAGAAAATTTGAAAAGATTTTTCCCGTCATATATTCGAGGTGAATTTTTAAAGGACATTTACACTGAAAATGAATTGGTAGAGGCTGTAATCCGTCAAAATATAAACGTGTTGATGGTTGACGTTTTTGGTGGAAAGTTCACTCTATCATTATTGGAAAAATTGAAGAACCGTATCAAACTTATTAATTGCTTATATCAATCTATTGATTCGTTAGTCGACCTGAAAGATGCAGAAGCTTGTGGGATTAAAGTCAGGAAGCTGCCGGACAACATTTACTGTGATGAAGTGGCTGAGTTTGCTATCACTCAGCTCTTATGCGCCTGCAAAAATACGATACTGTTTAACAATTCTATGAAAGACGGAAATTGGGATCAGGCTGTAAATACAAATCTATCTATACGAGGTAAGACTTTAGGTGTGGTAGGCTTTGGAAACATCGGCAGGTACATTGTTAAGTTGTGTGAAAATTGGGGAATGAATATTTTAGTGACACGGAAGCACCTGAATGTTAATCAGAATATTCCCAATGTGACTTTTGTCGATTTTGATCATATAATCCAACAGAGTGATTTTATTATTTTTGCTGTTCCTCTCAATGATGAAACTTTTCAAATGCTTAATATGAAGCACATTAACAAAATGGAAAAAAAGCCAATTATTGTAAATGTCTCACGAGGAAACATTGTCGATGAGGACGCTATTGATAATGCTTTGAGATCCGGGAAAATTTATCGATATTGCGCCGATGTTTTTTCACAAGAACCTGTTAATAGTGATCATTCCTTTTTAAGCAGTGACAAAACAATTTTATCACCTCACGTAGCTTGGGCTACTGAGGACACTTTAAAGAAGACATACGACGTGTGGTTTGATCAGACGTACTTTTAGGTAAAATAATTCAATATTTAGAATAATATAAGACTCAGAGGTCAATATGGAAGAAAAAAGTTTAAGTTGGTGGGGCGATGTCACGACTCTGAATAAAGATGAAGTAATAAAAAAAATAAGGAAATCATTGGTGAAAGAATAGAATTATTTAAAACCATTAAAGAAATTTCTAAGCCGGATGTGCTCGTTTTCAATACCAACTGACCCGGCACTCCGATCAATGATGAAAGCCGTCTCAGGCTCGGTGTTCGAGAGCCATGAGGCGGATGCCGGAAAGATAACACAACGGAGGAGGCTTCCCCCGCAGGCTATACAACACCTAAGCCCTTTATATGATTATCAAGTCCTTGCTTGACCCCTTTTGTTTGATGCGCCTGGCAGAGCGCTATAGCTTTTGGATGTGCCATTCGCCGAACACGCCCTTCAGATGTAATCTGCGCCGTCCACGGCATCCGATCGGTAAATCTGATTCCGGATACGGGCGACCAAAATTTCCTTGACATACAAAATCGCATCCCATAATCTCGAATGCAATAAGGGCAAGGGACCGGCAATTTGAATAATTATTTCAAAGTATTAAGGAGGATATTGACAAATGCAATATGGACAATACGCGGTAGATTACGAAGAGCGCCCCTATAACCCCGAGCGCATGCGCAAGGATCGGTGGGCCAGGGCCCAGGCCGGGCTCAAGAAATGGGGCCTCGGGGCCCTGATTCTTTATGATTACGACTTTCACCGCTACATGGGGTACTACACGTTCCACCAATACGCGCGCCGCCGGCTGGGCACGTATATCCTTGTGGTCCAGGGTGAAGAGATCCCCTATGTGAACACCGACAAGTATCCGAACGCCTGGGAAGAGCTCCGCATGCCCTGGTTCAAGGATCATTATGTATTGAAGTCGTCCCGGCCCTACCAGTTATGCAACGGCCTTCCCGAACACCCCAATTTCATGGCCGAATCCTTCCAGCGAAACGTGGATGACATCCTGCCCCTGCTGAAGAAGCACGGGGTCGCGGACATGCCGGTTGGAATCGATGTGCTCAGCCCAAACATGTTCGATGTGCTTAAGAAGGGCGGAATCAACATCGTCGACGGCAACAACTGCATGGTCGATATCATCACCGAAAAGACCGAAGACGAGATCTACTGCCTGCGCATGGCCGGCGCCATTACCGAGGCAGCCCACTGGGAGGTCTGCCGCGCCCTGCGTCCCGGGATGACCGAACTGGAAATCGCCGGTATCGCCGCAAACGGTTGCTTCAAGCACGGCGCTGAAGAATTGGAAGGGCCCAGCTTCGTCGTTTGCTCGGGCGAAAGATCCGGCTATGGCGTTCCCGCCATGCCGACCGACAGAAGGGTCAGACCCGGCGACTTTGTCGTCATCGACATCAACGGCGCGAGTTTCAACGGTTACCGCACCTGCTACTATCGTACCTACCTGTGCGGCGACAAGCCCACCCAGTTCCAGAAGGATGTCTACGGCGTGACCTACGAGGGCCTGATGGCCCTGCAGAGCGTCATCAAGCCCGGCATCACGACCAAGGATGTACAGACCGAATGGCTGAAGCTGGGAGATTTCTCCGGCGGCTGGGGCCGTGAGCCCAAGTTCCCCGAGCCCGGACGCTATTTCTTCGGTTCCGGCGGACACCCCATCGGCCTGCGTTCCGGCGATCCCGGCTACACGCTTCTTGGGGCAGGCGAAATCTTCGGCAACTTCCCCGGCGGAATGATCAAGAAGAACTACACCTTCGCCGCCGAGGTCTGCTGCGTGACCTGGGACGGCCAGCGCTGGATGAAAGACGGCGTGAAGCTGGAGAACTGCGGCGTCGTGACCGATACCGGTTTCGAGATCTTCTACCGGGCGCCGCTGAAGGACATCATCGTCTGTGGATTGCCGGGCGAATACTACCCTACGAAGTAAACTCGCATGCCACCCTGTGCTTCGCACCCGTGGCGTGCTCGCCTTCGCGGGTGAGGCTTTAAACCCCACCCTTGGCAAAAGGGGAACATCTCCCCTTTGAAATCCCCAGTGCAGGGGGCTTCAAGCCCCCTGCAACCCCGTATAGTACCGCGTCTCATAACTTCTGTCCGTGATTTTGGCAATTTGAACCTGCTCAATGGATGACCCTTAATTCCACAACTCAATTAGCTGAACCGCAGCAATGCAAGGTTCAGCGGACAAGATGGAGATGTTCCATGCCAAATTCGTTTGAAGGCGGATGCGCTTGCGGCGCAATTCGGTACTCATCCAATGGGCTCCCGCGATATATGGGGAACTGTCATTGTCGACATTGCCAGCAGGCAACGGGCAGTGCGTACTTCCCAGCGGTACTGATCAAGGAGAGTGATTTCCAACTTCAAAAAGGCGAACCAGCCTGGTTTGAACGGTCTTCCGACCGCGGGCACACCATGCGCCGGGGATTCTGCCGCGATTGCGGGTCACCGCTCTTCCTTGTGAATGGGGCGAGTTCAGGTGCGATGGTCCTGTACGCGGGCAGCCTGGACGACCCGAGTTGGTATTCACCGAGTCGCGATATCTTCGTTGGTAGTGCACAACCATGGGACTTGATGGATCCCGACCTGCCCAAGTCCGACGGAATGCCAGGCTAAACACTGTGACACACAACAGCGGCATCAGTTCAATTCCGTGAAAACAATATGTGGGAAGAAGCCGAAGACCACGCAATAGAGTTTGGAAAACAAGTGGTAGACGGTCAATGTCAAGGGCTATCCGTCGATGATTTATAAATCTGCCTAATGCACCAGTCTATCCTTTCGGTTATATAGGAAAGACAGGCATTATAGCGATCTTCGTTCTCCAAAATTGATTTATTATAGTCATTGATTTTCATTATGAAATACATTTGATTCTCTCTCGTTGGGTTTTCAAGGATATCTATGTAATTCCCATCCAATCCGACCCGACACCCTAGTGTCGTGTCATCCGTAGGTTGTTCTGAATGTAATCGTATTCGTGTCCTGAAACAAATCAAAACAGAGATCGTCAAAGCGACAGTTTACGCGTGACACGACACTAGGTGTTGTGGTTCCTTTTCTTGACTCACAAGCCGATACTCGGTAAGGTCTTCACTTTAAAAAACAAGTTCTTATCACCAAAATGATGGGAAGACCACCTGGTCGCCGGCTCTCAGGGAGACGTCCTATTCCTGATGATGGAGAAATGAACTCTGAGTTTGGGGCCTATATCTCCAGGTCTCAGCCTGCCAGAAGACCTTCTTCTGCCAGGACATCTGCCACCTCTTGTAGCTCCAACAACTCCAAGGTCTCCCGCTTTTGAAGGCCTGTAATGGGATCCCACCCTTGCCACATGTAGTATTCGGTGAGGGTATGATCCAGATAATCTTCACCTTTAATGCCCCCCGGTGTGGGGCCTGGATCCTGGAGCGGTTCTTTTAACCATAGCTCACACACGGTATCGTCCTGCCGGGTATATCCCAAACGACTATTAAACGCCTTTTCCAGGTTCGAGGCTCGTCTGCCCGCAAGATAGATATCGTCCGGTGTAATAGGGACCCCTGTGATAGCCGTGTAGGCTTCGGCATAGCTTCCTGGTGGCAGGTTTATGGGGTCAAAACAGGCAACAAGGATGCAAACCCCCATACAGTTATGGGTGGCGCCGATGTGCTCGCTGACCGCAGAGAGGGCTCCCTTGAGATCGGGCACAAACCGCTTGCCCGCGTCCGGTCTTCCAACCAATGCCTTTGAAACCTCGGTAAGACCCATCTTGTCAACCATGGTGACCGCCCTCATGTGACAGCAGCCACGCGAGGATACCGCATAGTTGGTCATCCAGGCACAGAAAGGCCGAGGTTCCTCATTGAGGACGGCCCCGCCTTTGCCGTAAGCACAATACTTGAGCACGGGAACGCCTTTTAGCTCCTCAAGGCGTTTTGCCCCTTTATAAACACCGCCTTTAAAAATTTTTCCCAGCTGATTGCGCTGAAAAACAATAGACTCCATGACTTTCTCAAGGGCCTCGGCGTTACCCCACTCAAAACTAACGGATTCCCCCATCAATTCCTCAATATCTCCATCGGTTATGATACCCCTTTCCCACAGGTCCATAAGAAAGGCGCAGACGTTACCCACTTCCAGAAAATCCAAGGCATGGTCGTTTGAAGTCATATAGAAGTGATTGATTGCTGCGTAATCGGCTATGGCGCACAGGGAGCCAACAGTTGCTACCGCCAGGTATTCCGGTTTTTCGCCGTTTCCCTTGTACCTGGAAGCCAGGGGCGTTTCATGCCCTCGAATCCGATGAAGTGCCGAACAAGCCGTGAAACAGCCAGGTGAGCATGACAAAGGACTTTCTTTAAAAAGGGAGCTGTAAGTCTTTGCTGTGAGTTTGTCGCGAATATGAGCAGGATTGACGATGCCCCGAAAATATTTCCATGGATTGCTGCCAATTGTATCATAAAGCTCAACCGCGGTGAGTGTGCCTCCATCTTTGAAGTTTTCCACGACAGGAAGGGTATTAATGTGTCCGATCATCTCTTTTGAAAATTGAAAGAAAGCCTCGGGATCAGACGCTCTGATGCCCTTGGTGCCCTTGACGGCTATAGCCTTGAGGTTTTTGGATCCCATCACGGCCCCGCCCCCGCAGCGTCCCGCGGCTCGCCACCCGCTTGTGATAATGCTGGCAAAGGCAACCAAGTTCTCGCCTGGCGGGCCGATACAGGCCGTCTCCACCTCTTTATCTTCCAGTTCTTTTTTAATGGCCTGATTTGTCTCCCGTGTCCCCATACCGGACAACCGGGTAGCATCGCGGAGTTCCACTCTGTCATTGTGAATGTAAAGATAAACCAGTTTTTTTGCGCGGCCGGTGATCACCAGATGGTCATAGCCCGCCCAACGGAGCATGGGACCAAAGGCGCCCCCGGCCACTGAATCGGCAAACATATTATAGGCCGGCCCCTTGAATGTAAACTTGGTCTTGCTCCCCATACCAAAAGTGGTTCCACCCAAGGGACCCAGACCCACGATCAAAACATTCTCAGGGCTTAGAGCGTCTATTTTTGGGTCCACCCTAAGAAAGTGTTCCCAGAGAAGCCAATCGTTTATCCCCTGACCCCCAAGGAACTTTTTTATAACCTCACTGGGGATCGGTTCACAGATTACCTTTTCGCTGGTTAGATCGACTCGAAGTATATTTCCATACATGGTATCTGGTCTGATTACTCCTCGTGTTTCTGTAAGGGTCGGTGTCTTTTTACACGGGTTGAGTCTTTACATTCCACAAAAGCAAGGGCGGAGATTTTTTCTCCTCCCCAGTCTGGCGGATGGAATTCCGGTCGGTCCTGACACACCGAGGCACAGGCCGGATCTCCGCCACACAGATCACATTTGAGTACCTGTCCCTGGGGAGATATATAAATGGCACCAAAGGGACACGCCTCCACGCATTTATGGCATTGAGTACATTTGTCTTGATCCAATATCAACACACCCATCACGGAAGGAGATGAAAATAAGGCCTTGGAGGGACACCCCTGTTCGCAGGGAGCAGGGTCGCAATGACGACAAATGGTGGGTTCAACAATACCCTCTTCTCTTATCTGGGTTACCTTTAGACGCGCCAAGTATGGGTTAATAACGCCTTCGTGGGTCAGGGAGCAGACAAGTTCGCACAGCTGGCAACCGACGCACACCCCTGGAAGGACGGTGAGTCTCCTGCGAGCCGGATCTCCAGTAGGTGCCACTGGTGGTTTTGGAGAATCCTTATCCTGACGGGGGGGTATGACATGGGGTATCCAGTCAACCCGTGGAGGTGGGACAGGAGGATTACGGGGCACGGCAATGCCGGGCTTGATCGCCGGCCGTTTAACAGTTTTTTGTTTGGTCATTTGAGCTTTGTTTTTTCCTGGAGGCTTCAAGCCACTGCTTTGTTGTTGCCCGGCCACACCTCAACTCGCATCGGGGAATATCTATTCTTCACTTGCAACCGATAATTCAAGATACTGTCTGAAGCCAATCATGAATCGCCCTTTGAAACTTTAGCGTCATGGTCCGGAGAAAAATCAAGCGATGCCAGCCATTTCCTCCATCAGGGCCGCCAATCCGAAATAGTCCAAATTCCCTTTGCCCGTCGCCTTCATCGACCCGTAGAGTTGGCGGGTCAAGGCTGTAAGAGGCATGGGGATGTCCATGGTCTTTCCCGTATCCAGGGCAAGGTCAAAGTCCTTGGCCATCTGGGCAACGGTAAAGGCAGGTGGAAAGCGTTTATCTTTTAGCAATTGGGCCTTAAACCCGATGAGGGGCGATCCCACCACACTGCTGTTGATCATGTCAACCATTTGATCCCATTCCAACCCACCTTTTTTCCCAAAAACGAGGGCCTCGGCTGTCATGGCTGACGTAATCCCCACCATCATGTTGATGAGGAGTTTGAGATAACGGGCCTCCTCCCCCTCTCCCACGTGAAAATGTTTTTGCCCCAGGATGTCAAAAATATCCTTGCACTGTTTATACCCGGGGCTTTGAACCGGAACATAAAATCGTTAGATTTCCACTTTCTGCAAATTCAGTGCTTCCGGAGACCGGGGCCCGGAGATAGATAATCCCCTTTTTCTCTGCCGCTTTAGCCACGAGAGCAGACACCGCCGGGGATGTCGTGCTCATGTCAATATAGACGGTGTCGGTCTTGGCGCCTTCGAAGACACCCGCAGGGCCCAATGCCACCTCTTCCAGGGCCTTGTCATCCGGTATGGTGGACACGACCACATCCCCGGTAGACGCCACCTCTTTGGCAGATCCGACAACGCTGGCCCCATGCTCGGCCAGGGCTTTTCCCGCGTCCGGCAGGATATCATATACCGTCAGATCATATCCGGCCTTGATAAGGTTCTTTGACATGGGGTTTCCCATTTTCCCCAGTCCAATCCAACCGATGTTTCCTTTTGTAACCATCTTTTCCTCCAATCTCAGAACCAAGAATGGACCCCTATTGGCAATAAGGGGCACTGTTTGACAAAAAAACCTTTTCTTTTGGATGATTTTACGTTTTCAAAACAAAGTTTTTCCTTCAGACTAATTTGGGTGGACAATGACCTTGATCGCTCCACCGATCCGCTGGGTAAAGGTCTTGAAGGCTTCCTCTACCTGTGCCAGGGGAAATGAATGGGTCAGCAAGGGCTTAAGAGAGATCCTCCCCTGCTCAAGTAGAGATATGCCCCTTGCGCAATTGGCCCAACCTTCCCCGCGTACAGAATATATGTGTATATTCCGCTGCCCCATGATGGAAAAATTGGCTGAGACCGGCTCATCGGGAAATCCCAGCAGCAATATTTTCCCCATCCGCTTTGCTATTTCAAGGGCTGTTTGAGGTCCCTGGCTTGCGCCTGATGATTCCACCACCAGATCGGCGCCCTTGCCACCGGTTTCTTTTAACACCACTTCCACGGGGTCCTCCCTGTTTATATTGATAAGCCGGTCAGCGCCCATTGTCTTACCCACCTCAAGACGGCTGTCTCTTGTCCCCACAAGAAACACCTTTCCCGCACAAAGCGCCTTGGCCACACCCACCGATATAATTCCCAAAGGTCCCGGGCCAACAACAACCACGTCATCTCCAACCACATAACCACCGGTGGTCTGAAAGCCGTAGAGTACGCACCCCAGATTTGCAACCAAAGATGCCTCATCAAATTCCAGAGAATCAGGAATCTTGTGAACGGTGTTTATTTGATTTGCCGTATATTGAGCAAATCCACCATTTGTTGTAAACCCGTTGGCACGATGCCCTCTCTGGAGATTGCCGTAATTCAGACATGCCGTATAGTTCCCGAGCCTGCAGTTCCTGCAACGCGCACAACCAAAGCTTGCCTCCACAGCCACCCGATCCCCCAGTTCAAATTCATCCACGGTTTCTCCAAAGGCCACCACAGTACCGGCGTATTCATGGCCGATAATAAAGGACCCATAGGGCGGTTGCCCGTCCCATGGTTTTTCCATAAGACTGACATCACTTCCGCAGACAGCACAGGCTTCCACCTTGATCAAGACATCCTGTGGCCCCGGGGAGGGCGTTTCAACCTCTTTGATCTCCAATTTGTTTGGACCCATCAAGACAGCGGCCTTCATTCTTTCTGGTATATCCATGGTTTTTCTCCTTTTGTAGATTGAAATACAAAACCCTACTGACCCTGGTTCCAGGCCTTACTGCCAGTGTACCATGGGCAGCCCGGCGATAGGAGATCGGAAATATGGGATTCGTGTTCCCCTCAAACTCCCAATATAGACGGTCTTTAAGTCCGGTCCGCCAAAGGTGACGCTTGCGAACCATGGCGCGATTGTTCCACCGGCGGCAAGCATATCATCGGGAGTCACCCGGTCTTCCACAAAGGCCTTCTCAAGGGCGACAGCGGCCTCCTCTTTTGTGTCGTCAAGGATAACATGGAAATCACCCTGAGGAGTGATAGCAAAGATTTGATCAGCCATCACAAGTGTGCCCCAGAGATTGCCGTACGCATCAAAGGCGATACCATCCGGGAAGCCAAACCTTCCAAGCTTGCTTGGACCAAAGACTTCTCGACTTGAAAGAGAACCGTCCTGACCAACCCTCATCCGCGAGATGCGCTGACCGCTGGTCTCGACAATGTATAGGTATTCCTCCGTGGCATCAAGACGGATCTCGTTTGTAAAACAAAAGCCGTCAGCAACGATTCTTAACCCCTGTTCGTCTGCCAAGGCGATGTAACCGTCCGCGATGTTCGGGCTAATCGCCGTCATCCAGTTCTTGATACGCGTTGATACAGTTATCCAGATACGGTTCTTGCTGTCCCTTATAACAAAGTTCACCTTCCCAATGGGTTGCCCATCGATACTGTCATAAAGGAGTTTTGTTGTTCCATCCCTGTTCATAACCTCAAGCACATCGGTGCCAAAATTAGAGATAAGGATGTCCCCGTTTTCGGCAAATGCCAGACCGTTGGGCAACGTGCCTTTGGTAAAACGACTTTCTTCATCGGCCGCCTTTTCAAAGACAGATTCAAAAGACTGGGTAATAATCTGTTGACCGCCATCCGGAGAGATTCGGACAACCCCGCCCCTTGCATCGGCTGACCAAAGTGTGCCGTCAGGCTCTGCCAAAATACATTCAGGTCGTTGCAAATCGTGCCCGATAAAACGAATATCGGAAGAATCTACCTGGAAACCGACAATTGGATTTTCAGACATTCTGCTCTCATTCATTCTTGTCAAATATCCTTTCATTCCCCTGAGGCACTCACCTCGTCTAAAGAACCTTCTTTACGGCAGACAGGCTGCTTTGAAAAGCCATCTCCCATATATCATCTCTGCCAATGATGACTTTTTCATCGGGCCCCGCTCCTGAAAACTGGCGTGCTGCGGTCTCCATAACTCCATAGTGGGAAATCACAAGTATCCTTTTGCCAAAGTGTGTCTCAAATTGCTCCAAAAAAAAATTTCTCACCCGGGCGATGAGTTGGGCGCCTGATTCGCCACCAGGATAATTCAGATGTGAATTCGCCTTGTGTTTTAAAATCTGTGGCATAATCTCTGATCTTTTTAGCCCGGTTAGATCTCCAAAATCGATTTCTCTGAGGTCGAACCTGAAAATTGGGTCGGGTAGAGATGGAATCATCTCCTTTAGGATCTCAAGGGTATGGACAGTCCGTCCAAGATCACTGCAAAAAACCGCATAAAAGCAAAGACCCTTTATTTTTTCCGCCTTCTTTCGGGTAGAGGAAATCCCCTCTTTGGTCAAAGGAGAGTCGGACTGACCCTGGATCATGCCCATGGTATTCGCCTTTGTCTGGCCGTGACGGATCAGGATGGCAGTAAAACACCCGGAAGGACTTGTTCCGCCGCTATCCCCTGAGGCTTTTATCATCTTATTTTCTTTCTGTGTACCTTTGAACCCTTGCAGCCATAACGGATAAAGGGAGCGTTCACAAGAAATTGCAATTGCTCCCTTCAGAGGTCCTTTCTCAGGGCTTTGGCGGGGACTGGTTTAGTGAATGGTCCAGCCCCCATCGATCATCATAACATGCCCGACCATCATATCAGACAGAGGGCTGCACAAAAACAGCGTTGCGCCTACCAGATCTTCGGGCTGAGCCCAACGACCAATAGGAAGCATTTCTCCAAGCACCCATTCCTTATAACCGGGTCGCTCCAGCAATTTCCGGCGAGTTGGGTGTTTCTGTGACACAAGGGGCCACGGCATTGACATTAATACCCTCGGAAGCCCATTCATAAGCCAGGGCACGGGTCAAGTGATGAACGCCGGCCTTTGCTGCTGCATAGACGGATCGGCCCTTAAACGTAACCTGGCCAAAGGTGGACCCGATATTGACGATCTTCCCGTGACCTTGGGGGATCATGACTCGGGCCACCGCCTGAGAAACGAAAAACAATGCCTTCAAACTTGTATCCAGCGTCTGATCCCATTCTTTTTCCGTAACTTCCAAGGCTGGTACCGTATCGGTCCACGCCGCGTTGTTGATCAGGATGTCAATTTTTCCAAAGGTATCATGCACCTGTTTAACCATTGCACGAATCTGCGATACATCTGTGAGGTCCCCGGGTATTACCAGGGTCTTCCGATCCAGGGCCATAATTTCTGAAGCCACTTCGTCCAGCGCCGACTGATTTCGGCTGACCAAGGCCACATGGGCCCCCGCCTCTGCCAACCCGATAGCTAAATCTCGCCCAATACCCTGGGAAGCCCCGGTCACTATAGCGATCTGGTCTTCAAGACCAAAACTGGTCCAATTGCGGTTCATCGATTATTCTCCCACATATTATAAATGCATTGACAATTTTTGCCGAACCCTCTCCCCCGCCGTTGGCGAGGGATTGGGGTCGGTGCGGCGCCAGGCTATTGCATAGCCTCTTCCATGTGCTCCATCAGGGTGAAGACCACGGGCCCATCAGCAGTGACAAGTATATTTTCCTCCAATCGGCAGGTCTGGGGCAACAGCGGGTGCCCGGCAAATGTCTCCACCGAAAAGTACATATTCTCTTTGAGTTCGGCCGGATAATCCAGCGAGTAGGCACGTGAAACCCACATTCCCTCATATCGGTGCCGTTGTCCGGCCCATCATTAAGGCCTCAGGAATTAAAGAGGTCTATTTGTGTTCTAAAAGAGATTGGAAATCCATAAAAAAGTCAAGAAAAATCAACCGGTGTCCAGCCCAAACAGGAAGAATTTCCCATTCGAATTTACAAAAAAAATAAAACTCGAAAACTCAGACAATTTCTTCTTGACAAACCTTTTGCAGTCGGAGATATATAGTCGACTAAAGGTAATATCTCGTAAAGGTGTTAGAACGCCACATATCAAGAACTTGGAAGGTCTGTGGCTTGACAAAAACCTCCAAAGCCTGGGAAAAACAATCATAAATGCAGCAATTACTAAAAGAACACCTTAGCTTATCCGACCGGATTTTTGATATTATTCAGGAAGCTATCCTGAGCGGATCCATAGGACCCGGGGAGAGAATTATAGAAACTGAATTCGCAAAAAATCTGGGAACAAGCAAATCCCCGGTGAGAGAGGCCCTCAAAAAGCTGGAAGGCGAAGGGGTTGTGGAACTTCTGCCAAGAAAGGGATTTATCGTAAAAAAAATTGACCGTAAAAGCGTGGAAGATTTTTGCGAAGTTATGTTTATGGTGGAATTACCCGTAGCAAGGCTCTCCCTCAAAAAAAGAGATTCGAAGGCAGGCAAAAAACTTGATAAAATTCTAAAAGACATGAAAAATTCTCTCATCAAAAAAGATTATCTCCTCTATCTCACCTTGAATCGCCGCTTCCACGGGGTGTTTTATGAACTGACGAAAAATGAATTGATCACCAAGATTTTTCGAATGCTTTACAACCAGACGGATATATTTAGATCAACATTTCTTTATACCGGCGAACGCCTCTTGCGTTCAATGGAGGAACACCTTGCAATTGCCGACGCTTACCACAAGGCAGACCAAAAACTTTTGGAGAGGGCTGTCAAGAACCATTTTGCCATGTTTAAAGAAAATATTTTAAAGTCCGATTTCTTGAGTGAGAACCAATAAATCAGGTTCTCCCTGTTTTGAAGTCACACTATAATTAGAATGGAAAGGGGGTGACATAAAAATATAATTGGAAATGGGGACCGTACGGGTTGGCATAAAAGGTATAAAACCGTAATATTAGACCTTAACCCATTTTAAACGGCAAAGCCCTCTGCCCTCTCAAATGGCGGGGGTATCAGAAACCACAGAAGTCAGATTATAGGGAGGTTGATGGAATGAAAATCGAAGAATATGAAAAGATGGCAAAAGGGGCGTATGATAGGTTTGTTCAGACGAAGATCCCGCCCAGTAACCGTCCCGTTTATACGGGAGATTTGGCCGATGACCCAATGTCTTTTGAGCATCCTGTCCTCAACTGGGAGGACTATGCCTATCACAAGGGATGCCAGACCCAGGCAGTCGATTGGGATGAGAACATAAACTATGAGCGAATGAGAAACTATCGCCTCGAGCGTACCCGAGAGCAATTAAAAGCATTCGACGTAGGTGCCATCCTGTCACTAAATGAGTGGAACACCCGCTATTTTACCGGAACCTGGACACCTCACTGGACGACACCTTCATCCGGGCTGCGATACAGCCTTTTTGCAGGAAATGCAAAGGGTCCGATTGTTTATGAAAATGCGGAGATCGGGTATCACACTCGACAAATGTGCCCCTGGCTTGACAAGGTCAAAGTCGCCATAACAGGCACCGGTTGGAGCAGTATCATCATCGGTCGCGATGCCCAAAAGGCCCAAAGGGATAAGTTTGTAAAGCAGATAGTTGATGATCTCAAATCCTATGGGCTGGAAAAAGAGCCCCTGGCACTGGATTTTGCAGATCCCGGAATCATCCAGGGTTTTGAGGATGCAGGAATCAAGGTGAGCTTTGCAGGTCAGGAATTGATGTTTCACGCCCGCAAGATCAAAAACAGGGATGAGGTGGAATGTCTGCGTGTAGCGGCTGCAATTGGGGATGCCCAGTTTCAGGCCTTCAAAGACGCCTTGAAACCCGGTGTGCGTGAAAATGAGCTTGTAGGGTTGATGCATAAGGTCGCCTATGAACTCGGGGCTGAGGTTTTTTCAGGGATTTTTTGTACATCCGGTGAGTTTAGCTGGCCAAACCCCCGTGAAACATGTGCCAACCGCATCATCCGACCGGGCGATATCGTCTATGCCGATGTCTACAACACATCCTACAATGGTTACAAGACCTGTTACTACCGGACATTCTGTTGTGGTAAACCTACCCAGCAGATGAAGGATGACTACCAGCGGGCATTGGATTGGCTGTATGCCTCGATCGAGATAATTAAACCGGGTATGACGACCCGGGACGTTGCCGAAAAATGGCCTGCCTCTGAAGATGTCTGGAGCGATATTCTTATCAAACATGAGGACCAGACCGCCGGGAGCAACTGGATGCATGGGATCGGACTTACCCTTTATGAGCTTCCCATGGCGTGGCGTGAAGCATCGCTCGAAAACCCGCTTCCCCTTGAGAAGGGCATGACTTTTGCCACTGAAACTCAGCTCGGAAGGATCGGGCTTGGTGCCTCAAGGATTGAGGAGATGATCCATATCACAGACACCGGTGTGGAAATCTTGACCAAGTGGCCTATCTGGGAAATCACGGAATGCCCCTTATAAACTCCCTCTACTTGGGACCGGCCTTGCCGGTCCCAAACTTTATAAACCAAACCCTGCCCCTTCCGGGGCAGTTTCTTAAAACCGAAAAGCCCCATAACCTTTCCCGTGATTGTCCCTAACTCGGGCACCGTGTTGAAATTAGCCTGAGCAAACTCAAAAAGGGAAAGCGTCTGGCAAATATGCTATTGCCCTGTCAAGGACCTGGATTCGGCTGCGGCCAAAGGCCTGCATTGGATTTCTAAAACGCCCAACATTAATTTCATGGAGAGTGCTAATATGGACAAGGAAGAGAGAATCGTCAGAACCGTTTGCCAGGCATGTCATTGTGAGTGTGGTGTTTTTGTTCATGTTCTTGACGGAAAAGTCGTCAAGATCGAGGGAGACCCTGACAACCCGATGAACAGGGGGTTTACCTGTATCAAGGGTCGTGCACAACCTCAAGTGGCCTATCACCCTGACCGCCTCAAATATCCCATGAGGCGGGTGGGTGAGAGGGGAAGCGGAAAATGGGAGAGGATCACATGGGATGTGGCTTTGGACGAAATAGCCGAGAAGCTGACGGAGAACAAGGAAAAAAACGGTCCTGAGTCCTTTGCCGTGATTCACGGTACCGGCCCAAGGCCCACACTTTATTCAACGACCCTCATTGCGTACGCGCTTGGCAGCCCCAACGTAATCAGCGTTGATCTTCATATATGTTTTTTACCCGGTTTTATTGCTGAGTACTGGACCTATGCCTCTTCGGTAATCGTGGAATCCGGGCCTGATTATCTGAATTCCGACTGCATCCTGATATTTGCCGGCAACCCGCTGGCCTCCCATCCGCCGAGAGGGGTGGAGATCCTGGAGGCCAAGCGAAAACGGAATGCCAAGATCATTGTGGTTGACCCCCGTCGCACCCAGTTGGCTTCAAAGGCAGACCTCTGGTTACAAATCAGACCCGGAACGGATGTGGCCCTGGCCATGGGGATGATCAAAACGATTATTGACGAGGACCTCTACGATAAGGAGTTTGTCGACAAATGGTGCCATGGTTTTGATGAGCTCAAGGAACGTGTAAAGGAATATCCCCTTGAAAAAGTGGAAGAGATTACCTGGGTACCGGCAGATAAGATCAGAGAGGCGGCCAGGATCTACGCAACCACAAAACCCGCGGTGCTGCACAAACGGGTGGGTGTTGAACACAACATCAACTCTACCCAGACAGTACGCGCCTTTGCCATCTTGGTCGCACTAACAGGAAATCTGGACGTCCCCGGAGGAAACCTGCTGCCGGTGTCTATCCCCGGGTATATCGGATGCGGTGATCTTCTGGGTGAAGACAAGAGGTTCAGACCGCCTCCGGAAATTGAAGAAAAACGTATTGGCGCAAAGGAATATCCGCTCATTTCCGGACCAGAGGCCATTATTCCTTTTGTCCCGGCACCTCTTGCCCACGAAGCCTTGCGTGACGGCAAGCCCTATCCCATAAAGGCCCTGTTCTGCGGCGGCGGTAACCCCATCCTGAATATGCAGAATGTGAAAAGCCTCTGGGCAGCCATGAAAAACAACCTTGATCTCTTTGTGGTTGCCGATTTTTTTATGACACCCACGGCGGAAATCGCCGATTATGTGCTCCCGGCTGCCCACTGGTTTGAGAGGGACGACACCTGTGATCTGATCTACATGAACTATGTGGCGGCCAGACAAAAGGCCGTGGAACCCCTTGCCGAGTGCTGGCACGATATGAAAATGTCCATCGAACTCATAAAGCGGATCCCCTGGGCCAACCGGAAATATATGCCCTGGGATGACGTTGATGAATTCAATGAGGCCCTGGTAAAGGATACGGATTTCACGTTTAAAGAGCTAAAGTCAAAATCCTGTATCATGAAAATGGAGCCCCTGAAGTATAAGAAATACGAAGAAAACGGGTTTAATACACCGACCGGGAAGATAGAACTTTACTCGACCACCTTTGAAAAACACGGTTATGATCCCCTTCCCTTTTTCAGGGAGCCCCCGGAAAGCCCGATGAGCACTCCTGAACTCCTAAAAGACTATCCCCTGGTTCTTTATACCGGGAGCAGGCATCTGGAGTTTTTTCATTCAGAGGGCCGTCAGATTCCTGCACTGCGAGAGCGTGTCCCGGATCCGTTGGTTGAAGTGCACCCGGATACGGCAAAGCAGGCGGGTCTTGAGGATGGAGACTGGGTATGGATCGAAACACCGCAAGTAAAGGGTGAGCGGGTCAAACTCAAATTAAAGGTCACCGACACTATCCACCCCAAAATGGCCCATGCCAGGCACAGCTGGTGGTTCCCGGAAAAACCGGCGCCCGAGCACGGTTGCTTTGAGTCAAATATTAATGTAATAATCACCGATGATCCCCCCCGGGAGGACGTATCCGCCTCTGTTAGAACAAGGGGAACATTGTGTAGGATTTACAAATAGCCTCTCCGGGAAAAACGCCACACCGTTATAATGTCGTTGTCTTTATTGACGTTCTCGAATTCTTTATTCTCATGAGAGTTCCAGAACCGGTGCCTTGTTCGTCAGGGGTTCGAAAACAGGCGAATTGAAAGGAGTTGTTAATGCACTTCGCTGTGGATACCGGTGGTACATTTACAGACCTTGTTTTTGAGGACGAAATGGGGCGTCTCCGCATGTTCAAGGCGGAGACAACACCCCATGACCCGGTGGAAGGCATTCTCATGGCTGTCCGTTCTGCAGCGGACAGCATGTCAATCTCAATGGAGGAATTTCTTGGCAAGGGTGAACTCTTTATTCACGGAACCACCCACGCCGTCAATGCCATCATCACCGAAAACACAGCCAAGACCGCTCTTCTCACAACAAAGGGCCATGGAGATGTGCTTGTCCTTAGAGAGGGCGGTCGACTTGAACCGTTCAATTTCTCGGTGCCTTTCCCAAAACCCTATATCCCTCGATCATTGACTTTCGAAGTCGCAGAGCGGATCGGGGCGGACGGCCATGTCATCGACCCATTGGACGAAAAAGGGGTTGTGGAAATCATCCAATCCTTAAAGGACCTGAAGGTGGAATCGGTCGCGGTTTGTCTGCTCTGGTCCACTGTTAACCCAACCCATGAAAATAGGATCGGTGAGTTGCTTGAGACTCACCTTCCTGACGTTCCCTACACCCTCTCCAATGTGCTTAACCCTATTTTACGTGAATATCGGCGTGCTTCGTCGGCATGTATCGACGCATCCCTCAAACCCCTCATGTCGCGCTACCTTGGAGGTCTATCCAAACGCCTGAAACAGGCAGGTTTCAGGGGTCGTCTCCTCATGTTGACTTCCAAGGGTGGTGTTATGGACTTTGAAGATCTTGCAGCTGCACCAATCCATGCCATAGGCTCGGGGCCCTCCATGGCTCCCCTCGCGGGTAGGCACTATGCTCAGATTGATATAAACACCAACACCGCTATTGTGGCCGACACGGGCGGAACGACGTATGATGTCAGCCTGGTCCGGAAGGGGGTGATTCCCATGACACCCGAAACCTGGATCGGGCAGCGTTACCGAGGCCACATCGTGGGCTTTCCTTCCGTGGATGTAAAAAGCATCGGGGCAGGGGGCGGCAGCATAGCCTGGGTGGACGAAGGCGGCTTGCTCCATGTGGGACCAGTCAGTGCGGGGGCCGTGCCCGGGCCAGCCTGTTATGGAAGGGGTGGCACAAGGCCCACTGTCACAGATGCCTCCCTCGTGCTCGGATACATCGACCCGGCATTTTTCCTGGGCGGTGCCATGAAGCTCGATGTCGATAACGCTGTAAAGACAATTGAGGAGGGGGTGGCACATCCTCTGAAGTTGAATCTTTTTGAGGCTGCGGCGGCTATACTTCGACTCACTACTGAAAACATGGTGAGCGCCATCGAAGAAATCACCATCCATCAGGGAATGGATCCGAGACACGCCGTACTGGTTGGCGGTGGCGGGGCAGCCGGTCTTAATTCAGTGGCCATCGCCCGAAGGCTCGGATGCAAAACAGTGATTATCCCCGAGGTCGTGGCGGGGCTGTCCGCAGTGGGAGCTTTGATATCAGACCTACATGCGGACTACCGGGCTCTCTTTTACACAACTACGGATGATTTCGATTTTGAGGGTGTAAATGGTATTCTGGAGTCCCTGATAGCAAAATGTCAGGTCTTTATAAAGGGGCCCGGGGCCGGGGCAGTGGAGCAATCAGTTGAGATCTGGGCTGAGGCACGTTATCGGGATCAGGTCTGGGAAATTGATCTCCCTATTCGGATAAGACACTTTGAGAAACCCGAGGACGTCACCCGTGTGCGGGAGGATTTTGATCGATTGCATGAGGAGGTTTTTGCTTTCCGGGACCCTGATTCGGAAGTGCAATTCGTCGGGTGGCGTGCAACGGTTCGCTGCAGACTTCGAGACCGGGACCTGGGTAAACTCGCAAAGGACAAACCATACACCGCCGACATCCTTCCTAGCCGAAAGGCGTATTTTAATGAAACGGGGTTGGTGGATACAAAGGTCGAGCTTTTTGCGGCCATTGAACCGGGAGTCACACGGGAAGGACCCGCCATCATCGAAGCACCGCTAACCACGGTGGTCATCGAACCAGGCGCAACGGCGGTCCGTAAAGGGAGTGGAAGCCTGGTGATAACACCCTAAAAAACGCACCGGAATTTATCCCATCTAACAGCAGTCACGGTTGCCGGACGTAAGCCCTAAGGAAGATTTAAAGGAGAGGGGATGGAAAAAAAAGCCGTTGGGACGAACTCAGGTGAGGTCGGGAACAAGACGACATCTTTCCTTGACCCTGTGACCTTGGCGGTCTTGAACAAGCGTTTTGAGGCAGTGACCACCAAAATGGCCAACACACTCTTGCGGACGGGCCGATCGGGCGTACTCAATCTAGCCAGAGACTTCTCCACCAGCATTGTAACACGTAATTGCGAGCTTCTTAGTGGGGCCGAATCTTTGCCCATTCATCATCTGAGCGGCGCGGACCTCATGGCACGGTCAATGATTGAATTGCACCCCGAACTCCATAGGGGCGATGCATTTTTACACAACTCTCCTTACCATGGATGCTCTCACCCGGCTGACCACACCATCCTGGTCCCTGTTATCGATGATGAGGGGATACACCAATTCACCATTTGGGTCAAGGCGCACCAGGCTGATTGCGGCAACGCTCAACCTACCACCTATATGGGGCACGCCCGCGACGTTTATGAGGAAGGGGCACTTATCTTTCCGGCGGTAAAGGCCCAGGAGAACTATCAGGACATCCCTGACATCATCCGTATGTGTGAGATGCGTATCCGGGTCCCTGAGCAATGGCGGGGAGACTATCTGGCCATGGTTGGGGCTGCACGTATCGGAGAACGCGAGATCCTGTCCATGGCAGAGGAATTTAGCTGGGAGATCCTCCACGCCTTTGAGAATGAATGGTTCGACTATAGCGAAAAATTGATGATCGCTGCTATCGGGAAAATGACGGCTGGTACCGCCACCGCCACCAGCACCCACGACCCGGTTCCCGGAACCCCCGCGGAAGGCGTAAAAATCCTGGTCAAAGTCAAGGTGGACACTAAAAATGCTATGATAGAGGTGGATCTGCGGGACAATCCGGACGTAATGCCCTGTGGTCTCAACCTCAGCGAGGCCTGCGCCCGCACCGGGGCCATGATCGGCATTTTCAACAGCATCGATGACCTCGTACCCACCAACGCCGGCAGCTTCCGACGTATAAATGTACACATCCGGGAAGGCTGCATCGCTGGCGGTGGAAAGCACCCCACCAGCATGTCCGTGGCAACAACAAACCTGGCTGATCGGGTTACAAACCCTGTGCAACGGGCTTTTTCAAAAATAGAAGGCAACATAGGACTCGCAGAATGCGGCCCTATTTTTCCGGCATCAATGGGGGTGATTTCAGGGCTCGATCCGCGTAATAATAATGCTCCCTTTGTAAACCAGATTTTTCTCATGGATACTGGTGGCGCAGCCGCTGCCAAGACCGACGCCTGGCTGACCATCTGCCATGCCGGCAACTCGGGGATGTGCTTTATAGACAGCGTCGAGTTGGATGAACTGCATTTCCCCCTTCTGGTCAAGGCGCGCTACCTTGTCCGCGACACCGAAGGTGCCGGACGAACCATTGGGGCTCCTTCCGGTTTTTGCGAGTATGGTCCCACCGGAGACGGAACCCTGGAGGTGGCTTATGTGGCAGACGGCGCAATAAACAATGCCAAAGGAACCCTAGGTGGATACGATGGGGCAAAGATTCAAAATTATCTGAGGAATGGTGACGGAGAGGTAGAAAAGCTTCCGGCCTGTTCTGATATTATCCTAAAGCCCGGCGAGACCATCGTATCCTACTCCTCGGGAGGAGGAGGGTTCGGTTCTCCCCTGGAACGCCCCGTGGAAAAGGTAAAGTATGACGTGGAAGAGGGCTGGATAACTAAGGAACGAGCGGAACAGGTCTATGGTGTTGTTATCAATAAAAACGGGACTATTGATGAAAAGGCCACTGCCAAAAGGAGAAGGGCTCTGGCGAAAAAAGAAAAGCAATAAATCCTGAAACCGTTTCGAGCGCGGACAAAGGATACGTTTCAATAGCTGAAAAGTACAACCAACCGGACAGATCTGAAAGAGGAGGGAGAAATATGAGACTAAAGGACAAGGTGGCCATCGTGACGGGTGGATCTCAAGGGATCGGCGAGGCGATTTGTCGTGCCTACGGACGTGAAGGGGCGATTGTAGCGGTTGTCAACAATAAAAACCCGCAGTTGGGACAGGCCGTAGCGGAAAAAATTAAAAATGAAGGAGGCTCGGCACAGGGATTTCAATGCAACGTATCAAAACGGGATGAGTGCCAGACCCTGGTTAAGGAAGTGACTCGCGAGTTTGGGACGGTTGATATTCTTTTTAACAATGCGGGTGTTATGATCAATAAGCCGATTGAAGAGTATTCGGAAGAAGAGTGGGACATAACCATCGATGTAAATCTTAAAGGCGGTTTTCTCATGAGCCAGGCGGTGGTGCCTCTCATGAAGGAAAAACGATACGGAAAAATCATCTTCACTGCCTCCATAGCAGGATCTCACGCCTTTCCAAACGCGGTACCCTATTGTGCAAGCAAAGGGGGGGTCTTGATGATCATGAAGGCCTTGGCCGCAGAGATCTCCAAATTTGGTATCAACGTCAATTGTATCTCCCCGGGGAACACCGCAACCTCACTCAATCAACATCTCCAGGACGACCCCGAATTTGTAAAACTTATGGAAAGTTTTACTCCAACCGGCCGCGCATACATAACCCCTGAAGAGATGACCGGAGCAGCCGTGTTTCTTGCCTCGGATGAGGCAACGGCTGTCCACGGTTTGGATCTTCTCGTAGACGATGGCTGGTCGGCGATTTGACGTGGAACAAGACTGATGAATCAGAACATAGCAGCGGTGTAGCGATTTACATCGACACAGGCCTAACCATTGTTGAGCCGTTTTCCACACCTTTCAAATAACTTTGGAGTTTAAAGATATGACGGATAGAAAGGAGATTACCCATGTCAATTGAGGTCGATTTAAACTGTGATATGGGAGAGAGCTTTGGAATTTATAGGATCGGCAATGACGAAGAAATGATGAAATATGTGACTTCCGTCAATGCAGGGTGTGGTTTTCACGGAGGTGACCCTCATGTCATGAGAAAGACCGTTACCTTGGCCAAACAGTATGGCGTTGCGGTCGGCGCTCACCCCGGGTATCCGGACCTTATGGGGTTTGGAAGAAGAAAGATGGAGATCACCCCAGACGAAGCCAAGGACTACATCCTCTATCAAGTGGGGGCATTAAAGGCCTTTTGTGATGCAACGGGTCTCGAGCTTCAACACGTAAAACCACACGGGGAATTTTATCAAATGCTTTGGAACGACGAGGCATTGTCACGGGCCGTCCTTGAGGCGATCCAGGAGATCAAACCCGAACCCATCTTCCTGGCCCTCTACAACACGATCCCTTACGAAATGGCCAAGTCCATGGGCATCCGTGTGGCAGGAGAGCTCTATGCTGATCTGGATTATTATCCGGATGGAACAACCTTTATCAAAAAGGTGCACGGAGACATCGATTCCGGGGCAACAGTGGAAAAGGTCATAAAGATGGTGACAGAAGGAAAGGTCGTTGCTTCAAATGGAAAAGAGATCGAGGTTAGAGGCACGACCATCTGTTTTCATGGTGACAACCCGCAGTCCCCCGAAATCGTTCAAGCGGTAAAGGAAGGACTGACCAAAAAGGGAGTGAAACTCGTACCCCTCGGATTACACTCCACTCTGTGATCTCATTGAGAAAGGAGATCTCAAATGATCTACGAGACAGCGCGTTATCTCTACTCGGGTGACCAGTATCTGACGGTCGAGATCGGTGACGAAATGACCCTGCAGGCCAATTTTATGGTCATTGGCCTTGACAGGGCCATCAATAGTGCAGGGATCAAAGGCCTTATCGAAACGTTCCCGGGGTGGCGATCTGTTCTTGTTTCATATGACTCTCTCGTGATAGATACGGACAGTATCATTTCCGAAATAAAGAAAGTTGTGGATCAAGCCTCTGAAGTAAAAGATGTCCCTTCCCGAATTATTGAACTTCCTGTCAAGTATAAAGGAAGATGGGGGCCTGATCTGGAGTTTGTTGCCAGAGAGAACAACATCTCTGTCGATGAAGTGGTCAGGATACACACAGAGACCATTCACTGGGTGGGAATGGTCGGTTTCACGCCTGGATCCCCCCAATTGATGCAGCTCAACCCCTCCCTTCTCCTCTCTGTCCGAAAATACCTTTCTCCGAGGATCTACACGCCCAAGGGGACCATCGCCCTGGGGGGAAGCATTACAGCCATCTATCCTGTGGTTAGCCCCGGCGGATATCAAATGATGGGACTCACACCGGTACCCATTTATGACCGTTTTCAAAGTCTCGACGTCTTTGAAGAATCTCCTGTTTTGCTTCGAATCGGCGACCGGATCAGGTTTGTGGGAGTTGATGAGGACGAGTTTGACTATATCCGCCAACAGGTGTGGGAGTGCAGTTACAAATACACGATCACGGAAGAAACCTTTTCTCTATAGGAGGCTGTCCGAGAAGGAGATATTTTTCCCAAGGTCAAGAAAGGCGAAGATTTTAACCGCAGGAATACGTTGAAGTATTTCGAGGATTAAAATCTGAGCCTGACGCCGAGATTGGGGAAAATAGCCATTCTCGGACAGCCTCCTGGGAGGGTTCTGTGGAACAACCGACTTTTGAAGTAATACAACCGGGCGTATTCTCGACTATCCAAGACTTAGGCAGAAGGGGATATTTTGCGAGCGGGATACCCCCCTCAGGCGCCATGGATCGGTTTGCTCTGAGGATGGGCAACTTGCTGGTCAAAAATTCCTTAGGGGAGGCGGGGATCGAGATGACTGCCATTGGCGCCACCTTGAAGATTCTTGACGACACCGTCATAGCGATAACCGGAGCAGACTTTGGTGCCACCCTGAATGGAAAACCTGTGTCCAATTGGCAGACAATTCACGTCCGGCCGGGAGATATCCTTTCAGTGGCCAAATACCGGATGGGATGGCGATGTTACCTCAGTGTTGCCGGCGGGATAGATGTGGTGCCGGTGCTGGGCTCCAAGTCCACATACACCCTGGGAGGGCTGGGGGGCCTTCGGGGTCGGGTATTGAAAAAAGGAGACATACTCCAGGCTGGTCAGCCGATAGCACCATTTGAATCTTTGAAAGATAGAAAAGCGACCGAGGAGATCCTACCCAAACAAGGGGAGGAGAAGGAGCTTCGCGTGGTTCTTGGCCCCCAGGATGACCATGTGAAGGAGGAAAGCATCAAGGTCTTTCTGAACTCGCCCTATCGGGTTTCCCACAATTCAAACCGTGTGGGATACCGATTTGAAGGCCCCCAGCTCTTTTTTAAGGAACGGGATAGGTCCATGGATGCCGGATCCGATCCCTCCAACATCGTGGATGACGGGAACGCCATTGGGGCGATCCAGATCCCTGCGGGTAAGGAACCCATTTGTCTGGGGGTGGATGGCGTAACCATGGGAGGTTATGTGAAGATCGCCTGTCTGATTGCTGCGGACATGGACAGAATGGCCCAACTTCCGCTTAGGGAAGAGGTCATGTTTCGTGCTGTTACCGTTGATGAGGCCCGCTCGATCCTCAAAAAATCAATAGGGAGTGTGAACGAGGAAAATATCTTAAAGTAACCGTTCACAGGTTCAGAGTTCAACGTTCAGGGGTCAGCAGTTTCATGGTAATCAGTTCCTCTTCCCCAGTTTGCGATCCCGGTTAAACGGTGACTTCATTGACAACAGATCCAGATCATCGGCGGACAACTCTGCCATGGGAAGCTCGTCAAAAGCAATCCCTTCGGCCATGCGGCGCAATTCGGCAATCAGGCTGCATATCCGTTCTTCCTCATCCAGCGGATCCGCAACACCAACAACCCGCCGGTCATCATCCACCCCGACAATCAAACGGCCGCCCGCCGTATTCGCAAAGGCCATCAATGTTTTGAGCATCGGCCGGGGAGATGACAGATCCCGCTTGAATTCCAGTGTCTTACCTTCCAGACTGGTGAGGATTTGTTTAATTTTGACTGTAATTTGCCTGCCCGCCTTGCGGTCCGAATACTCCAACTAAACCAACGAAGTGATGGTTTTCTTTTCCTACTCATCCGTGCAATCTGTGGATCATTCTTTCTTTTTCCCGGTTACTGCCGTCACTTCTGCCAACAGATCCCCACACTTGCCATAGATTACCTTCACTCCATCGTTAAGGTCAAGACTGATCCTCTGGTCGGCGCAATGGACGTTTGGAGGAACTGCTTTATTTCTAAACTCAAGGGTTGCCAAGACATGCCACGCCGGGCCATGCGGGGCCAGAATGCATTCATGTCATCAGAAAGGTGTTTCAAACTTCATGATTTCAAAAATGCAGTGTCCTGGCATTCAACAAATCTGTCTTTTTTCAGCGGGGACACCCAGTTGAGGCGAGAATGTGATGAAGCGAGATCAGGCAGTTTCTGAACTACCTTTTGAAATAGCTCCTCTGACCGGCGGTTCACATAGATCTGAAGCTGACTCTGGAGTTGACTGCCGGCATAGGCCCGGCCAACATCATCGGCTCTGGTGGTTTTGGTTGTCATAAATCCTCAGAAAAAAGGGCTAATCACGAAAGGAAAGAGAATTAGTATAGTTTGTAAAGAACGTCCCCAAGTCTCTTAGTCAAGCCCTGTAAAAGTTGTTTTAATACATCTTAAATAGTTTATAAGTTGTATTAATGCAACAATTAACCATATTTTACTTGACCAACCATGAATAATGTGATATGTTGTTTTAATTAAACATAAAAAGCTTATAGGGGGGTTTAAATCAACATGCCACGTGTCAGTAAAATATCAAAATCTCCACCGGCTGCGGTTGAGGAAATACTAAATGGCTTGGGTCGAAATATACGTACCGCCCGCTTGCGGCGCAGGCTTTCCATGAAAGAACTCGCCGAACGCATAGGTATTTCGCGATATATAATGGCCGATATAGAGAATGGTAAGCCTACTACTGCTATAGTCGCTTACATAGGGGCGTTATGGGCGCTTGGCCTTCATGGAGATATTCGCGAACTGGCTGACCCTGACGGTGATGAGGAAGGCAAGATATTGGAACGGGCCAGAAGCCCCCGGACAGCACCAAAGAGAAAGATCATAGACGATGACTTCTGAACGAGAATGCTATGTATATATTGTACCACCTGGCGCTACTGAATTTGTAACAGCGGGGCGCTTTGAGGTGTCCATGACTCCTGATGGTGATTCGGTCGGACGGTTTTTTTTACGGACGGCGCTATCTTGAACGCAGTGATGCTGTTGAACTTGATCCAGTAGAGTTACGCCTTCGCAGAGGACAATATGAAACAGCACGAATGGATGGTTTTTTTGGTGCGATCCGAGACTCCATGCCGGATTACTGGGGAAGGCTCGTAATTGAACGAAACACCGGTCATCCCCAACTTGAAGAATTCGATTACCTGATGTATGGCCCGGATGACCGTGCTGGAGCGCTGGGATTTGGTTTGAACGTTCAGCCGCCTTCTACTGAGCATCGGTTTAACCAGACGATGGATCTGGAATGTCTACAGGCTGCTGCTGAAACCATCATCAGTGATGAACCAGACTCTGAAGACTCAACCACAAGGCAGGCCGAAGAACTTATGCTGCTTGGTACATCAATGGGAGGTGCCCGACCCAAGACGGTTGTGGAATATGAGCAGAACCTGTGGATCGCTAAGTTCAGCAGGCACGATGATCGATGGAATCATCCTCGTGTAGAGCACGGAATGTTAAGCTTGCCCAAAAATGCGGTATATCCGTGGCTGAAAACAGAATAACAAATGTTGGAGGAAGGGATGTACTCTTGCTTCGCAGATTTGACCGTGAATGGTCTGAAAATGGTTATCAACGACACCGGATGGTCAGCGCACTTACCATGTTACAAAGCGATGACAGACCTACATCCCGGCGGGACTGGTCTTACATTCTGTTTGCAGATGAGCTCAGACGTGTGAGCAGGATGCCGGAAACTGATCTTCGTGAACTGTTTGCCAGAATGTGCTTTAATGCGGCAGTTTCCAACCTGGACGATCACCCTCGCAATCACGCCATTCTGGCAAAGGGCCGGGTCTGGCAATTAAGCCCCGCCTTTGACCTGACACCAACTCCAACGATAGCCATGGAAAGAAGAGATCTTGCTATGGCTTGCGGAGGCAGAGGCCGCTATGCCAATAAAAAAAATCTTTTAAGCCAACATGCCCGATTCCTGTTAAATGAAGAAGACGCTACCACTATCCTAAATAACATAGTTGAGACAGTACGAAATTCATGGCGACCGGCAATGAAAGAATCTGGTGTCAGCAAAATTGACTGTAAAATGATCGAATCCGCTTTCCTGTACAAAGGCTTCTTCTACTGATCTGGCTAATTTCGGTACAAAATCCTTTCTGAATCCTCAAGTTATT
>PVMK01134808.1_pt1 | contig 29181 bp, 35 predicted proteins | sample 1853481 | NCBI WGS metagenome assembly PVMK01 (sample SAMN08533507, study PRJNA380276) | Marine sediment metagenome, whole genome shotgun sequencing project.
CTTTGCTAAATGTTTTTGATTGTCCAGACCAAATGAGTTTTTCTGTTTTTACATCGTACAAATTCGTTTCCAATCGGATGGTTTTGCTTGTGCTTGCATATCCCGGATCACGCGCATAACTGTATCGGCTACGATAAAAACCGTAATAGCCTCCACGTGCATGACCGCCACGTGTGTAGGATTCTTTTACTTCTTTGCCAACCAAGTGCGTGATGATCACAGCATCATTTTCAAATTGGTTGACAGCACTTAATATCATCTCTTTTTTCAGTTCTAAATCTGCAGGCATAGGTATAGTTTCTTCACTCGAGATAGCTTCAACTCCCGCTGATTTTAACCGCGCAACAAATTTTCGCTCAAAAGATCGCCGAGAATCTTCATTGCCCGTTATTGCAATTACAAGAATATCAGATACGGGCTTTCCTTTAAAGGCCTCATTTACCTGCTTTTGGGTGAGTTCGGTCTCAGTGCCAGCGCAAGAAATAATCAGAAAAACAAAAGAAAACAAATAGCCAAACCATTTAACAGAACTTTGTTTCATTAAACTCCTCCTAACCGTAAAAGTGCCTAATCGCAGACTGCTCTTGCCATAGTGGTCGATGATCAATACCAACTTACAAGAGTGGCATACAATAGATGGTGTTGATTCTAAGAGTTATAGAAATAGGCATGTCGTATACCTTTGAATCACAAACAGGTCAAGAATATTATGAAAGATGTCACTATTTTCGACGGTATTGATGCCGATAGTATTGAAAATTTTAAGAAAAAAAGTCTTGTTTCAAATGAAGGAATCTTATATAGTTAATTCTTGGAGACGGTAAAGATTAAGAAAATTTCAGGAAAGCGAAAGGTTTTTTGTCCTGTATGCAAAAAGTGGGTCAGCTTAAGCTTATTTAAAAAGCAGGATAATACTCTTGTTTGCCCTTTTTGCGGTTTTGTTATCGACCAAGATGAACAAAAATGGCAATTTGTGTGAAAAGGTTGTGATTTCTCGCAATGCACTAAGCTATCTTAATCAGCAAATATTTAGACGATACGTTGGAGTACCAGATATCACCGGTTTCACACCACCACCCTAAACTTCAATATATTGTTTATTTGTTACAATATCCACCAGGGCTCATTTTATTCCTCTTTCCGTTACTGTCCTTACTTTAAATATGCGCGCAACTGTTCGTTTGATCCTTTACCAAGGCCCCTTAAAGTTCTCAAGACCGGAGGTAAAGTCAATTCGAGAGGCTGAATTCGATCTTCGGTTACAAAGCACACTGATCCTGACCATGGATCGGGAGCCCCGGGTAAATATATAGCTACTGTCCCTCCTGTTATACGCTCAACCTCAAAAACGATTTGCCAGTAGTCATCGAATTGGGCGAGAACGGGTTTCATACCCTCCGCCTTTTCGGGTTGCACTATGGCATCTATCTTGCTCTTTACGAATCCGTAAACTGGAATCTTAGAAAAAACTCTGGACTCCAGGTTACTAACGGATTTACGAGCAAGAGTCGATTTCGCTGCAAGCCCTGCAAGGAAACAGATCAGCAAAATAATGACGAGGGCCAGCAGATCTGCCACTGCAATATTGCCGATCGCATCGACGGGTATTAAAGCTGATACAGGAGCAGCCAATTTATTCGTTAATTTTATTGCCTTGCCGATGATAGCAATGAAAATGATGATTGGAACCATAAACACAATGCCACCGATCAACGTCGTCTTCAGAAACTGAACCATAGTATTCCTCCTCCTTTGTGGGTATCCATCGGTCCCGACATCCTTACAAACACCGCTTGTATTGAGAATCTCTTTATAACAATAAGGCTTGTGATATGCAAAGAATCGGCTGATTGATATGGTATGGTTATCACACAAACTCAATGAGCTGATATTTGGATCTATCGTGAGAATGTTGAAAAGCCCAAAAAAGGTTAATGAAATATTGACTGATAGACTTCATTTATACCGTTACCAAATAAGTTGGAAACGTACCTGATAGATATTTGTCCTTCCATTCTCAACAAACGGTGATGTCCGATCTTTAACGTATGCATGGATGTAGTTAAACATCACTCGAACATTTCGATTATGGATCCAGTTCAACCCTGCGGTAAAATTGCTTTCTTTGCCTCCATATATATCGCCGTCATTCAAGTCTACATAGGAGTGTCGTAACGCAAGTTCCCAGGCACCCCACTCGCCTTTCATCGGATGAAAAGAAGGTTGCGGCTCAACCCCTGTAAAAACACCGATGGATCGGTTGTAATTCCGATGTTCTCCGGTGATAAAATAGCTCAAAAAAGCGTAGTATCCCCAGAAATCCGGATCATCTGCTGAGCTTGCATCTAATGAAACATAATAGCCCTGTCCCTGAAAAGACCATGGCCCAAAAACCATCGCCAATTCGGCATTGACCGTATCCCGCCTATTTCCGGGGATAGGTCCCGTATCCACAAGGGTGTCGTCCGTTAGGCGAGACTCGGGCCTTGTACGAAATTGTATCGAAGAATCTAAATCATCCTCATTGCGTGATCCGTATCTGTAACCCAGTCCGAGATGCAGCAGGGTTCGACCATCTTCCCCATACACCGGAAGGCCGAAAACTCGAGCTGTTACATTAAATCCATTGGACTCACTGATCTGATTTCCACCTTCTCCCACCGTCGAAAAAGAACCCGTATTTAAAAAAACCCCCGCTCCCAAATTTATCCGCCTGTCCGGGTTTAAGCTGTCGTATCTGATGCCGATATTGCGACCAGAACTAAAAGCCGCATCGGGCAATGCCCTTTCCATAAAGGTAACACGGCTGATGCTGGTGAGATATTCCAGGGAAAACGGCTCTTTCTGGTTACCAAATTTGATTTTCTTAAGAAACGGGTTTTTAGATAGCGAATCCAGATGTCCTGAATATCTCTTACGTTGGCAAAATCAAATTCAATCTTAAAATCTACATTATCATAGAAGTTTCCATATGTAGAAATGTTTAGTTTGCGAAGGAGTATATTACTACCGTCCAAATCAGGAAACGAGTTTTGTAGTTCTTCATCGGCATCAATATTACCGCCGTCAACGATGATTTGTCCATTGATCCTAAATTTAATGTTTTCCTTGCTGCTGTCGATACTAAAATAGCCGTCTTTTAAATAGTAGTGCCAATTTCCAATGGGTCCCCTTACGCCTGTTTCTACCCTTTCAGACATTGCTTTGTAATAGGAATCCATGCTTTTTGTTTGCGGAGCGTCAGCTAACACACGACCGCCGGCGCTTAAGATAAGAAAACAGGATGCAAAAACAATCACAAGGATAGAAAATTTTGATTGCGTCCGCACAAATCTATATGTGTCAGTGGCTGATTCTTTACATTTTTGGTTTCGCATATGAGTCAATACGTTTTGTATATATGCCAATAAGAAAAGCTTAGAATTTTATCATCAATTCACGCTTTCTCATTCATAGGTTTGAGTGTACGATGGAAGCCGTTTTAAGATTTTCGATTGTGACAACTTACGTAACGCAAACTTGAAAATCAATGGGTCGAAAAAATTGTGCTTAACGAATATAAGCTTGAATGTTAGATTTTACAAACTACCGCAGTTATCAGTTCACTCTTTAATGTCAATTTGATTGAAAACTTCAAATTTACCGGTAGCATAATATTTTACAGGGTTGTCCTCATGGTCGACGACATATACATTCATAAGATCACCGGCGTTAATATCAGGGACGTCGGATTTTCTTGATTCAGCAAGCTTCCATGCCATTCTCCATATCGCGATCTCTGACAACCATGGCCCTTCATCCATATCCGGGAAATAATCCGTTATGATTTCAGAATCAACCTGCTTTTGAAAGCGAACTCGAAAACCTGTTCGTTTTTTCGTCCACCCCTCGTCAATGATTTTATATGCTTCAACGCTCTTCATTTATATCTCCTTAAATGGGTGTTCAGTGTTCTCTATAGAATAATGTACCTGCAGTTGAGGCACGGCCAAAGCAAATCCTTCCTGGTCAAAGCGCAGCTTCGTTTTCTCAAGTAGTTCGCGAGTAACAACAAATGCCTTCACATTATCTGTCCAACCCCGCCCCTGCAACTCCATATAGCCTTTTTCAAGACTCATTAAATATACAACCGGTCGAGGCGTTTTATTCACCCGGGGATCCTCAACCATAATAGATTCTATAATCCGCTTGGCCTTCATTAGATCTTGATCGAATTTGATATTTACTTTTAGTGCAAATCTTCGGGTGGGTGTAAAATGGTAATTAATGATGTCATCGTTGAGGATCTTCCGGTTGGGGATAAACACCGTTTTACCGTCAAATGTTTTCAGGCGGGTGTTCAGCACGGTAGTGGCTTCAACTTTCCCCAGTAGATCTCCTGCTTTAACCGTATTACCGACCTTGAAAGGGAGCGTCGGAATGAGCGGACGGAACACCACAAGCAGACCGATGGCAGCCAGGGCCAGAATGGCTAAAAACCGCACAACGGGCCTTGGTTCTAAACCTAGTTCAATGGCGACAATAGTTATCAGGGCGGCGCCCAGCAGAACGGTAATGACATTGCGTGCGGTCGCTCCCTTGGCAGAGCTGATGGGCAACTTGCTGAAAACGCGCTTTAATCCTTGATTGATCCATTTGATCAAAATGAGTCCGAATACGATTGCCGCGAATGCGATCACCATCTCTCGGCCATAAAAAGCCATGTTGCTTTGAATTTGTTCAATTCTTGCTAATAGACTCTCCAAGTTCATGATTGATTTCCTCCACTAAAAAATTTAGCTATTCGTCTTTGTTAAGTCGCCCTGTGATACCCTAACTTTAATGCAACGGTGTAGCCTGGTATGATAAACAGGAAGTCTGTTTGATGATTAAACTGATAATCATCTAGCACCCTCTGATTGGTCTTCATCTTCCGTTGATTCGTCTTCCGTTAGTTCATCTTCTATTATCAAGGTTGATCCATCTTCTGATATAAAATCGGTCGCTTTATTTTTTTTGAACCCCTGCATTATTCTCTTGATATTATCTATGAGCCCCATTTGTTTCCCCCCTCGCTATGATTTACTGTTTGAAGTTATCTGAATATATTAAAAACACAAATTTTGACCATGCCTTCACACTTTTAACATTTTAATTCCCATATGTTGGATAGCGGGTGAAGCCTCGGATTTTTTTAAATTATAAATCATCGGCTTCTTTTTTATCTTTCATGAATTCTTCATGTAGTGGAAGATAATGGTAAAAAACCAGACCTTTATTCGGCATGCCGTCATATTCTAACGCAATTCCTACATTTCTTCCGCGCCAATAATATGCTTCAATATCTGGGTTTGGCTTATTACCTTTTCCAAATAGTTGTAAATGCGTTGATTCCAAAATTTTGAAGTTGTTATGTTCTTCAAATTTGATAATTGCTGAAAGAAAGCGACCTTTATAAAATCCATACGAGATATGTTTTATCTCCGCATCTCCTATTTTCATCTTATCCCCTTTCCTTATATAAAATTCTTGATACTTATCATCACATTCAAAACATGTCATACCAGATATGTCGTTAATATTAGTCCCCCACTTTATTCCTCTGAAAGAATCAGGCTCATTTTGAAAACCGAATGAATTACAAGGAAGGATTAAAATTGTTACACATAATGCTATTATTAAGAAATAACTTGTGAAATATTTCATCTTCGCCTCCTTTGTTTGTACTTTTTGAGAAGGTCAATGCTCGTATAATTTAAGCCATCTAATAAACAGATCGTACTCCAGCGTCTATCCTTCCCTGTGTTTCTTCATTGCCTCGGCAACGTTCAGGAATTATAATATCATTTTCGGGTCTACAAGGCAGCCCTTTTAATGATCTTGTTGCACATTTACCATACCGAAAGTCAAGATCATAGCAGGAAAGAAGCTGCAGAGTACTTTTTATCATGTCTTTGTGAAGCCTTCTTTTCTTTTAATTTAGAACTATAATAGTCAACTTTTTCTTTATATTTTTTATTGGTAGGATATAATTTTGATAGGCTTTTATAAATTAATAAAATTCCCTCTACATCCGAGGCTGGAATTGGTTTTACATATCATTTATCAAAACCTTTAAAGCACTTGGAATATGGTTATGGTACCCAACCATTATCGTTACCATGCACTTCCTATCTGAATGTATACGTATGTTTCCTCCGGTCCGCGTGCAATATCGATTCCCGAATGCAGCCCGAATTTCCGGGCAATTAAATAACGGAACCCGGCGCCAAAGGTGTTTCGGCTGGTTGCTTTGTCCAAATCGCTGAACGATTCCGCCACGCGACCCGAACCGACAAATCCGAGGATACTCCAGCGAGATAAGACCTGCCACCTGGCTTCGACCTCTCCCATAACAGCGACATCGTCCTGATATCGCAGGGCAGGAATGCCGCGTAGTGCGATAAAAGGCACCGAATAAAAAGGCGTTTCGCCATCCGCCAAACTACCTTCCAGTCGCAACCCAAGAGTGACTTTTTTATGAACGGGAATCCATGTAAAACCCGCTACGTTGTATCTTTGATAGGTGAAGTCGCCTCCGAAAGTTGGATCGTGAAACATCGCTGATATATCCACCCGGCTGCCGCGTGTAGGGGTGAAAATGTTGTTCCTGGTGTCGTACTGTAAAACGGACCCCAGGCCGCCGTCCTTGGAATTAAACTGTTCCGGTGGTATTCTCGGTATGATATCGCTTATATCGAAGACCGAATCTGAATTAAAGAAAAGGTAGCGAGCACCTAAAAAGAAATCGCTTTTGAACAGTCGATATTTCAAATCCTGAGATAAAAAGAAGCTCTCGAAGTTGAACCTGATTGAAGGGTCGCCGGGAGGTGCATTTTTCCCGAGACCGTAGAAGTCCAGATTTAGAGAACCATAACCCAACCCACCCGAATAACGAAGAGAATCATTTAGCCAGTTATCCTTATGGCCAAAACCGATTAGCCAGCTGTCGTTGAGCGAATATGCGCCGGCTATGCCTGAAATGAGCAGGCGGACGCTTTCTGGTTTCCTTGCCGGGTTTTTCCGGTCTGGCTGTCAGTGTCTGTTGTCGAACTTTTTTCACGAATGTAGAGCAGCCCTAAGCCCAGTGCTAATCCACCGATAGCCGGTTCTGAATTGATGATCGGAATCGGTAAAAATCCTCCGGTTATTGCCTCTTCTTCTTCCGACCAACCGCTGACATCGAATTTGCCGTCTTTTGGGTCTTTGAATCTGTCCCAGAAAGATTTTGCAAAAACCGGTGAGGTGCAAATAAGTGTAATACCCAGTGCGATTATAATAACTCTTCTCATTTTCAGATGATATAAAATAAATTGTGGAAAATCAAAAAAGGGTGTTAATCCTTTCAGTTAGTCAACAAAAAGAGAAAGGAGGTAACATCTTCCTCATTTACTCGCTCCGGTTATTTTATGAGACGATTGGAAGATTTGGCTCGGAAATACTGTTGCGTTCCTTACCAATATTTTCACACTGAACTATTTAGCAAGCATTGTGAGATCTGCAAAGATTTTAGGTTTGAAATTCCGCTTATACATAACAAGCATCTTCCAAAAATAATCAAGTGCAGAGGCAAAAATATTTTGTGTAGACTCAATAGTAGTGACTAATGCGTAGACTGTTAGGAAAAGACCGAGAGCAGGATACGGTTTTGCCTTATTCAATAAACAAACTCAGACAACGATCAGATTATTTATCGTAAAACGGTCCGTGTATTTCTTGGCTGCACCGGTCGGTTGTTCGGATGACCTATCACCTGCTTAAATGCATTGATTTGCTGTTTGGAAACCGAAACCGGCGATTTCATGATTACCCAGAAACCCCCTTCTGTACAGGGAGGTGTGGTAAATGAACCATTGTACAGGTAGTAAGATTTATCTTCCGGAAATAAGCCTAAAGGATTGAGCTCTGCGGACAATTTATGCTTGTCGCCTATTTTTAAAGGCATTTTCTTCCACAGTTTTTTGAGCAATTGATTTTCTGGTCCTTCAACCAACATAACAGCAATGGCACTCAAATTGCTTTTTTATCGAAGTGAACAAAATGTGCTTCTATAGGGAAGGATTTGCCTTCGATCAAATGTTCGCTGGGGGCATGAAAATGAAACTGCCAAAGTTCAAATTCTTTTTGATAAGCAGTATATTTGCTGCCTCTGGGACAATTGACTTGAATGGTATGCCCGTTGTTCAGGATCTCAGTTGGCGAACCCTGATAGTTAAATTCCAGAGGGAGTAAATCGGCTTTGATAAAATTGGTCAGGTTAATAGGGGACTGATTTTTTCCTTTGGCGCACATTTCAAATTCTTCACTCAATTCCGCCCAATGTTCCGGGCCAATGTCTCCTGTATATCCCCAGTGAGTTTTTTCTGCACCAATAGCTGCGTAACAGAACAACAACATACTAAACAATGCAAGTACAAAACAAATTTTTTCATTGGAGTTATTACCCGCCATGTCTTCTTAACTACGAATCGTATACTTAAAAATAATGGATCAGAAATATTTGTGTATTACAATAGTAATATTTTAAAGATGATAATAGATTCATAGAAAAATTCTTTGCGTAAAGCAAAAGCCCTGTGTAATTAAAATCAAGGCATTTATTTGGCAACCCTCATCAGTTCGTTGGAACCGTAACGATCGGCGCACCAGTTCTTTCGCCGGTTTCAGTGAGTGAAAACAGCAACATCAAAAATGAAAACATGCGCTTGGAGTCAATATCCGTATCGTCAATCCAAAACCAGTTGTCCCGGTAAGGGACAGCCACCAAGGCATCTTCCGGACGAGATGCACCACTGTGGATGCGAATCAATGGGGGCATGTCAGATGCGTTTTTATCAGAAAATTTAGCCACTCGTCCTTCCTCGATATCTTTTGCCGGTACGTCGATATAAGATGCCAGCTCGATCATAATTTGAAGCATGGATCGGGTAAGCATGGCGATTTCCTGATCATCAGCGGCAAAGGCACCATATACTACACGAATCTCTTTAGCATCAGGACTAAGACCCAGTATCTGCTGAACAGTATTTACATCCTTAGCAATTTCATCACTAAGCTTGCTCCTAAAAAATACGACCACTGCCTTTTTATCAAGCATCGGCTTGACCCGCATGCCAAGTCCACCTGATATTTGAATTCGCCGCATGGCTTCAATGAGACGGCGAAAACGTGGATCAGCGGATTTTCCCATCGCCGTTGCGCCAAACCGGTTATCGACGCCGTTGATCGTTTGTACACATATCCGATACAAAAAATCCGCCGGATACTCGGACTGTATTAGAAATAAAAAGGCTCGAATGGGAATTGGTGTCATCAGGCTTCGAGAAAACTTATCTCCCGTGAGAGGGGTATAGGTAATGGTGGGACGGTCGGTGTATTTACCGCTGCCCCCCAAGGTTTGACTGTCGCCGAGGATGCTCTTGCTCCTCCAGGTGGCACCTAAATTGATCTGCCCCTCTATGGCGTACTGGCTGATGACTGATGATACGTTCAGGAATATAGGAGCATCTAAATAACGTATCTTAACCAGGTTGAGGAGCATCTGTTTCTTCCAGGAGTTTGATAGTGCGTTGACATAATCAAACCGATCACGTTCCACCGTCCCCGGACCAATCCCGGCACATCCTGCCAACAAAATCAATGCCAGGGTGGCGGGTATCATTTTGAGACGAATATCCTTTAGCATTGTTTTATCCTTTCCAAAAATTGTAGCAAAGATTCATCACATCACTTATTTGTCACGCCTTGCTCGTTTCACCAAGAGGTACAATTTGTGACAGACTTTCCTATCCGAAAATGTCTATTTCTCCTGATTATATTTTTGCTGTATAGCTCAATCAATCAATTCAATTTCGCCGGGTCGCCACGTTTTGTCGTACCAAGCTTCGAGCGGATCATAGAGACGCAGAAGGCAAAGCCACCCCTTGCCGGGAACTGTCTGTATCCAGTTCGGCTCCTTGCCTGCCTGCGCCTTGGCTGAAATAGAGATCGACGGATCCGTCGTCGTTTACGATCCTTTTGTCGCGCCAGTTCGCTTTGGTCGGGTATGGCTTCATGGTCTGTAATCTTCTTAACTTATCCTTTCAGGCTGCCCCGCTCAATCGAGCCACTTCGCGAAGACGTTCTCCACCACGGGGGCCACGTTGAAGCCCACCATCCATTCCGGTGCAATGGCATCCGGGCTTTCCACGTAGTAGTTTAGGTCTAGTGAAAACTTCCAGGGCCGGCCTTTGATGATGAAGGTCTTTCCTGCCGTGAAATGCAAGGGAATTGTCCATTCTTCCGATTCGTGGTTGTAAGTCATGATCGGCATACTCCCGACACTCCAGCCGCCACCGGGGACGAAGACGCCAAAGAGCTGTATTGCCGTCAGGTTGACCGAAGCATCGCTCCGGCGGAGATACGGGAGGTCTGGACTCGACTTGCCGTCGCCCGCAATGTCCCACTGGTGGTTGGCGAATACACCGAAAACAGATTTCTCGGTAACGCGGCCGAGCTGAAAGCCGGGCCCCAGGGCCCACACCTCGCTGCCCAGCCCTTCTTCCGAAGCTGTTGGAAAGATCGATGAGAATCCGACGCTCCAGAGGAAGCCATTCTCGAGCGTTGTGCCATATTGCACGTCCAGGGTGATATCCCCAAGACCGCTCTGGGAGCCCAGGCGCCGACTGTCTTTATCGTAGACCGGCTGGTCGATGAGGTACGGCACCCCGGGACGAACCCAAAGGGTTTTTCCATTTTCCAGAGGGAAGGGAAGTGTGGGCTGGAAGAACAGCTTGACCATGTCTTGATCGTCTGCGCGCGCAGGTCTCCGTCGAAGCTGAAATACTGGGTCTGTAACTTCAGGCTGGTGAGCACCGTGTTCGGATTAGCCAGCTCCTTGGCGATTTCCTCTTTCGACGGGGTGCTGCTCTCCGCAGTAGCGAGCGATGCTAAATTGAAAATGAATGCAAGTACACCGACGAGCACCTTCATTTTCTTCAGCATGTTTCGTTCCTTTCTTCAGTGATCCTAGGACCTTGCCTGTCTTGCCGCGTTGTTCTCAATGTTTCTTCTCTTTTCTGGTTTCGGGTGTCAGCGTAGGTCCGGAAACCTGAACACTGACACCTCATCTTTACTTCACCAGTTCGATCTCACTCGGTCGCCAGGTCTTGTCGTACCACACCTCGGTCGGGCTATAGAGACGTAAAACAACGAACCAACCCTTTCCGGGAACAGTCTGGGTCCAGTTCGCCTCTTTGCCCGCCGGTGCTTCAGGGCCGTAATAGAGATCGATCGACCCGTCGTCGTTGACGATCATCTTGTCGCGCTGACTTTGCTTGCTTGGGTAGGACTGGTCGGTCTGGAGCATGGAGCGGGTCTGCGGATCATAGACGCACATAGACCAGAACTTTTCGGCCGGAGGCTTTTTGGGTATGTTAATTTTGTAGGTCTTGGAGCCATCGAGGTAGTTGCCGTTTGTGTCCAGATAGCCCCAGGCATATTGTGAGCCTTTGCCGACCAACTTGATTGCCATCATAGGCGTGTTGACAGTCGCAAAATAATAGAACATGGTCCGTGCATCCTGATTGCGCCCGCCCATGCCCTCATCTTTGAGGAATTGATAGTTTTTGCCGGGGTAACCCCTCTTCCAGTAGCTGCCTTCATAAAGGAATTCCGCTTCATTGCGTTCATACCAGAGGGTGGCACGTGCGGTCGCATTGGCCACCGCCACCGCATCGGTCAGAAGCTTCTTCATCCGGGCGTCCGGGGCAAAAGGCTTGCCCTTCTGGATGCCGACGGATGCAAAGAGTCCGCGCATCTCGGGATCAAGCATCTCAACCGGCTCACGCTCGATGACGGTGTGGAGTTCTTCGTAGAACTCGAAAGTATTGGCATGTATCGTGTTAAACGATTTACCGGAGCCGCTAATAAATTCCATCGCGGGTGGATTGGCTGCCTTGGCAAGAGGATAGATTTTCAGGCCTTCCTTCCACATCTTGGTTGCTGCGTCCGGCTTGCCGTCAACGAGGAATCCACGCAGAGCGACCCAGTTTACGTAACTGGGAGACTTAGCGACGAAATATTTCTGGCCGTTGACTACCTGTTCCTTGCCACCGATGGGACCGTCGAGGTCGCCCTTGTAGTCCGGGGGCAGGATCAGGTACTTGCCGCCTTTGCCCCGGTCCGGTCCAGGTGCGCCCATGTCGATCACGAAGCGGAAGTAGGCGTCGTTAACCGTTCCCGGGCCGGCCCCTGCCGGGATTTCTACCACCGTCGGGCCATCCTTTTTGAGGTCGAGAAAGGGCACGCAGTAAACCGTGCTGGTGTTGCCGGTGAGAAACAGGGGATTACTGTCCATCAGCTGATCAAAGATCACGACTTGGTTCGAATTCTTTGCGCCGAGAGACGCCAGACCGAGCCGAAGTCCTTCAATAGAGGTGGCGGGTATCCCGTTCAGGAAGGTCTCCACGCCGCGCATAAAGTCGAGATTGTCGTACACTAGTGCAGCAGTCTTCTTGGTGGGGATCCCGTCAAAGAACTTGAGCGTTCCGATCCTCGTCTCCACCTTGTCCGGGGTCATGATCGACTCCGGGATCTTGGTGTTGTAGCCCGGCGTTGGTTCGGCAAAGACGGCCGGCGCAAGTAACCCGGAAGTAAACAGGGCCAAGGCCGCAAACATAAATAGGTTGGGTAGATACTTTTTTGGTTTCATAATTTTACTCCTTCCGATTCAATGGGTTTTAGATCACTCTGTAATTGAGTTAATCCAGTTCGAGAAATACCGTCAGTATGATAGTCATACCTACGATAATTCGATAAAGTTGCATACAGCCCCTCCTTCAACATGGGAAAAATCAAACTGCTTTATATTTCATATTTAATTAACGCCAGCAGTATTGGTCTCCATGCAAATCGTTACAGTTTTTTCACAGCCATAGCTCTGATCTGTGCACCTATAATCATTGCATCCGGCTACTCCGCTTCACCGGCAAGGAGGTTTTGGTTGTAAACATGCACGTCGCGCTGGGGAAACGGAATCGAAACGCCTTCTTCATCGAAGCGCAGTTTCACCGTCCGTGTTACGTCCCAATAAACGTCCCAGTAATCGTCGACCTTCACCCAGGGACGGACGACAAAGTCCACAGAGGAGGCCCCCAGCGTGTGGAGGCGTACCATCGACTCAGGCGTGTCAAGCACCTTGTCATGCGATTGAAGAATATCTTCCAAAATCGACTCCGCTTTGGGTATGTCATCACTGTAAGAAATACCAAAAACCATGTCGATACGACGGGTGTCCTGCGCCGTTACGTTCTTGATCACATCACCCCAAATCTTACTGTTGGGCACCACGAACAACTGGTTGTCCAAAGTCAAAAGGCTGGTGGAGACCAGGCTCATCTTGTCCACCTTACCGAAGACACCGCCCACGTCTATCAGATCGCCCATGTCGTAGGGGCGATAGAGCAGAATCATCACTCCCGCGGCGAAGTTGCCGAGGGTGTCCTGCAATGCGAACCCAACGATAAAACCGGCGACGCCAAGACCGGCCAGCAAGGGCCCCAGACTGATGCCCAGCTGTGACAACGCCACCAGTATCCCGAAAAGCATGACCAGGTTAGAGGTTATGGAGACAATCATGCGATGGGCCAGCTGTGACAGGTTCAGGTTGGAAGCATCAAGTGCTTTTTCAAGCCCCTTCCGCACAATACGCGTAGCAAAACGAAAAACAAAGAGGATACTGACGAGAAAAAGAAGCTTGACCAGGTATTTGGGCCCGCTGTCCACTAGCCAGTCTGTCACTTTTTTCAGGGTTCGGCCCAAAAGGCTGACGGCCACATCGGTGTCCAGCAACCCTGAACTGATATCCCGTGTTGCCATCACCAACTGAGTGCGATACACTGCCGTTTCCAATTCGAGTGTTTCCATCAGTCCGAGAACGACATCCATACCGGCCGTGTTGGTGTCCAGGCTCTTTTTTGCTGCGATCAGGAGCTTGACAACGTTGGTGTCATCCGGAGTTTCCTTGAGTCGAATTTCCAATTCGTCGATACGGGCCAGTGCAAGTTCCAGGCGTCCGGAAAGTTCATCAACCCGGTCGTATAGCACCCCGATGAACTTTTCCTGTGTCTCTTTGAAGTCCATTCCGACCTGCTTCATTTTTGTAATGTGTGCAAGGCCTATTTCGTAGATTGTATTGAGATGCCTCGTAAAATAAGCAACATCATTTTCGATGGCGGAGCGCTCTTCCGTCTTGGCCTCGATGCGACGCGCCCGAATCTTATCGATTTCACCGCGAATCCGGTCGATGTGAAACCAAAGCCGCTGTGTAACGTCTGTGAATACGTCCTCCACCTGCCCGCGCAGCTCTGGCTCCGGACCAGACTTTTCCAGCACCAAGAGCGCATCGGCCAGCTGGTGAATGTCATCCATGATCCGTATTCTCAGCTTGTAGATCTGCATTTGCAAAACAAGGCGGTCTTCCGCGCTCGCGCCCTCTATTTTTCCCTCATATCGTTTCCCGGACGCGATCATGTTATTAATGCGCGACAGCAATTCATTGACACGCTTGCCGACCATTTCGGGGAGGGCAATTCGCTTACATTTTTGTTAAAGCTGCTGGCCGTATCTGATTTGTTCTTTGCAACAGCCAAACTGTGAAAGCCAGCCGTGAACAGCGTCCCCAACAAAAAAACTGTCACCGCGGCAATGATTAAACGCCTAACATTCATTATTTCGTCTCCTGGGTTTACCTCTTTCAAAAAAAATCACATCGTTTTCCACTACAACTTCGATTCGAGGGGTAGAATGCGCATAAAAACGATTCCAAAAACTTTGAAAAGATCGAGCTGCTAAATATTTCAATAGGCAGCAAGGCATGATCCTGACCATTCTATTGTCTGCTAACGACCTACTTATATTTCAAACCCTATACCAATGAAAAAATAAAAATCATCCTGTTTGGGCACTTGGCCGTCGGCTCCGGGTGTAGGATCTTGGATTCGATCCCATACAAAAGATAAATCTAAATCAAGCATGCGCGTTAATTTGAATTCCAGGGCTGCCACCGCATGATGTGAATATTTTCCCGATTCCTGGTTAACAATATTGAACCTGTATGATGTATTGAATTTGATTTTCTTGGTAAATTTTATTTCGTAGTCTGTGCCCAACCACCAAGGCAGGTGTCGAGTTGTCTGTATCCTGTCCAGCCTCTACGGAAACGTTTTGGGTATACTGATAAGCAATCCCTGGAGTAATATCCCATTTAGTTTTAGGAGTATTGATGATGTGGTAACCGATGCCGGTCCCAACGGTGACACGATTTTGGATGTTCGAAAATCGGTCCCGAAAATATTCGCCAAACACAGGACGCCAAAAAAACTTTTTGGTCTTAAAAATATCGTAATAACTGCTGATTCTCTGGCTGTTTGCGGTTTCGATCCCTTCTGTTTCATTAAAGATGCCAAGATAATCGATAGAAAAGCGCGACTCTGAAGTCCGACGCTTGGCATCTGCGGAGGCACTATAATTTATCTGATCGGAATTCCCTTTTCTAACATCTAAACCCAGCGATATCTTGGCTGACCAGTAACCGATTTCTTTTGGTTCCCCGGAAGCGATGGATACCAACTGATCACGTTCAAATTCTTGTTTCTCTTTTCCAGCAGTGACAATCACCTTATTTTCAGTGACTCGTAAAAAACCAACAACTGTGATCGGGCCTTCAAAACGGACGCTGAAAATTTTATGGCCTATAACCTGTTTGACGTCTCCCCAGTCAAATTCCAAAAGATCCAGCTCATCACTTTTACTGTCAAATTCTAATTTGTCGTCATAGAGTACCTTGAGATTTCCTTTTAGCCACTCACCGGAAGTTAACTGAATCCAGTCAAATTTGTCAGGAGGGGCTGAAGCCGGTACCCAGATTGGGCTTCCCGATGGTGTATTCCCGGATTCGCTAACATTTGGACCGTTTTTTGGGGTCATTTGTGCATTGACATTGGCAACCAAAAAGAGGCAACAGATTACACACAACCAGACCACCCGTAGCAGATTACATTGAGATTTCGGCAAATATTTTAGCATTTTTCTTCCTCCAGGGCCACTCTGCATGCGCAAATAAAAAATAGAACAATGAAGCAGAACCTTCCTTAGCTTGCATAAAATAGCTTATCTCACAAATTCGTTTTTCCAATTCTTCATAGTCTGGTTTTTTGGGCATCAGAAAATTCTTGTATTAAGAAAGAACACTTGCATTGGGATTGTTTTTGACAATTGTGCATTTGTCTTCTGGCATAGAATGATCGACTATCTTGGGGTTAACTTTATAACAGTCAGGACATTTAGCAAAATACCCGTTCTTCTCAAACTTGTACAAAACACCGCCTTGCAAGCCAAATCCTTCTGTCTCGGATATGATATCAATTATTACCTTACACCCGCAATCTGAACACTTTCCTTTGAATGTGATTTTTGATTTATTCGGGTTATCTTTAAATATTTTTTTTAAGGTCTTTAGATCGATCATCAGAGATTACCTCGGGATTTTGAAAGACATATGGCTTTGACAAAACGTTGTACAAACCCAAAAGAGCTGGGATCTTAATGGGTTGTGAAGATGGGACTCGGCCATTTTGTTGCTTCACCCCATCTTCACACCTGTATGGTTATGGATGACCGGATTGTTTATTTAACCGGTGTTAATTCAACCCGTCGGTTTTTGGCCCGGCCTTCCTTGGTGTCGTTGCCGGCGGCCGGCTTCGTCAACCCAAAACCTTTCACCGTAAGCCGTTCTGCTTCAACGCCGTTATCCACAAAATATTTCATGATGGCATTGGCACGTCTTTCAGATAACATCATATTATACTCGGCAGGACCAATATTATCCGTATGTCCGTCGACCTCAACCTTGATCTTCGGATTCTTCTTCAGAATAACCACTGCCTCATCGAGCATGGGGTGAGCTTCGGACTTAATTTCAGCGCTGTCAAAATCAAACAGCACCACCGCCGCGTACGTCCAGCAACCCCTTGCATCCACCGTGGCCCCCATGGGCGTATTGGGGACATTGATCCTTATCGTCCGTCACACCATCACCATCACTGTCCATCGGCTTTGCCACCGGCATGGGAGCAGGCTTGGGGGTCGGTTTGGCTAAAAATATTCCTTCTACAAAACCGGCCATATCCCCTGAAGAAGCGAGCTTGTCGGCAGTGGTTGAATATCCACAATCGCCCTGCTTTGGCAATCTGATCCAGAATCTGTTTGCCGGCAGGACTATCTCCGATCAATACCGTGAATATGCAAAGTCTGTCACCGAACTGTTTTTTCATGGCCTCAGCAGCCTTCACCGGTTTTGGGTCCATATCTTTCCCGTCGCTGACGATAATGACTGCTATTGGACCTTGGGCCGACTTCAAGTCACCAGTAGCAGCGTTGATGGCTTTTGCCAGAGCACGAGAACTAGTCCCCGTTTGACCCTTTTACAGCGTTCAGAGCCTTTCCAAATCCTCAGCGGTCGAATATTTGTCGGCCCGTAAACAAGCAGGGTCTGACTTGTCAGGCACACTAGGCACATGTTGCCAAACGTTCTGAGCGCGCCATTATAATTCATTTCCGGAATCGTCTGATTCATAGTGTTTAAGAACTCTTTGGCGATATTGGCCTTTGGCTTCTGATTTCCGTACTTGTCAGCCATTGAAGAAGAAGTGTCCAGGATCACCACGAAAGTGTCAACCTTGGCACATACTGATTTGCGTTAAACTTGTACGGCTCGAAAGACGGCGCGGTCTTCATCACTTTCTTGCCGCCGCAACTGATCAGCAATGCGCTGATCATTACAATAAGAAATGCTGTCAAATAATGCTTTTTCATAATTGACCCCCCTTTTTAAAAGTTTACTTTCTTTAATTTGGAAAAAATGCAACCCTCCTCTGACATGCTCCAAAAGAATCTTTCCCTCGGACATGTTGTCAGCAGACGGTATCAATTCAGATCGTCATCTTTGTAGTATTTGGTACCCTTTCCCCGTAAGTGCAAGTTCAAGCCCGTCGTCGGTGAGCTGGTACAACGCAATATCCACATCTACCGAAATTGCTCCGGCTATATCACCCCCTTGAGTACCAGTTTTTGCAGCGGCTGTTGTTTGGCCGCCAAACTCCCAGCCTGAATTGATAAAATCATTCAAAGCCTTCTTGCTCTTAAACACCCAGACCTGTCTGAATTTCTTCGCACCTATGCCGAATCCCACCTGTCCTTCGATCATCTTCATAAAGGTTTCTTTTTTGGTTGCTTTGTCCATCACCAGTCCTTTACCCGTGCCACTGCCGAAAAGAAAGATCTTCATGCCAAAGTTGCTAAAAACAGCGTAACCAACAGACTTTGAGATCACTTTTTTAGCGGCCGGCTGCACCTTGTAAAGTCTGGCCAGGGTCTCTTTTGCCATATTGCGAATTTCTGCCTGCTGCTCTTGCTTCGAGGGATCTTTCGCCAGAGCTGTCCCGCTCAGTCCAATCCCTATTCCGAAGGCCAGTATTACAAATACTGCCATGGGTCTCCATCGCAGGCGGCCAATACTTGTATTTCGTTTTGATGTGCTGTGTCGTTTCATTTTGCATTCTCCTTTTTTCGTTGAACCACATTTGAATGAGTATTAATGATTTAAATCGCTTTAATAGTATTAATGATATCATACCATCAGAGGAAAACCATCCAGTACAGATACCTTGCAACACATGCAACTATCTTATTTGACGAGTATTTGGACGATACGTTAATGATATCTCAAAAACTATTCCCCCTTAATCCCTGACATCTCTTTGCCAGTACTCCCACCCGAAGGCAATTTATTACATACATCTTAAAAATAAAAAGGGCAAATCCTACCACATGGATCTGCCCTGCATAAAATAACAAAAAATGCTAAACTCAAATTTATTATTTGAGATTTTTCCCCGCTTTAAAAGTGACAACATTTCTGCCCTTAATTTTAATCTTTTCACCTGTCTGTGGATTGCGTCCCATTCGGGTTTTTCGATATACATTCTTGAATGTTCCAAAACCTACTAATGTTACTCTGCTGTTTCTTTTTTTCAGTCCTTTTTTAACACCGTCAAGAAATGATTCCATTGCTGCTTTAGCCGCAACCTTTGAAATGCCTGCACCATTTGCCATTTTTTCAACCAATTCTGCTTTTGTCATCTGTTTTCCCCCTTTTTCGATTTGAATTAAAACATTATGTCCTTTGTTTCTTAGGAAATTACTCAAACAAAATAAAAAGTCAATAGGTAAAACCCCATTATTAAGGGGTTTGGGGGGATAAATAGCGTAGCTTCTAATAAATAGTGTTGATTTTAGAAATTATGGAAAATCCTATATATTTCAAGCGTTGATCACATTTAAAATATAATGGATAAAATATTAACCTTTTTAAAAATTCTCAAAGGGATTTTCTGAGTATTAATTCGCATAGCACTACCATTCTAGATAAATTAAATTGTAGAACTAATATTCACAAGTATTGTCTTATTGTGGTTTGTTCTAGCCTTATCTACGACACCGGCAAGTTGGTAAGCAGTTTCTAACGCGACCATAATTCCTTCCTCTTTATTAAACATCTCGGCAGCATCCTTTGCTGCCACGTTCGTATATGTGCCAGATCGAATTAAACCATTTTCATGAAAATGCGATACAGCAGGCGCAACAATGGTCGACCCAAGACCTCCTATATAGTAATCGGACTGTTCGAGCCCTGATATACTATAGGTGTGAATAAGGGGGTAATAGTTTAAAGTATCAATCGATGAATATCCCATTTTTCCTTTACTCAATATAGGACAACTTTCCGACTCTGCCGCATAGATTTCGCAAGTCGATGTCCCTTCTATATTGTCCGCCATGAATTCTGAAGCGGTTCCTAATAAATTAGCACCACCACCACAGCTACCTACAACTATATCTGGATACTTATCAAGATTCAGTAACTGTTGTTTAGCTTCAACGCCTATAATTGACTGTGGGATGACAAAATATCCATATACACTACCATATATGTATACTGCGTTTTTTAGTGTTTTTGTATGCTCTATCGCCTTATCGGCCGATAATGTAAGCAAGTCTTTATGGTGTTCATCGAGTTTAACCACTTTTACAATAGCACCGAAACCCTCCATTATAGACTTCCTATTAGGCCTCGCTTGATTGCTTTCTTCATCAATGACGCATATTACGGTTAGACCAAAATCGTTCGCAGCCAATGCTAAAGCTATTCCCCAATTACCTGTTGTTTCGGTTACAATTGTTCTTATTCCATCTTTAGCACATAAATAGGCTATTAAATATGCACTATTCATCTTGTGATTGCCTGATGGCGTTTTTCCCTCATCTTTTATATATATTTCACAGGTTGTCCCTATCGCTTTTTCGAAGTTTCTTGCCCGAAACAAAGGTGTTTCACGATAGTTGGCCAGCTTCTTCATTACTGCTGTTGGAATTTCGATAATGCTTTCTCTAGAGGTTTCGAATTCAATAAGCGATTTTGGTAGTATCTCAGAGAGCGCATCTAAATCACATTCTGTCGAGGTGCCTTGGGGGAACAAGCTATAATTAAAATAGCTGTTTATATTCCTATAATAACCATTCACGTGGCCTATTCTCCTTTCAAGTCCGTTTCTGTAATATATTTGTATCTTAATGACTTCGGCTGACAGACATTTTTTAAATAAGCCAAAAATAACATCGCATATCCTTAAAAGAAAGAAAAGGCAAAATTTTAATTGCCGGCTAATAATTTTTAAACCTCAAAGATGTGGGAAATTCTGAGAAAAAGCTACCGCTCAAGCGGTTTCATTCATCTGCAGAGACTGTCGAAAAACCCTCAATTCACGATTTTGCTATTTATAAGTATTTGAAATCATTATATGTGAAATTGCTAAAATCAGGCTTTTTAGACTTTTTCGACAGTCTCGCTATATATCGCAGTAATTTCAATCCTAAATTCTTTACAGATACCACAATGCCTGTTAAATAGTTTATAGACTAATATTATACGTTAATCGGGAAGAAGAAAATGAATGAACACGAGAAAATAAATTATGTTGAATTCCCGGCTAAAGACATCGAAGCCACCAAGGCGTTTTTTTCAACAGTATTCGGTTGGTCGTTCATTGACTATGGGCCTGGATATACAGCTTTCTCAAATGAAGGAATTGACGGCGGCTTTTTTCAATCCGATTTATCTGCTACTATCGAAAACGGTAGCGCTCTTATAGTATTTTACAGTAATGACTTGGATCATACTCGAGATAAGATCGAAAACGCTGGCGGTTCAATCATAAAGCCAATATTTTCTTTTCCAGGTGGTCGTCGTTTCCACTTTGCTGATCCCAATGGAAACGAGTATGCGGTGTGGTCAGACGTAAAGGCATAACATCAGCTTTGCATAATATATTGCGCAAACATGATGGAATATTAGTTGTAAGGCATTAATTATAGGAGTCTTGATAATGGTAGATCAGAATTGGTTAAAAACTCCTGCCGGCGTAAAAATGCCACGGATTATTTACGGCACGGCCTGGAAAAAGGACCGCACGGCAGACCTTGTTGTGAAAGCCATCCAGACAGGTTTTAGGGAGATTGATACCGCTTGTCAACCGAAACACTCCAGCGGTACTTTGATTAAACACCCTGCTTTCGCTATACCCAACGAAGGGGCAAATTTAGCGTTTGAAGCCAAGACCCCAAGGGTCTCAACTTCACGACCATGTGGGAAAAACACATGACAGCAATTATTTTAACAACCGTCTTCGTGGTCTTCTTTGTAATGACGTTTGTGGCGTGGAGGCGGTACCTTTGGGTGGCGGAGAAGGTGCCGAACGGGCAGGCGGACACCTGCCAATACAGCTTGACGGATGTCTTTGGCGACCGCCACCTCGTGAACGTACCGCATCAGGAAGGAAGCCAGTGGCTCACAGAGGTCTTCAGCCGCTCCGCCGAGAAGTACCCGGATCACACGGCCTTACAGATTCCCCACACCGGAGAGTCCCTTGACCTTCGCTGAGCTCGACGCGCGGGCCGAAAACGTGGCCGCGGCCCTTTCTCCCTTCCTCACGGGCCCGGACCAGGTCGTGGCCGTGGCCATGTCGCAGGACAACTGGCAAATCGTGGCCTCTCACCTCGGCATTCTCAAGGCTGGCGGTACCATGATGTTCCTCGACACCGCTTTGCCCGAGGCCCTGATCACCCACATGCTCAAGGACGCACAGCCGGTGGTCATTCTCACGCGGGGCCAAGACAAGTTCCGCGACCTGCCGACGGTCGACATCCTGACGTTGCCGGAGAGGATGCCCCGAAGCGAGCCGCCGCCCTGGTTGGACGACCCCACGCAGCGCCTTGCGACCATCTTTTACACGAGCGGAACCACCGGGCATGCCCAAAGGGCGTGGAGTGCCCGCACGCAGGCTACGTCAATCTGGCCCTGAGCTACGCCGATTATTTAGATATCATTCCGGGTATGGACGCGACCTCACATCCTTCGTCGCTGGGATACGACGGCAGCATCTCCGAGATGTACAGCGCCTGGGTGTCAGGTTGCGCTGTGGTCATGCTGACCAAGGAGCAGATACGGTCCGGCCCAGACCTCGTCCCCATTCTCCGTGAAGCTGAGGTCACTGTGCTCTTCTGTCCGCCAGTGCTGCTTACCACCCTCACATCAACCCCCGAGCTTGATCTCCCTTACCCGCTGTGCCGCTACGTCGTACCGGCAGGCGAAGCCTTCCCCGCCACGCTCGTGGAGCCCTGGACGCGTGCCAGACGGCAGATCATCAACACCTACGGCCCTACAGAGGCGAGCACCGACACAAGCCGCCAGAGCTTGCGGCCGGGGGAGCCCATCACCATAGGCTCGCCCTTCGCCAACGTCACCTACGTCATCCTCGAGGTCGATCAACTCCGCCCACTGCCCCACGGGGAGGTCGGCGAGCTTTGCATCGGTGGGGTACACGTTGCGCGGAGGTACCGCAACTTGCCGGAGCAAACCGCCCAGAAGTTCATCACGCACCCTCGGTTCGGCCGCCTCTTCCGCACCGCGGATAAATGCAAAATCGACATCCGGACGCAGCGCGTGCACTTCCTCGGCCGAGTCGACGCGCAGCTCAAGGTGCGCGGGCACCGCGTCGAAATACAGGCCGTTGAGGACATCCTCCAGACGCAGTTCAGGGAGATCGAGGCCGCTGTGCTGGACTACCAGAACCAAGAGCTGGTCGCCTTCGTCGCCGCGCCGTCGGTCTCCGAAGGCGATATCTCGGGGGTCGCTCCAGCACCGGCGGAGTGGGCTGCCCGGGTCACGGCGACCCTGGCCAGACAACTTCCAGCGCCGTCGGTCCCGACGAGGATCTTCCTGGTGGAAAAATTCGTCATGAAGCCGATGTCCGGGAAGATCGACCGGGGGTACTTGCCCAACCTATCTCATCTGCTGACAAACGCCGAGCCGGAAGCGGAGGACACCTGTTGTGGCTCACCGACCAGCACGCAGGACACAGAGGCGGGGAAATCCAAACCGCCCGACACCGATGCGGGCGTGGAACCGGGCTGTGAGGAAGTGCTGGCGATCTGCAGGGCCGTGTTCGAAACCTCGTTGGGATGGGACGATGTATTCGCTGACAATGGTGGGCACTCGATCGTCATCGCACGACTGGCGCAGCGCTTGCAGGCCGCAGGGTGGGTGGTGCCGGTCCGGGCGCTCCTTAGTGACTGTGACACCCCACGAAAGGTGGCCAATCGCCCGCGGGAGCTCCACCAGGCCTCCGAGGCCCCCACGGCTGCTGCGCAATCCGACCGAAACTGCGCAGAGCGCGATGAGACAGCGGCAAGGGTGCTCTCCGTGGGATATTTCACCATCCTGCAGGTCCTGTTTTTGTCGTTGCTGTACTCCCCCCCCTTGATCGGTTTTCTGGGGCTCGTCGCTTTCGCGGAAATCGGCGAGTTCTTCATGACCGCGTACCTCTGGGAGTTCATTGGCGTCGGCTTCTTGATGTACTTGTTGGCCCTTGTCCTGCCCTTCGCCAGCCTGCTCTGGGTCATGGTGATCAAGCTCTTCATGGGTGGTGACATTTACAGGAACAATGTGACGCCGGGTGTGTACCCCAAGTGGAGCAGAATGCATCTGCGAACCTGGTGTATCGGGCGGCTGGAAAACTCAGTGCTCCGCCCCCTGGGTGCAATGTTTCGCAGCGCGCCGCTTATGGCATACGTGTTGCGGCGGCTCGGGGCGACCGTGGGTGACAACCTTCACTGCGCGCACGACGTGGAGTTCTCCGGACCGCTGGACTTACTCTCCACCGAGGACGATGTCACCATCCAGACCGGAGCCTACGTACACATGTCGAGGTGGGTGGGGCCGGAGTTGCATATCGGCCCTGTTCACCTCGAGAGCGGCTGCAAGATCGGAATGCGGGCAGCCGTCGCCAACCATGTGACGGTGGGCCGCGGGCACCTGGATCACTCCGTTTACTCCCATCCTCGGCGACGTCGGTTCGGAGGAGATGTGGGAGGGAGCCCCGGCGCGATTCAGTGGCCGTTGCACGGGACTGAAACGTACGGCGAGCAGCTGCCAGTACGCGTACCCGTTCTGGTTCATGGAGACTCTCAACATCCTGATGCAGGTCTTCTTGGACTTCTGGCTCTTGGTGGTTCCCACCGCCGCGGTCACCTGGTTCGCCGTCACCTTCATACCCGTCAGAGAAACAGAGCTCGCCAGTGAGTACTTCAAGATCACGCCCCTGCACGAGATTGTCTGGCACATGGGCCTCTACGCGCTCATCACCACCTGGGTCACCGTCGTCCTGATCTCAGTGCTGGGCTGCCTCTTTCTGCGCTGCACGGCCGCCTCGCCGGGCCTGTATCCCTCGCGCGGGCTCAAGGCCGCTCTCCTCATGCACAGACTGAAGAAGATGAACCAGATCCAGCGCCTGTGGACCTGGACCATCACTGGGCAATACCTGCGCGCACTCGCTGGCCTGCACTTCCCGCGCCTGGGTGCCTCGGAGTGCGACCTCATGTTCAACCTCGTCCCGGAGCTTGCCAGCGCCGATTCCCTGGTGTTCTGGTCACATGGCTGTTTCACGAACATGCTCGATTATGGCGCCGAGCACTTAAAGCTTCGCCAGCTTGACATGCCCGCGAACTTCTTCAGCAGCAACAATTGCGTCGCGGAGTCGGGGCACTTCCCGACCAATTTTCTGCTGGGGGTCTCCACGCCAGGGAATGACATACAGTTCCGGCGCCAGATGCGTTCGCGGCTCGGCAAGCCTATCACGGTGGCGGGAAACCCGCCAGTGAGATTCGCGAGTGCGGACTTCGAGGCGGAGAACAAAGCCCAAAGACTGCCGAGCCTCCCCCTTTTCCTGGCGCGTGTCTTCCTGAATGACATCCTCAGCATCGGCATTCTGCCCCTCGCCGGGGTGCTGGTCTATGTAGTTCTGTACACCATTCTGCTGCGCTTGGGCGGACAGCCGGTCGTGAGCGCGTTCAGTGCCTTGATTCTCGCAGAGGTTATCCTGGTTGTGTTCTGCGCCGCAATCAAGAAGCTCCTCGTCGGCAGCAAATGGGGCTCTGATCACTCAACGTCGTTCTGGTCCTTGCGGCACTTCACGTACTTCTTCGCGCAGGACTGCTTCTTCGCCTGGTGCAGGATCCCTTTGCGAATTTCAGCCGGGAACTGTGCTCTCGAATATTATCCTGCGGTGGATGGGGTGTCAGATCGGGAAAACGAACCATCTTAACCTCGCCTATGCAGGCCTTCGACTGGAACGCGGTGAACTTCGGCAACGATTGCATTATCGCCGGCTTACTGCAGCTTCACAGCTTCGAGAACATGACGCTGAAGGTGAAGCGAACCGACATCCAGGACGGCAGCACCGTCAACTTCGGCGCTACGGTCATGGGCGGTGCGGTCATCGAGCCTGAGACAACGATCCTGCCGTTGAGCATGGTCCTGAAGGAGATGCACCTGCCCACAGCTACTTACTGGGGCAGCCCCACGGAGCCTGTAAGTGGAGTTCAACACTCATCTCCCCTTATCACTCAGCCACGACCAGGCGGCGGACATTCTAACCTGTCTGGAGAGGCAGCTACCGACGAAGAGAGCCGGCCAACGAGGCTCATGGTTCCAGATGAATAGAGACAGCGACCGAATCGCCGACCTTTTCGCCGCCGGCTCGCGCGATTTGACACCGGCATCCGCGCGTCATGCGGCTTACGTGCTGTATGCGCCGGTTTCGCGCGATCCCGAGGTGTCGAGGCATTGCGCGTCGGTCCTGTCGGATACCGAGCTGCAGAGAGCGGACCGCTTTGTAACTGAATACGACAAGGCCCAGTTCAAACAGCGCCGTGCGTTTCGTCGCTTCTGCGGCGCCACCGTGCTCGGATCGTCGCGGCCCTTATCGCAGATCGTTTTCGAGGAGACAGAAAACGGGCGGCCCTACCTTTCCGATTTACCGGATTTCTGGTTTAGTTTTTCCTCCTGCCAGTTCGGTTTTCTCGGGGCGTGGTCGTCGACACATGGGATCGGCGTCGACCTCGAAGATCAAACGAGGAATCTGGAGGCTGTAGAACTCGCTCGTCGGTTTTTTTCAGAAGCCGAGGCGAATGCTGTTGAAGGGGTAGGCGGCTTAGAGCGCCTGCGGACTTTCTTCCAATTTTGGAGTCTCAAGGAAGCGGCGTTGAAATCTATCGGGGAGGGATTGCCATTTGGCCTTGACGCCTTCGAATTCGAGTTGGACCCAAATCTGCGTGTCGTTCATGCGCCCCCTGACCACGGCGGGCCGGAACAATTTGACGCCCACGTGATCAAAGGAACTGAAAGCAGTTGCGCCGCTCTTGTCATCCGAAACTTGGCCTGACAGCTACGGCATTGACCCCAATATGATTCGTAAGTCAAAATGACGCCTCAGAGAGTTCAGCCCATGCGAGCGCGAATCCATGTCTCTTTTTTATAATTTTGATGGCAAAGATCGACTTCTTCACCGTGTTGCTGATTGTCCATCCTCGATCAGGGATTTTGAGGACGTCGTGCCTGGGATACTCCGGAAAATATCTGATACGAATGATATATTATTGATCATAGAGGACCGAGATTTTGCGCACACCTCACGCCGTTGACAACACTGACTGGCTGAAAACCGCCGCGATCATCCTGGTCGTGGTTGACCACATCGGCTATTTCTTCATTGAAGATGCCGACTGGTGGAGCGTTTTCGGACGCCTGGCGGCTCCGTCGTTCTTCTTCCTTTTGGGCTACGCGCAGACCCGGACCGTCCCGCTCCACTGGATCTGGCTCGGTGTCATTCTGACCATGCTCGACAGCTGGAACACCGGCTGGACCTGGGTGGCACCGAACATTCTTTTGAGTTTCTCACTCATCCGCATTGCACGTCCCTCTGTGCAAATCCTTATGCAACATCACGGCTGGGCCGCCTTCGCCATCCTCGTCTCCGCACTTTTCGCGGTGCTGCCGATAGCGGCGAATATTGTCGATTACGGCGCGGAGGGATGGCTGTGGGCCCTGTTCGGCTTATACCAACGCATGTATGTCGACGGCAGATCAGCTACCGACGTGGACGGCACAGCCCAAAGCTCAGCACCGCCCGCCCACGCGATGACAGAGAACCTGGGCCTAATGCGCCTGCTGGCCTGCTTTGTCGCCGCGGTCGTCTACGTCTGGCAGGAACAAAGGGAATTCTCGTTTTCTCAGATCCATTTCGCCGCCTTCATTCTCGGCATCGGCGTTTTGTCCCTTAGCCTGTATCTGTTCCAGCGCGGCCCGAGCCGCATCCAGCCGCCAGAATCCATAGCCGGCACCCTGCGCTTCATCGGCCGGCGCACTCTGGAAATTTACGCCATTCAGCTTGCCGGCTCCGAACTCATTATAAAGTTGGTGCCCGAGCTCCGCCCCCTGACAGTTGCGCCGCTCTTGTCACCCGAAGCTTGGCCTGATGTAGCGGTAAGAATAGCCGTGTGCAGAACAAGCCTTCCCAGGTGTTTCAGATGGGAAGGCTTGTTCTGATAGTGGCCCTGAAATGGTGGCTCAAGACCTACGCAAATGGCTTGAGCTGATGGGGTCCACCTCTATTTTATCTTTACTGATTCCCATAAGGCGCTGCCTGGACAAACGATCTTTTCCCGATTCCGCTTGTCTACTTCATTGGCCGGAGAACCCGAGTAGTTATCCCAGAACTTACCCCACTCCACGAAAGAAGGTGCGACGACAACAAATAAGACGTCAATTTCACCGATGGCGTTGACGGCAACCGGGAAATTCACAAAGGCCTTTAGCCGCTCACCACCCTCCATTGTCTTTGCAGCCTTGAGCCACTCCCGAGCCATGGTTATCACTTCCTCCTCGGTTGTGTCATCGTCCATCTCGCATCTCCACATCTGCATGGCTTCAGCCGCATAGGCTGGAGCGGCTCCAATCATCTGCATGGAAACAAGCATCAGCAAGCAAACAAGCATCAATCCCACTAAAGTCTTCATAACATATCCTCCTTTTTTTGGTTTTTTTACCAATATTAATTTTTACAAAAACGAAAGACTCATGTCAACTCAAACAATACCAATCGATTGAGCATCTTTCTGTAAATCCGGTTATCCCTCGATAGCCTGTTGATCGGTGAAGACGACATGGCGTCGCTCAGCGGTCTGCCTGCCTTAGGAGATTTCCATTGTAGCGGTAAGAATAGCCGTCTGCAGAACAAACCTTGCGAGCCGGCGATCCCCTTTCAATTTAATAGTTGAGATATCGGCTGTGGGTCACAGCCGCATCCAGTCCTGAGATATGAGAATAATATTTGGCAAAGGAGCCATTGAGAATATCCCTGCTTAAAATTTGCATGATTGGGAAATCATATCTTCCCTTTTTCCCTATCACCCTGAACGACACATTTTAAAAACAGCATCCAAACCTATTTCAGAGCTTCACGATAAAAATGACGTTGATGCCGATTTTGATGTTAAACAATTGATTGAAGAAATTGAAGCTGAGAGAGAAAAAAATATTGAGGAGCAATTTAAAAATACAGAATACCGGGAAAAGGTAAAGCAAGAAGCAGTTGAATTTTATTCTCAAATCCCAATGTATGATTTTGCGCCGTGGCGGTGAGCATACAAAACCGCCAGAGCCTTTGTAAA
>PVMK01131312.1_pt1 | contig 29167 bp, 26 predicted proteins | sample 1853481 | NCBI WGS metagenome assembly PVMK01 (sample SAMN08533507, study PRJNA380276) | Marine sediment metagenome, whole genome shotgun sequencing project.
CGGACGAGGCGCGCAAGGAGATGGAGATGGCGAAGGCGTTGGACCAGAGCCCGGGAGCGGCGCCCTAGGAAATCGAGCCCTGACCCTGCAATCCGTCAGCTCTACCTCTACACGCTGGCGGTGTGCGCCCGTAAGTACGATGTGCTCGTGCACGCCGTCACGCTCATGTCGACCCACCGCCCGACGCCAGGCGCACCCCATCTCAAGCCGTCCGCCCTCTTGCCCCACGGTGACGTTCCCCCCGACTCACCGCGTGCTCCGCGCAGCCAAATGCCCTGCCCGGTGCGGGCCCCCTGCCCCATCGTCCCCATTCGGAAGCGGACATCTGTGCTTGGCAGAACCACCGGACACAAACGTCTGGTTTTGACATCGGTTCCTAAATGTACGAACGGGCTAAGAGAGCGAGGGACACCTGCACAACATGCAATTGCTCCGGTCCATCCAAGAGCGGGGCGACTTCGAAGAAGGCGAGCTTCGGCGCATCTTCGTCGAGTCGCAACCGATGGGTCGGCCCACGCATGCTTGGACGATCGCCGACGCGGCCACTGGCGTTCGGGAGACAGGTCAGATCGCGGTCAAAGACCTTCTGGATCTACAGCCGTGGCCCGCGATGCCAGAGGGCTAGCCCGAACGCGGTAGCTTCAAGGACAGCTTGATCACGATCAGGTCGCGGATCAGGTCGTCACGCATGCCCGGATAGCTGATCCCGTAGTCGTGCCGATCGATCGAGAACTCCGCGTTCGCAGTGACCTCTCCCGTGCCGGCCTTGATGGTCGCAGGGAAGCTGATCCGCTTGGTCACCCCGTGCAGTGTCAGGTTCCCGCTGATGATGTGCCCGTCGCCGGTCTTGGTGATCTCTGTCGAGCGAAAGGTTGCGGTCGGGAACTTCGCAACGTCGAAGAAGTCCGGCGACTTCAAATGCTGGGTGAGCTTCTCTTTGTCTGTGTAGAGCGACGCAGTCTGAATGGTGACTTCGATTTTGCTGGTCTCGATCGGGTCGCCGACGTCGACCTTGCCGGCGAAGTCCGTGAAGCCACCAGGCTCGCTCGCCGTGACTTTGGCTCCGACGAACTCGATCTTGCTATTGGAAGGACTGATAGCCGCCGAGGTACCCTGCAGGGACCCTGGCTGTGCGCTCGGGGTCGGCTCCGCCTTGGCTTCGGCCGGCGATTCAACCTCCGCGGCCGTGACCTCAGCGCCGGGATCCTTGCAGCCGGTGGCGAATAGACAAAGGGAGAATAAAATGAACGTTGCGCGCATCGAGCCTCCTCGCGCCGGTCTATGGGCACCGGTTGGATGCGTCAAGGGGGGCATAGCCAATTCAAAGGCCGTGTCCGCACCGCGAGCCAGTCGACATAACGTCTAGTACCTCGCAATTCAGACCCCGGAATGGGCCCAATGGGCTAAGAGGCTCCCCTCTATCATGGACGCGGCACAAACCGTCCCGGATTGAGCTCGGAGCCTGGGTATCAAAGGTGTCGCGGCCGTACGGCCTGTTCTTTTTCCTAGGGTTTTTGGCCAATCTCAGTCCTGGAATCGTCCCCGGGAAGGTTTCGTTGGCCACCTTGAAATCATAGGCGGGCGAGGTGGCGTGGTTCCTGCTCGTGCACGCCGTAACGGTCTCAGGTCCAATCGCTTCGGGTCGACAGGCGGTCTTGAATCTCGTCCCCTGGGGACGAGATAGTAGGAAGGTTGGCCGGACCACAGAACTCGCCCGACGGTGGCCGCGCGGCCTGCGGTTTTTCCTGCGTTTCTTGGGCCTTCGTGAGGCGCCGTGTTTCCCGCTCTCTTTTCAACGCCCCCCGCGTCTGGGATAAGAACCCATGGCGGCGGCGGTCGAGAAGGAGCTCCATGAGCTCGGCAATGGGATCTACGCGTACACCCAGCTCCCGGGGTCGTGGGGCTGGAGCAATGCCGGGCTGATCGTGGACGGTGATCAGAGCTTGTTGGTCGATACCCTATTCGACGAAAAGATCACCGCCGAGATGCTCGAGTCGATGCGCCGCGCGACTCCGGCCGCGTCTCGAATCGGGACCGTGGTCAATACGCATGGCAACGGCGATCACTGCTTCGGGAACTCGCTCGTCGCCAACGCCGAGATCATCGGCACGCCCGGCTGCGTCGAAGACCTTCGAGAAGGCACCCCGCAGCGCAATCACCTCTTGCTGAGGGCCGCGGCTATCATCGGTGCCCTCGGGGCCGGTGGAAAACTGATCGGCAAGGCGCTCAACGCCGTGGGCATCGATCGGGTCGCACTCCTTGCCGAGGCAGGGCCGCTCGCGCTTCCGAGCTTGGGGCACTTCGACTTCGCGGGTGTCGAGCTTACGTTGCCGAACCGCACCTTTGAAGGCGAGCTCGAGCTTCAGGTGGGAGACAAGAAGGTCATTCTCATCGAGGTGGGACCGGCGCACACGCGCGGTGACGCGGTCGTCTGGGTGCCGGGTGACAAGACGCTTTTCACGGGCGATATCTTGTTCAAGGACGCGCATCCGTTGATCTGGCAGGGTCCCGCGTCGAATTGGATCGCCGCGCTTCAGCGTTTGCTCGAAATGGACATCGAGACCGTCGTTCCTGGTCACGGTCCCTTGACCGACAAGTCCGGGCTCGCGGAGATGTTGCACTACCTCGAGGTGCTGACGGCGGAGGCCCGACGACGCTACGACGCGAGGATGAGCGTCGAAGACGCCGTCCGCGATCTCACCCTAGACGCGTTCAAGGGCTGGCTCGACGCCGAGCGGGTCTACGTGAACGTGCACACGCTCTACCGCGACTTCGCCGGGGACACGGAGCCGGGCGACGTTCTGGCGTTGTTCGCCGGAATGGCGAGGCTCCAGAGCGACCTGCAGCACGGATGACGGCCTCGCCCTTGCGCGAATCAGGTCAGCTCGAAGTCCTTACAGAACAGCAACGCGGCTGTGGGATCGTCGTAGCGGGACTTCCGGTGCCGGTGCGTGGGGAAACCATGCGCGCAACCGATGTCCGGATCGAACAGCACGCAGTCTTCGCAGTTCCACTTGAGCCCGAAGCGCTCGCGCTGTTCGCGAAAGCGTTCGTCCTGCTCAACCTTCATTCGAAAGGTCGATCTTGTTCACGCGGCGCTCGTGGCGTCCGCCTTCGAAGGTCGCGTTCAGGAACGCTTTGAGGATCTCGGCGGCGAGGCCTCCGCCCACGACGCGAGAGCCGATGCAAAGCACATTGGCGTCGTTGTGCTGGCGGGTCATCGAGGCGCTGAACACGTCGCCACAAAGCGCGGCGCGCACCCCAGGGTGACGGTTGGCCGCCATCGACATGCCCACGCCGGTGCCACACACCAGGAGACCAAGCCCTTCCCCGCGCCCAACGGCGCTTGCGACTTGGTGCGCGTAGTCGGGGTAGTCGGTCGAGTTCGCGCTGTGCGTTCCGATGTCGACCACTTCGTACCCGAGCTCGGCGGCAACGCCCGAAAGCTCCTGCTTGAGCTCGAGCCCCGCGTGATCCGAACCAACGATGAGCGTTTTGGCCATGGCTACGGAGCCTTTAGCACGAGCGCGCAGTTCGTTCCGCCAAAACCAAACGAGTTGTTCATCAGGGCGCGAATCGGCTTCTCCTGCGCGTCGTTCGGCACCAGGTTCATCCCCGCCCCCGCAGGGTCCGGGTTCCGTAGGTTGATCGTCGGCGGAAGAAGGCCATCACGGATCGCGAGCGCGCAGAGGACCGGCTCGAGCCCGCCCGCAGCGCCTAGCAGGTGCCCCGTCATGCTCTTGGTGCTCGACACGGCGAGCCCGTCGGTCGCATGCGCGCCAAAAACTTTCTGAACCGCCTCGAGCTCTCCGCCATCACCCATCGGCGTCGAGGTGCCGTGCGCGTTGACGTAATCGATATCCTCCGGATTCAGCTCGGCGTCGGTGAGCGCGATCGTCATCGCTCGCCGCGCGCCTTCGGCTCCCGGCGCCGGCTGCACCATGTGATGCGCATCGGACGTCGCGCCATAACCGACGACCTCGGCAAAGATGTCAGCGCCGCGAGCCATGGCAGCCTCACGCTCCTCGAGCATCATGACGCCCGCGCCCTCGGCGATCACGAACCCATCGCGATCGACGTCGAACGGACGGCTCGCAAGCTCCGGCTCGTCGTTGCGCCGTGATAGCGCGCGCATCGACGTGAACCCTGCCACGCCGACCGGTGTCACCGCGGCCTCGGCGCCGCCGGCAACGGCCGCGTCGATACCTCCGCGTTGAATCCACCGAAACGCGTCACCGATCGCGTGCGCACCCGATGCGCACGCGCTGGTGTGCGTGTAGCTCGGCCCTTTGAAACCCCACTCCAGCGTGACCTGTCCTGGCGCCAGATTGGAGATGACCGACGGAATGAAGTACGGCGACACCCGCCGCGGGCCCTTGTCGAACAAGGTCCTGCAGGTGTCCTCGAACACCTCGAGCCCGCAGAAGCCGACACCAATGAAGGTGCCCACCCGCTCCTTCTCTTCATCGGTCGGCTCGAAGCCCGAGCTCTTGATCGCCTGTGCGCTGGCGGCGATGGCGAGCTGAATGAAACGCGCCCCTTCGCGCAGACGCCGCTTCGGGCATGTACTGCAAGGGGTCGAAGTCAGAGCACTCGCCCGCGATCTGCGAAGCAAACTCGGTGGCGTCGAAACCTTCGATGCGCGCAATGCCGCTCCGCCCCTCGGAAATGTTCTTCCAAGTGGTTGCGGCATCCGCACCGCATGGGCTCACCGCACCCAGGCCTGTAATGACTACTCGCCGCATCAGCCTGCCCGCTCAGGAGTGCGCAGCCGGGGCTCAGCCCTTCTGCGCCTTGATGTACTCGATCGCGTCGCGAACCGTTTTGATTTTCTCGGTGTCCTCGTCGGGAATCTCGATCTCGAATTGCTCTTCGAGCGCCAAGACGACCTCGACGACGGCAAGCGAGTCGGCTTTGAGATCCTCGATGAAGTCTTGCCCTTCCTCGATCTCGGCCCCATCGACGTCGAGCTTATCCGAGACGATTTCTTTAACCTTCGCAGCGATGTCCATCTGTTTCCTCCGTCATGCACGCGCTAGACGTGCATGCCTCCATTGACCCGGACTACCTGCCCGGTGATATAGCTCGCTTCTTCGCTCGCTAAAAACACTACTGCAGCCGCGACCTCTTCGGGGCGGCCAATTCGCCCGAGGGGCGTCTGATCGACGATACCCTGCCTCCCTGCCTCCGGCAGATCTGCAGTCATGTCGGTCTCGATGAAACCTGGAGCGACGGCGTTCACGGTGATCCCCCGAGACGCATACTCGCGGGCCAAAGAGCGCGTTAGGCCCAAAATCGCGGCTTTCGACGAAGAATAGACGGCCTGGCCGGCGTTGCCGGACTCCCCCACCACGCTCGAAAGATTGATGATACGCCCCCAACGCTTCTTCATCATCGGCCGGATGCACGCCTTGGCGCAGTAAATCGGTCCGTTCAAATTGGTGGCCCAGGTCATCTCGAGGTCCTTTGGCGATATTCTCAACAACAGCTGATCGATGGAGATTCCCGCATTGTTCACCAGAATGTCGATACCCCCGTGTCGCTCGACCGCCCCCTTGATGGCGCGGTCTACGGACTCTGGGTCAGCCACGTCGAAGCCGAGGAGCTCGCCTTGTCCACCGGCGGCCTCGATGAGTGCCAGCGTTTGCTTCGCGGCCTCCTCGCCGGAGCGGTAGTTGACCAGGACGTGCGCACCGGCTTCGGCTAGCGCAAGGCTGGTTGCACGCCCGATGCCGCGCGACCCCCCGGTCACGACGGCGATTTTCCCCGCCAGATCGAACACGAACTACTCGATCTCTTCGGCTTTACCCTTGATCACCTGACGGCCCTTGTAGAAGCCGCATGCTGGGCAGGCCCGGTGCGGAAGCATCACATCGCCGCAGTTCGGGCATGCGCTCACGTTCGGGGCGGTGATCTTGTCGTGATGGGCGCGCCGCTGGTCGCGCTTCATGGGGCTGGTTTTGCGTTTCGGTACTGCCACGGGATTAATCCTCGTTCTTCGTAAGTGCTTCTTTGAGTTTCAGTAAAGGGGCAAAGCGCGAATCCGGCACCAACGCCCCAAAGACCTCCTCAGGAGGCCGAAGATGCTCCGGAACGGCGATGCCTGCGCAGCTCTCCGAGCAAAGTGGTTTCATGGGCACTTCGAGCAACAACAGCTCGCGCACCATCGGGTCCAAGACGACCTCGCTGCCGCCGTAGTACTCCCGGTTGACCTCGTCCAACCGAACGTCGATCTCTTCGCTGCCTTGGGGGCGCATGTGCTCCGGGCTGTAGAGCGCCGTCAGGGCGAGATCCACGTCGATCGCAACGTCTGCCAGGCAGCGTGCGCAAGTCGCGGCGACCTCGGCTTCGACATGCCCCTGCACCAGGACATCCGTCAGGGTTCGCTGTGCGTGGACGCTAAACCGCCCGTCCTTCGTGCCCGCCTTCAGCTCGGTATCGGCGAGCGCGGATGCTAACCAATCCGTGCGGATCGCAAAGTTCCAATCCCTTCCGACCTCGTCGAGGTCTGGGATCTGTAGGACGAAGGTAGACATTGAATTCAGCTCGACAAGCGACGGCCAAGCGACCCTCCCAGGCCACAAGAACGGGCTACTATTCGTTGTGCCCTATGGGCTGTCAAGGAGGGTGCTACGGGCCTGGTCAGACCAGTTAACTCTTTGTAATGTCGGGCACTTCGGACACGGTCGCTGACACCGACGCTGGCACTGACGCTGGCACTGACCTGACACTGACACCGGCACTGGCACTGGCACTGACACCGGCACTGGCACTGACACCGGCACTGGCGCCGGAGGGCGGGCTGCAGGGGCGCAGGGAATGGCTGCCGGGGGTCGCGGTCGCCAAAACGGGGGACCATGATAGCTTTGCCCGTCATGGCTGACGATTTTGCACGTTTTTCCGGGACTTCTACTTACCTCACGAGCGAGGCGCTCGAATCCGCAGTCAACTGTGCGGTGGTGCTCGAACGGCCCCTCCTGATTCGGGGGGAGCCTGGGACCGGCAAGACCTTGCTGGCCGAGGCGGTGTCCGAAGCCCTGCAGATGCCCCTCATTCGCTGGAACATCCGGAGCACGACCCTCGCCCAGCATGGCCTCTACGTGTACGACACCGTCCAGCGTCTCTACGACTCGCGGTTCGGGGACAAGGACGTCAACGACATCAGCGAATATATCAAGCTCGGCCCGATGGGCGAGTCGTTCGCCGCCAAGGAGCGCGTGGTTCTGCTGATCGACGAAATCGACAAGGCCGACGTCGAGTTCCCCAACGACCTCCTCAACGAGCTCGACCGCATGCAGTTCCACGTCGACGAGACCCAACAGGACATCATCGCGTCGCAACGCCCCATCGTGATCATCACGAGCAACGCGGAGAAAGAGCTCCCCGACGCGTTCCTACGTCGCTGCGTGTTCCACTTCATCGATTTCCCGACCCCCGAGCTGATGAACGAGATCGTCCGGGTCCACCATCCCAAGGTTCACGAGAGTCTCATCGACCAGGCCCTCAAGACTTTCTACGAGATCCGCAGCATGCGGCGCCTGCGAAAGCGTCCGAGCACGAGCGAGCTCGTCGACTGGATCGCCGTCCTGCAGCGCGCAGGCATCGACGGGGTGAAGCTCGAAGAGAACCTCCCCTTCCTCGGCGCTTTGCTCAAGAAGGAACAAGACCTCGTCGCCTTCGCCGACCAGCTCTCGGGCGGCAGGCAATGGAGAAGCTAAAATCCTAGTCCCTTTCATGTACGAGCTTCGCAGCCGAGGTGTCCCCGTCGGGACGCAGGAGGTGATCGCGCTTGCCCAAGCACTGCAAGCGGGGCTCCATGACAGCTCGCTCGACGGGTTTTACAACGTCGCCCGCTCGGTGATGATTCACAGCGAGGCGCACCTCGACTCCTTCGACGAAGCGTTCCTGTCATTTTTCAAGGGCATCGAGATCGAGTCCAAGAAGCTCAAGGACGAGCTATGGGATTGGCTGCAGAAAGCCAAGGAAGACATGGCGGAGCTCACGGACGAGCAACGTGAGTTCGTGGAGAATCTGGACCTCGACGAGCTTCGCAAGCTCTTCGAAGAACGCCTCGCCGAACAGGACGAGCAACACGACGGCGGCAACAAGTGGATCGGCACGGGTGGAACTTCGCCATTCGGCCACGGCGGACGCTCCCCGAAAGGGTTCCGCATCGGTGGCTCGGGCGGCGGCCGAAGCGCGGTGAAGGTGGCCGACGCACGCCTCTATCGTCCCTACCGACAAGATCTCACGCTCGACGTCCGCCAGATGCAAGTCGCCCTTCGCAAGCTGCGCCAGTTCGCCCGCGAAGGCGGGGATCAGGAGCTCGATCTCGAAGGCACCATCGACGCCACGGCGCAGAACGCTGGTGAGCTCGAGGTCGTCACGCGTCCTCCCCGGCGGCACAACACCCGCATCATCTTGATGATGGACGTCGGTGGCTCGATGGACCCGTTCGCCCACTTGTGCTCGCGCCTCTTCTCCGCAGCTAAGAAGTCGTCGCACTTCAAAGAGCTTCGTACGTATTACTTCCACAACTGCGTGTACGGACACGTCTACGAAACCGAGCGCTTCGACACACCGATCAAAGTGCGCGACCTCCTCCACGAAACCGGTCCACACTACAAACTGATCATGATCGGCGACGCCCTGATGGCGCCCTATGAGCTGCTGGCGGCCGGCGGCTCGCTCGACCTCGGAGACGACCGGGGCATCGAAGGCCTGCAGTGGCTCATGATGCTGAGCCAGCACTACCACCGCAGCATCTGGCTCAACCCCGAACCGCAGAGGTACTGGAGCGGCAACACCATTGAGTACGTGCGCCAGACGTTCGACATGTTCCCGCTGACGCTCGAAGGCCTCGGGGAAGGCGTTGGCCACCTGCTCAAGGGCGGCAAGGGCCACTGAGGGCGCCGAAAATAGGGGGTCGCAGAGCGAAATTTGGGGTCCAGGCCCCCGGTCGCGTACCCTGAGACCGTGGGGAAGACATGGACAATCGCGATGCTCGCCATCGTGCTAGGGAGCGGCGGGTCGCTCGCGTCAGCGGACAGCTCCCCGTACGCCGGGGTGACGCCCGGCTCGGAGAACTCGGCAAACCTCCCGCCCAAGGCGGACGAGATCCCTCGAGGTGCGCTCATGCTCACCTGGCCGGGCTTCATGATGCACAAGGACGGCGGTTCCTGCTTTTTCATCCAAACGTCGCAGCCTGTCGAGGTCGCCACCCAGAAGTCCGAGGGCCAGTTCGAGTTGGTGCTGCGCAACACGCAGGTCTACCTGAAGAACAACTACCTGCCCCTCGAAACACAGTTCTTCGATACGCCGGTCATGCGGGCGACCGTTCAGCGCAAGGCTGCGAAGGACGTGGTGATGCTCTTCGAAATGCGTGAGGACGCCACGCCGACCATCACGCAGAACAAGGGCAAAGACGGCTTCAACTACGTCTTCGTCAAGTTCGGCCCCTAGGCTTGAGCTTGCCCGTCGCGGGCGCATCTAGTAACGGGACGCCATGAGGCTTCAGGCGATCAAAGGGATGAAGGACATCCTGCCGGACGAGATCGCAAAGTGGCACCGGCTCGAGAACGCCTTCCGTCAGCGCGTCGAAGCTTATGGGTTTCGCGAAGCCCGCTTCCCCATCGTCGAGCCGACGGCCCTGTTCGTCCGCTCGATCGGTGAAACGACCGACATCGTCGAAAAGGAGATGTACACGTTCACCGACCGAGGCGACAAATCGCTCACGCTGCGGCCCGAGGGCACGGCATCTTCGGTGCGCGCGTTCGTGCAACACAGCGTTCAAGCTCGGGAGCCGGTGACCAAGTGGTACTACATCGGGCCGATGTACCGCCGCGAGCGACCCGCCAAAGGACGCTACCGACAATTCTACCAAGCGGGCATCGAAGTCTTCGGCGACCGCGGGCCCTTCGTCGATGCCGAGGTGATCGACATGGTCGTCGGCCTCATCTCGAGTCTCGGCATCACCGAAGTCGAAGTGCTGGTCAACTCGATCGGTGGACCGGAAACGCGGGAGAAGTACCGCGACGCGCTGCTCGCCTATCTGACCCCCTACCGCACCGAGCTCTGCGCCGATTGCCAACGGCGAATGGACGCAAACCCGCTCCGTGTACTGGACTGCAAGGTGCCGCGCTGCGCCGAGATTGCGGCTGACGCTCCGTCGATCTTGAAACACCTGACCGACGAGGACCGCGCGCACTTCGACGGGCTGCAGGAGACGCTGACGATCCTCGGCACGCCCTATCGAATAGACGGCTCGCTCGTCCGAGGCCTCGACTACTACACCCGGACGCTGTTCGAGGTGCTGGGCAAAGGGGAAGGACTCGGCGCACAGAACGCGTTGCTCGGCGGCGGGCGGTACGACCAGATGGTCAAGAGCCTCGGAGGGCCTGACACGCCCGCGATTGGCTTTGCGATGGGCCTCGAGCGCCTACTGATGGCGATGCCGCAAAGCGAGGCAGAGCCCCACGTGGACGTCTTCATCATCGCAGCACAGGCCGGCGTGCGCGCGGAGGCTACTCTGCTCGCCCGCGAGCTGCGCGACGCGGGGCTGCGCGTAGAAAGCGATCTCCGGGGCGGCTCCCTCAAGAGCCAACTTCGGCGCGCCGATAAGATCAACACGCGCGTCGCGATGATCCTCGGCGAATCCGAAGTCGAAGAAGGCGTCGTTCAGCTCAAGGATCTCCAAAACAACACGCAGGACAAAATCCCGCGCGCCGACGCCGCAAAGCGCATCCACGCCTTGCTCGCTGACACACAGCGCTAGCGATTGAAGAAGATCGGGCTCGACCACGCCATTTCGCCATCGGCCTGGGTGACGCGGCAATAGACGTACGGCGCGTCGACTTCGCCAACGAAAGACACCGACGGAGATTTCGGAGAATCGGCCGCCACGACCCCATCCGGCGTCACGAGCTCGATCCGTTCGATGTCCGTCGTCCCGAGCGCGCGCGTGTGCACCTCGACCGGCCCTTCGATATCGAGCTCACTTCCCATCGGGAAGCCAGCGACGTCCACATCCAGCAGGATCTTGGCGCCACTCGTCGCGTAACACCGCCTCGCGCGAATCGCTTCGAGGATCGCTTTGCGGGTACGGGTCGCGGAGATGACTGCAGTCAGTCCGGTTCGAAACGGGTCGCGTTTCCGGCATTCGCCGTGATGCCACAGCAGCCCATGGCTATCGGAGTTTGCGATGAAACCAAAGCGCAGGCCGCTGTCGAGCAAGGGCTTCGCAAACTGATCACGGAGATCGCCCCGGTGTCCGAGCGGGTGGTCGGGATGCTCGTAACAACCGTGGCAAGAGCAGATCTCCCATACGGGTTGCCCCTCAGGATCATGACCCGGCACGTCCGCGCCGGTCCAGCCAATGTGATGCGGCCCCGTGAAAGCGCCCTGTGCGGTGATCTGCTCCACGATGTCCTTCCCGCGCGGAACGTCGTCGCGAGAGATGATCGGCAACCCGGGGCCCGGAAGATAGATGCACTTGTGTCCCGGTCCCGGATACGCCTTGCCCGTCCATTCGTAGGCGACAATCGTGGCAAACTCGCCGGGGTCGTCGTGATGCTCTGCCACCGCTTGGAGGTATGCCCACTCGCCCGGACCGATTCGTTTTCCCAAGAATGATTCGTGGTCGGTGAGCGCCGCGAAGTCATCGCCATACCGGTACCGAGCCCGAAGATACGTTTCATCGGCGCTACCCACCCCGTCGGAGTGGGCGCTGTGCTGCTGAATGTCCCCGAACAACACCGGAGGCCCGGACCACGCCGCCGCATGCATCGGAGCCGCCTCGAGCTCGCCGACTTCGACCTTCGCAGCAACGAGCTCTGGGGCTCCCCCGGTTGGCGCGTCGAAGCTTCGGATTTCGATGCCCTTGCGACCCCTCCATGCGGCCAACGTCGTCCCATTGGTGAGCCGAACCGCGCTCACGCGTCGCCCGCGGCATCCCCATTGACCGTCATCGGTCGGATGGCGCACCGAAAACCCCTCGGCAGTGAGCCGTTGCCGATAGATGTTGTGTGAGCCGCGCCCAAAAAGGTCGACCGCACCATCGTCGCCAACGACGAGAGTCGGGAACTCGAACCCTTGCTCTTCGCCATCGAGGTCGCGGTCACGACCCGTCATCGGCGCAGCGGGCTCGAAGACCCTCCCCTCCATGTCGACGAAGCGAACCGCTATCCACTTCGCGATGTCGGGCACGCCGGTATCCTCGCGAACGTCGTGATGAAAGCCCACCCAGGCGCCCCCGGGGGCGGCCGCAACGCAGGGTGCAGCCGCAATTCCGAGCGCAGTCCATACGATGAACTCGCCGCCCGATGGTGGCGCGACGACCACGCTCGACCGCGGACCGTCGTGGCGGACCTCGACGTGCCAACCTTGATGCTCTGCCTGTAGCTCGGCCAGAGGGTCGCTGATCGGGTGCGGCGTGCCCGGCGCCCAGCCCATGATCGAGGGGCTGTGGTCGGTCGCGACCGGATCGCCCCGGACCGATCCGTCCTCCGTTACGGTGCACCGCAGGATGCACTCTTCATCGCCCGTCCAGGCGAGGACGTTCAGCAGTGCGCCGCCGTCCGCCACAGGCTCTAACCGCGGGGTTCTCAAGTACCGCTCTGGGGTCTGTTCGATGAGCGGCATGTGACCTCAGTGCGCGTACCCGAGCGCGCGTAGCTGATCGCGAATGGTGTCGTCCATCTCGGCGTTCTCCGGCTGGAGTTGTGTACCGCCCTTCTGCTCGGCATTCAACCAGTCGCCACGGTCGGTCGCCCCCAGGAACTGACCGAGCAGCATGCGCGAGTAGCGGCGTCCGATCGGAAACGCGGACGCGTCGAGCTGGGTCTTCTCCAAGGGGTCGGCGACGAGATCGAACATCGTCGAGGTGAGGTTCCCGCGCACAATGAACTTCCACCGGCCGGTGGTGATCACGCGCCGTTCGTCTTGAAAATCACTGAACGCGACAGCCGGTCGGGACGGCGCCTCCCCGAGCATGAGCCCGACCAGAGCATGCCCCTCGTTGTGAGCCATCGCCGGCACTCCGAGTAGGTCGGTCACGGTCGCAGAGATGTCCAGCGTGCTCACCGCGTCACCGACCTTCGTCCCTCCGGGAAGACGCTTCGGAAGACGAAACATCAGCGGCACGTGCAGGAGCTCCTGGTAGACGGAGTGACCGTGCCCCCACGAGCCATGGTCGCCGAGCTCCTCGCCGTGATCCGAAGTCACGACGATGAGCGTGTCTTCGGCAAGCCCCAAGCCGCTGAGACGCTCGAGGAAAGCACCAAAGAACTGATCGTGCTGCGTGATCTCCCCATCGTGGAGCGCCCTCAACCGCCGTTTGTCACTAGCGTCGAACACCACCTGGGGGGGATTGCGCTTGGCCTTCTCGAGAAGGTCGCCCGTCATGCGCGGCCTGACCTGCCCTGCGTACTCGCTCGGGTCGTACATCCGCAGATACTTGTCGGGCGGGTCGTAGGGGACGTGCGGGTCGATCGTCTGGATATACGCGAAGAAGCGGCTGTCCTTTTGCTCTTCGATCCAGTTTCCCGCCTCCTCGAAGACGTCCTTCGCTTCGGTACTCCTGCTTTCGCGAATGTAGTTGGTGTAGTGGTCCCATCCCTGATCGAAGCCGAAGCGGTCCGAGACGTAGCCGTTCGCGCTGAAGCATCCGGTCGCGAAGCCCTGGTCCTTCAAGTGTTCGCTCAAGAGCACAGCCGAGCTCGGCAGTGCGGCGTCCGTCGTCTTCTGCTGATGGGTTTGCGGATGCAGCCCCGTCAGAATCGAAGCCACCGAAGGCTTGGTCCAGTTCTCCGGCGCCTGCGCGAGCGCGAACACCACACCGTCCGAAGCAAACTGATCGATGAAGGGCGTCTTCACCCGCGTTTGTGCATTGATAGGCCGCAACTGGTCCGCGCGGAGCGTATCGACCACCAGCACGACGACATTCTTTGCCGGCTCGAGGTTTCGTTCCGGCGGGGTCGGCACCAAAATTCGGGGTGAATTCCAGGCTAGACGCCCTGCTCCTTCGCCCCGCGCCCGCAAGTCGATGCGAACCGTCTGCCCTGCGAAGCGGCTCAGGTCGACCTTGTGATCGACCCACGCGCCCGACGCGGTTCCGGAAAGCAGCTGCGTGATCGGTTGTTGGTCCGCTGTGACCTCGATCGTAAACGGCACCTCCCCCTCGCCTTCGACGCCGATGCCGAACCCCAACGACCCATCAGATGGCACCATCACGTGGTACCGAAGCGTGGACCTCCGCGACAAAGCGATCGCCTGCCGGTCCTCGTCCCCGAGACGAACCTTTGCGACCAGGCTCGCGTACGCCGGCGGGCGTGCTTTGGTCGACTGCTCGGTTGCGTTTCGAATCCAAATGGAATCGATTGCCACCGAAACGTCCTGACCCTCGATTGGTACGGTTCCGCCGAACGTCAACAGCAGGTAGTTCTCGCCGGCTTTCACGAGCTCCCTCGGCAGCTCGATGTCGTAGTCGACAAACGCTTCGCCCTTGGCGAGGTGAATCGACTTCAGCTGTTCGTTGTTGAGGTACGGCGTGAGTGCCTCGGTGCCGTGTGGCCGGAGCCGAACGCGCGCAACCAGCGACTCCTGCATGTCCGCCTCGAAGTACACCCGACCCCGCATCCCCACGTGGGCGTAGCTGGTGTCGCCGTCGACCCCCTTGCCGACCCAGCCACTTCGCCAATCGCCTACCGTGTACTTCGACTGTGCCGGAGTGCCGAAGTCGATGTACCAACCGCCGTCATTGATCTCGGCGAGGTGGCGAAGCGCGGTCAGGTCCGAATGCGCCTCGAGCCCCACGAACGGGTCGCTCTTGGGGCTTCCTCGGCTACACCCCGCGGCCATCGCAAGGGTCATGATCGCCAGCAAACAGAATCGCATTGGCCGCCTTCCTCCCGTGCCCGGGCGGCCGGTTTTGCGCCTCTTTTCGACCCCCAGGAACCTTGCTGCGGTTAGCACGCAGCTTCAGCGAGCGTCAACTAAAGCACCCTCTCGAACGAGGATGCGCGAGCCGCGGGTCGCACCGGACTTCACGTAGTAGAAACGATCGATCGACTTGGCCTCTGTTCGGTAGCGCACGGCGTGTATGCCCTGGTCGAGCACGAGCGTCACCGGGAGCGCTCCCCGGTCGACCCCGTCGACCCCGACGCTTACTTCGCTCGAGCCGCTCAACTCCAAGACCCCTTGTCCGTCGCGGACGCCCAACGCCGGGTCGACCCGCGGGCGGAGGTCTCCTGAGAAAGCCGACAGGCGCGTGCTGCGGGAGGGCGCCTCGGGGCTTGGCGTCGCAGGAGTAGGCGCAGGCTCGCCGATGGGCGCCTCCGTCGGCCCGCCTCCCCGAGTCAGTTCACCCCAGAGAAGAAAACCCACAGTCGCGACCAACAGCGTGGCGAACGCCAAGCCCAATAAGCGTGGTGTCGTGCGTAGTTCCATCTCGAACCCAGAGCCTCCCTCACTATCAGCCACCTCGCTGGTGACACTCCGGCGCCAGATAGGATGGGCCGAGGCGGGCGCCGGGTTGGCGGGTTCCCGGTGCATCGCAACCGCCGACTGCGCTCTGGTGTTCTCTCGCTCGACGGGCTCGGCCATGCGCCGGGAGTCTTGCCCGAGCTCTGCAGCGATCAACCTGCGGCTGCGCCCCGGCGAGGGCTCCACAGTGGGCCCCCCGTCAAAGCCCGCTGCCGGGGCCTGCACGTTCTGGATCGCTCCCTGCCGAGCCAGCGTCACCAGCACTGCGTCGACCAACCCGCGGGACCCAGCCCCCGACTCCCACAGCGCGTTGGGCGGCTCACCCGCAACCAGGCGCGCGATCAGTCGCTGCACCGCGATGGGAGAATGGCGCACGTAGGTGCTCAGAACATCCTCATCGAGCTCCACACGCCAGTCTGCCTCCGTGGCGATCGTACCGAGCAGAACGCCGAGCCGGCGGGTGGCCTCCGCGAACGCTGCGTCCAGTGGTGGCCGCTCGTCCCCTGGTTCTGCGGCGGAGCTCTCGGCGATGACAAATCGACCGGAGGTCATTCCGACGAGGGGGGGAAACGCTGCCTCATCCTGTGTGACGGCGCCATCGATGGCGGTTCGAGTCACGGCAACGATGCGTCCCTCGTGAAGCTCGAGGTCGAAGAGGCTCCACGGGTCCTGCAAGACCATCGTCGCATTGGGACGAAGCCGCCGGACAGCCCGCAAGAGGCCTGACACGCCAAGCTCCTCCAAATCACCGCTCGCCTTCAGATCGCTCTTCAGCCACTCCTCGAGGCGCATGATCGGCTCGAGCCCGCGGGATACTCGATCGAGCAGCTCCTGCGCCGAAGCGCGCTCCGGCAGGAGGACCACAGGGATGCCGTCGAGTGCGGGCTCGCGCCGAAGGGCAGCGCACAGTCCGAGGCCGTCGAGACGTGGCATCTCCATGGCGGACAGAACTAAATCCGGCACATCGTCTCGAGCGAGAGTAAGCGCGTGGACCCCGTCGCGAGCCTCGATGACTCGGGCACCCGCCTCGCGAAGAGCTCCCACGTAAGACCAGCGAACCTCGGCTTCGGCCTCGGCCACCAGCACGCGGCGTCCGCGAAGGCTCACTTTGACCGGCGGCAACTCCTCCTCCTGCACCACCTGATGCGTGCCGGATTGGCTCGGCATCGCCGCGAGGGTGTCGTACCGCCACGCCAAAACCCGCACGACGACGAGGGAGGCCGGCCCAAAGGAGTCCTGTTCGAGCCGGGACAGCGCCTCGACTAGAGCCGCATCGAGGTGAACGAGCCCCAGCTCGCGGGCAGACTGCCGGAGGTCGCGAAGGTGTTCTGCAAGCGCTCCCTCGGCGGCTTCGTCCCCCGGCGAGACGCTCAGTATTTCCGTTAACCGAACTGTTTCCAGGGACTTGGCGGCCAAAGTTTGGATAAACCTAGCGTTGGGAAGCGCCGATCCCGAGTCGCCCGAAGCACCTAGCACTTGCGCAGTGTACGCGTCCCGGCGATTTGTTCGAGCACCAAGTCGGTTGCCCCGGCAAAGAGGCCGACGTACGGACGAGCGTGGATTTCGTCGATGAGGTAACGCTGGAGGTCGCCGCGGGCGACGGTGGGAATGGCGCCGTGGCGTTTCGCCGGGAGAAATTCGTCCCTCTCGGCGGGCCGTCGGGAGGTGATGGTGGGCGCGGGGGGAGCGTGGTTCTCGTCGCGCACGATCGATTCTCCACCTTGTTCGACCTTCGCTACCGAAGAATTGTTCGCGCAGAGCGCGGCGAGGACGGCCGCGGCAAGGACCAGTTCGGCAAAGCTGGCTCGGATGTCCGGATCGAGGTCCCGGTCGGCACCCAAGTCTACGACCAGGAAAGCAACGCGCTGCTCGGGGACCTTCACGAGTCCGGCGCCGAGCTCGTAATCGCCCAGGGCGGCAGGGGCGGCCGAGGCAACATCAAGTTCGCGACGCCCCACGATCGCGCACCACGGCGTGCTCAGCCAGGCACACCCGGCGAGCGCAAAAAGATCCGGCTCGTCCTCAAGCTCCTCGCCGATGTCGGCATCGTGGGCTTCCCGAACGTCGGCAAGAGCACCTTCATCGCGACGGTCTCGAGGGCTCGCCCCAAGGTTGCCGACTATCCGTTTACGACGCTGGTTCCGAACCTCGGCGTGGTGTCGCTCGGTGTCGATCGAACGTTCGTCATCGCTGACATCCCAGGGATCATCGAAGGCGCCTCCGAAGGCGCTGGCCTGGGCCTCCGCTTCCTCAAGCACGTCGAGCGAACCGAGGTCCTCCTGCACATGCTGAGTGTAGACCCTGACCCTGAGCGCGAGCCCGTCGCCGACTTCGACGCCCTCATGGCCGAGCTCGGGCGCTTCGACCCGAGCCTGCTGGAGCGGCCCATGGTGGTGGCGGTCAGCAAGTGCGACCTGCCGGAGGCTCACCGGGCCTACGAAGAGGTCCGTAAAGCCCTCGAGCCGCGCGGCTTTCAGGTCTTCGAAATCAGCTCGGCAACCAACGAGGGGCTCACGCCACTGCTCGAAACCCTCGAGGCTATTGTGAGGCGGCCAGACGACGCCTGAGCTCGAGCGCGGCCCATCCCGCCGCTTCGCGCACGACCTCGGAGGGGTGGCTCCGCGTCGCGTCATCCAGCACCGGCAGGTGAAGCTCGTGACCGCGATTCCCCAGTACCAGCGCGATGTTGCGAGCTAAACCTTCGTGCCGCGCACGCTTGATTGGTGAGCCTTCAGCCCAGGCGTGAAACCGGTCTTCAGTCATCTGCAGAAGCTGCGCCGCATCGACCCCCGTCCACCGATCCCCTGGCTCGAAGGCGTCGAACGAGCCCTCCGCGGCGCCCGAGGTCTGGTTGTACGGACACACGTCTTGGCACACGTCGCAGCCGAAAGCCCACGGGCCGAGCGCTTGCCGGTGCTCGGTCGGAATCGGTCCGCGGTGCTCGATCGTCAAATACGAGATGCACTTGCGGGCGTCGAGCGTGCGCGGCGCAGTGAACGCCCGCGTCGGGCATGCGTCGAGACACAGGGTGCAGCTTCCGCATCGGCGGCCCATCGGCTCGTCTGCCCTCAGGGGAGCCGTCGTGACGACACAGGCCAAGAACGCGTGCGAGCCGATGCCGGGCACGATCAGACAACAGTTCTTGCCGACGAACCCTACGCCGGCCCGCTCGGCCCATGCGCGCTCGAACACCGGCTTCGAATCCACCGCCACGCGGGCGACGAAGCCCGCATCTTGCAGCACTCGCGCCACCTTACGGCTCTTTTTCGTCAGCACGTTGTGGTAGTCGCGGCCCATCGCGTACTTCGCGATGCGCGCGGGCGGCGGTCCCTCGTAACTATGACGCCGGACGTACGGCGCGACCATCACAATGACGCTCCGCGCGTTCTCGACCATCTTCGGGTCCCGCGGGTCCTTGCGCACCGAAGCGGTGGTCGCCATCCACGACATCTGCCCGTGACGACCAGCGGCGAGCCACTCATCGAGATGTGCGGCCTCTTCTTCGAGCGCCCGTGCTGCCGCGATGCCGACGCGCGCAAAACCAAGCGCCTCGGCCTCCGCTTTGACCTGCGCGGTCAGGTCCGCGTCTTGGCTCATCCGAGGCCGGTGCCGGGCGCTGGGGGCGGCGTCTCGGGAGCGTGCTCTTCCTGCTCCCGCGGCTGCGCAGGGGGAGACTTCTCGGGAGGCCGCTTGGGTTCGTCCTCTTCCCTCGATTCCTCTTCGCGCGTCTTCCAGGTCGGGCGCGCGTCGGCCGGGACGACGGTTTCCCAATCGGGCGCATCGGTCAGGCCATGCTCTTGCTCCGGCATACCCCTTGGGTGTGGAAGAATGTAGGGCTCGGCGTTGAACGTGCCGCACTGACGCTGGTTTCGATAGAAGCCCCAGTGAAAATACACACGCCCATCCCCGCTCAGAATCGACGACGGCGCGGGCGGGTACGGCTGCCCACGCAGGACCGAATTGAACGCGCCGAAATCAAACGGCAGTAGTCCGCTCGAGCGAACCACCCCGATGCGGTGCACCGAGCCGTCGCGATTGAGCACGATCTCGAGCTTTGTCATCAGCGAGGGGTCCTGGTACGGGCTTCCTCCGATCGGGAGGCTCCTCAGGAATCGTTCCGCGAACTGCTGGTGGATGCGTCGATGCACGGCAGCGATGTAAGTAGCGAAAGGTGATGCCGCAGCGTTGAGCGCCGTCGTCGCTCCAGGCTTCACCCCAGGCGCGTAGTTCTCGATGGCAGCCCGGAACTCGTTCCAGGTCTTCTCGCGCGCGATGCCCCGCTGAGACGACTTGCGTTCCGCGATGTACGCGCGGCGATCCTCCTCGAGTTTGTCCGAGCCGACCGCCGCCTCGTATTGGGACCAAGCGATTTTTCCACCGGGGCCACGCCCCTTCGCACGCTCGCCACCGCCCTGCCCGGCGTCGCTCGGCCGGCGAATGCTGAACGTCCCCGCCGCATCGGTGATGGTAATGGTGTCTTCGGCCCTCTCCCCGGCCCGATCACCCGACGTCTTCGACTGCTTCCCGTCCGGCGCCTGACGCGCGACGCGTTCGGCCTTGATTGGGTCTGCCTTGATCGCCTTGTCGGGGCGCTTGCGCCTGGCTTCCTCTTCGGTGACCTTGCGCGCGTCGCTACCCTCTTTGTTTCGAGCCTCGGCGACCTCCTGCTCGCGAGAATTGCCGCGCTCTTCCAGCGTGTCGGACGGCTTCTCTTGGCGGCCGGGTGACGGGACCGCATCGTCGCGAATCATGTTTCGAATGCGAGCGACGGTTTCTTCGGTGACCCGGTTGTTCTGCTCGGCGAGGAACTGCGCGTCCTCGGGCGGCTCTACATCGGGGTCGGTGCTGTGCTGCTGCACCGCTTGTCGCGCCTCATCGGGACGGGGAGGCGGAGGCTTCTTCGCTGCCTTGGCCTGCGCCGCGACCGCCTGCGCCACCCGCTCGCTCTTCACCTTCTGGCGCTGACGTGTCTTCTTGCGGGCGCGCTGCGGCTTCGTCTGGTCCGCGACCTCGAAATCGACCTCGACCGGATTGTATTGCTGGGCCTTCCGCGCCGCCTCGTCGTCCGCCGCCTTCAAACGATCAGCAAGCCCGCCGAGCACGTCGTAGACAGGCAGATGCACTAGGAGCGATGCGATCAACGCAAGCCCAAAGGCGATGACGACTGGTTCTCGGTAGCGGCGGCGCACGGAAGCTCTCAGGGGGTTAAACGCACCTCCCCTGGTGTAGGGTTACATCGGCCTCCACCGCGAGCAAAGACTCGACGAGGGGTTAGCGGCTACGGGCCGTCGGGACACTCCGAGACCCGCCAAAACCCCCCGAAGATGGCCTGCTAAAGCCCCCAGGGCGCCCACCGCTCGAACGCGATGTCCCGAAACTGGGACGCCCCACACTCGATCGCCCCACGCTCGGACGACCGAAGCTGCCTCGCGTCGACGGGCGGGGGCTTGATCGGCCGACGCTCGGACGAGCAGCGCTCGGGCGACGCACGCCACTGGTGCGAGTCGGGGCCGTGCTGGGCCGGCCCAACGAACCTCTCGAGGGCGGCGTTGATGGAGGCCGCCTGACGCTCCCTGTGCGGGTTGGGCTCGCGCGCGGCGGACGGACGACGGCGCCACTCGGGCGTGACCGCGGAACCGTCCTGGTGAGCGTCGGTCGAGTACCGACGCGGCCGACGGTGCCGGTACGTGTCGTCGATGTCGGAGGACGGCCGACCACGGTGGTCCGCGTAGGGGTCGGGCGCGCACGGCCGACGGTGTCGACCCGATTCACGGCTGGTCGTGTTCGTGTCACGGTCCCCGTTCGAGTCGGAGTTGCGCCCACACGACCGACGACCGTGGTGCGCCCGTAGGTCGTCGGGGGGCGCCGCCCGACCGTCGTGGTGCGCCCGCCCGTGTGGCCGGGACGAGATAGGACGCCGCGCCGCGGAACCGGTGTCGTGCGAACGGTCGGCGGTCGCCGCGGTGCAGCTCTGTGTACCGGGACCGGGTGACGCGTGCGGTAGTACGGATGATGGTAGGGCGGATACCAGTGCCGCGGGCGATAGTAGCCAAAACCGACGTACACGCCGTAGGGCCGGTAGTATCCCGGCACGAACCACCACACGCTCGAGTAGTAGTCCCAGCGAGGCTGCACGAAGACATAGTTCACGCGTTCAACGACGCAGTGCCCCTCCACCCACACGTACTGGCCATCCGTGTAGGCCCAGTAGGCATCGACCCAAATCCCCTCGACACAACGAACCACCGATTGTTCCACAACGACGGTTTGCGGTGGTGGTGGGGCGGCCGCCGTGGCAGCCGTCGGTGTGGGCTCCTGAACCACGATGACGGTCTCCCCGTCGATCTGCTGGCTCGTGCCGGACTCCGCCTCGATGATGACGTAGGTCGTTGCCCCGGCCGCCTCGCCCTCCTGCCCCGCTCGGGGGTAGCCATCGTGTGACGTGTCGAACCCATAGGTCGGGCAGTAGCCATCGAGTCCGTCGTAGTCGGCACCCGCCGGAACCGTCGCGATCGTGGCGACCGATATTGCACACACCGCCGTGAGCCTAACTAGGAAATCCATGAGTCCTCCTTGATCTGTACGTCTGCTTGGTCCCGCCGTCACCCCCCCCGTCGTTGAACGGGCTCGGGCCGCTCGACACGACGCTCGTTAAGTGCTTGGGTTTCGGCAATTCTGATGACCTCACGAGAAATAGACGCACAGACGGCCGAACTTCTTCAACGCTATGGATTTGAGGACATCCCCTTCGAATCGTTGAGAGAACGCTTGGCGCGGGGCGAGCTCGGAAACGCCCAAAACCGGATCGCCGGCGGCGTGGAGCCCCCAGACGAAGGCGATCTGCGAGCGCTCCCGCCCCTTGGCGGCGACGTGCGGCGGGCACTAGCGGACCGCGGCGAGGAAGCCATGCGGCAGGGCCAGGTCGCGGCCGTGATCTTGGCAGGCGGCATGGCGACCCGGTTTGGCGGGGTCGTCAAAGCCGCTGTCGAACTGCTCGATGGTCAGTCGTTCCTGGAGCTGAAGCTCAGGGACATCACCGCGGTAGCGGAGCGGGCAAACGCGAGGATCCCGGTGTACCTCATGACGAGCTTTGCGACCGACGAAGCGATTCGACAGATGGCAGAGGCGCTCAGCACCCAACGCTGCCCCATCAAGACCTTCCCACAGTTCATCTCGCTTCGCGTCACGCCCGAAGGAGAGCTCTTCGAAGATAGCTCGGGCGCCCTGTCCTCTCACGCACCGGGCCACGGCGACCTCACGTTCGCGCTTCGGCGCTCTGGCATCCTGAAGGACTTTCGCGATCGCGGGGGCCGCGTACTGATGATGTCCAACGTCGACAACCTGACGGCCACGCTCGATCCGGCCATCATCGGTGCACACCTCGAATCGGGCGCTGCGCTGACTGCGGAAATGGCGCCGAAAGAACCTGGCGACAAGGGCGGAGCCCCGGCGCGAGTCGGCGGAAAGGCCCAGATCGTGGAAGCGTTTCGCTTTCCCGAAGACTTCGATCAGGAACGCATCCCGGTCTTCAACACCAACACGTTCGTGCTCGATGCCGCCGCCATCGACGTGGACTTTCCGCTGACCTGGTTCGCGGTGAACAAGACCGTAGACGGAAAGGCCGCGGTGCAGTTCGAGCGCCTGGTCGGTGAGTTGACCGCTTTCCTCGACTCGGCGTTCTTGCGTGTCGAGCGGCACGGCCCGGACGCGCGGTTTCAGCCCATCAAGACACCCGAGGACATCGACAAAGAGCTTCCCGACATCGTAAAAGCCCTCAAAGCTCGCAAGAGCCTCTAGTCTGCGGATCTGGGGCCGTCGCCGTGGAACGCGAGTTGTCCGCACGCGGCTGCGACGTCGTCACCGCGCGTCTTTCGAACGAACACCGAGAGCCCCCGGCGCGTCAGTTGCTCTTGGAAACGCGTGACGTGGCTCGAATCGGGAGCTTCTAGATCAGACGCGGAAATAGGGTTCATCGGGATGAGGTTCACCTTCACGGGGATCCCGCGGAGAAGCTCGACCATCCCGTTCGCGTCCTGGAGCGAGTCGTTCACGCCCTTGATCAGCGTGTATTCAATGGTGATTCGCTGGCGCTTCGGCATGGGATAGCGTCGTAGTGCGTCGGTCAGTTCATCGAGGCCGTGCTTGCGGTTTACCGGCATGATCGCGCTTCGGTCTTCATCGCGCACCGCATGAAGGGAGACCGCGAGCTGCACACGACCGTCGAAATCCTTTCCGAGGCGATCGATTTGCTTGACGAGCCCGCTCGTCGACACCGTGACGCGCCGTTTGGAAAGATCGAGGCCGTCCGGATGCGTGATGAGCACGAGTGCGCGCGCGACTGCGTCGTAGTTGTGGAGGGGCTCACCCATCCCCATGAAGACCACGTTGCGAATCCGCTGGTCGGGCCGAAGCTCGCGACGACCGAGTAGCACCTGCGAGACGATCTCCGCGTCGCTCATCTGGCGCTTCAAGCCCGCGACACCGGAAGCACAGAACACACAACCCATCGCACACCCGACCTGGCTCGAGATGCACTGGGTGACGATGCGGTCGTCGCCGAGTGCCGGAATCAATACCGTCTCGACCCTCTCGCCGTCCAGCATCCCGACCACTAGCTTCTTGGTCTGGTCGGCCGACTCGTGCTCCGAGACAATGGCGATGGGCCAGCCCAGGCCCTCCTCTTTCATGCGCTCGCGCAGAGACTTCGGCAGATTGCTCATTTCGTCCGGGTCGAGAACGCCCCGGCGATGGATCCAGTCGAAGATCTGCTTCGCCCGATACACGGGTTCACCCCACGCGCGCACGCACTCTTCCCATTCGGCAGGCAAGCGCGCGACAGGGTGGGACGGGGCGATCAACGCATCGGCTGGAAGCTTCACGACCCTTAGCGGTGCCAGAGTTGCGACTATCGTGCAATCGCGGGCTCGCGGGAGGCTGCAAGACGGCGCAATTGCGATATGAGGTCGCCATGCGTTTTGTTTCTCTCTTGGCGGTTCTTTCGATCCTTGGATTCGGTTGCAGCAGTACCGATGGCGGCAGCTCCGGTGGCTCTGGCGGCTCCGACGCGAACGACATGGTTCGTGCCGAACTGTTTTTCACCCCGAGGTTCATGCCGGAGGCCAATCCGGAGACCAGCGAAGACACACCCACCGAGCTGAACCAAGCACGCGTGGTCCGTTATTTCATGGGCGATGAACCCGCCCAAGCTCCCCGAGCGATCCTGATCGCGATGCCGGGATTCCTCGGCGGCGGACCGAGCTTCGACGGGATCGCGCGCTCGGTCGTCCGACGCTGCACCGAAGACGGGTTCCCGGTGGAGGTGTGGGCCATCGATCGTCGATCCAACGGGATGGAGGACCTAACGGGCATGAACGCTGCGGAACGCGAGGGCGACGGCGAGATCGCCTGGGACTACTACTTTGATGGTGGTGAAGCCGACGGCAAAACCTTCGCTGGCTATGTCCCGCAGGAAGACGCCTCGTTCATGAGCGAGTGGGGGCTGCAAACGCACATCGAGGACTTGCGCGCCGTCCTCGACTTGGTCCCCGCGGCGGAGCAAAGGGGGCACGTGTTCCTGGCTGGGCACTCCTTTGGAGCCACGGTGGTGGAGCTTTACGCCGCCTGGCGCTTCGCGTCCGATGACAAGCGGGGCTTCGATCAGATCGCTGGCATGATCTTCCTCGACGGGTTGATGGGAGACACTCCGTCGGCGGAAGAGGACTACGGGCCCGCGCTGGCCAGCATTCGTGAAACCGATCGGTACACCACGCTCCCATTCCTCGGAATCGACGTCTACACCAGCGCGGAAATCGTGGCACTTCGCACCTGGTTCGATCCATCGGGCATCGTCGATGATCCCATCCGCGACAAAACCTTCGAGATCCTCTTCGGCTTGAGCCCGAACGAGGTGCCGAAGGCCACGAACATTGCGACTTTGGGGCTCGCATTCGATTCGATGCACCAGCCCCTCAGCTTTAGCCGGACCACGCTCGGCACCTTGACCGGTGGACCGACGGAGGACTTCACGTTCCCGCTGGCCGGGGACGACGTACTCCAACGGCCGAGTGACCCGAACGCGACCTACGATTGGATCGATGCGTTTGATTCCGACCCACAGGAGTTCACCCCAGCACGCAATCTCGCGCGCTCGTTCACGATCGGAGAGAGCAACTTCGCCGAGTGGTACTTCCCGACGCGCATTAGCCTCGACGCAGGCGCTGCACGGGGCGGCAACGTCGACGAGAACGGATGGCAAGCGTTAGAGGGCATCCGCGCATTCGACGGCGATCTCAACGACGCCCCAGCGCTTTGCATCCTGGCGCGCAACGCCGACCGCTGTGACGCCCTCCGAACCCGACTCGCTCCAACCATTGGCGCGGGCCGCCCCCAGGCCGGCGCATCCCGAGACAGCGACCTCGGCGTCACCGCGATCGAGGCCGTCGGCATGGCCCACCTCGATCTAATCCTCTCCGACGAACGCGCAGCCGCAAACCTAGTACCCATGCAATCGCGACGTTCTTGGAGACGCACGCCGAGGGCGGGACTGTCACGCTGCCTGATCTTTGAGACCGGGGCCGGGTTCGAGACGCGGGACCGAGAGATCGTGAGCGGGTTAGTCCGCTATGGGCGAATGATCTCGCGCCCATTGGTATGCCATGTAGGACGACACCAGGTGGCACACCCAGCCGAGAAACCCACCGCTGCCGATCCAGAGCCCGGGCGTGATGATCAACCAGACAACCCCGCGCAGGAACTTGCCGTTGTAGAACTGGCCGACGCCCGGGGATGATGAACGACAGGAGCGCGGCGGTACCAGGACGATCCATGCGTCCAACCTGCGTCGCCCGGCCCCCTTGTCAACGGCCCCGGTCCCCAGCCCCGGATTAGCCCCTTGGCTTGTCGCGTCTAGGAGGACTGTACCCTGTGTACGGGGGTTACGTGATGATTCGAACGCTTTTCGTTTCGGCGCTTGTCGCCGTGTTCGCGCTGGGCTGCGAGTCGAGCGTCCCTGAAGACGGCACGGTCCGTTTGCAGGATCTTCCGACCGTCTGCGGTGAGGACGACGCTCCGCAGGGGTGCGGCGAAACCTGCGTCAGCGATTCCGAGTGCGCCGGGGGGACGTTTTGCAAGACCGGTGTCTGCGACGCGGTGTGTACGCCGGCAGGCGGGCAGTGCGGCACCGAGGGCGAGTGCATCGCCAATGGACGTTGCGTTCCCGTGTTCGGCGATGGCGGTGTGAGCATGGTCGACGGCTCCGTGTGCGGTGAACTCGAGGTCAACACGGATCGAGTGATTCCCAACATCATGATCATCGTCGACCGCAGCGGCAGCATGCGGCGCGACTTCGATGGCGACTGCCCCTTTACCGGCAATGGTTGTCCCACGTCCGGCACGCCCAACCCGGACTTCGATGAGGAGCGATGGGGTGCGGTCGAAGACGCGCTGGTAGGAACCAATGGTCTGGTCCGCAGGTTGGATTCGATTGCCCGCTTCGGGCTGACGATGTACTGGAAGCCGAACGAGGACCCGCCGTCGATGGCCGACGGCGAGATGTGCGCTAGCACCGACGGTGTGGCGATCACGCAGAACCTCGACAACGCCGATGCAATTGCCGCCAGCTTCAGTGCCAATGATCCGGGCGGCTATACGCCAACTGCCGAGGCCGTCGACGCGGTAACCGATGCGCTCGCGGCGTCACCTCCGCCCGAAGGGCCCACCGTGTACTTGCTCGCAACCGACGGTCTTCCCAACGGCTGTGACCAGGACGGAGAGAGCAGCGACCGCAACAACAGCGTCGACGCGGTGTCACGCGCATTCGACGGCGGCACCGAAACGTTCGTGTTGGGGGTGAACTTCGACGACGACCACCTGCAGGATCTTGCCAACGCCGGCCAGGGTGTGGGCTCAGGCGCCACCCTGTGGACCGCCGACAGCGTCGCCGAGCTACAGACCGCGCTCGAGCAAATCGTCACCCAAAACATCCCATGCACGGTGAGCCTCACCGACGGCATCATCGACACCGCGAGGGCCTGCGAGGGCAAGGTCCGATTGAACGGTGAGTTGCTCACCTGCAACGACGGCGAGCGCGGCTGGCGGGCCGTCGACGGCAGCACCATCGAGCTAACCGGTTCGGCATGTCAGGATTGGCGCGGAGGAGACGCAGAGCTCGAAGCGCTGTTCCCATGCGACGCCGTCCTGGTGCAATAGCGGGCGACCATGAGAACGCTCGGTGCCATTGCCGTGATGCTAGCCATCACCGGATGCGCGAACAATACCTCCGACGCCAAGCCGACGTTGCAGGCAACCAACAACACCGCGACTCAGAATCGGGAAATCGCCCGCCACCTGATTCGCACGGAGTACTCGCAGTGGGACAGGGACGGGCAGTTCCAATGCCTCGACAATCTATGGCAGGCGGAGAGCCGCTGGAATCATCACGCACGGAACAAGCGCACGGGCGCGTGTGGGATCCCGCAGTCTTACCCCTGCAACAAGATGTCTGACTGGGGAAAGGTCTACGGCGTCGACTACCGGAAAAACCCCTGGCCGCAAATCGCCTGGGGCTTGCAATACGTCGACAAGCGCTACGGTACCCCCTGCGCCGCCTGGAAACGCTTCCAACGCGGCGGCGGCTACTGACGCTGGCACCGACACTGGCACTGGCACTGGCACTGGCACTGACACTGACACTGGCACTGGCACTGACACTGACACTGACACTGACACTGACACTGCCAGTGACCGACTAGCTACTTCCCTAGGATCTCCTGCACTCGGCTCAGGAGTGCCCTCGAGTACATCCGCCCAACGAGTGACTCGCGAGCTGTGAATTGAACTTCTTCCCATTGGCGCTGGGCCCGGAAGAGGTTGATCACCTTGAGCTTCTTCGAGAGCATCACAGCCGCCTCATCGTCGATCTTGCGCCCTTCCACGCGCAACCTCTCTTCGGTCTCGCCGGAAACCTCGTCGAGATAGTCTCGGGCCTCCTGGGGAAGGGTCGCCAGATGGTCATTCCTGATGATGAAGGCGCCGGTGACGATGCCACCCGCCTGCTTCGCCATGGTCTTGAGCTTCGTATGCCATTGGAAAGCCAGCACGCCAACCGAGGACGCGATGATCGTGTCGATGATGCCGGTTTGCAATCCGGAGTACACCTCGGGCAGGTTCAGCAACACGCCGTTGGCCCCTGTGGCCTTGATGAACGCCCTCATCGTCGCAGAGTCTTTCCACACCCACGGCCGCACGTTCCGCAAATCGGAAGGCGAAAAGATCTTGCTGGTGGAGAAAATCCGAGTCTTGCCGGCATCGCCCCAAGCGACGAGCTTGTATCCGGCTTTGTCAAACATCGCTTCGAACTGCGACGCGAGGTCTTCACGCACTGCATCGAGCTCGGGGTAGCTCCGGATGAGGCCGGGCGCCTCCATAACGAGTACCTGCCGAACGAGGGCGGACAGGCCAGTCGACGTGATCAACGCGCCGTCGAGTTGCCCAACGCGCATCTTCCGAACGACGGTGATCTCATCCCCAGCGATACCCCCGTAGTACATCTTCACGTTCACTTGCCCGTTGGTCGCCTTCCTCATCCCGATCTTGAACGTCTGATAGATATCGCCGAGCGAAGACTGCCGGGGCGCCAACGTCGCAATGCGGATTTGATGCGTCTCTTCGGCGCCCGCCCGACTGGTGA